>ODAI010320574.1_pt1 | contig 36080 bp, 31 predicted proteins | sample 1539321 | NCBI WGS metagenome assembly ODAI01 (sample SAMN02144231, study PRJEB22623) | gut metagenome | biome: sheep rumen | host: Ovis aries | place: New Zealand
GAAACCAGCGATGCCCTCGCCCTCATCGACGAGTCGCTGGAGTACGACCTCTTCAATTACGGCTGCCGATACGAGCAGTACCTCATCGAGCAAGACGAGGACGCACTGGCAGAGATGAAGCAGATGCTGCGCAAGAGTGCCCAAAACTACGACGAGGTGGCTCTCGACTACTGCGCTGCCGGACTGAACGAAGAAGCCCGGTCCATCTGGCAGATAGCCATCGAGGAGGGTGCCGCCACACCGATGACCTATTACTATATGGGCCGTTACGATGAGGCCGAAAAGGCTGACTCCACCTACTGCTTCCCCAACCGCGCAGAGGACGTTATCGCACTTGAGGCGGCCAAGAAGGCTAATCCGCAAGGGCCAAAGGCTCCTTACTACCTCGGCTGCCTCTACTATGCCGCCCGCCAGTACGACCTCGCCATCGAGAACTGGGAGCTTTCTGCCCGTCTCGGCCCGCAGTTCCCCACCGTATGGCGCAACCTCGCCCTGGGGCGTTTTAATAAACAGGACAAGCAGCAGGAAGCACTCGAATATATGGAGCGCGCCTTCCACCTCGACGAGAACGATGAGCGCATCCTGATGGAGCTCGACCAACTCTACAAGCGCCTGCATCACGCTCACGAAGAGCGCCTGGCCTTCCTGCAGAAGTACCCACAGCTCATCCAGCGTCGAGACGACCTCGTGCTTGAAGAGATAACCCTGCTCAACCAGACAGGACGCTACGAGGAGGCCATGCAGCGGCTCGATGCCCGCATCTTCCATCCGTGGGAGGGTGGTGAAGGCAAGGTGCCCACACAGTATCAGATTTGCCGTGTGGAGCTGGCCAAGAAGGCCATCGAAGCCAAGGAGTACGAAAAGGCTATCCAGCTGCTCAACGAATGTCTGGAATATCCGCACCACCTCGGCGAAGGCAAGCTCTACGGCGCTCAGGAGAACGACTTCTATTATCTGCTTGGCATCTCCTACGATGCACTTGGCCAGAAGGAAAAGGCCCGCGAGTGCTGGGAAGAGGCCACGAAAGGTCCGCAGGAGCCTGCCGCCGCCATGTACTACAACGACGCGAAGCCCGACAAGATTTTCTATCAGGGTCTGGCTCTCCTAAAACTCGGACGCGAGGGCGAGGCACACGGACGCTTCTACCGGCTCATCAACTATGGCAAGCAGCACATCTTCGAGAAACAGATCATGGACTACTTCGCCGTATCCCTGCCCGACCTGCTCATCTGGGAGGACTCCCTCGACACGAAGAACCTCATCCACTGCAAGTACATGCTCGCCCTCGGCTACTATGGCATGGGCGACATGGAGCATGCCGAGCGTTACCTGAAGGAAGTGGAAGAACTGGACAACAACCACCAGGGCATCCAGCAGTTCCGCACGCTGATTAACTCAGGACTGTAAATCTGCATTCAGACCGTTCCCGTTGGCATCACAGACAGGGACGGTCTTATTTGAAAGAAAATGTATGGGCAAGAGCTAAAAAGCTCATTTACTCATTGAAAAGACAAACGACGGGGCATTGAAAAGGCGGCACAAGTCATCCTGGCGGATGGGCTTGTGCCGCTATTGGTATAAGCAACGACATAAAGGAAATGGCTAATCTATCAACCTTACGCCACCTTTATCTGCACTCGATACGCTCTGGGCGTAGGCGCGCAATGCCTTGCTCACAGGGCGATTGCGCTTCAGCGGCTGTTGCTGACGGGCAGCAAGCTCCTCATCCGAAAGCTTCACGTTGATGCTGCGCGAAGGTATGTCGATGACGATGATGTCTCCGTCCTGAATCTTACCGATGTTTCCACCGCTGGCAGCCTCAGGCGATATGTGTCCGATGCTGAGTCCGCTGGTGCCTCCGGAGAAGCGTCCGTCGGTTATCAGTGCACACTCCTTGCCGAGATGCATACTCTTTATATAAGATGTAGGATAGAGCATCTCCTGCATACCGGGACCGCCCTTGGGACCCTCGTGGGTTATGACAACGCAGTCGCCGCTCTTAACACGACCGCCAAGGATTCCCTCGCATGCATCTTCCTGAGAATCGAATACCACGGCAGGACCTTCGAAGTGCCACAAGCTCTCGTCAACGCCAGCTGTCTTAACTACACATCCGTTCTGTGCAATGTTGCCGAAGAGAACCGCCATGCCACCATCCTTTGTATAGGCATGTTCGATGTCACGGATACAACCGTTACAGCGGTCGGTATCGAGCGTAGGCCACTGTGCATTCTGCGAACCCATCTTAATGGAGAACCTGCCTCCCGGAGCTGAGAAATAAATTCGGCGCGGGTCATCGGCATCAAGTTCATCGACGCTCTTGCCGTCAAGACCGGTGATAGAGTATTTCCAGATGTCCTCGCCAAGTGTTGCTCCATTCACGCGCTTGCAGCTGAGGTCGAGCAGGTCGCCCTTGGCCAGTTCACCAAGTATGCCGAGGATTCCACCTGCACGGTTCTCCTCCTGCACACTGTATTTCTGCCAGTTGGGAGCCAGTTTACAGAGGAAGGGCACCTTGCGCGACAACTCGTCGATATCTTTCATCGTGAAATCCACTCCTGCCTCCTGAGCCACTGCCAGCAGATGGAGCACGGTATTGGTGGATGCTCCCATGGCTATGTCGAGCGTCATGGCATTAAGGAAGGCCTGACGAGTGGCAATGCTACGCGGCAGAACGCTCTCGTCGCCGTCTTCATAGTAGGCAAGGGCATTCTTCACCACCTGCCGGGCTGCCGACTTGAACAGCTTTATACGGTTGGCATGAGTGGCAAGGATTGAACCGTTGCCTGGCAAGGAGAGGCCGATAGCCTCGGTCAGGGAGTTCATCGAATTGGCAGTGAACATACCTGAACATGCACCACAACCGGGGCACGCATTCTGCTCTACCTCAGCAAGCTCGTCATCGCTGACGGTGGGATCGCCGCCTTTAATCATGGCAGTGATAAGGTCGGCATTCTCGCCGCGCCACTTACCTGCCTCCATAGGACCACCGCTGCAAAACACGGTCGGAATGTTAAGACGCATGGAGGCCATGAGCATACCAGGAGTGACCTTATCGCAGTTGGAGATGCAGATCATAGCATCAGCCTTGTGGGCATTGACCATGTATTCCACAGAGTCGGCAATAATGTCACGCGACGGAAGACTGTATAGCATACCGTCGTGCCCCATGGCAATACCATCGTCGATGGCGATAGTGTTGAACTCGGCAGCGAAGCAGCCCATACGCTCTATCTCAGCTTTTACTATCTGTCCTATCTCGTGAAGATGGGTATGTCCGGGAACAAACTGGGTGAAAGAATTGACAATGGCAATAATCGGTTTGCCAAACTGCTCGCGTTTCATACCCGTGGCTACCCAGAGCGCACGCGCTCCGGCCATTCTCCTACCCTCTGTGCATACTGCACTTCTCAACTGATGTTTCATAACAATATTTTTTTGTGTCTGCAAAATTAATGTTTATTTTGTTTTGATAGTAAGCGACTTTGACAGCCTATGTTTTGCATCACTGACAGTGAGCGTCATGCTGCCTGCATTTGCCGACGGGCGAAGTATCACCACAAGCTGTCCGCTGAAGAGTTTCATAGTTGGTTCGGTAAACACTTCAAGACTGGTAGCATCACCATTGCAAACAGCCTCAAAAGTGCCGTTGCCTTCAACGGTGAACGTCAGCTGGTCGTCGGCATCGGGAACAAACACACCGTCACGGTCGGCAAGCGAGACGGTTACAAAAACAAGATCTTCGCCGTCGGCCTTGCAGCTATTGCGGTCGGCGTCAAGCACTATCTGCGACGGTTCGCCGGCGGTCTTGCGCACATCTTCGCCGATTACGGCTCCCTTTTCATCGTAAACCATGACGCGAATCTCGCCAGGCTCATATACCACATTGTTCCAACGCAGGCGGAAACGGTCGAGACGCTCCGACTTGTTCTTGCGCACGCGACCTTGGCTCTTGCCGTTGACGAACAACTCGCCCTCAACGCCGTCGGTATAGCAATAAACGGGAACAACGAGTCTTCGCCCACTCTTCATCTTTGATTTTTTCTCCTTTACTCCCTTACTCTCCCAATTCCAGTGAGGAAGCAGATGCACCGTATGTTTCTGCTTGTTCCAATGGCTGCGATAGAGATAGTATCTGTCTTTTGGAAGTCCGGCGAGATCGCAGATGCCGAAATAACTGCTACGGCTGGGCCAGTATTCGTCGTAGGGCGTCGGCTCTCCAAGATAGTCGAATCCAGTCCATACAAACTCGCCAATCACATACGCGAGGTCTTCCTGCTTCTGCCAGTCGTCGTCGGGCAGATTGCTCCACGAGCACCACTCCACATCGTAGCCAGAGCACTGACCGTCGGGATGAACAACCTGTGCCTTCGGCTCCACCGGAAGATAATACACTCCACGACTGCTCACCGTAGAGGCCGTCTCGCTGCCGAGAAGGTATCCCTGAGGCAGTTTGCCGATCGTAGATTCATATTTATGCAGACGGTAGTTGTAGCCCGGCACGTCCATTACCTGGGCAAAACCACTCTTCACAGCATTATCCACACGATCCATACCCTGCGTTACAGGACGCGACGGGTCGAGACTGTGACACAAATCCTGCAGACGGCGTGCATTGCTGACGCCTACGTTCTTGTCCCACTGTTCGGGTATCTCATTGCCTATCGACCACATGATGATGCTTGGATGGTTACGGTTGGCAAGCACGAGGTTGGTGATATCGCGTTCGCTCCATTCTTTGAAGAAACGGGCATAGCCGTTCTTGCACTTAGGATAAATCCACATGTCGAAACTTTCGGCCATGACCATCATTCCTAACGAATCGCAGATATCCATCTGCCATTGTGACGGCATGTTATGTGCGGTGCGAATAGCATCGGCACCCATCTCCTTCATAATCTTTATCTGACGGATGAGAGCACTCTTGTTGACCGCCGCCCCGAGGGGACCGAGGTCGTGGTGCAGGCACACTCCCTTAATCTTGCGCGAAACTCCGTTAAGCTGAAAACCGCCTTCTTTTGTAACACTGATGGTGCGTATGCCGACGTTAGTGAACTGTTCATCTACCACTGCCGTACCTTTCATTAGCTTGGTGTGAAGGCGGTATAGCGTGGGGCTCTCTGGACTCCAAAGCTGCGGTTTCTCAACATCAAGCACGGTGGAAATGCGGCCGTTGGCAGGAACGTCGCAATGGCTACCCGCCATGAAGGCACCTTTCTTCGACAGCAGTTCTACTTCGAGAGCGTAGCCTTCGCCGGCACCTTCCACCTCGGCATCAACGCTGACGTGGGCCCATTTGTCGTCGGCAGTGAGAGTGCGTGCATATGTGCCCCACTCTTTAATATGAGCCTTAGGACTGAGAATGAGCGAAACCGGACGGTAGATTCCCGCACCAGGATACCAGCGCGAACTCTCCTCGACATTCTTCAGATCTACCTCAATCAAATTCTCGCCACCCATATTAATATAAGGTGTAATATCGAGATTGAACGCATTGTAGCCATAGGCCCAATAACCGGCTTTATGACCATTGATGAACACTGTGGGCTCGGCCATGGCACCGTCGATTTTCAGAAGTGCATGACCATAGCCGGATGGTACGCTGAAAGTACGCTTATAGTGACCGTCGCCAATCCATGGCAGAGAACCGGAACGACCAGATTTCTCGGTTGGAATCTTCTCGCCATTCTGTTCAATGGCAACCACCTGAAGGTCCCACTTCTTGTCGAACGGTCCGCTGATAGCCCAGTCGTGGGGCACGCGAACTGTCTGCCACTCTTGTTTGTCGTGAGAGAATAGCCATTCGCCGCAAAGCGAAATCTCCTGTCTCACCTGTGCTGATGCTGCCATGGCTATCACCACTGCAGCCATTAGAAAAAATTTTCTCATTGCGTAGTTACTAATAAATCTGTGGCAAAGATAAGCATAAATAGCGAAAAAACAAAAAAGATAACAAAAAAAATCAGGCTCACCTGCTATTGGCGAGCCTGATTAGTATCAATTGTTAACCCTTAAAATTTATTTTGCTGTATCAGTGAATGTAGCAACACGGTTAAACTCTACCTCGTCGAAGAGCTTGTCTGTTGCACCAAGACCCTGAGTCTGAATGCGGTCAGCAGCAATCTTGTATTTCTTAACGAGAGCGGTCTTAACAGCCTCAGCACGCTTCTCAGAAAGCTTCTGGTTGAGCTCAGCGCTACCCTCAGGAGAAGCATAACCCTTGATGAGTACCTTAGCGTCAGAGTGGTTCTTCATGTACTTAGCAACCATCTCAACGTTAGCATACTGAGCGGGGTCGATGATACTCTTGCCCTGACGGAAGATTACTGTAGGCTGCAGAACAGTTCCCTCTTTCTTAACAGGAGCAGGAGCAGCAGTAGCAGGCTTCTGGTTAGCAAGCTTGTTGCGAAGATCTGCGATTGTCTGGTTAGCCTGGCTAAGCTGACCGTCCTTAGCGCTAACAGCATTGCGGAGCTCGTTGATCTTTGAGTTCAGACCGTCAACTTCTGCCTGGTCGCGGAGCTGTGCCTTAGCGAAGTTGTGAGTACCGTTAGAGTTACCGAACTTGTAGTTTACACCAGCGCTGAGCTGGATGATACCAGCACGGCTATCAAACTTAAAGTCCTTATATGGACTAAGTGCGTGACCATATGTGTTGTTACCCCAGAGACCATAAACAACTGCAGGCTCGAGATAGACCTGCCATGCCTTTGCAGAACCGAGGTTCAGAGCGAAGTTAAGACCAGCCTTGGCATTCATCAAGTTTGACTGTACACCTCCGAACACATGAGTCCAACCAAAACCACCGAGAGCACTAATCTCGAATCTACGGGGTTCACCCTTATAGCCTGCGAAAGCATTCATCAGGTTAATTGTTCCGAGAAGGTCAACACTGAGACCATCGATGAAAGTATAAGACTTCATCAATGACTTTTCGCTTGCCTCGAAGTAGAGATCAGCATCTGCAACAAGTCCGAACACTGTAGTGAAATTCTTACCAACGCGAACTCCCACTTTTGGAGAAAAACCCTTAAAGAAGCCTGCGCCCTTGTCACCGAGAACTGCATAGTCCCACTTTTGCATAGGAGTAGCAACACCAGCATTGATACCAACATACCAGTTGTCACCGGCCTTGTTTGCAGTAATTGCCGTGTTCTCCTGAGCATTTACTGAAACTGCCATAAGAGCGGCAGCAAAAAGAGTAAATAATTTTTTCATCTTTGTTAAATTTAAATTGTTATCTTATGAAATGTCTTTTTTTTCGAGTGCAAAGTAACGCATTTTTTTTGATATTACCAAATTTTTCAAACGAAAAAATATGTTTTTCGGCATTTTTCAGCATTTTAATGTTATAAATCACATAAAAAAAGTGTTTTCTAAACGTTTTTTGCTACCTTTGCCGTGGAATAACACTCATAAAATATGAAAAGAATCATACTGATAACAGGCGGACAGCGGTCGGGGAAAAGCTCATACGCCGAGACTTTGGCACTGAGTCTGACACCCAATCCCGTGTATCTTGCCACCGCACATATATGGGACGAGGAGTTCAAGCAGAGAGTGCGGCGCCATCAGGAGCGTCGCGGCAGCTGCTGGACAAACATCGAGGAGGAGCGACGACTGAGCCGTCACAATGTAAACGGGCGAGTGGTGGTGATTGACTGCATCACTCTCTGGGCAACCAACTTCTTCTTCGATGACAACAAAAGCGAGAGCGAGCAGCCTAGCGTTGACGACGCGCTATGCGCTCTGAAGCATGAGTTCGACCTGTTTACCGCTCAGGATGCTACGTTCATCTTCGTCACCAACGAGATTGGCAGCGGAGGTGTCAGCGAAAATATAGTACAGAGGCGTTTTACCGACCTTCAGGGATGGATGAACCAGTATGTTGCGGCATGCGCCGATGAGGTAATTCTCATGGTAAGCGGAATAGCAGTGAGAATTAAGAGTTAGAAGACTATGCGCACGTTTAATATAAAGAAGCCCGACGAGATGCTTCGGACAGCAATACAAGCGAAAATCGACAATCTGAACAAACCCAAGGGGTCGCTGGGACGCCTGGAGGAACTGGCCATGCAGCTATCGCTGATACAGCAGACGCTATCACCAGCTCTCTGCCATCCATGCCATCTGCTCTTCGGTGCCGACCACGGCATCGAGCGCGAGGGAGTGAGCGTGTCGCCACGCGACGTAACGTGGCAGCAGATGATCAACTTCACCAATGGCGGCGGAGGAGTAAACATGTTTTGCCGTCAACACGGTTTTAAACTGAGAATCATCGACGTGGGCGTTGACCATGACCTTAGCACAGTAGCAGGTGTCATAAACCGTAAGATTGGTCCAGGTACCAAAAACTTTCGTTACGAACAAGCAATGTCGGAAGCAGAATACGACAAAGCCATTGAGGTGGGTGCGGAGATGACCGACAACTGTATCAGCGAGGGATGTAATATAATATGTATAGGAGAGATGGGAATCGGCAACACGTCGCCGTCGAGCATATGGCTGAGCCTATTCGGAGGTATTCCCCTTGACGAATGCATAGGCGCAGGAGCCGGTCTCGACAACAAAGGCATCATACACAAGTGCAAGGTGCTGACTGAAGCACTCAATAATTTTCAATCCTCAATTGACAATTGCAAATTATCCACTTCCGATTATCAATTGTCAGTCATCCGACACTTCGGCGGCTTCGAAATGGTGGCAGCCATCGGAGCTATGCTACGCGCAGCAGAATGCCGAATAGCCATAATGATTGATGGTTTTATAATGACGGCATGTGCTCTCGCGACATGCCAACTATACCCTGAAGCCAAGGAGTACATGATTTTCTGTCACTGCGGTGACGAGGCCGCCCACCGACGTATGCTCGATATTCTCGACGCACGTCCGCTGATAAGCCTCGGACTGCGATTGGGCGAAGGTACTGGAGCACTCTGCGCCTACCCACTCATCGAGAGTGCCATAAGAATGATTAACGAGATGAACAACTTCGACAATGCAAATATTACTAAATACTTCTAACAGCGAACGCCTGCAAGCGGCGTTCATATTCTTTACACGTCTGCCGTTTTGGAGAATATGGAATCCCAGTAAGGATGCCTACAAAAGCGTGGTGGAATACTGGCCGCTGACAGGATGGCTCACGGCTGCAGTAATGGCTGCCACACTCTATTTCACTGCAATAGTGCTTCCATATCCCGTAGCCGTCGGACTCGCCATCTGCTCGCGCATACTCATCACCGGAGCTCTTCACGAAGACGGTCTTGCCGACTTCTTCGACGGTTTCGGAGGAGGAGGGACTGACCGCCAACGCATACTCGACATCATGAAAGACTCGCACATCGGCACCTACGGCGTCCTTGCTCTCATGCTATACCTGTTGCTGCTCTTCCTCGCCCTTACAAGCATGAGTGCAGATGTGGCAGCCTTAACCATTCTTGCTGCCGATCCATACGCAAAGATGATCAGCGCACAGACAATACTGATAATGCCATACGCCCGCAAGGAAGAAGAGGCAAAAAACAAAACCGTATATCGCAGGTTCGACTTTAAGGCCGGCATAGGTCTTGCCGTACAGGGACTGCTGCCACTTGGTACATATATATATATAATGTATGCTGGGAACTGGCAGATGCTGCTGTTTGTACCGTGTATAGTGATGTATTTTCTCTATCTGCTGATATGGCACCGCCTGCACGGATATACCGGCGACTGCTGCGGTGCGATATTCCTGCTGACAGAACTGAGCATTTACATCACAGTATGTGCAAACTAAAAACGACGTGAGGCAATCCGGAACGAATAAAGAATTATATTTTTTCTATAATTTTGCCACCTTCGCTTAGTGCCTGCATGTTGAGAGGTATCATGCTGTGATGGCGCTCGGGAAGCGTCTTGTAGAGTGCTTTCTCAACGCCTTGGTCGCTGACTACCGGCGCTACTTTCAGCAGTCCGCCAAGTACAATCATATTGAAAACCTTGCCGTTTTTCATCTCGGCTGCCTTGTCCATGGCATCGATACGATAGACGGTGATGTCGGTACGCGTAGGAGGATTGATTATGCCGTAGCTGTCGTAGATGAGGATACCGCCAGGCTTTACCTTCGGCTCAAAGCGCTCAAGCGACGGCTGGTTCAGCACAATGACGATATCAAACGAACTGAGGATTGGTGAGGAGATCTTCTCATCGCTCACGATGACGGTGACATTGGCTGTTCCACCACGCTGCTCAGGACCGTAAGCAGGCATCCATGTCACCTGTTTGTCCTCCATCAGTCCACTATAAGCAAGAATCTTTCCCATCGACAGCACTCCTTGGCCGCCAAATCCAGATATGATAATTTCCTTTTTCATTTCAACGTGTCTTTTAAGTCGCCCTTCGGATAATACTTGAACATGTTCTCCTTCATCCACTCGTTGGCTTGCACGGGAGAGAGTTTCCAACCGCTGTTACAGGTAGAGACTATCTCCACGAGGCTTGAGCCCTTGCCAGCCATCGAAGCCTCGAAGGCCTTACGGATGGCTTGCTTTGCATGCCGAATGGCAGCTACGGTCTCTACCGACTGGCGACTGACGTAGCATGTTCCTTCAAGCTGTGCGGCAAGCTCGGTGATATGCAGAGGATAGCCGTGGAGTTCAGGCGTGCGACCGTATGGGCATGTTGAAGTTTTCTGACCTATGAGTGTGGTAGGCGCCATCTGACCGCCGGTCATTCCGTAAATAGCATTGTTGATGAAGATAATGGTGATGTTCTCACCACGGTTGAGAGCATGTATGGTCTCGCATGTTCCGATACACGCAAGGTCGCCGTCACCTTGATATGTGAACACCAGACGGTCGGGCCACAGACGCTTAATGCCAGTGGCAACGGCGGGAGCGCGACCGTGGGCAGCCTCCTGCCAGTCAATGTCGAGATAACGATAGGCAAACACAGCACAGCCTACAGGACACACACCTACAGTTTTTTCCTCCATCTGCATCTCGGCAATAATCTCGGCAACGAGTTTATGGACAACGCCATGCGAACAACCCGGGCAGTAGTGCATCGGGGTGTCGTTCATCAGTTCCGGTTTCTTATATACCAGATTCTCAGGACTTATTATACTATTTTCCATTTCCTTCCAATTGTCAATTATTCAATTAACTTTTCCCTCAAAGCACATACGATTTCCTCCGGCTCTGGCACAATTCCTCCGAGGCGACCAAAATATTCTACCGGTACCTCACCGTTAACGGCAAGACGTACATCCTCGACCATCTGACCAGCATTGATCTCAACCGTGAGGACGCCTTTCTTGTCGTGAACCAGCTGCTTAATCTGACTTGTTGGGAACGGCCAGAGGGTAATCGGACGGAGCATACCCACCTTGAATCCTTGTTCGCGAGCAATCTCGATTGCCTTCTCCGACACACGTGCTGCACTGCCAAAAGCCACAATGATATAGTCAGCATCGTCGCACATGACGGTCTCGTAGCGCACTTCGTTTTCGCGTATCTGACGGTATTTCTCCTGCAGGTGGAGGTTCTTTGCCTCCATCAGCTCGGGCTTCAGCTCCAGCGTAGTCATGATGTTGGGCTGACGATCCTTGGTGCGTCCGATAGTAGCCCAGGGATACAGACGACGAATTTCGTCTTCGGTCTTGCGCGGCTTATACGGAGGAAGCACCACACGCTCCATCATCTGACCGATGACACCATCGGAAAGAATCATAGCAGGATTGCGATACTTGAAGGCCAGCTCGAAGGCAAGATCGACGAAGTCGGCCATCTCCTGAACAGATGCCGGCGCAAGCACGATTACATAATAGTCGCCGTTGCCACCGCCACGAGTAGCTTGAAAATAGTCGCTTTGCGAAGGCTGGATAGTGCCCAATCCGGGACCTCCGCGCTGTACATTTACGAAAACACCTGGAATCTCACTGCCTGCCATGAAAGAAATACCTTCCTGCATCAGTGCAACACCGGGTGACGACGATGATGTCATGGCACGCTTGCCGGCACCAGCTGCACCATGAACCATATTGATACTTGCAAGTTCGCTCTCGGCCTGAACAACCACCATGCCGGTAGTTTCCCAAGGCTTCAGAAGCGACAAGGTCTCAATCACTTCACTCTGCGGAGTGATGGGATAGCCGAAATATCCGTCGGCTCCACAACGTATGGCGGCATGGGCTATCGCCTCATTGCCTTTCATTAGGGTTACTTCCTGTTCTGCCATTTTCTTTACTTCATTTTCTCTTCTACTACTTACTCCTATAAACAGTAATGCATCCGTCCGGGCAGACGATTCCGCAAGAAGCACATCCCACACACGAATCCATATTCACAGCCTCAACGTATGGATAGCCGTGAACATTCACTTTGTTTGCCATCGCAATCACCTTCTGCGGACAGGCCACTATACACAGCTGGCAGCCCTTGCAGCGGTCGGAGTTCACAACAATAGCACCTTTAATCTTCGCCATTATTCTCTTTTTACCTTTATTATGGGTTATATATGTCCTTATTGTAATAGTTCAGGATATCGTCGAGCATACGTTTAGCCTCCACCGCCGGACTGTCGGGGTCAAGTTCTGCCGCATTGATGTAGCTATTGATTGCCTCATGCCACAATCCTTGGCGACGATAGTTGTTACCCTGTTCGTAATATTGCTCTGCCGTCATCTGTAAAATTCCTTTTTCCCTGCTGCAAGTGTATTCTTCATCAGCGAGCAGATTGTCATAGGCCCTACTCCGCCAGGGACGGGCGTGATGTACGAACACTTCTGGGCAACATTGTCGAAATCAACATCACCATTAAGACGGAAACCACTCCTACGCGTTGCATCAGGCACACGCGTTGTGCCGACATCAACAATCACTGCTCCATCTTTAACCATGTCGGCCGTTACGAAGTTGGGCTGCCCTATAGCAGCAATGATGATGTCTGCCTGACGACATTCCTCTTTAAGCGTCGCAGAGTGCGAATGGCATACGGTGACTGTAGCGTCGCCATATTGTTTCTGCATCATCAACTGAGCCATAGGTTTGCCTACTATGTTCGAGCGGCCAAGAATGACGCATTTCCTTCCGCTGGTCTCTATATTATATCTCTTCAATAAAGTAATGATGCCAAGCGGTGTTGCCGAGATGAAACAAGGCAGACCGATAGCCATACGTCCGACGTTGATGGGATGGAAGCCATCTACATCCTTGCGGTAGTCTATGGATTCAATTATCTTCTGTTCGTCAATATGCTTCGGAAGAGGGAGCTGAACGATGAAGCCGTCAATATCAGCATCATTGTTGAGATTGTCAACACATCCGAGAAGCTCTTCCTCGCTGACGTTGTCATCATAACGAATGAGAGTGGATTTGAAACCGCAGGCCTCACAGGCCAGAACCTTGTTCTTAACATAAGTTTCCGAGCCACCATCGTGCCCCACAAGCACTGCCGCCAGATGGGGTTGCTTGCCGCCATCAGCCACAATTTTCTTTACCTCTTCTGCAATCTCAGCCTTTATTGCTGCAGCTGTTGCCTTTCCATCTATTAACTGCATAATTGTCACTATTGTTATTTCCTCATCCTTCCGCGCATAGCATTCGCCATCTGCATAATCTTGCCGTTAGGACCGCCAGCAACCAGTTTCATCATCTTGCGCATTTGGTCGAATTGCTTCATCAGCCGGTTCACCTCGTCAATCTTTGTACCGGAGCCTTTGGCTATACGCAGGCGACGGCTCTGGTTGATGATGTCGGGATTGGCACGCTCCTTTGGAGTCATCGACTGGATGATGGCCTCTATCGACTTGAAGGCATTGTCGTCGATGTCGAGATCCTTGATCTGCTTGCCCACACCGGGAATCATCGAGGCCAAGTCCTTTATATTGCCCATTTTCTTTATTTGCTGAATCTGGCTCATAAAGTCATCGAAGTCGAATTTGTTCTTGCGGATCTTCTTCTCTAAGCGCTTTGCCTCTTCTTCGTCGTACTGCATCTGAGCTCGCTCCACGAGCGATACAACGTCGCCCATGCCGAGAATACGGTCGGCCATACGCTCCGGATGGAATACATCAATTGCATCCATCTTCTCACCCGTACCTATAAACTTGATTGGCTTCGTTACAACGGTGCGAATAGAGAGGGCAGCACCGCCACGAGTATCACCGTCAAGTTTAGTAAGCACTACTCCGTCGAAGTCGAGACGGTCATTGAATTCCTTAGCTGTGTTCACCGCGTCCTGACCGGTCATCGAATCTACCACAAAAAGCGTCTCGTCAGGAGTGATAGCTTTCTTCAGACTTGCTATCTCCTGCATCATTTCCTCGTCAACTGCCAGACGTCCAGCCGTATCGACGATGACCACATTGCAGCCGTTCGCCTTTGCCTCGGCAATGGCGTGGTTGGCAATCTCAACAACATTTTTATTGTCGAGCTCAGAATATACCGGAACATCCACCGTCTGACCCACCACTTTAAGCTGTTCAATGGCAGCCGGACGATATACATCGCACGCCACAAGCATCGGTTTCTTGTGGTTACGGGTCTTCAGCATGTTGGCAAGCTTGCCACTAAATGTGGTCTTTCCTGAACCTTGAAGTCCCGACATAAGAATAATGGACGGTTTACCATCAAGCTTAAGCTCAGAGGCCTTGCCACCCATCAATTCTGCAAGCTCGTCGTGCACAATCTTCACCATCAGCTGGCTTGGCTTAATGGCAGTTAGCACGTTCATGCCCATTGCCTTCTGTTTAACTGTGTCGGTGAATGTTTTTGCAACCTTATAGTTAACGTCGGCATCAAGCAGTGCACGGCGTACGTCCTTCAATGTCTCGGCTACGTTTATCTCGGTGATTTTTCCCTCGCCCTTCAGTATCTTGAATGAGCGTTCCAGTCTTTCACTTAAATTTTCAAACATCTATGTTATTTACAATTTACGAATTTACAACTTGTAGTTTTTGGGCTGCAAAGTTACGAAAAAAAAGTGAAACGCAAAAGAATTGCCTGATTTTCTTTAACTTTTCCAAAACGAATCACTTTTTTATCAGTTTTTGACTATATATTCAAGAAAAATGCATACCTTTGCAGCTATTAATTACCACATACAATACCAATTTAATAAATTTATGTACAAAAAACAATTCATGAAGCGCGACATCTTCAAATTCAAGCGGTTCTCAAACAAAGGCTATGCACTGTTTCGCGTGCTTGGGCGAGAGGTGGTCATCGGCGTACTCTCAGTAGCTACGCTCTCGGCTGCACCTGCCCGCACAATCAGCGAACAGACATGGCGTGCCGATAATGGCGGAGAAGATGGCATCCGCGAGGTGGAACTCGACGGCGTTACCGTCGCGGGGTCGCGAGCGCCGCTTGCTTTAGGGCAGGCGGCCAGAATGGTCAGTGTACTGAGCTCTGAAGACATTCAGGCGGCTCCGGTACAGAGTGTTAACGATTTGCTGAAATATGCCGTAGGAGTCGATGTGCGACAACGCGGTGCTATGGGAGCACAAACCGACATCGGTATCAGAGGAGGCACAAGCGACCAAATGGCAATACTACTGAATGGAGTTAACATCACCGACCCGCAGACGGGTCACAACTCACTCGACATACCCGTGGAACTGAGCGAGATTATAAGGATAGAAATCATAGAGGGACCGGCAAGCCGCATCTTCGGCACATCGGCACTCACGGGAGCAATAAATATCGTGACCCATGAAAAACCCAACAATCTGAAAGCCCAAAACATCAACATCGATGCAAGAATCGAAGGCGGTTCGTTCGGCTTTTTGGCTGCCGGGGCTGCCGTTAAGGCAAAAAAGGCAGGATTCAACAACAGCGTAAGCGGCTCATGGCAGCACAGCGACGGATTCCAACGCAGCAAGGGCGGAGCACTGAACTCCGACTACACCACTTCAAAAGCTTTCTATCAGGGCAGCTTTACCAACCGAAGCATAGATATCAGCTGGCACGCAGGAATATCGAACAAGAACTGGGGGTCGAACGTGTTCTACGGATTAGGCAGCGACACGCAGTTTGAGCATACTCGCAAATGGTTTACAGCCGTGCAGGGCGAGAACTGCCGAGGATGGTTTAAGATTCATCCACAGCTGTACTGGCAGCGCAACGACGACCGCTTCGAATATATACGCAATGAGGAGTCGCGCGTACCTTTTAACTATCACCGCACCGACATCTTCGGTGCTCAGCTCAACAGCTATTTCAACAGTCAATTGGGAAGAACAGCATTCGGTGCTGAACTGCGCAACGAAAATGTCAAAAGCACTACACTCGGCGAGCGACTCGACGAACCATACACAATCAGCGGAGCGAGCCGTTCGCTAACGAAAGGACTAAGCCGTTCTACATTCAGCTTCCATCTAGAGCATAACATTCTGCTCAGGAACTTTACACTTTCAGCAGGGTTCATATTGTCAAAAAACACATGGAACAAAAGGCACTATGGTTTCTATCCGGGCATCGATGCCAGCTACCGCGTCAGCAACAATTGGAAAATGTTTGCATCATGGAACAAGGCTCTGCGGCTGCCATCGTTCACAGAACTCTATTATAACACTGGCGGCCACGTGCCCAACCCGAACCTAGCACCCGAAGAACTCTCGGCTCTCGAGGTAGGCACAAAGTATGCCACACCGGCACTATCTGCCTCGCTTTCACTCTATCATCACCGCTACAGAAACATGATTGACTGGATTGCCGACTCTCTTAACGACCGACGTATATGGAAGAGTGTCAACCACACAAAGGTGAGGGTGGTTGGCATTGAGGCGAATACCACACTCAACTTTGGCCAGATTTGGAAATCGCAGAACGTGATAAAAAACTTTTCTATAGGCTATTCCTATATCCATCAAGACAAGCATGAACAGCCATGGATTGTTACTGAGAGTAAGATGGAATATTTGCGACATAAGATAGTGGCACAATTGAACTTGCACATCCTCGGCTTCGGACATAATAAGAATGCTATGTCAGTTGACATGAACCTAAAATACCGATTTCAGAAGCGCAATGGTTTCTACACCGACAACGACGGCAACACGCACAACTACAGTCCATACGGTCTTGTGGACGCCCGCATTACACTCTCACATCACGTTTTATCAGCATCTCTCGAAGCTATGAATCTGTTTAATCATCGCTCCTACGTTGATTACGGCAATGTGAGTCAGCCCGGTACGTGGATAATCGGCGGAATAAACATCAGAATTTAAGTATGTTATTTAAATTTGCAAAGCAGAGTTGGCAGATTAACCAAAATGACGCAAAAAAAGTATAAAAAGGAGAGAAAACGTGTTCATATTTAAAAAGAAAATAGTAAATTTGCACTCCGAAATCAGATTTCTAATCAGTTTAATAAGTAAATAGTTTATAAATAAATCAAAGTTATGACAATCAACGAATTCAAATTTGCCGGAAAGAAGGCAATCGTGCGCGTAGATTTCAACGTGCCCCTTGATGAGAATGGAAAAATCACTGACGACACCCGTATTCGTGGTGCGCTCCCGACACTTAAGAAAATTCTTGCTGACGGTGGTGCACTCATTATTATGTCACACATGGGTAAACCCAAAGGCAAGGTAAACGCCAAGTATTCACTCAGCCAGATTGTTGATGCTGTAAGTGCTGCACTCGGTGTTAAAGTAGCGTTTGCCCCTGACTGCGCAAAGGCACAGGAAGCAGCCGCTGCACTGAAGCCGGGAGAGGTTCTGCTGCTTGAAAACCTGCGTTTCTATCCCGAGGAGGAGGGTAAGCCAGTAGGTATCGAGAAGACCGACCCTGCATACGACGATGCCAAAAAGGCTATGAAGGCAAGCCAGAAAGAGTTTGCAAAGACTCTCGCAAGCTATGCTGACTGCTATGTAATGGACGCCTTCGGCACAGCTCACCGCAAGCACGCTTCGACAGCTGTCATTGCCGACTACTTCGATGCCGATCACAAGATGCTTGGCTATCTGATGGAGAAAGAGGTGGCCGCCGTAGATAATGTTCTTTCAAACATCAAACGTCCGTTTGTTGCCATCATGGGCGGTTCGAAGGTTTCCACAAAGATTGGAATCATAGAAAACCTGCTTGGCAAGGTTGACAAACTCATCCTCTGCGGAGGTATGACCTACACTTTCGCAAAAGCTCACGACGGTAAAATCGGTGAATCCATCGTAGAACTCGACAAGCTCGATGTAGCCCTTGGTGTAGAAGAAATGGCAAAGAAGAACGGTGTTACACTCGTGCTCGGTAGTGACTGTACAGCTACTAATGGGCTCGACTTCGATACAATGACCGTTAAACCAGGAGCAGAGATTATCACATGCCCTGCAACTGCTGTTCCTGACGGCTTCGAGGGTGTTGATGCCGGTCCAGATAGCCAGAAGGCATTCGCAGCAGCCATCGAGGGTGCAAAGACTATTCTGTGGAACGGTCCTGCCGGAGTGTTTGAATGCGACGCATTCACAGCCGGTAGTCGTGCTATAGGCGACGCTATTGCAAAGGCAACCAAGGAAGGAGCATTCTCGCTCATCGGAGGTGGTGACTCTGTTGCTTGCGTCAACAAGTTTGGACTGGCCGACCAGGTTAGCTACATTTCTACCGGTGGCGGTGCTCTGCTTGAAGCCATCGAGGGCAAGGTGCTCCCGGGAGTGGCAGCCATAAAGGGTTAATGGGTTAATGACTATCTAAACTCTCACAAAGGGAGGGGGATGTGTCAAAAATATAAAAACGCAAAAGATGAAGAAATTCATCGTTACAACTATAATGACAACGGCGGTACTTCTGAGCATTTCTGCCCAGAAGTACCGCCCTGCTATTTCCATTCTTGGCGACAGCTACAGTACGTTCGACGGATTTATGACCGTTGACACCAACAAGGTGTGGTACTTCCCCGTGAGTTCCGCCACCCCCTATCGCGATTCGCGCAACGGTAACGACGTGAAACGCGTAGAAGACACATGGTGGCATCAGCTCATTGCAAACTACGGCTATCGGCTATGCACAAACAACTCATTCAGCGGAGCTACTATCTGCCATACCGGCTATCGCGACCGTACCACGGGCAAGCCACAGGACTACGCCAATCGTTCGTTCGAGAACCGCATCACCAATCTTGGATGTCCAGACATTATTTTAATATGTGGAGCTACCAACGATAGCTGGTGCGGCGCACCCATCGGTGAATACAAATATTCCGACTGGACAACGGAAGACTTGAAAAGCTTTCGCCCAGCAATGGCAAAAATGCTTTACAAGGCTCAGACCTACTACCCCAACGTACCCATATATTTCATTCTCAACTCTGAACTCAAGGAGAGTATCAACGAAAGCGTGAGGACAATCTGTCGCTACTACGGAGTCAAGTTGATAGAACTGCACGACATAGACAAGCAAGGAGGGCATCCGAGTATTAAGGGCATGAAGACTTTTGCAGAACAAGTTGGCGAAGTTCTAAAGCAATTGAGAATTGACAATCAATAATTGATAAATATAAAACTATGAGCAAAATTTTTTTAATCGGAGACCGCACTAAAGACGAGTGGATTTCTGTTCTCGACACAGAGAAAAAGAAACTGGAGTTTACAAATCACATTGCTACTGCCAAGGAGTTCAAAAACGAGGAAACAGCCAAGAAGGAACTTGCAACACTGCAAGAGACCGGCTATTTCACCGACCTTCAGGTTTACCTCAAAGGCGAAGACGGCAAGGCTCATCGCATTGGCGAGCGCGACATGCTACCACTTTAACATTTATCTTTTCAACGCGAGATTATAAGCGAAATACTGAGGATTGCCAGTGACGTCCTCTGTAATCGTAAGACATGGCGGGAGGTTAACAGCCTCCTGTTTTTCTATACCTTTCGTTTCAAGCATCAGCAACCCTTCAAGAGCGCCATGATAACGGTCAAGTTCGAAATACTGTCCCTTATAAATAAAGCTATGACGAGTTTTGACCACAGTTTGGCGATATGGGTCTGCCTGTTGAAGCAACGACTCGTAGAGTGCATTGCTCACCTGACGCTCTGTCTCTACGGATTCGTTTTCCGACAGGCGTTTCTTAGTCTTATGAACATTGACGACATCATCGGCCCACGAACGTCGGCGCAGACGTACCTCAGTATTGGGATCAGCAACAAGATATGTCTGAGTAATCTCGCTTAGGATATTCTCAGGCAGTTCGCCGCACTGCTTCACTATATACTTTCGCTCCTGTTGCATCTGCTGAGGAATGCCAAGAACTCCAGCTATCTCCTTCAGCACACGATTGATTTTCGCTTCGAAATTATCGTGATTATTGATGACGCGCAGATGAGGATGTCCCGTCCACGCGCGGTTCACCTTCTTGTCAAGATCGCGGGCTATACGAAGACCCTCTTCGTTCATCTGTTCATAACGCGTAGAATTAGTGGCCGTAGTATAGTACTGCTCAGCTCCGTCGGCTGCCGACACAAGATGCAACACGGCATCGTAGCGATGACGCAGCTCGGTGGGAGTAAAATTCACACGCTCTGTAAGTTCCTTCCACATCCCTGGCTTCATATATGCCGCAATATCAAGCGTACCACGGTCGCATACTACAAAAGCAGGTTTGGTGCATGTCTCGGCAAGACGCATAAAACTGTCTTCGAGTGCTAACTGCATCTCTAATATCGCAAGCTCGCCCTGATAGTAGAGGTCATAGTTTGGGGTGAGATAATTCCAACCTCCCTGACTAAAGAGCGTTGGAACCTCTGGTACAGTAAACACTTTGAAGCCGAGGCTCGAAAAGTGTTCGATGATTCTAACGAGCGCGGTGGTCTTGCCGGCACACGGCCCACCCGTCAGTACTATTCTCTTTATTTCTTTCATCACTTGAAGAAACTTTCACGTTTCATCTTTGTATCATAACACCATTTAACTAAGCGAGGATAAGCGCATAACACACGAAGCATGGAAAAACCTATACGCGAGAAGAAAAAACGTGAAAATAGCAGTTCTTTCTTCATCTTACGGAATACATGCCGGTTGGTATCACTGAACGATCGCCCTTCACTAATGGCTGTGAACGCATTTCTTGCGGTAGTGAAGGCATCAAACAATCCCTCACAAGTAGTACGGTTGGCAAAGCCGCCGGCATCGCCAATCAATATTATATGGTCATCTTTGGGGTAGTCGTTCGAGAGGTATATATATGCTCCGCGCAACTTTGTCTCAGCAATGCCCTTATCCTTGAGCACCTGGCGGAACGAATCGGGGGTAGTTGCCATGTCACCATATCCCACCACATCATAGTCACGATTGGGGAACACGTAGTAATATCCTGCCTGGTGATACCTTTTCGAAAGTCCCAATATCACCTCATTGCGACCCGATTTCTCCACATATTGTTCCATTGCAAGCACACCCGTATCGCGCTTTCCAGTAAGTTGCCGACGCACGCGGCTATTACTTCCATCAGCACCTATAAGATATCGACATATTATCTGCTCGCCCCCTTTGAGTACTGCAAGAATACGTCCGTCTGGCTGGCGCTCGAAATGGTCGAAGGCTGTATTGACAAACTCCCCTCCGGCGTCGATAAAATGACGCAGAAGAGCATGGTCGAAATCGCGGCGCATGGTAATACGAAGCTCATCCTCGGCATCAAACTCACACTCACGGTCGTCGCCAACAAGCAGGCGCAGATGGGTAACTGCATTATAGTCGTATTTCATTCCTGGCATAAGTTGGTCGAGCAAGCGCCATGCCTTAGGCGTAAGACCACCGCCGCAGATTTTCTCGCGAGGAAACTTAGCAAAATCGACAAGAATGCACTGTATCCCCGCTGTCATCAACAAATAGGCGCAGACCGTTCCTGACGGTCCTGCGCCTACAATAACGACATTGGTTTCTCTCATCGTAGTTTATTTCACGATCACCTTGCGACCATTAATGATATTTACACCCTTCTGAACTGTCTTCATCTGCTGTCCACTGAGGTTATACACAGGTGTATCACTATTCATTCCTACATTATCCTTCAGAGATGAGCTGATGCCTGTGGTCTCAGCATTGTGAGTGGTGACAAGATTTGTATTATTACCTGAAGAGAGGGTAATAAAGCAACGTGTGGCACCGAAACCGGTATTGATATTGTCAACATTGACAAAGGAAGCCTCTGCATTGTCGCGTGCCAAGATGCCGTAACGACCCTTGCTCGACTCCTGCATCTGTGCGCCCCACATGGCGACCTCCTCATCTGACCCCTCTACATTTACTCGTCTGACAGCAATACCCTGCTCCACAACGGCAGTGACCTTGATATTTTTCGTGCCTGACTCGCCTGTATAATAGAGAATATAGGGAGTGTTTGCTTGAATTCCGCCAGACTTGCAGTCCTGAAAATTCAGAACGACAGCACCATTGTAACTCTTGGCACTTGCGAGACGCTCCAGACGGCAGTCGTCACCGAAAGCGGCATTGACTTCGCTCTCGCTCATCGAAAATGGCAGAGCCACGGTATTCCAACCCTTGCACATATAGCGAGGAGCTGTGATGGTGCACTCCTGTCCGCTAAACTTTGAAATATTTGTTCCTGTGTATGTACTTAAATACACTTTCTGCTGTGCACTGACGCTGAGCGTTCCGACTACAGCCATTGCAATAAGTATAAATTTCTTCATAACGACATGGTTTTTATGAATTAATAATTAGGATTTCTCCTGCAAAAATACAGGTTTTTACTGAATAATGCAACTATTTCATAAAAAATTTGCAGAAAAAGCTTGGAAATAGAAAAAAAATACATACCTTTGCAAGCGAAAATATGATTTGGGGGATTAGCTCAGCTGGCTAGAGCGCTTGCATGGCATGCAAGAGGTCATCGGTTCGAACCCGATATTCTCCACAACCGAAAAAAGCCCCACCGCTAAATGCGAGGGGCTTTTTCTGTTACTGCACTTCGTTATTTATCAAGCAGAATATTCATCATCTCTACAGCTGCCTTGGCCACCGAAGTACCGGGACCGAAGATAGCAGCAACGCCAGCCTTATAGAGGAAGTCGTAGTCCTGAGCGGGAATAACTCCTCCTGCGATAACCATAATATCTTCACGTCCGAGTTTCTTCAGCTCCTCAATCAACTGAGGAATCAGTGTCTTGTGGCCTGCTGCCAGCGACGATGCTCCCACAATATGAACATCGTTCTCCACTGCCTCGCGTGCTGCCTCAGCAGGAGTCTGGAACAACGGTCCCATATCTACGTCGAAGCCACAATCGGCATAACCTGTTGCCACAACCTTTGCACCACGGTCATGACCATCCTGGCCCATCTTGGCAACGAAGATACGTGGACGGCGACCTTCTTTCTTTGCGAACTCATCGGTCAGCTTGCAAGCCAACTCAAATTCGCTGTCGTTCTTAGATTCTGAACTATACACGCCTGATATTGTTCTGATTACTGCTTTATAACGGCCTACTATTTCCTCGCAGGCATCACTGATTTCACCAAGAGTACAACGCAACTGTGCCGCCTTCACCGCAAGGTCGAGCAGGTTCTGATCGCTCTTCTTGCCCTCCTTGAATTCACGCACACAATCGGTGATGGCCTTCAATGCTTTCTTGCAAGCCTCCTCGTCGCGGGTAGAGCGCACCTGAGCGAGGCTCTCTTCCTGCTGCTTACGTACTGCGGTGTTGTCAACCTCTAGGATGTCGATGGGGTCTTCATGCTCCAGACGGTACTTGTTGGTACCAACGATGGTCTGCACACCAGAGTCGATACGTGCCTGAGTACGTGCAGCCGCCTCCTCGATACGCATCTTCGGCAGACCGGTCTCGATGGCCTTGGCCATACCACCCAGTTTCTCAATCTCCTGGATGTGCTCCCAAGCTTTATGCACGAGCTCGTTGGTAAGGGTCTCTACATAATATGAACCGGCCCACGGGTCGATCTGCTTGCATACCTTGGTCTCGTTCTGTATATAAATCTGCGTATTACGGGCAATACGGGCCGAGAAGTCGGTAGGCAGGGCGATGGCCTCGTCGAGGGCGTTGGTATGCAGCGACTGTGTGTGACCAAGCACCGCTGCCATTGCCTCGATACATGTACGTCCCACATTATTAAAAGGATCCTGCTCAGTAAGCGACCAGCCGGAAGTCTGCGAGTGCGTACGCAGTGCCATCGACTTCGGGTTCTTTGCACCAAAGCTCTTTGTAATCTTCGCCCACAGCAAACGACCGGCACGCATTTTCGCGATTTCCATAAAGTGGTTTGTTCCGATAGCCCAGAAGAACGAGAGACGCGGAGCGAAAGCATCAATATCGATACCGGCATTGATACCTGTGCGCAGATAATCCATACCATCGGCAAGAGTATAAGCCAGCTCAATATCAGCCGTAGCACCAGCCTCTTGCATGTGATAACCCGATATAGAGATACTGTTGAACTTAGGCATCTTCTGCGAAGTATATTCGAAAATGTCGGCTATGATTTTCATCGAGAAGGCAGGCGGATAGATATAGGTGTTACGCACCATGAACTCCTTCAAGATGTCGTTCTGTATGGTTCCAGCCATCTCTTCGAGCTTGGCGCCCTGCTCCAGTCCTGCCACAATGTAAAATGCCAGAATGGGCAGCACGGCTCCGTTCATGGTCATAGAGACCGACATCTTATTGAGTGGAATGCCGGAGAAGAGCACCTTCATGTTCTCCTCGTTACAGATAGACACGCCAGCCTTACCCACATCACCAACCACACGGGGGTTATCAGGGTCGTATCCACGATGCGTCGGCAGGTCGAAAGCTACGGAAAGACCTTTCTGACCTGAGGCCAGGTTACGACGATAGAATGCGTTCGACTCCTCTGCCGTAGAGAATCCGGCATACTGACGAATGGTCCACGGGCGGAACGGATACATCATCGAATACGGACCACGAAGATAGGGAGGAATTCCGGCAGTGAAGTCAAGGTGTTCCATCCCCTCCAAGTCTTCCTTCGTATAAACAGGACGTACATCAATATGTTCCGGGGTCTTCCAGTTGGCCTCAATATTGTTGTCCTTAATCCACTTGGCACCGTTTTGAGCCTTGATGCCGGCGTAGATATCAATATCTTTAAACTGTTTTCTCATTTTTTTATTTTTCTCTGTGTCAGATTCCTAATTTAGCATTATATTCTCTCATCGTCTCAAGAACGTTGCATCGAACATGTATGAAGTTCTCGATGCCTGCAGCTTTCAAATCATCCATGCAGGCAGGAGCGCCAGCCACCACAAACATTGCACGGCCATTGAGATACTTAAATGCAGGAATGGCATATTCTGCATACTCATCATCGCTTGAGCACCACACTATGACATCGGCACCGGCAGCAAGAGCAGCATCAACGCCCTCCTCTACCGTCTTAAAACCAAGATTGTCTTTTACAGTCCAACCGGCAGTGGCAAGGAAGTTGCAAGAGAACTGTGCACGAGCCTGACGCATGGCAAGATTACCAATGGTAAGCATGAAGGCTGTAGGAACGCGAGTCTCTTCCGTATGAATGCGCAGCTCCTCAAAGTCTGCGGCAAGGCGGGTGTACTCTATCTTCTTGAAAGGCACAGGCGAGTCAGAGTCCACGGAGGTGTTAGCGCAACAACATCCAGACGCTTCTTTCTGTGCACAAGTCTTTGCGTCATCCGTCTTCATTGTATGTTCCGTAGTAAATTTCTCTGTGAAGTTAGGGAACTGGTTCGTTCCGAGCAGGAACTCCTTACGCTTGGCAGCATCACCATGACGCTTTACGTTGGTGGCATTGATATCGTCTTGTACGATTCCCTTCTTCACCGCCTCAAGGAAGCCGCCCTCGTCTTCTGTCTTCAGGAATATTTTCCAAGCCTCCTGAGCCAAGGCATCGGTGAGGTGTTCAATATAATAAGAACCTGCTCCCGGATCAACGATTGTGCCAAAATGGCTCTCCTCTTTCAGTAGCAGCTGCTGGTTGCGTGCGATACGCTCTGAGAACTCCGTAGGAGTCTCGTAAGTCACGTCGAATGGCGTTACGACCATCGAGTGAATGCCTCCGAGAGCAGCCGACATCGCCTCTGTCTGCGTACGTAGTAAATTTACATAGCTGTCATATACCGTCTGGTTGTAAGTCGATGTGGTAGCATTAATTATAGCCTTGCAGCTGTCGTCGCTCTTAACGTTATACTGCTTCACTATCTGGGCCCAAAGCAGTCGCATGGCACGGAACTTGGCAATCTCCATGAAGTAGTTCTCTGAGATACCCATGTAGAACTTTATCTTCGATGCAGCAAGGTCTGCATCGACGCCAGCATCCGTGATTTGTTGAAGATACTCATTACCCCAGGAGAGAGCGTAACCCAGTTCCTGCACAATATAGGCTCCGGCATTGTTTAAGCTCTCTGAATGAACCATAATGCAGCGCAGATTTGGATAGTCCTTTAATTTTTCGATGAGCTGCGGTCCGACGGCAAGTACCGACCGTGTGTCTTTGCCATTCATCACCATCTTCTCTATAGGATCAAAGCCTACTCCGCCCACAATCTTTGTCTTGTCGTAGCCTTTCTTCTCAATATAGGCATTGAGAATGTCGGCAAGCTCAATGACGTGGCGCGGACAGATGCGGTAACTCACCTCCACGACATCAAGATAGATGCCGTGGAGCAGCTGCTCAATATACTCGGCACTCAAATCACTCCACTTGATGCGGAAGCCTATAGAGTCAACACCCTTGTTTAGGATGTCAAGAGCTTTCTTGTTTGCTTCTTTAGGGTCAGCGACAGCTATGTTCTGACGCACATACCAATAGTTGTTGTCTTTCTTGTTTCCGCGAACGAATGGAAATTCACCCGGCATGGCGTCGGGTGTCTTCAAGGTTGCCAAGTCCTCGCGGCGGTAGAAGGGTTGCACGCTGAACCCCTCGTTGGTTCTCCACACCAAGCGTTTCTGGAAGTCCGCACCCTTCAGGTCAACCTCTATCTTGTCGAGCCATTCCTGTGTGGTGGGAGCAGTAAACTCAGTGAAGAGTTTCTCTCGATTGTTTGACATAATGTTTTAATTTAAATGATCGTAATATTATATAAATTGCATATTCTAACATGCAAAGGTATAAAGAAATGTCGAAACGACCAAATTTATTCACGTATATTACACATTGTTTTATTAAAATGTAAGCTTAGGTTATCAACAATGGGCTAAAAATTCTTAAAAGTTATCGAAAAAGGTAAATGACGAAGTGTTTATGCAAAATTTGTTGCACAAAAATTATGCCGTTGTGTATTTTTTGAGTAATTTTGCACGCAATTTAAAAAGATAGGATATTTTTTTATGGAATCACTTAGCTGGTTGACTGAACTTTTCACGAACAACGAATCGGTGGCTCACATAGCATTGCTATATGCAATGGTAATTGCCGTTGGAGTATATCTTGGTAAAATCAAGCTTTTCGGCATTTCACTCGGTGTCACTTTCGTTCTCTTTGCCGGTATCGTTGCCGGACACTTTGGATTTACCGGACCATTGCCTATACTGACGTTCATTCAGGACTTCGGGCTTATACTCTTCGTGTTCATGATTGGTATGCAGGTTGGACCGGGATTCTTTGAGAGCTTCGGAAAGGCCGGCGTCAAACTAAACGGACTTGCAGCGACCATAATACTTCTGAATATCATCGTAATGTTCGGATGCTACTATATATTCTTCGACACCAACGACCCGATGAACCTTCCGATGATGGTGGGTACGCTCTACGGAGCTGTCACCAACACTCCCGGCCTTGGAGCAGCCAACGAGGCTATGTCGTCGGTATTCACCGAGCAGATTCCCCAGATAGCCTCTGGATATGCCTGCGCCTATCCTCTCGGCGTGCTTGGCATTATAGGTGCTACGATTCTGATAAAATATCTATGTGGCATCCATCTCAACAATGAAGAGGAAGACCTGAAGAGCCAGGAGGAGCAGAGCGGCAAGGTGAAGCCCCACATGATGCATATAGAAGTGAGCAATAAATATCTTGAGGGCAAGACGATGCTTCAGGTGCACAACTTCCTGAACCGCGACTTTGTATGCTCACGTATGCTTCACGACGGGCATGTGAGCATTCCTAACAGGGACACGGTATTCCACCTCGGCGACCAGATGTTCATCGTCTGCGCAGAAAACGACGCAGAGGCAATCATGGCATTCATCGGACAAAAGATAGAAGTCAACTGGGAGCAACAAGACCAGCCGCTCGTCTCAAAGCGAATACTCGTCACCCAGCCGTCTATAAATGGCAAGACGCTCGGCGCACTACATTTCTCAAGCGTATATGGTGTCAATGTTACCCGTGTTACACGTCAGGGAATGGACATCTTTGCCAGTGCCACACTGCCCCTTCAGGTTGGCGACCGAATCATGGTAGTAGGTCCCGAAGACGCTGTTGACCGCGTTGCAAACAAGATGGGCAACTCCATACGCCGTCTTGAAGCCCCGAACATCGCTACAATCTTCGTCGGAGTAATCATAGGTATCCTCTTTGGATCTCTGCCGATAGCCATTCCCGGAATGCCTGTTCCGCTGAAGCTCGGTATTGCCGGAGGCCCGCTGATTATAGCAATACTCATCGGACGCTACGGCTACAAGGTTCATCTGGTGACATACACCACGACATCAGCAAACATGATGCTTCGCGAAATCGGACTTGTACTCTTCCTCGCAAGTGTGGGCATAAAGGCAGGTGCCAACTTCATGGACACCGTGATTCAGGGCGACGGATTGCTCTATGTGCTCACCGGTTTCCTAATTACCATTATACCAATATTAATAGTAGGCCCGATAGCGAGAATGAAGTTCCGTTTCAACTACTTCACCATCATGGGATTGATTGCAGGCTCATACACCGACCCGCCTGCCCTTGCCTATGCCAACAGCGTCTGCTCGAAAGAAGCTCCTGCCGTGGGATACTCTACTGTATATCCTCTGACTATGTTCCTACGCATCTTCACAGCCCAGATTATTGTGCTGTTCTTCTGCGGAGCATAAGCACTGCCGAATAATAATTAATGAATAAGAAACGAAAATATATAACAACGAGCAACAAACAACTAATGAACAAAATCTGTATCCTACTTGGAGCGTTACTGCTCTCAACAGCCAAGATGACAGCTCAGATTGACAAGAGCATCAGGCTGAACGAGATAATGACCAGCAACAGCACCAGCCTGCAGGACGAATACGGAGAGAGAGAGGCATGGATAGAAATAGTCAACACCTCCTTCTCTACCTATAACATCCGGGGGATGTTTATCACCACCGACCGGAGCGTCCTCAACAAGACGATGAGTGTGCCGGAACGCATGAAACGGATGAGCATCATCCCCAACGGCGAGTCACGTACAAGCCTCTCGGCACGCCAGCACATCGTATTCTTTCTCAACAGCCAGCCACATAAAGGCTCGCTGCATCTCAACACAAAGTTTAACGCAAGCCAGCCCACATGGATTGCACTTTACAACGGCAATGCGACACAGCTGCTTGACTCGGTGACCATACCCGTGATAGCACCCGACCAGACTTTTGCTCGCAGAACCGACGGCACAGGAGCATGGGCTATCGTTCCTGCCGACTGCGTCACTCCGGGCATCAGCAACTTCACCCAGGCCAACGAAAGCAAGATTGATAAATTCAAGCGCGAAGATCCTTATGGTTTCGCAATGGCTATCATGGCAATGGGTATCGTATTCTTCTGCCTTGCACTGCTGTTTGTCTTCTTCTCCATCTTCGGAACGATAATGAAGCATCAGGAAACGGCAAGGAAAGTGGCAAACGCCCAACCTATCAAGCCGATTACCAAGACCGTGGAAAAGACCATCGAGGTAGGGCATAAGACAGGCATCATACTTCAGGACGGCCTGAAGCTGAAGGGCATCGAGCGCGAAGTGTATATGGCTGTAATAGCGATGGCACTGAAGCAATACGAGGACGACGTTCACGACGTAGAGAGCGGAGTGATTACCATCAAGCCCAAGGACACCGACTGGAACGACGAGACATACTCTATGCGCCAGTTCCATTAATAGCACCTCACCATAAAGTAATTGAAAAAATACAAATTATAATCCTTAAATACGATGAACAAGTATCAATATAAAGTACAAGGCGTTGACTACGACGTTGAGATAGAAGAAGTAGAGGGTAACATTGCCAAGGTCAATGTCAATGGCATACCATTTGAAATAGAGATGCAGCGGCCTATCAATGCGGCCAAGCACCCCACGATGGCCAAGCCGAAGGTGGAGCCAGCAAAGCCTGCCGCTCCGACACCACAGCCGGCCGCCCCTGCCCGACCTGCCGCAGCTACAGCTGCAGGCAACCATGTCAAGGCTCCGCTGCCTGGCACCATCACCGACATCAAGGTTGAAGTAGGACAACTGGTTAACGCAGGAGATACGGTAGTGGTTCTCGAAGCAATGAAGATGCAGAACAACATCGAGTCGGAATACTCCGGCACGGTAACAGCCGTTAAGGTAAGCCGCGGAGACACCGTCATGGAGGGAAGCATACTCGTGACCGTGTCATAAATAGAAATCGTAAAATTACAAATAGTCAATTAGAAAATAGACATTCCCACATGTGGCAATTCATCATAGAAAACTTCAATGAGTTCCTTACCTACACCGGCTTCTCCAATGCCACGTTAGGTAACCTGCTTATGATTGTTGTCGGCGCGGTTTTCATCTACCTCGCCATAAAGAAAGATTTCGAGCCGCTGCTTCTTGTACCGATCGGACTCGGCATCATCCTCGGAAACATTCCGTTCCGTGCCGATGCAGGCCTTGAGATTGGCCTCTACGAAGACAACTCGGTACTGAACATATTCTATCAAGGAGTGCGCCAGGGATGGTATCCCCCACTCGTCTTTCTCGGAATCGGAGCCATGACCGACTTCTCTGCACTTATAGCCAACCCCAAGCTGGTGCTGATAGGTGCGGCAGCACAGTTCGGTATATTCGGAGCATACATGTTTGCCTTGCTGCTGGGCTTCGAGCCTAACCAGGCAGCGGGAATAGCCATCATCGGAGGAGCCGACGGCCCGACGGCCATCTTCCTCAGCTCGAAGCTGTCGCCCAACCTCATGGGTGCGATTGCCGTATGCGCCTATTCCTACATGGCTCTCGTGCCGCTGATTCAGCCGCCATTGATGCGACTGCTCACAACAAAGAAGGAGCGACTGATAAAGATGAAGCCGGCACGCCAGGTATCACAGACGGAGCGCATACTCTTCCCCATCATCGGACTGCTCCTCACCACCTTCATCGTGCCTTCAGGACTTCCACTGCTGGGTATGCTGTTCTTCGGCAACCTGCTCAAGGAAAGCGGCAAGACCACACGATTGGCCAAGACTGCCGGCGCCGCCCTTAACGACATCGTGGTGATGCTGCTCGGTCTTACCGTGGGCTGCTCCACTCAGGCAAGCGAATTCCTGACGATGAACACCATCTTCATCTTCGCTATCGGAGCAATGGCTTTCATCATTGCCACAATGAGCGGCGTGCTCTTCGTTAAGCTGATGAATGTCTTCCTTCCTTCCGACAAGAAAATCAACCCACTTATCGGAAACGCCGGAGTGAGCGCAGTGCCGATGGCAGCACGCATTTCCAACAACATCGGACTGGAGTACGACCGCCACAACTTCCTGCTCATGCACGCCATGGGTCCGAACGTGGCCGGAGTTATCGGTTCCGCCGTTGCAGCAGGTGCGCTGCTGGGATTCCTTTCATAGATGTCGGCAGCACTTCACACCGGCGCAAAGAGACTGAGAGTAGAGAATTATGGAACGACCAAAGATTGCAATTGTTGACACTAACACGCTGGCAGTACTGGGACTAAAACAGATACTGCTAAACATGATGCCGATACTGACAATCGACACATTTGGCTCGTTTGCCGAGCTTGAAGCCAACAATCCGGAGTCGTATGCCCACTATTTCGTTTCGATGGAAATAGTGCTTGGCAACATGACGTTCTTTTCTGACCACCGTCGCAAGACCATTGTACTGACGCTGTCGCTCGACTCGATGTCGCAGTTGTCAGACTTCCATAGCCTTTGCATCAACGTTCCCGAGAGAGAACTTATCCATTCACTACTCTTTCTTGAGCAGCACGCACACCATGGAGGCAGGAACCTTCCGCCCATGCCTCACACTCTTCAGCATAAAATCCTCACCGACCGCGAGATTGAGGTAATGTCATTAATCGTACAGGGTCTTATCAACAAGGAAATAGCCGAAAGGCTGAACATCGCTCTTGCCACGGTAATCACCCACCGTAAGAATATTATGGATAAGCTCGGCATGAAGAGCGTCTCGGCATTGACCATATATGCCATTATGCACGGATATGTCGATATAAACAAAATATAAAAAATGAACTATCTGGATAGAAACGAATTCAACTTTGAGCCAAGCCCGAAAGTGCTTGACGCTGTAAAGAACTTCAACCCCAAGGATCTGTGCTTCTACACACGCATCTACGACGAAGGCAAGAAAAGCGTTATCTCCGTTAAGGTAAGCGATATATATAATGTGCCCGAGGAGCAGGTACTGCTGGGCTACGGAGGCGAAGATATTCTGAAGAACGCCGTACACTATTTCCTGATGAACGGCGACAACAAGACAATTCTCATCCCCGAATTCTCCTGGTGGTATTATAACCGCATTGCCAGCGAGTGCAGCGGCACCTTCGAGATGTATCCGCTTCACGAGACCGACGACACGTTTGCCTACGACATCGATGAAGTGATTGAATATACCAACCGCATTCATCCGCGTATGCTGCTGCTTGCCTCTCCTAATAACCCTACAGGCAACGGACTGACGCCCGAAGAGATTGGACGCATCATGGAGAACATCCCTTCCGACACTATGGTACTCATCGATGAGGCATACGCAAGTTTCATCACCTTCGACACAAGCTATATCGCACCGCTCATATCCAAATATTCCAACCTGATTATCTCGCGCACGCTGTCGAAGTTCTACGGACTTCCCGGACTGCGAGTGGGATTCGGATTCATCGGCAAAGGTCACGACCAGTTCCTCTCCTACGTGAACAAATACCTTGGATTCAACCGTTTCTCCGAGGCAGTGGCACTGGCAGCCCTTGACAGCAACGACCACTACCGCCGTGTTGCCGACGACATGGAATGGGGCCGGCAGCTCTACAAGAAAGAGCTTGGCTCGCTGCCGGGCTTCAAGGTGTATAAGTCGGTAGCCAACTTCATTCTCATAAAGTATCCCGTTGAGATTAAGGATGCGCTCATGGACGCCCTGAAGATACAAGACTACAAGATTAAATTCATGGCCGACAAAGGCCTGGAGTCGTGTCTGCGCATCACCCTTGGACGTAAGGAACAGACGCAGACAGTTGTCGATACAATCAAACAGGTATGGACGAGAAAGTAAAGGCCACCTTGAAGTCGGCAGAGACAGAAGACTGGCTCGACTATCATTTTGTCCGTCCCGCCTGCTACCATCTGGCGGTATTCTTCAACCGTTTCTCCATCCATCCCAACACCGTAACCATCTGGTCGATGATTATCGGTGCGCTGAGCTGTTTCTTCTTTGCATACGGCAGTTTCTACTACGAGGGCAGCATTGGTCTTACGGCAAACATCATTGCCATCGTAATGCTCTGCATTGCCGACATTCTCGACTGCACCGACGGCCAGCTTGCCCGCCTGTCGGGTAAAAAGAGCAAATTAGGGCGCATACTCGACGGTATGGCAGGCTTCGTGTGGTTCATACCTATCTATCTGGCAATGACCTATCGCTTCTACCTCCACCATGGGTTGGAGTTCTCGTGGTTAGGAATAGCCGAGACAGAGTCGGCTGTGCTCATTGCCACGTCAGCAGTCTTGGTGTTAGCTTTTATATCCGGGTTCAGCGGCATTTCCGGCCAGCAGCGGATTGCCGACTACTACATCCAGGTGCATCTGTTCTTCCTCAAGGGCGAGAAGGGCAGTGAGCTCGACAGCTCAGCCCAGCAGCAGAAGATATACGACGCAATGTCTGCAGACGAGCCGTGGTACATACGTTCGTTTCAGAAATCATATATCGACTACACCAAGAAACAGGAACAATCCACGCCACAGTTCCAGCGTCTGCTGTCACTTCTGCACGAAAAGTTCGGACCTGCCGAGAATTTCCCTGCATCTGTGCGCGATGAGTTCCACAGGAATTCTCTTCCGCTGATAAAGATCAACGGACTGCTTACATTCAATTTCCGCTCGGCATGGCTCTTCCTATTCGTGCTGCTCGACCTTCCTGCTGAGTATTTCCTGTTCGAAATCTTCGTCATGGGGGCACTCACACTGTATGTCAACCGCCGTCACGAGGCATTCTGCCGCAAAATAGCCGACTCGCTATGAAATGGACCAAGCAGCGTCTGAACAATCTGTTCTTCATCATAGGCATCGTTGCCGTAGTGGTGATGCTCTTTACGTTTGATGTCAGTTTCACCGAGCTGTGGAACCACCTCTGTCACGCAGGCTATTGGCTCATTCCGATCATCGGAGTGTGGATATTCATCTATGGTCTGAATGCGCTGTCATGGTGGATAATCATCAAGGCCAATACCAGCGAGAACGAACACGTAGGATGGTGGCGCGTTTATCAGCTCACAATCACCGGCTACGCGCTTAACTATGCCACTCCGGTGGGAGGTCTTGGCGGCGAGCCATACCGCATTGTGGAACTCTCGCGCGACATCTCGAAGGAGCATGCCACATCGTCGGTGATTCTATATGCCATGATGCATATCTTCGCCCACTTCTGGTTCTGGTTTCTGAGCATATTCATCTATCTTGCTCTTGTGGCTGTAGGCGACCTGCCTCTGAACAAGCCCATCGGAACCATGCTTGGATTCATTGCCATACTGTTCAGTATTGCGTTCTATCTGTTCTCAAAAGGATATAAGAACGGACTCGTGCGCAAAGCCATTCGCTTGATTGGAAAGATTCCCGGTCTGAAAGGATGGAGCCGACGGTTTCAGGAGCGACATGCACAGTCGCTCGAGAATGTCGATCGCCAGATTGCTGCTCTCCATGCACAGGAGCGCAGAGCCTTCTACAGCAGTCTGCTCATCGAGATTCTCTCACGCATAGTGCAGAGTTCCGAGGTATTTTTCATGCTACTGCTCTTCGGCATCGACGGCGGCGGAACCTTTGGAGGCCTCACCATCGTATATCTTCACTCCATCCTAATCGTGTCGTTCACCACATTCCTTGCCAATCTCATCGGTTTCCTGCCGATGCAGCTGGGAGTGCAAGAGGGAGGTTTTGTGGTCAGTATCGCAGCCCTCGGTTTTTCAGCCGCTCTCGGCATCTTCGTCAGCATCATCTGCCGCGTACGCGAAATCATCTGGATAGTCATCGGTCTGGCTCTGATGAAGAAATAAGCTCAGTAATATTTTCTTCAATGTCGGCAACGACACGAATTTCTGAACTGCGGAAACGCCGTCGTCCGGAGCGACACGAATTCCAGAACTGCGGAAATGCCGTCGTCCGGAGTGACACGAATTCCTGAATCGCGGAAAAGCCGTCGCTCGGAGCGACACGAATTCCAGAACTGCGGATTTCTTCCAATATGTGTCGAAGCAGCCTGCGCTTTTGTTCCATGGACTTCGTTGAAGGAAGAACGTCTTTTATGTATTGTTGAAGTTCGTCAATGCTTTGCCCTGACGCTCATAAAGGTTTGTATCGAGAAAAATTGAGCAACACGTTGCGGCTCCAACCCTTCTCTACAACCTGATGAACATAAAACAAGGCTTTGTCAGGGTCGTCTGTGCATTTGTCTATAATATAACGATGATGTCCCCAAGGCACCATGAACAATTCTGCCACAACCTGTGGCAAAATGGCATCATTAGAATTTGCCACAACTTGTGGCAAATTTCCAATTCGCCCATTGTAAAGCAGATAGAAGCTCTTCATATAGCGCAGGTTTCGCTCCGAGAAGCCATCTGTCTGAAGGGCTTCCTTCAGGTCTCGGCTCAGCGAGGCATAGAACCTGCTGCCATACTGGTTCTCGGCATCTCGCTCTACAATATCCTGCCCCAGTTCCCAATAGAATCTGAGCACTTCTGTGTTCACCTTA
>ODAI010417046.1_pt1 | contig 36078 bp, 31 predicted proteins | sample 1539321 | NCBI WGS metagenome assembly ODAI01 (sample SAMN02144231, study PRJEB22623) | gut metagenome | biome: sheep rumen | host: Ovis aries | place: New Zealand
GAATCTCAGCCACCATTCCTTTGCTGCAATAACCAGGAATGCAGAGATGATTGAGCCTGAAAGTGAACCCATTCCGCCGATTACAACGATTAAAAGGATGTTGTAGGTCAGCATCAGAGGGAATGTCGTAGACTGAATAGCTCCGAGGAACATAGCCAGCAGTGCTCCTGCGATTCCGGCAAAGAACGAGCTGATGATAAATGACATCTGCTTGTGGCGTGCCAGATTGATGCCCATAGCCTCGGCAGCGATTTCATCCTCGCGGATTGCCTTGAATGCGCGGCCGTAGGAACAGTTGATGAGCAGGAACATTATAACCAGGCATATTGCTACCACGATAAACGGTACGAAATATGCCGGTATGAAGCCTATGTTTGTGAATCCCGGAATGTTTTTAAGTCCGAGTGAGCCGTTTGTAATTCTCGCCATAGGGGAGCTTGCCACACAGATACGTACGATTTCAGCAAGTCCGAGGGTGGCGATTGCGAAGTAGTCAGACTTCAGTCTGAGCACTGCGGCACCGATTAGCGCTGCAATAATCGCTGCAGCTATGCCGCCTATAATCAGGCCAAGCCAGTTAGGAAGTGCCACATTCGCAAGGCTGTCCGCTACGCCGTAGAGGTAGTAAACGTTAGCCTTTTTGTTTACCGGAATGGTAAGCACTGCATAAGTATATGCGCCTATTGCCATAAAGCCTGCATGTCCGAGCGAAAACAGTCCCGTAAAGCCGTTTAGGAGATTCATGCTTGCTGCCGCAAGTGCATAAATCGAGCCGAGCTGAAGTACGGAACGGAGCATCGAAGTCGTGCCTGTATTAGTATAACTTAAAACCAGCAAAACTACAAGGGCAATGCATGCAATGATGGAGGCTGTCATTTTTGTTTTCTGATTTAATCTCTCCATAATTTACACCTTCTCTGCCATCTTTTCACCGAACAAGCCTGTAGGCCTGAACATGAGTACTATAATTAATAATACAAATGTGAATACATCGGAGAATTCGGAAAGGCCTACAGCCTTCATGAATGTCTCGCACATACCCACAACAAAACCGCCGACTACAGCACCCGGAATCGATCCGATACCGCCGAATACTGCGGCAACGAAGCATTTAAGTCCCGGAAGTGAGCCCGCGAGAGGGAATACTGAAGGTCTCGGTGTGAAGTAGAGAATTGAACCTACTGCGGCGAGACCGCATCCGATTACGAATGTCAGCGAAATAATGTTGTTAATCTGAATACCCATCAGCTGAGCAGTTTCAAAATCCTTTGAAACCGCACGCATTGCCATGCCGACCTTTGTGTACTTTACAAGGGCAAGCAGACCGAATACGCATCCTACGCAGATGATAGGGGTTAATATTGTAACCAGTGAAGTTGAAGCTTCACCGAAATGAACTGTCGTATTTAAAATAGGAATAGACGGGTACTGTTTTGGCAGGGCCGAGAACAGATACGTCGCCAGATTCTGTAGCAAATATGATACGCCTATGGCGGATATCATAATAGACATTCGCGGCGCAGTTCGAAGTGGTTTGTAGGCGATTTTTTCTATTAGTACACCTAAAACAATGGTTGCGATAATCATGATAAACATAGAAATATACCATGGGATCATGAAGTCAACCATGGCAAATATCATGAAATAGGCAGCCATCATAAAAATATCGCCATGAGCGAAGTTGATCAAGCGCAGTATACCGTATACCATCGTATAGCCGATTGCTATCAAGGCATAGATACTGCCGATCGAAATTCCCGCCAGAATGTACTGTAGGAAATTGGTCATTTGAGCTAGCCTCCTAAATGTAAATAGCGGTGCAGGGTATCCGGAAAAATGACACCCCGCGCCGCAAAATTAACTCTTGGTTTCCGTATATCGGAGATCCGGTAGATTAAAGATCTGCTACAGACTGAGTTCTTACGAACTGGAATGACTGAGTTGCGAGGGAATCCTCAGTCACAGTCTTGATATACGCTGTATCCTTGATAGCGTCGCCGTTCTCGTCGAACGAGATTGCACCGGTAACACCGTCGAATGATACGTTAACCAAAGCATCTCTGATGGCAACGGAATTGATTGTTTCAATATCGGTTCCGTTAAGAGCTTCGAGAGCATGGTAAACTGCCATGTAGGCATCATAACCAAGAGCGGAAACTGCTGCTACTGTATCTGTATTAGCATTCCAAGTGATGTTCTGTGGATTGGAGTTTAAGTATTCTTTGAATCCGTTAACGAACTCTGCAGCAACTGCATTTGACTCGTCAGTTTCATCGAAGAATGTTGAGAATGCAACGCCTACAGCATCATTGGAGATGATAGCTGCGTTTTCCCAAGTATCGCCTGCGAGAACCTGAGCCTGGATGCCGTTAGCAGTCATCTGAGGCAGAATCAGTGTAGCAGTTACGATAGAGGATGGGCAGAAGATGCAATCAGGGTTCTCAGCCTTGATGCTTGTGAGCAGTGCGTTGAAGTCAGACTCGTTTGTCTGGTAAGTAACGTCTGCAACAACTGTTCCGCCGAGTTCCTGGAAAGCGTTCTTGAAATATGTAGCAAGGCCTGTTGAGTAGTCATCGCCGTTCTGGGAAATAACTGCTGCTGTTGTGTAGCCTTCAGTGATAGCATAGTTAGCCATTACTGTGCCCTGGAATGGGTCCAGGAAGCAAGCTCTGAAGTAGAAGTCGTTACCGAGTGTAACCTGTGGGTTAGTGCAAGAGCAGCCAACTGCCGGAACCTGTGCGTTCATGAAGGTTTCGCCTGCAGCGATGGATACGCCTGAGCCGTATGAACCGAGAACTGCAACAACGCCCTTGGAGATCAGCTGGTTAGCAGCTGTTACAGCTGCAGCCTTGTCGGACTGGTTGTCAACTTCGTCGAGTACGATGTCATAAGTAGTGCCGTTGATTTCTACGGTGCCGTAGAGCTGGTTAGCATAACGAGCGCCGAGAACTTCCTGCATTCCGCCGCCGCCGTTTTCACCTGTTGTAGGCTCGAAAACGCCGATGTGGATAGTAGTGCCTTCTACGCTGATGCCTGTTGCATCTGCATTAGCAGCACTGTCGTCTCCGCTCTCTCCGCAGCCAAATGCGAAAACGGAGAATACCAATAATAGTACGAGTAATAATGAAATCTTTTTCATTTGCTATTTCCTCCCAAGAAATAATTAACTTAATATTACACGAATATTATAATTTTTAGATTTTGAATTGTAAATACTTTCGGGCTTTTTAACGCAATAATTATGCAACTTTTTCGCTTACTGGCTATCGGTTTTAGCGATAACTGTTTTGTGAAGGTGGCTGCGCAAAAACGCAAAAACTAATAGGGCCTGCCTCGGAGGCTGTCTCCGAAGCAGGCTTTTGTTTTCTGCTTAGAATATAATAGGTTTTACTGAAGGCGTGATTGCTTCAAAAGTAAAGCCTTCATTAATATATGTCTCTATTATCGCGCCCAGCTGCGAGGCTGTCAGGCTCGATGTATCGTGCATCAGAACAACGACATTCTTCTTTACATCCTTGTACTTTGTGCCCCTGGTGGCGTTCAGAAGTATCCCCTCCTCCGAAGGGTTCGATGCCGCATCTCCCGCGGAAACGTTCCAGTCATAGTATGTAAAGCCGCGCTTTGTCATCTCGTTTATGATTGCAGTGTGCGTATTCACGTTGTACGAATTGATGCTGCCACCCGGGAATCTGAAAATCTTTGGATACTGCCCCGTCATATCGTGAATCAGCTCGTATGTCGTGTGGAAATCCTCAAGATAAGCGTTCACCGAAGCGTAAATCGGCTTGTATTTATGAGTCGTCGTGTGCACACCTATAGTATGGCCGTCGCGTACCATTCTGTCAATAATAGGCCGTGTAGCCTCGGTCAGCCTGTTGCCCACAACAAAGAACGTCGCCTTTACATCGTAATCCGCCAGCGTGTCGAGCACGTCCTCAGTTACCGAGCAAGGACCGTCGTCAAAGGTCAGATATACAACGTTTGTCGTCGAAACCTGGTTTGCAGGCCTTGAAACCTTCATCTCCGGATAAAGCCCCGATGCATCGCCTTCAATCTGCGGCTCCGGCTCTACAGCCGCCGGTGTCGCAACAGCTCCGCCTGTCAGGGCAGCCCCGCTGGTCAGGGCAGCTCCGCTTGTCAGGGCAGCCCCGCTGGCGCCTATAGGATTCCCCTCCGCATCAAGTGCGCCCTCGCTGGTAGTCCCCGGTCTTACATAAGGTGTTGTGATCGGCTCGTAAGCCGCAGGCGATGCCACAGCACCGCCGGTGGTGCCGATGAACGGCACGTGGATGCCTGCCTCGCTGAGCGCAGATTCCATCTGCACGATGACATGCCCCACCGGCTCGGGAGCGACTCCCGCGCCGTATGCAATAAAGCATCCCGCAATTATCACCAGCGCAAGCAGCACCGTAAGGCCTACGGCCAGCAGGGCGGTTTTCGCCTTTTTTGTGAGCCTGCGCCCTATATTCTCTTTTTCTTCGTCTTTCTCCGTTTCATCGTAAAAATCATCAAATCTATCCATAACACAATTATTATATGGTTAAGGAAAATCAAAGTCAATATGAAACGGCTCTTCACCTATTCGATATCTGTAGGATTACAATACATGTGTTACACATAACAAAAAATTAAATACGGAAAACCAAACTTGTGTTATGCTTTGTTTACCACAACCAAACAAACGCAGGAGGTTTTCCGCATGAACAGTATAACACAAGATATTAAATTCCGTCTATCTCTTATTAAATACGCTGAAAAATATGGTGTTTCCAAAGCCGCACGTAAGTACAAAACCAATCGTCAGTATGTCTATCGCTGGATGAAACGTTACGATGGAACCGAAACCTCCCTCAGAGATCGTTCTCGCAGACCTCATCACCATCCCAATGAGCATACTCCCTCTGAACTCAAGCTTATCCGAGATATGCGAAGACGCAATCCACACGCAGGATTAGTAGTATTTTGGGTTAAGCTCAGGCAACGCGGCTATTCCAGGACAATTCCTGCCCTTTGGAGAGTCCTTAAAAAGCTGGGATTGGCTCCGGCTAAACTTCCAAACCCTAAGTATATGCCAAAACCCTACGAGCAAATGCAGTACCCGGGGCAGCGCGTTCAAGTCGATGTGAAGTTTGTGCCAGCAGCTTGCCTTGTAGGAGATGCTAAGGGTGAAAAATTCTATCAATATACTGCAATAGACGAATTCTCAAGATTTCGCTACATCGAAGCATTTGAAGAAAATTCTACTTATTCTTCTACAAAATTCCTTCTCAATATGCTTGAAGCCTTCCCTTTTCCTGTAGAATGCGTACAAACAGACAATGGCTTTGAATTCACCAAAAGATTTGCTCCCAGCACCAAAGAAAACGATCTCACTATGTTTGAGAAAAAACTGGCTGAGCTAGGGATTCAGCATAAGAAGATAAGACCCTTTACTCCGCGCCACAACGGAAAGGTTGAACGTTCCCACCGTAAGGACAACGAATACTTCTATGCTAGCCACACCTTCTATTCCTTCGAAGACTTCAAGAAACAATTAAAGGTACATAGCAAACGCTATAACGATTTCCCTATGAGGCCTCTTGGATGGAAATCGCCGAAAGAGACCTTATTTAATTTTTTGATTGACGGTGTAACATATGTTTGACAAACCTACAAAACGGCTCTTCACCTATTCGATATCCCCGTAATATAAGTCACAAAGCAAGCAAAATCGCCCAGACGTTTCCGTTCTTCGCCGAGCTCTATGCGCCATGAATTGTCAAAGCCTTCGTTTCCTGCGATTCTTGAAAGGATATTCAAGCTGGTGATGAATCCGTCGTGAGCAATCGAGCGCCCTTTGTCAGCTTCAAGCCGTTCCTCACGGCTCATAAACTCCCAATCATTTCGAATTTTTGTATATTCTGCCGCTGCCTTCAGGAAGTCTTTCCAGAAATCAAATTTTTCTTCCATTTTACATCTGTCTATGCTGCTGGCCATTCTCTCATAGATGCTCATCGCTTCTTCTATTTTTAATTCGCTCCCCGCGGAATTTTTCAAATATGCTTTATATGTGTTAATCATTATATTCACCGCCATTTAACGTTTCTGATTTCAGCCAAATATTACTCATACTTTCCTATCGCTTGCAAGATATTCTTTGAGCAGGAATGTGCAGAAATACGGGAAAGTATATACCTTGTCGTTATATCCAATATTCCCGCCAATAAGTTTGATTCCGTATTTAATATCCCCGTATCTGTCGCTATCTATCAATGTTCTCATCGATTTTGCCTTACCGTTTTTTGCTTTTACTTCAACCGGAACCAAGTTCTCTCTGTCGCGTACGAAAAAATCCTGCTCCAAAGTAGAATCCTCCCTTTTGTAGTAGAACAATTCGTAGCCTTCTTTGTGGAATGCATCTGCGACAAAGTTTTCATACAAAGCGCCCTTATACACACCAAGCGATTTGTTAACTCGGATATCTCTCTGTGCCTCTTCATCAAGAGACACTGTCAACAGCCCTGTATCGCAATAGTACAGTTTAAATTTTTCTACGTCAACATTTCCTTTTAGAGGCAGCTCAGGGAAGTTAAGGCAATGACAAACATTCACTATACCCGCATCCTTTAGCCATTCGATGCAACCAAAGTAATCTTTTGCCCGACCGCCTTTTTTAATACTCGCATAACGGAACTTTTTGTTTTCTTTTGCAAGCTGCACCGGCACACTCCTCATTACGCTTATAATTTTTGCCTGATCCAGACCCTCGGCGTATTTGCGTGCATCCTCTTCATAGTCAAGCAGCAACTGTGTCTGTATTTCATGCGGCTCGCTGAAAAGGCCTGTTTCAATATATGATGCAACTACCGCCGGCATTCCTCCAAGCGCACAGAAGTCCACGAAATGTGCCATATACACCTGCATTTCCAGATCGCTGAAAGGTGTACCCAAAATCATGTGATTCAGAAGGTCTGACCCTATGTCTTCGCTGTATCCCTTTGCCCAAAGATATTCTTCAAAGTCCAAGGAATGCATTTCGTAATCCGTTTTATACCCTACACTGACGCTGGTTATCCTTTTATAGTGAATACCTAAAAGAGAGCCGCTGCAAATGACATCAAAACGGCCGTCCTGTTTAAAGAATTTCAAGGATGTGGTTATATCCGGAAATTCCTGCACTTCATCAAAAAACAGCAATGTTTCTCCAGGCACAAAGCGCTTAGTAGGGTCAACCCTTGAGATTGCATTCATTATTAAATCAGGGTTGAATCCTTCCTCAGCAATGGCTTTATAAACCGGTTCTTCATAGAAGTTTATTTCTATGAAGTGTTTATAGTTCTTCTTCGCAAAGTTACGAATGGCTTCGGTTTTACCTACTTGTCTGGCCCCTTTGATAATCAAAGGCTTCCTATTCTCGTCACTTTTCCATGCCTCAAGGAATTTATCTACCTTCCTCTTAAGATACATCTGTCGCACCCCCTATCGCCTTCATTTTACCGCACTTGTTGGCAACGCGCAACATTTTTTTGAGTGAATAATTAGGTAATAGTAACACTTTCATGAGTGAATAGTGGGCTGGCGTCGACACTTTTTTGAGCGAATGGCTCAAATTGAACAGTTATCTGTGCTTGTTAGACTTTTTAGCTTTTCTTACTCCAGAAACAGTAGCAGCCATAACCCCGGCAATAACTATAAGCGCTAACGCAATATCCTGCTTATAAATTTTTCTGACTGATTCGGGTTCAGAAGCAGTTAATGTATATGTTATATACCCTGAATATTCTGCTCCTCCCGGAATTACACCTTTTAATTCGTTATAACCGATTGCAGTTCCTTGTTCGGAGAAAAGATCTTCTGAAAGAACTGAACCATTAACTTCGCCAAGATTATGTATAACAGCAGAACCAACCTTATACTTTAACGTTACACGGTCTGCCTCGGTAGTAACATATGCCTCATCCCAGACTATACCATCGTGAGTCTCGCCATTACAATCAACATAATTCCAAGTGATATTTCCTGTAACGGTACCCGCAGTGCCCTGTTCCACAACCGCCGGATACGAAGAAGCCACCTTAGCAGCCGTTGCAATGCCGTAACCACTATCATTTGTATCCTCTGCAGCATTGTTATGGTAATAGATGTAAACTTCGTACTCTTTTCCAGGCTCAATCACTATTTCGTCAGTATACGTCGCAGTAGCATTGAGTTCACCAATACGGACAAAATTCCGCTCGTCACCGACCGCTTCATTATTAGTTATCGAATTAAAAATGGCATAGCTCGCTGGAGCTTCACTTGTGTAAGTTTCCCTTTCGCTCGGTCCCCATGCATAAGACAAACATGGCCACAAAGCAGTACAAGCAATTGCGACAACAACTGTAAGTATTTCTACACATTTCCCTTTCATAACTGTTCTCCTTTCTTTTCTCTTCCTTTCAACTGGATGTATCAAAACGGAAGAGAAATGCAATCTTTTTCTATCTCGCCTCGTCTTTCATAAAATCTGCGAAGCATTGCTTCATAATGTTCCTTGTCTATTTCAAGCGCCAGATTCTCATTTCCTTCATTTTCTTCTATGGCTTCATAAATCTCATCCAAAATATGATTGCATACAGTTCTAAGTCTATTCTCAGCATTTGCACACAGATGAGAGCAAGCCTTTGGACGCTGAAGTCCTTCACAGAGTTTGTGAAGGAATAATACATATTTTTCATACACATCAGCAAAAAACTGTCTTGCTCTACCGCTTGGTATGGATTCGCGGCATAGCCAGTTTAAAGGCTCCCACGCATCCGTTCCTGCATAGTGAAACTCTGCCCAATCATCACAAGATGCATATTCCTCTGCATTTTCACAAGAAAGCATGTGCCTGACATTCTGCTCTGTATAAGCCAGCAACTGATTAAGCCTGCCTTGAAGCTTCTGCCACTCCTCTGTATACATGTAAAGTATGCAGAAATAAACGTTAAGCTTCTGTGCGTACTCTATAATGCCTATCGTGTGCGATCCTTCATGCATTGTTCTATATCCATCCTTGTAATCCATAGGCGCCACCCGATTCAGAAGCTCCTCCGCACGCCCCAGCACCTGCCCTATATAATCTTTTCTTGCAATCCATTCCTCTTCATATTGTTCTAGGGGAAACAGACACATTTCGACAGCTGTATCAATCCAATGAATAACATCATACGGCGTGGTCTCGAAAATGTAAGTATCGCAATCATCCATGTGAGCTATCAGGTACTTAAGCACCGATGTTGTGCAATAGCCTTTACGACCACGGACTTCTGCAAAACACATGAGACGCAGTTCCTCGGGGAAATTTCCCCAGTAATTGTTATTTTGTTCACTCATTTTCATCGCTCTTCTCCTCGCCATGTGACTCCTTATTTCCCTTTACAAAGATAGCGCCAATTGCAGCATAACTGCTGCATCGCCTCTGGTAACAGAAGCAATGAGAGAATTATTATTCAAGATGCCATTTGCTATAGCCCAACGTACTGACTCGTCAGCATATTCCGAAACTCCTTCAAGTTGTATAGCTATAGTTTTATTTGCGTTCTCCGCACCAATGTATTCAGCAAAGCGTCTCAGAATAACTGCCAGTTGCTCATAAGTGATCTTTTCTTTGCCTCTAAAAGTTCCATCCGGATATCCTGTGACAATGCCTGTCATTGCACAAAAAGCGGCTGCTTCATTATAATAATCATTTGTGGAAACATCTTTGAATATATTATAAAGTCTCCCATCGCAATCTCCTATACACCTATACAGCATCATCGCAATTTCACCACGGCTGATGGTTGCTGCCGGAGTAAATGTAGTTTTCCCGGTTCCCGAAATGATACCTTTGTCTGAGAGCGCCCAAACAGCATCATAACACTCCAGTCCGTCTGTATCCCTGAAGCGAGAAATCATGGCATAGTCTTTGTTCTGCACTTCATAATCTTCGTTAGATAATCCTTTTATGTCTGCTTGGCTGTCTAATGCATGATCCTTACTAAAAGCTTTGTCTCCTTTCAAAAAATATCTCCAGTTATATGATGGCGTCCCTGCATCCCATGTTACATCTAATTGGTACCAATTATTATTTAGTTTTACTAAATTCCAAGCGTGATTACTCCATCCGTTACGCCCATCTGCTATTCCCAACACGTAGCGCGAAGGCAACCCCATGTACCTACACATCGCATAGAACAACCTCGAATATCCCGCACACACTGCTTTCCCTTCCATAAGGGCTGCATAAGCAGTATATGGTAATCTGTCAGTATAGTTGCCTGCACAATGTTTTGCATAAGCCTCCTCGTCATAGGTAACATTGTCACAGATATATTCATAAATGCCTTTATATTTCATGTAATCACTTTTATTCCATAAATCCAACTGCTCAATTATGTTTTCAAGTTTTCTGTTGAAATCTTTTTCCTGGGATTGCGTAGTTAAATAATTAATGTCTAAAAACTTAATTATCCATTTGTTTTTACAAACCTTTGTTATTTCTGCTCCCTCTTGGCATGATGGCCATTCGCTATTAAACCACGGGCTATAACCATATTCTGAATTAGGGTTATCCTTCGCTGCCGGAATGAATACTTCATAGTATGGCGACCAAGAGTCATTATATAAATCAATATCGGTTGAAACATAAACAGTTATATTCTTCTTGTGCGCCAATAAATCATTATGAACAACATTTATCGCTTCATTTATACTTACATAGTTAGAGGAAACTGCCGCATTTGCAGGGATTGCGGTCATATATCCCAATAGAATAATTACTAACAGAAATGCGGCAAATATGCGATTTATCCTGTAATTTTTAATACTTACTGCTGACATTTCTTTTCTCCTTTCAAAAATTTCAAAAGCTTTTCATAAATAAGATTTCCCACTACCAACAAAAGGCAAGAGGTGTAGCCTTCTGCTGGTTTCGACTAAGAATCTTCAACTCAGTCTCATCAGGTGGGTAGTTTTTAGCACCACAGTCTTATGATATTACTTGTTTGCATAAACAAGCGCTTCTCCAAGACATAATGTTATATTGCTTGTTTCAAATCGAACTACAAGATCATTAACGCCTTTTATATCAGTGCTAAACTGTACAGGCCTTGAGACTTTTGTCATATCAGGTGATGTATATAAAACTTTTCCGTCTCCCATAATTTGGACAATCCCATGACCTTCTCCTGTCTCGCCGTGAGGAACATATATCACTCCTTTGAATGATTCATATTTGTTATCAAGCAGATATTCTAACTTATTTTTGCTGGTCCAGCGGTGCGCCCCACAGTCAAAGTATGTATTATATCGATTTCCGTAATTGTCAGTGTAATTGCCAAAACTCTGAGAAACATCTCCTGAAATATTTGTAAAACCGCTTAAGGCAAATCCTTCTATTTCATTCTCGCTTGCGCCATTCTCATCTCCCACTTCGTTTTCACTCGGATTTGAAGAAGCGCCTTCGGATGAAGCATCGTCATTTCTTCCAGCGTCTATCCCCATTGAAGGATCGCAAGTATAATCTTTTGCCTCATTCGTTTCTGTAAGTTTATCTTCCGTATTATCTGCTGCTTTTACTCTCAAAATCGTAATCGCTTTATCGATGGAATCTCCTTTTTGATTTGTGGCTGTAAACTCGAAGCGGTTTATCCCTTCTCGAAGGTTAAGCAATATGGCAAACGTTCCATCATCAGATACAAAAACATCTTTCCCATTGCACAATAAATCTACTGTCTTTATATTGCTATCCTTAACAAGTCCATTCACCTTCACTTCATGCTCGGTTGTCTCGTCCGGATAGTTGTAAATCTTAATTTTTAATTCTACAACTGGCTCCTCATTTTTTACAAACTCGTGTATCCCATGCTCTGAACCTCTTGCAAGAATAGTTGCAAACTGCGCCCTTGTTAAAGGCTCCTGTGCACGTATGGTACCGTCATTAAATCCGGTAACCAGATTTTCATTAAGAGCTATAGCCATTTGGTTTTTTACACTATCGGAAATTGAGCCTTTATCCTTAAACATGTATAAAACCGATAAGTCCGGAACACTTACCGTACTTTCGCAGCCTAATGCCTTTACTAAAGCATACACGGTATCCTCCCTCGTAATAGGCTTATCCGGGTTAAACGGAATTTTGCCTTGTATAGTAGTATGCGTAGGGATTAAATCTTTCCCTGCTTCAACATATGCTGCATACCAGTCCTTTGCTTTGACATCGTAAAAATCACTGCCAGTACTTGCTGTAACTTCTAGACCCAGAAAATCAACAAAAACTTTCACAGCTTCCGCTCTGGTTATTTCTGCATTTGGTCTAAAGCTCCCGTCAGGATAACCCTTAAACCATCCTTTGCTTTTGCATCGATTAATAGCATCAAACGCCCAACAATTTACTCCAACATCTGTGTACAATGTTCCACCGCCCGAAAGACGACCAGGCTGATATATATTGTCTGAACTGCCTGATAAGTAGCCGGCAGCCATAGCCGGTGTTGCTCCAACAGCAAAAGTTAATACAAGAATTAGCAATGTTACCATAATCTTTTTCATATTTTTTCTCCTTTCGATTGATTAAACACTTTTAATATTCAAACTGTTTTCTTTAGCTCTAATCACCTCCCGTTTTCTAAGCTGACATACAAACTATCTTGTTTTTCAGATTAACTGCTCTGAACTCTTTTGCGTCAATTTTCAAGATTTTTTCGCATATACTTTTTGCCTCGTCTAATAGTCCTAATTGAAAATATGCGTTTGCCATTGGCATAAGAATGCTTTTTTGGCTTTTAGCCGTCGATTTTGGTGTACCTTCATATAAAAGGACGTCTTCTGCTCTTTTGAACATCTCAATTGCATTCTCCAGGCTATAAAAGTTGTTCTTATAAGATTTGATTTGATAAATCATAGCTTCCTCGGTATATGCCCTATAAATTTCCGGAAAGGTTCGTGGGATTCTATACAGAAGTTCAAGTGCTTTTTCATAATCTCCCCTGCTTCTTTCAAATCTTGCATATCCGGTCATAAGTACTACATATTCGCGCTTGCGTTGTTCCACATCTTCATCAGAATTATTGATATTTTCTTTTATGATTCCACACCATTTTTCATAAATGGTGTGCTGACATTCGTTTAATTTCTGAACCTTTTCTCTTAATCGAAAATCATTTCGATTTGCACTCTTTATTCTCGAAAGAACTGCTTTTGTTTCACATTCGTAGCACGCGAGAATCGCAGTAACGCCATTGAACGGCTCTTCTGTTTCAATTGCCTCCTCAAACCAGCCTCGTGCAGTATCAAACTCTCCTCTCCTCTGAAAGATTCTTCCCAAAGCTAATATGGATGGCACATCATTATCGTTGATGTCTTTAAGAATACGAGTATAAACTGCAATAGAGAACTTCTCGATATTGTCTTTCGCCTTCTCATCTTCGCCCCTACGGATAGATTGCGAAAGATTTGAAAGCTGGCTTGTTAAGCTTTTGTAATTGCGCCCATTCACATAGTTGATCAACTCATCAATCGGCTCGCTAACGAAATGGACTGCTGTCCTAACATATCTCGTCCAAGTGAATACCATGTCAAGCTGCTCACTGCTAAAGCGTCCCTTTACCGCTTTAAAAGAATCTTCTATTTTCTTTCTGCGTTCAGCTTCTGCATGCATTCCGTCAGTTTTTTCCGTTTCCATTTTCCATAGTTCATCAAGTTCTTTTTTTATTATTTCAGCCGGATCATTCTGGTAAATTGCTTCAACTTCTTTATTTAATACAGATAAAACCATCTTAAACAATCTTCCGCCAATATTTTTATTTGTTATGTACTTCATAAGTTTCTCCTTTCGCCCGTGTGGCCGTTAGCACAGCCTAAATATCTTGTGTAAAGTTTTATCCACGACCATCTAAACGCTAAGGGGGAGGAAGCATTCAGAGGTTTCGACTGATAAACTTTGAACTCAGTCTCATCAGGTGGTCATTTATGTTATTCATGACATTTTTTATTTTGTGCCTATATTATGAACTGTTCTTTTCCCTCCTGCGGAAGTTCAGTGTTCCATGTTGTATTTGGATTAATTGGTTTATTTTACAGTTAGATTATAATTCGCATTGTTCATTGCTTTTCCAAATTATATCTTGCCTATTTCGGAGGCAGTAATGTATAATGTCAATGTTACTAATATATGGAGACCAATTATGCCAAAAGATACTTATATGAACCTTGTTCTCGACTTTCTAATCACACATATCGGTAAAAATATTTCACGTGACGAGCTAATTAAGTCAATCGGTATATCTAAGCCACGATTGAGCGAAGTCCTTAATTCTATACGTGATGAGGGTTACACGATTATCACTCCGCCTCGTAGCGGTATTGTAAGATTGGAAGCAAAAGAAGGCGAAGCAGTCCTGCCTCCAATAAAAGATTCGGTTCTCCGCCAGTGGCTTATTCTGTATATCCTTTCGATCTGCGGAGCTATGACATTTAGAGAGCTAATTATAAAAATGATGAATATTCGTGAACATGATTCCGCTAATCCAAATCTATTAAAGATTGGCGAGGTTAAAGCTTATGATGACAGTCACCTAATAGAGGCAATTCGAAAAAATAAAGCATCTGAATATCTGCCTGAATGTGATATTAATGTAGCCTCCGACTTTATTTCCATAACTACTCTCAGAAAAGATCTTTCGACCCTTCGCAAACAAGGGCTTGTAGACCAGACTAACGGGGAGAATATTAAATATTGCTTAAGTATTAATGCTCCTCACTTTATTCCTGCTTCAGATAATTCTCTGTATACTTTTTGTCAAAGTTTTGAAGAAAATTCAACAGTAATATCCGAATCGCAGCCGGTTAAACAGGCCTTCTGTAAAATCAAGACTTTAATAGGTTATGATGGTGCTGAAACTCCGCAGAGTAGATTTGGTAGGCAAAATCAGATTAGTACAGATTTGCTCGAACATTTAGATAAATTCTTACTTCAGCCATACAAAACAAACAAACTTATAATGACATACCGTTACAAAGACACTATGCGAAACGACGTATTCTCGACCGCCTTAATATTTTATAGCGTAGAGACAGATGCTTTCTATATTATTGGCAAGAATTACACAAAGGGGACCCCTGATGTAATTAGACTAGATACAATTGAAAGCATTGATGTTTCTGAAGAGCTGAACGACATTTTCCACACGAAAGAATATTTTGATATATATAATGAAATGTTTGCTACCGGTTTTGAAACCAATGTCCACCATGTAAAAGTCTTATTTCAAGATTTTGGTAATACTGTTGAAAGGTTTAAAACCTTAGCCTCTAACCGTTCAAATTCATTAATAAATCAAATAAAAGATAAACCTGTCGGTTGTATTTATGATTACATTTATGAAGATGACATCAGGGGGTTGGATGATTTTGCAAGGTTTCTTAGGAGCTTCGGTTATAGTGTTTTAGCCTTAGAACCTTTGGAATTAAAAAATAAAATGATAAAATCCAATAACCGCCGTCTCGAAAAATATGCCGCACTGGAGATTAACCCAAATGAATAATAATAGCACCTTAAATACTGCCAACAATCTTATAATGCACATGTACGGAAATGAAGGATCTCTTACATCCCTTTCTGTAAATTGTAATGTACCTGTAGAGTTTGTTCGGAAGTTTATTCGCTCGTTACTTAAAAACCCAATTCTCTCCGAATGGATATCCGCAAATGGTTTTCATGACGAAACTGCACCCGATAATTCAGTTGCTGAAGCTTTTAGAGATAACGAGATTTTACATTCAAAAGCTTTACTTTCAGGTGAATATGATGATTGGTCATGGAAGATAGAACTTTATGGATTGAAGTCCGACTATTTGCTCTCATTAACAGCACTAGAGTATGCTTCTCTCAAAGATTTTATAAGGCCCGATTTTTCATTTAAACGCAATGCGGTTTTTGAAATAAAGAATAGTCTTGCTAAAAGTTCAAAGTGGCTCCATACTAATCTGCATGTAATTCAAGAAGCCATACTCGACAAAAAAGCTATAGAGTTTACTTATAAGCAGAAAGATGGAAAAATCGTATTAAAATGCGGTTTTCCAATTGCAGTTTTCACGAATGTTTCCGATAACTGGATTTACTTTTCGCTTGATAATGGTCATAATTACCGATTGGATTGGGTAGGTTCACTGAGCACTAATGTTATAGGTGATTGCCCTTTGCCGAAAATTATTGAGAACCCATACAAAGATTATATATGGGGTGCATCCTACACAAATAACGCAAAACCTGAACATGTAAAAGTTCTTATAGCAGATGCCACACGAAATGTTCTTCAAAAAATTAAAAATGACACTCGCCATCGGAGTGGCATTTGCAATTTATATGAATTAGATGGTAGGTACTACTACGAAGACGACATCATCGGACTCGATGAGTTTAAGCGCTGGCTCCGCTCATTCGGCTCTTCAGTCCAAGTGCTTGAACCCAAATATGTCAGAGAAGAAATAATAACATCAACCAAGAAAACCCTTGAATACTATGCTGAATCTGAAGCGTGGAAAAATGTCTAATCAGTCGGACTATCATTCCCAAGGTGGTTTCAGCTACGAAGTTACCGTTTCCTCCTAGTGTATTAACAGAGCGTGGGCTACAGAATATTCATGAGCTACATCTTAACACGCTCACTGCTATTTGCCAGCCCTTGAAAGCGCTCACAAAGTAGTCCTTTCAGCGTGTTTTTTATTATCTGTGAACATTTTATTACACGACAAAAGCCGATGCCTTGATATAAGCACAAATAGGTAAATCCCATTAGGGAATTAAGCTATAGAGCTATCAGACATCGGCTTTGAAAACCATCTTAAATTGTAACGGATCACTGATATGAAGAGGGTGCGGACAAAATCCTTTCGTCATTCTCTTCATGCAGCACTATGCCTTTTCAAGGTTTCTCATCGCCTTCGCACCAAACGCTTCCTTTCAAACCGAGCCAGACAGTATTCTGCTAAAGCTATTTTCTCAATGACAAAAACCAATCACTACAATTTCGCAAAGCGATAACCACTGAGCAAAGCCCATTGCATGCTACATTTATGATGATTTGCACCAGTCAAAGGTATATTGGGGCTGCCTCAATCGAGTGGCCCCGCTTAACTTTGATTGGTCATTTGCAATTTTTTAATTAGGCGAAAAGTTTCTTCGACTTTTACGAACAGCCTTTTCTTTTTCTATTTCTTTAAGACGATTTACTATAACTTCTCTTAAAACAAAAAGGCTTTCCTCTGCAGTAATAACAAATCCAAATTCTTCTTTCATCTTAGCAAGTTCAGCGCGTAGGATATCCTCTGTTGAACCTCTGCGAAAACTTTTACTCGTAATTTTTTCGTAGAGACGATAATATAATTCTTCTTTGCATACAATGCTATACTTTGTTCGCGCACTGTCACTTCCTTCTTCAGCAACACCACGATAATATTTTATAGCAGCTTGACGATCTCCGGGCACATAAGCATATTTAACGAGTTTTTTATCCTCTCGAATCCCTAAAGCTATCTCTATTTCGTACTTTTCATTATTAAGCGCTCTTTCAAAAATTTTGAGACCTTCCAATTCAGTAATAGTATATCCAAATTCTTCTTTCATTTTAGGAAGTTCAGTGCGGAGGTTTTTCAAAGGCTCAAAAGGTAAATCTGCTGCATTCTCCCTCAATAGGCGCGTTTCTAATTCTGCCTCACATGCAATTTCATAACTAATTCTTGCAAAATCACTTTCTCGATCTGCTGCTAATCTGAACCAATTAATAGCAACTATATAATTGCCCTTACCAAATGCATTCTTGCCAAGTGTTAACATTGCATTGCAGTCTCCATTCTCAGCTTTAGCTAAAAGCTTTGGGTCTTCACACAGATCACCATTAGAGAAAATATAGCCGAATTCTTTCTGCATCTTTTCTCTTTCCGCTGAAACAATCTGCTTATAATCTGGACGATTAGCTTCTAGCCACTTTGTTGCTAGTTTTGGGTCTAGTATTGCATCAAATTCCTCAAGCTTATCCGCTGAAATGCCTTCCGATATTGCTTCTCCGATTCTAACCTCAAGTTCTTCTTTGCACACCGCATCATACTTTGCTTTGGCTATAGGATTACCATTTTGGGCAGCTCTCATATACCAATTTATAGCAGCTTCATAATCCATAGTATTATATGCTTCATCGCCGAATTCTATCATAGCATCTGTATCGTTTAAAACTAAAGATGCGTAAGATCTTTTGCATTCACTTCCATTTTTCTCTTTAGCAAGTTTATGAAAGTTAATTACTTCTCTGTTGTTGTTTAAGGAGGTTGCATCTTTTGTATTTGATTCTTTTTTCTTTTGTTCTTCAGTCGGAACCTCCACCTCATCATAAAACTCTTCGTGTTTATTTTTCGACTCTCTAATATCTCGCAATGTATATGGGTCTCCCACAATATTTCCAATCCACCCCTTGGCGTTTACCGAGCAATAGATGGCTTTATTAATGCTTGGTTTCTCCCCTTGAAGATACAACCTAGTTTTTCCCCACCCTTTAACCAGTTCTTCTCCACCGCTATGCCAAGTATAGTAAAAAGGGCCTTTACAAGTTGACATTTCAACGCTTGCTTCTAAATAGCTCCTTGTTCCATTCGCAGATTTAAGTCTTGTTACAACCTTCCCTTCCAGTCGAGGTTTTTTATTAGCATCATTAGCGCTTTTTTCAAGAATTATGTCAATGCGCCCTATCGGTCCGATTTCTGCAGTGAGAGGTTCCTGTGTTCCATCTTTGCGTCGCGCCTCCAAGACTATTGTTTGCCCTTCTAGCCACTCTTTGTTCAATTTAATGTAATAAACCTTCGTTGCATAAATTGAATCGCGTCCTTTTATCTTCCATGTATACGCATATTCTTTCCTATCCACAACATCTTGTAAGCTTGCTATAAGAAGGCTTTCATCAGTTCCTGTTTCAAAATTAATCCTTTTTTCTTTGAAAATTTCTAATTTTCCTCTCACGGATGGCAAATTCTCGTTAATAAAATTAATACTACGCTCCAAAACCACAGAAAAATGTGACATTAAATCCGCAGCCACAATTGCAGCTGCTTCATTTTCACTTTTAATCCTTTTTTTATACCGCTTTACTGTTTCATAGGGTTCTTTTTCTTTGTGCGCAGCAAAATTACTTGCTTCCTTCTGAATCAATGCGGCCTTATAGCATAATACTTGATCCCCAATTTCACTTTTAAAATTCTCATCCCGCAAAATCGCACCAGCTGTAGGTCGCCTATTCTGATCTTTTATGCCTATAATTCTATCATAAAGATACCTGAGTATCTCCTCATTCTCTATGCGAAGTTTTATGCAACATCCTTTATAATCACCTTTATCATACTTTTCCTTAATATCTTCGCATGCTGCTAATAAACCTCTACTATTTGAAGCAAAGTCTTGGTTTTTAATTTTTTTCACAACATCATACTTAAACTCCATGCGAACCTCCAATATCTGTGCCTCCATAAAAACTTCCATGTACAATCTTTTTATTCTTTGAATATGACAGCAAAGCATGCATTTACCTCATTAACCGCCATTATTCAATTCACTAACTTTGTTTTTTACAAATATTTAAAATCTACTATCACTTATAATACCATACCTTGCGCAGTTTTTGAAGGCATATCAAAGTCAATATAAAAACGGGCACCCTTTTGGATGCCCATAACTGTTACGCTGCTTTCGAATAATCTAACACTGACAGCTCTTGCCTTTGCTGCTTTGCGTTATTCACTATTTTCTCAATTTTTTCAGCTACTTCATCGGTATAATACTTTTCCCCGCACTGCACACATTCTTCGCATGGCACATTCTTAATTATGATAATACAATTCTTGTAATTCACCACGTGCGTTGTATAACTTGGCTTTACGGTATCACACTTACAAAACATGCACATACTTATTCCCTCCAAACGTGCATTTCCAAACAATATCTTCACTTGATTATAATCGAGTTGTCGCTTTTTTTCAAGAATATATTACTGTGGATGCATTACCTATTCGATATTTCAGGCAGCGTCGCAACACTTTTTTGTGCGAATATTATTCCTGTTTTTAGGCGAGTATGCCCTGAGATAAAAAAATGCTCTGCAAGGCATACAAATTTTCACCCGCCCTGACGAGAAGATGTCTTTAAAATGCAAAAAGTATGCCCTAGAGAGCTAATTGAGCTCTCAGGGCATACTTTAGACCCACATTAATTTGAAACGACAGCTTTTCCTCTCAAAAATGTATGCCTTGGGGAAAGAAATAACTCGTCAAGGCATACAACACAAAAAACCGGCGGGAGCATCTCCCGCCGGCGTATGAAATAACGTCCTAATTCGGTTTTATCCGTTTAACGCCCGGACGGCGATAATGTGAGTCATTGGAAACACCTCCGTCCCGGTGTACTTCTATTTGAAGTACCGATCGTGCAGACCTTTAAAGGCAGCGCCGTGTCTCGCCTCGTCCTTTGCCATTTCATGCACTGTGTCATGAATAGCGTCGAGGTTTAACTGCTTAGCCTTCGTCGCTAAAGCCTTCTTCCCGGCGCAGGCACCTGCTTCGGCCTCGATTCTCATTTCCAGATTCTTTTTGGTGGAATCTGTCAGAACCTCGCCCAAGAGCTCTGCGAATTTAGCAGCATGTTCAGCCTCTTCATAAGCCGCCTTCTCCCAGTAGAGTCCTATTTCAGGATATCCCTCTCTGTGGGCTACTCTGGCCATTGCCAGGTACATCCCCACCTCTGCGCACTCTCCGTTGAAGTTAGCCCGGAGGCCATCTATGATTTCAGGGTCTACACCCTGTGCTACGCCTACTACGTGTTTATCGGCCCATTGGATTTCACCCTCCTCCTGCTTTGTAAATTTGTCTGCACCTACGTGGCAGACAGGACACTCATCCGGTGCCGTATCGCCTTCGTGTACGTAACCGCACACGGAACATACCCATTTCATTGGTCTGTACCTCCTCTGTTAGTCTTTCTTTAATCTTTTCACATCACATCATCTTCCTGTGGTGTAATAAAAATATACAACATCCGCAGCCAAAAATCAAGCCCTTTTTTCAAATTTTCACAATATTTTCACATAAAAATAAAGCCTTGAAATTTCAACGTTTTCAAGGCTTGCAATTTTTGTATTCGTTCGTTATTTTGGTCAAATTCGCCATCTTCGGCAATATTCTTTTTTATTCTGAAGAGTGCCTGTTACTTTATGCTTTTTACCCTGTAGCCGGCTAGTTCAATGAGCTTTTTCGCAGTAATCAGCGTCGGATCCGCAAACCCAAGCTCAAGCTCGAACTCACCCGCATCCGCATACTCCGAAAGCCCTCGCAGCAATATCGGCACCTCCGTGCACCCGATTACCAGTTTTTCCGCGCCGGCGTCCTTCAGATGTGCGATAATGCTCCGAATACCCGAAGCATCCAGCTCGCCTCTGCCGCCCTTTGCGTAGTCGTAAATCTGACTCATCAAAAGCTCCTGCTCCGCATCCTCCGGATAAACAGGCTCAATGCCGTACTCAGCAAGCGCAGCATCGTACACCCCCGACTTTTTCGTGCCGGTGGTCGTAAGCATGCCTACCCGCTTTATCCCCGCTTGCGCGATGGACTGTGCCGTCTCGCGCAGCATGTGAAATACGGGAACAGTCATTTCTCGCGCCACAGCATCGTAGAAGTAGTGGGCTGTGTTGCAGTGCATGACAAGCAACTCCGCACCTGCATCTATGAGGCGCCTACCGCACGCAATAAGCTCAGGCGTCGGATCTGCGCCACCCGAAAGAATAGCCTCGGAGCGGTCCGGTATCTTCGAATCGTTTTCGAGGATTATGTGTATGTGCTCCTGGTCCTTTGATGCGTCCGTAAATTTTATTATTGTTTCAAGGAGCGAGCAGGTAGCCTGCGGCCCCATGCCCCCTATTATTCCAAGCTTCTTTTCCATTTTTTGCCTTCAGTCTTTCTACTCTCCCGCATTCCTTCAAAGCCGAACAGTCTCTATTTATTCATCAGAAACAGCCCCACAAGACAGATAGCAAGCCCTACCACCTTTGTTGCGGTAATCGCCTCGCTGAATAGCATATAGCCGACTGCAACCAGGCAGACTGCAACGATGCCCTGTACACAGATGTTTGCCACATTTATGCTCCAGCCCACTCTGTAGACGTAGATGTTTCCGATTTCCATGAGAATTATCGCAATTCCCATGCAAATCGGCGCCCAGTTCAGCTTTCCCGCCTCCTGTGCAATCGATGTGTCCTTGCCTGAGAACAGGAAAATCATAGCGCATGTGACAGCCGCAATTATGTATGTAACCGTGCCGCTAAAGAACGGATTGAGCCCGCCCGGAACGGACTTTGCGCATATGTGATAGAACACGTTTCCGCAAACCACAACTATAACCGGTAACCAATAAGTGAGATTCATTTTCTACCTCTTTCGTCTTTTTACTTTACTCGTACATTTAATCACACCTGCCGCATAAATTCAATAGCCTCGCGAAGCTTTGCAGCATCGGTAATTTCGTTTACTCCGCGGCGAAGCGAAGCCGCACCGTGCACACCCTTTGTGTACCAGCCCACATGCTTTCGCATTTCGCGCACTGCGGCATATTCGCCCTTGAAATCTATACTCATCTCAAGGTGGCGAAGCATTGTGTCAATCCGTACATCGCGCGTTGGCGGGGCATAGGTAAAAGGCTTTGCCTTTTCACTGTTTGAGCCACTCATGCCCTGCAAATCGCAGTGCTGCCCATGTTCAAGTTCAAAGCACGCGCTGCGCACCTTTTCCTCGCCAAGCTTTGCAAGCTCTGCACCGCTCGGTCTCCCCAGAGCCTCCCAGAGAGCGTTTGCCTCCGCAAAGATCCATGGATTCCCGAGGCTGCCCCGCGCTATCATCACCAGATCGCAGCCGGTATGCGCCATAATCGCCAGCGCATCGGCGCCACTAAAGACATCGCCGTTTGCGATGACAGGGATATTCACAGCTTCCCTGACCTCCCTGATGATGTCCCAGTCAGCCTTTCCGCTGTAATATTCCTCGCGCGTGCGCCCGTGAATCGCAATTGCTGCCGCCCCGGCTTTTTCGAGGCGTTTTGCGAGGCTCACCGCGTTTATGCTTTCCTGATTAAAGCCCTTGCGCATCTTTACGGTCACAGGCTTCACACGGCTGTTTTGCATAGCAGCAGACCTATTTTCTTCTGTAATGCCGCTGCCTGATTCAGGACTTCCGGATTTTGCGCCGGCTACCGCCGCCGCGACCAGCTCCGCTGCGAGGCCCTCATCGCGCATAAGCGCGGAACCTTCGCCGTTTTTTACAATCTTTGGTACGGGACAGCCCATATTTATATCAAAACTGACATTATTCCTTGGGCTGAGCGCCTTTGTCGCAAACTCGAGCATCTCGGGCTCGCTCCCGAAAAGCTGGTACGCTGCCGGCGCTTCGCCCGGCAGCAGCTTCAGTAGCCTTTCCGTATTTTTGTCTTTATAATAAAGTCCCTTGCATGAAACCATTTCCGAATATACCATCGCCGCTCCCTGCTCGGACGCGAGCAGCCTTACGGGGGCATCGGTGATGCCCGCGAGCGGCGCGAGTATGAACGGATTCGCAAGTTCTATGTTTCCTATTTTCATCATAATTCTTTGATAAACTTCCAAAGCTTCAATTCCCCTGCTCCCGTTTCCCTCATTACAAAGCCGTCTTCCTTAAAGCCCTGCTTTTTCCAAAACTTAATCCCCGGCTCATTCACATCATATGCCGAAAGCTTTATAAACTTATAACCAAGCTTTCGCGAAACAGAGTATAACACATCCATGATACCGGCCGCAAGTCCTACTCCGTGGACCTCGTTTTCGAGTATTAGCCACCCGATATACACATATTCCTCTGTAGGGTACCCCATTACCAAATCCACAATCGCAAGGCACCTCCCAAATCGCGGCTCCGGTTTTCCCTTACTTTCCACAGGTTCACTCGGTGTCATATCAAACGCACCGTCCCCTGCCGTATCAGCACAATCATCATCCGCAGCCAAATACCGCTCGTCATCGTCAAAGATTCCAAAGTAGAGCTTTGACTCCGCAGGCATCCCCTTTGGCAGGAGATACCTGTCCTTCCTGATTTCCATCGCATCCTGCGGGCAATACGGATACGGATGCTCCGCATCCGGCTCCTTTACTTCCATCCCCTCTACGGTGCTGTAGAAATAGGTGTTCCCCTCCCTCAGTCTGATTTCATCCTTTTGATTATCGTCATCTATATCTCTGTACACCAGCCCCAGCTTTGCATACAGTTCTTTTCGCAATTCATTTATATATTCTTCTCTCATTATCATTCCATAATTCTATTTTTGGGGTTGTATGCCTTTTGGGGACATTTTTACTCTCAAGGCATACTCTTATTTCTATTATTTGCCATACTTTATAACTTTTGTAATTTTTCTGCTCTGTTTTGCCTGTTTCCCGACATTTTTCGCTGTTTTTCACCATTTTTGTATGCCTTTTTAGGGCATTTTCACTCTCAAGGCATACTCGAAGCTTTTCAGCCTGCAAAACCCGTACCGAGGCAAATCTCCTTCTCGCTTCGCCGAGTTCGGATGCGGCGTGCCGGCCGAAGCGATGGCAATGTCCACCGAGCCGAGCAAGAGTTTTGGCAAGCGGGAGCAGCCGGGCTGCGCACGCAACGTCACGAATGTTTGAAGGGTTTTCGCTCGTAGAAAACCCTGAGTTTTCGTGACGTTCCAAAACTTGTGAGGCGAGGTTTGACAGTGGCTCGCTGAGGGAAAAGCCCCACAGCCGGACTCGGCGGAGCGAGGGGGGTATTTGCCGCAGCCGGTGCAATGGATTTTGCAGCCGGTGCAAAGCCGCTGCGAAGGCTCCGCAGCCGGACCTTAAAAAAGGGACGACCACGAGGTCGTCCCCTAAAATTCCGTAATACCGATGCTGTGTCGTCACAGCCGATTGATGCTGTGTCATCACAGCCGGTTATTCGTGGTTTTTAGAAACCGGAGCACTGTCCAAAGAAGTAGTAACCCAGTGGAGTGTAGTAGATACCATCAAGGCCTTCAGCTACCATCTTTGTATTTACATAGAAGTAAATAGGAGCGAGAACGGAATCTTCACCGATGAGGATATCCTCAGCCTGGTGCATGTAATTCATTCTGTCTGCTGCTACGTCAGTGGTCTTTGCCTTCTTTACGAGTGCATCGTATTCAGGGTTAGCATACTGAGCGTCGTTGTTTCCGCCGCCTGTCATCCACATATCGATGAAGGACATTGGATCGTTGTAGTCTGCAATCCAGCCGTTACGAGCGATGGAGTAATCTCCGTTCTTTCTTGTATCAAGGAATACAGCCCAATCCTGGTTGTTCAGGGAAACTGTTACGCCGAGCTCTGTCTGCCACATGTTCTGGAGAGCTTCGCCGATAGCCTTGTGGTTGTCGTTGGTGTTGTAGAGGTATTCAACAACCGGGAAGCCTTCACCATTAGGGTAACCTGCTTCTGCGAGGAGCTGTCTAGCCTCGTCGCATCTTGCCTGGTAGCCTTCGTCATCAACTGTGTAGTAGTCGCCGCCGACTGTTCTGAAGTCGTCGCCTGTAGGATCTGCATCATAGATACCGGCAGGAACATAACCTGTTGCAACAACTTCGCCTCTGCCTGTTACCTGATTGATGATGTAGTTTCTGTCGATAGCCAGTGAGAATGCCTTTCTAACTCTTGCATCGTCGAAAGGAGCTCTCTGAGTCTGGAAGCATACATAGTATGTTCCGATGTATGGGTCAACCTTGAGGTCTCCGGACTGAAGGAGAGCCTGGATTTCATCCTGTGGAACTTCCTCGATGAAGTCGAGCTGACCGTTTCTGAAGCCTGCGAGCATTGCGTTAGCATCGTCCATCAGGTGGAATTTAACCTGTGGAGTTGTGTAAGCGTCTGCATCATAGTAAGCTTCGTTCTTTGACATGAGGATGTAGCCGTTGTGCTGCCATTCTGTCATAACATAAGGTCCATTGGATACATATGTTGCAGGGTCGAATGTCCACTGATCGCCGTACTCTTCAATGATGTCCTGTCTTACCGGGAAAGTTGCCGGGAATGCGCAAATTTCCTCGAAGTAAGGGCAATCAACCGAAAGGTTAACTACGAAAGTATGCTCGTCAGGAGCAGAGATTTCGAGCTGGTGATTTTCATAACCTGCTACCATGTCAACCATGTATTCATAGTCTGCTGCTGTATCAGGATTTACCAGTCTGTTCCAGCTGTAAACGAAATCGTTTGCAGTTACAGGCTGTCCATCGGACCAAGTTGCGTTCTCTCTGATGTGGAAGGTCCAAGTAGTACCATCAACATCCCAGGATTCTGCCATGCCCGGAACGAGAGTAGCGTTGCCTTCGCCATCGTTAACCCACTTGATGAGGCCTTCGAAAGCGTGCTGAATCATGATTGCACCGTCAACTGCAGAGTTGAGTGCAGGGTCGATTGACTGTGGCTCGGAAGCGAGACATACGTCTACAATACCGTCGCCGGAAGCTGCTCCGCCATTGTCTGTGTTGCCGCCGCACGCTGCAAAGCTAAATACCATGCAGAGTGCTAACAGCACAACTAAAAACTTTTTCATAATAATCATTCCTCCTCTATTAGTGCATCCACATGCGAAATGCATATGGAATATTCTAAATCGCGGGTACCTCGCTCCGCGAATTCAGACAATTCAAACTGCTACCATTATACCACCCGTTATAGGATATGGCAAGCAGCAAAGTGGTCGGGTTCAATTTCTCTCCACTCAGGCACTTCCTGCTTGCAACGCTCTGTTGCATAAGGGCATCTGGTGTGGAAACGGCAACCACTCGGTGGATTGATCGGGCTCGGGATGTCTCCCTCGAGCACAATTCTCTGACGTGTCTTGCTGACCTCAGGATCAGGAATAGGTACTGCCGAAAGGAGCGTCTTTGTGTAAGGATGCAGCGGATTGTCGTAAAGCTCACGGCTGGCGCCCAGCTCTACCATGTTTCCGAGATACATTACACCTATACGGTCAGAGATATGTCTTACTACCGAAATATCATGCGCGATGAAGAGATAAGTCAGACCCAGCTCTTCCTGCATGTCCTCGAGCATATTTACAATCTGCGACTGAATTGATACATCAAGCGCCGAAATAGGCTCGTCGCACACGATAAACTCAGGCTCTACGGCAAGCGCACGGGCAATACCGATACGCTGCTGCTGTCCGCCGGAGAATTCGTGAGGATAACGGTTTGACTGCTCTGCATTGAGTCCTACCGTCTCCAGGAGCTCGTTGATGCGGTTTGTACGCTCTTCCTTTGTTTTGCACATGTTGTGAATGTCGAGAGCTTCGCCGACGATTTCACCTACAGTCATACGAGGGTCGAGCGATGCGGAAGGGTCCTGGAAGATGATTTGCATCTTTCTGCGATAAGGGAGCATCTTTGGCTGATTCTTGCCGTTAGCTCCGTCATAGATGACCTCTCCGTCATATATGATTTTACCGGAAGTAGGCTCGTGAAGTCTCAGAATCGTACGTCCGAGAGTGGTCTTTCCGCAGCCGGATTCGCCAACGAGTCCGAAGGTTTCACCCTTGCGGATAAAGCAGTTTACGGATTCTACTGCCTGTACCCACTTTGCATTGCCTTTTCCGCCCTGAATCGGGAAATATTTTTTAAGGTTCTCTACCTGAAGGAGAACCGGATTGTTGCTTTTGTCTCCGCCTGCCATTTAGTTCCCCTCCTTTTCTTTTGTTGCGAGCAGCCAGCATGCCGCTCTGTGTCCGTTTCCAAGTTCAACTGTAGGAGGCTGCTTGCGCAGGCATATCTTCATGCAGTGCTCGCAGCGTGCGCCGAAACCGCAGCCCTCAGGAGGGTTCAGCATATCTACAGGAGATCCTTCGATAGGAATCAGTCTCTCGTATATCTTTTCATCTACACGAGGCATAGATCGGAGCAGACCCTTTGTATAAGGATGGCTCGGGTTGTAGAAAATATCGTTTACATTACCCTGCTCTACAATCTTGCCCGCATACATTACGGATACCTTGTCACAAATTTCCGCAACTACGCCCAGGTTGTGAGTGATAAAGATGATGGACATCTGAGTCTTTTTCTGAATGTCCTTCATCAGCTCGAGAATCTGTGCCTGAATTGTTACATCAAGTGCAGTGGTAGGTTCGTCCGCAATGAGGAGCTTTGGATGGCAAATCAGTCCCATCGCAATCATTACGCGCTGACGCATACCGCCGGAAAGCTCGTGCGGATACTGCTTGATACGCTTGTCAGGGTTGTTGATACCAACAAGAGTCAGCATCTCGATTGCGCGCTTTTTAGCCTCTTCTCTGCCGATGCTCTTGTCATGGCAAAGGAGAGCCTCCATCAGCTGGTTTCCTATAGTATATACAGGATTCAAGCATGTCATAGGATTCTGGAAGATCATGCTGACCTCGCGTCCGCGGAAATCCTCCATCTGTTTTTTGTCGTATTCGAGCAGGTTCTTTCCTTCGAAAAGGATTTCACCGCCGACTACCTTGCCCGGGCTTGCGAGGAGGCCGATGATGGTGTAAGCCTCTACAGACTTACCGGAGCCGGACTCACCTACAATGCCCATTACTTCGCTGTAGCCCATCTCGTAGGAGATACCGCCTACAGCCTTTACTTCACCTACAGGTGTGAAGAATGATACCTTGAGGTCCTTGACCTCGATTAATTTCTTTTCGTTGTTCATTTCCATGCCTTCACCCCCTATTTCTTAAGACGCGGATCGAGTGCGTCACGCAGTCCGTCGCCTACGAGATTCAGAGAGAGAATCAGCAGTGACAGGATGATTGCAGGAATAATTAATCTGTACGGATATGTATAGATTCCGCCGAGTGCATCGGATGCCATCGAACCGAGGGATGTCATCGGTGCTGCCACGCCGATACCGAGGAATGACAGGAATGACTCAAGGAAGATAGCGGACGGAATCTGCATAGCTGTAGTAACTATAATCTGTCCGATACAGTTTGGCCACAGATGTCTCTTTACGATTCTCTTTGAGCCTGCACCGAGCGCTCTCGCAGCTGTAACGTATTCCTGCTGCTTGAGCATCAGTACCTGACCGCGGATGATACGGGACATTGTAACCCAGTATAAAAGTCCAAACGCGATGAATATCGCAATCAGCGACGGGCCGGTCTGCGCAACCGAATGTGCCAGTGCCGAGTAGCTGGAATTACACCAGTTCTGAATAGGAATCTTGATGGTGATGGAAATCAGCAGAACTACCAGTACTTCCGGAATGGAGTAGATGAGCTCTACTATACGCATCATGATATCGTCCACTCTGCCGCCCACAAAGCCGGAGATGGAACCGTATACAGTACCGATTACAAGTACGATGGCGGAAGCGCAAACACCGACAAGCAGTGAAATACGGCTGCCGTACATTGTACGAAGCATCAGGTCGCGACCGAATTTATCGGTACCGAACGGATGCTGCAGGCTCATACCCAGGTTTTCCTGGCCACGAACCATTGTTGTATAGTCGTTTTCAAAGAAAAGCGGACCTACGAATGCAAACAGAATGATTACGACCAGAAGGCCGAGTGCGAACATTGCCACGGTATTCTGCTTGAATCTGCGAACAGCGTCCTGCCAGTAAGTAACAGGCGGTGCCTTTTCTATAAAGTTCTCTTTTGCTTCGTCCGATGCCAGCTCAAAGTCGTCAGGCAGGAATTCGAAGTTCGGATCGGGGAGTCTGTCCCAGTCCGGCTGAAGAGAAAGCATTCTCTTTAAGTCTTTTGTTGCTTCTGTCATCAGTGCTCGCCTCCCTTCGTAATATCGATACGAGGGTCGATTACCTTGTACAGAATATCAACCACGAGGTTCATAAATATAACGAGTGCCGCCAGGAAAATGGTGGTCGCCATGATGATAGGATAGTCACGGTTAAGTACGCTCTGGACAAAATATCGTCCGAGTCCCGGGATACAGAATACTGTCTCGGCAACGAAACCGCCGGTAACGATACCTGCAGTCAGAGGGCCGAGGTAAGTAACAACCGGAATGAGTGCGTTACGAAGCGCATGCTTGAATATAATAGCCTTTCCCTTTACGCCCTTTGCTCTCGCAGTACGGATGTAATCCTGATTGATTGCGTCGAGCATACTGGAACGGGAAAGTCTGCCGAGGTAGCACATCGGATAGAATGCCAGTGTAAATGACGGCATGATATAGCTGGTCCAGCCGTTAAGACCCATAGTCGGCAGCCAGTGCAGCTTTACGCCGAAGAAAATGAGGAGCAGTGTAGCAACTACGAAGCCCGGTATGGATATACCCAGCGTCATGACCACTCGCAAAAACGAGTCCATCTTTCCTCCTCGATAATATGCCGCTATACATCCCATAGGGACGCCGAATAATACCGCCACTATAACAGCAACTATACCTACCCTGAGTGATACAGGGAACATCTCGATGATAATGTCTGTTACAGGTCTGTTTTTCTGCATCTTTAAGCTGACGCCGAAATCACCGTGAAAGGCATTTACGAGATAGTTCTTCAGCTGAACATGCAGAGGCTGGTCGAGACCATACTTTGCATACAGAGCGTCGAGTACTGCCTGTGACGGAGCCTTTTCGCTCAGGAACGGTCCGCCCGGAACCAGGTTCATGAGCAGGAAAGTAAGTGATGCAATGAGAAGAAGCACTACAATTGCCATAATAATTCTCTTGCAAATGTACTTTGCCATAAAAATTTTCCACCTTTCTTTGCATTAAATGCTAATATGCGTTCAAGTGTATTATTGACACCCGCAAATCGCAGAAAGTCAATATCCCTCCATACACTCTCACAAAAAATATTATAAATGTAAAACTTACGAGGGGCAAATACGAAATTATGGCTAAAAATGGCGGTTTTTTTGTGTTTTCGCCAAAGCCCTTGAAAATTGCGGAATGTTGGTCGTGCCAATTTTTTTGCATTTATTCACAAGTTTTCGGAATTCTTTATTTAGCCCAATTAAACAAAAAGTCCAAGCACAAAAGTTGTGCTTGGACCGCAAAATAGTACCATTTTTACAAATTTGCAAATGTCGAAACCTTATCTTGTAAGCACTAAAATCAGACCGATCAGGATGACTATGCCACACTCGATATATAGCCATTTCCGCTTTCTCCGAGCTGCGGCCATAATCTTTTCCTCTTCCGTTAAAACCGACTTTGGAACGCATTTTTCATCCGGTGTGAGCAAACTTGTGTAGCCTGCTCCCTTCAGCAATTCCTTTGCGCTTTCCCTGTCGGCAGCGGCCACGTACATTCTGCCGCCCGCAGGGCTTTCGCCCGGATGCATGTTCGGGAAGATTCCTTCGCCGTTTTCGAGGAAAACCTCAAAACCCGCCTCATTAAGCTTTTCAAAGACAGCAGCCGCAGTATGCTCGTCCGGTGCGGTTGCTATCTGCCGGATAAAATCGTATCTCATATCTATTCTATCGTCTATTTGCAATTAACATTGTCATCGTAAAGGTGGCACCTTACAACATGACCGCCTCCAACATCCTTTGGCTCAGGGGCAATCGATTTACAGATTTCCATGCACTCCTTGCAGCGTGTATGGAACTTGCATCCCGAAGGTGGGTTTGCTGGCGAAGGAATATCTCCCTCGAGCATTACCCTTTCCTTTTTGATGTCGGGATCAGGCATCGGAATAGCACTGAAGAGCGCTTTTGTGTACGGATGCAGAGGATTTGCGAATATATCGTCTGTAACACCTGTCTCAACAAGTCCGCCCAGATACATTACGCCGACAGTATCCGAAATATGCTCTACTACGGAAAGGTCGTGAGAAATGAACAGATATGTCAGACCTCTGTTTTCCTGAAGCTCGTTAAGCAGGTTTATAATCTGTGCCTGAATGGAAACATCCAGCGCCGAAACAGGCTCGTCGCACACGATAAACTCCGGCTTTAACGCCAGCGCACGCGCAATGCAGATTCTCTGTCTCTGACCGCCCGAAAACTCGTGCGGATATCTGTCCTTGTGGAAAGGCTGAAGTCCGCATTCGCGCATAACCTCGTCAATATAATCGTCAAACTCTTCCTTTGGCACTATATTGTGCTCGCGAACAGCTTCTCCGATAATTTCACCGATTGGAAGTCTCGGTGAAAGCGAGGAATACGGATCCTGGAAAACCATCTGCATCTTTGTACGCAGACTGCGCAGCTGTTTTTTGTCGTAAAGTGAAATATCTTCACCGTTAAAGATAATATCACCTTCGGTCTTTTCGATGAGGCGCAGTATGGTACGTCCCGTAGTGGATTTTCCGCAGCCGGATTCGCCTACAAGACCCATGGTGGTGCCGCGTGCGATATTAAAGGTTACATCGTCCACTGCCTTTACATTTCCGGTAACTCCGCCGAAAAAGCCTCCCTTTATCGGGAAATATTTCTTTAAATGTCTTACCTCGAGGAGGTTATCTGTTTTTACAGTATCATTCATTGCCTTTTCCCCCTCCCCTGTAATTATTGAGAGCCTCCGTTGCAGCCTCTTTAAACCTGTAGCAGCTTACGCTGTGAGTTTCACTGACCTTGTAAACAGGAGGATACTCCCCGTCGCATTCGGCTGTGCATACATCGCATCTGTCGCGGAAATAGCAGTAGTTTGGCATATTTACAGGATTCGGAACGTTTCCCGGAATATTGTAAAGCTTTTCCACCTTTTGTCCCACAACAGGCTTTGAACGCATCAGACCTATAGTATAAGGGTGGCGCGGATCCTTAAAGATTTCTCTCGCCGTTCCCTGCTCTATTACTCTGCCGGCATACATTACAACGACATAGTCGGCCATCTCCGCAACCACACCGAGGTCGTGCGTGATCAGCATAATCGAGCTGTTCACACGCTCCTTCAGGTTTCTGAGGAGGTCGAGAATCTGCGCCTGAATCGTTACATCCAGAGCCGTCGTCGGCTCGTCTGCAATGATAAGCTTTGGATCGCAGGCCAGCGCCATGGCAATCATGACACGCTGACGCATACCGCCTGAAAGCTCGTGAGGATACATTTCGTAGACACCTTCTTTATTTGCTATGCCTACCATACCGAGCATTTCAAGTGTTCTGGCTTTTACCTCTTCCTTGCTCTTTTCGGGATAATGCAGCTCAATTACTTCATCCACCTGCTCGCCTATGCGGAAGACAGGGTTCAGCGAAGTCATCGGCTCCTGGAAGATCATACTCATGCTCTTTCCGCGAAGCTGCTGCATCAGGCTGCCCGGCGCATTAACTACATTATAAGCCTTTTCGCCGTCGTTAAATCTAATCTCGCCCTCAACGGTCTGACCGCTCGGGCGCTGTACCAGCTGCATCAGCGACAGGCTCGTTACGGACTTTCCGCAGCCCGACTCGCCTACGATACCGACGGTTTTGCCCTGAGGCACATTGAACGATACGCCGTCAACAGCCTTTACGGTACCGTTGTCGCTGAAAAAGTAAGTGTGCACATTGTCAAACTCCACGCAGTTTGCGGGATCGTGCATCTGCACCACATATTCCTCTTCAGGAATGAATTTTCTGTTTCTGCGCTTTTCGATTTCGCCCGTAACCTTGCGGTTGTACTTTGCGATAGCGCGCGCTTCCTTGGCAGATATATAGCTGCCTTCGTTTTTCTTTGCCATCATGCCCACCTACCTTTTCATCTTCGGGTCGAACGCGTCGCGGAGACCGTCGCCTATGAAGTTAAATGCGAGTACGGTAAGCAGAATCAGGAAACCTGCCGGAATCCAAACAAATGGGAAGTTTGTAAGCACGTAAGAGTCGTTTACCGCATTTATGATGCTACCCCATGAAGCTGCAGGGTATTTGATACCCAGTCCCAGGAAGGAAAGTGCAGCCTCTGTCAGAATTACGTCGCCTATACCCATTGTAGCGAATACAACGAGCTGAGGGATTACATTCGGAATAAGGTGCTTGAATATTCTGCGGCTTACAGAAAGGCCGGTAGCCTCGGCCGCAAGCATGAACTCCTGCTCACGCAGCGACAGAATCTGGCCTCTGATAATACGCGCTATGCTTCCCCAGCCGATAATTGAAATTATGACGCACAGCATATAAATACGCGTGGTCGGGCTGACGCGATAAGCGTCCATAACCGAACCGAGTATCAGGTAGAGCGGAATGGCCGGGATACAATAGATTACATCGACCACTCTCATGAGCAGATTGTCAACCCAGCCGCCGAAAAAGCCGGCAACGCCGCCAACCACAATACCGATTGCAAGCTCAATTGCAATTACAACAAAGCCGATTAAAAGCGATATACGACCGCCGTACATCAGACGCGCCAGGAGGTCCATACCGTTTGCATCGGTTCCCACGAGGTGCTTCTTTGAAGGCTGCGCATACGTATCAATCAGTTGCGTTACGCGGTAGCTTGAAATTGTATATTCGGTTCCGTTTCTCTCGATTGTGTAATTAACATCCTTGCCGCTCTCATCCTTTACGGTAAACTCGCTCTTACCGCTTTCCATGGCTTCGGCTGCCGTCATACGGAATTCAGGGCTCAGGAACACACCGGAGTTAACGCTGTTCATATTTATGTTTGAAATGAAAGCATATTCGCTGCCGTCAGCTGTGCACACCGTTGCAATGTTTTCGTCATGCATATTTAGCGTGTAAGCCTTGCCGCCCGCAGTAAAGCCTTCTTCACCGGCAATTATTGCAGCCAGCGCATTCTTGCAAAAGCTGTAGGAGAGCGTCGTGTCGGCCGCATAGCTCACAAACGAGCGAAGCGACACTATGCCCGCTTCACGGCCGGAGCCCTTCAGTATGAACGCATCTTCCGAAAGCGGCTCAAGTGTGAAGCTGCTGCCGTCGCGCGTTGTAAAGCTTTCTTCGCCCTTTGTCATGGCGAGAATGAGCTTCGAGCCGAGGTCGGTAGGGAGGCTTGCTCCATCCGCCGGCAGAATCTGATAGTCCTTTATAAATGTAGCGCCGGCATATGCCTTTTTCATTTCTTCTTTTGTGTAAAATACATCGCTTTGCGAATATGGCATAACCATACCGCCTATGAAGGCAAACGCAAACATAGCGATTATAATGATGATTCCGACCAGAGACAGTCTGTTTCTGAGGAATCTGCTCATTACCATTCTGCCCGGAGACAGCACTTTGACTCTTTGGACGTCGTCCAGAGCCATCTTCTTTTCGTCACTCATTTAGCTGCCTCCTTCCTAATTTACTCTGACACGTGGGTCAATTACCGCATAGAGCACGTCCGCTATGAGGTTTCCGAGCAGCGTAAGAACCGCCAGGAAAAGCATATAGAACATTACAAACGGAATATCCCCGTGCAGCACGCACTGATAGGAAGTATATCCGATACCCGGAATCTGGAACAGCGTCTCTGTAATCATAGCGCCGCTGAACAGGCCCGGAAGGGATGCACCAAGCAGTGTAACGATAGGTATTAACGTGTTTCTGAAGGCGTGATGATTAATAACACGATTTTCCGAAACACCTTTGGCCCTTGCGGTACGAATGTAATCCGCATTTAATACTTCCAGCATATTTGTTCTGGTGTAACGCATCAATACACCTATGCTGACAATTGAAAGGGTTATGGTAGGCAGAATCATGTGTTGGGCCATATCAAGTATCTGCCCCATAGGACTGAGCTGTTCATGCATTCGTCCTACGATACCATAAAGATCGAACCATCCCAGCTTTACCGAGAAGACATACTTCAGCAGCGTAGCAAAGAAAAAGCTAGGTAGCGAGATACCGATAAGACCAAGCACTACCACAACGTAGTCAGTCATGGAGTACTGCTTTCTGGCAGCCAGGATACCCAGCGGGATGGCAATTAAAATCTCGATTATGAACGAGGCAAGTCCCAGGAAGAACGAGTACCATATTACATCGACAAACTTTGTAAGTACAGGTTTGTTCCAGTACCAAGAATCGCCAAAATCCAGATGGACGGCGTTTGCCGACCATGTGGAAGGGCGTTCTACGATACGACAATCTAGTCCGTAAGCGCACTTGAGCTGTGCCATCCACTCTTCGAATCGTCTTCACCCCGCCCTC
>ODAI011854361.1_pt1 | contig 36061 bp, 16 predicted proteins | sample 1539321 | NCBI WGS metagenome assembly ODAI01 (sample SAMN02144231, study PRJEB22623) | gut metagenome | biome: sheep rumen | host: Ovis aries | place: New Zealand
CACGACTCAACCACCCTTCGGGTCGAATCCAAGAACGATTCCGACTCAAACATCCCACATCCGTGATTCTCCAAATCCGACTCAACCATGCATAAACAAAAAACGGCGCGGCAAATCTGCACCCCTGTAGCCACCGCTTTGCGGCTCGCCTACGGCTCGGGGGATATGCGACTGTTTCAACGCACCGCCCAGAAACAGTCGTTTCGCGGCCCCACACAGATTATAGCCGTGTAGAACGTGTAGATCGTGTAGAAAGCGTTGCCCCGCTCGACGCTAAACAACCTTAATCGACTCTGATGTTTAAGCCGCAAAGAACGCAAAGGTCGCAAAAGAGGCCGAAGACGATCGGCACGGCGAACGCGCCGAACGTAGAGGAGCCAACGCAAGGAAACGCCACCGCCGCGCAGAGGACGAGCGCAAGCGCCGCGCAGAATGCGACGGACGCCTTGGCGACCGGACGCACGGCAAGCCCCGCCGGGAACGCCAGGAGGAACATGAGCGCAAGCTGCGCGAGGATCGTGAATTCGTGTCCGCAGATCCACACGCCGAAAATGCCTCCCGCGACGGCGGGAATCGACGAAAACATCAAGGCGAACGGCCTCGTCCAGCTTTCCGTCGCGCCAACAAGCACCAGGTACATCAGCAGGACGCCGATGGCGACAATCCGCTCGAACTTGCCGCGGCTCTCGACCTCCTCGCGCGTCATGGTCGAATAGAACACGAGGTACTTCTTCGGATCGGGCGGATCCTCCTCTATGCGCCTTACAAGCTCGAGCGTGGAGACGCCCTCGTCCGGGCGTATCACGACGCCTGCAGCGACGCGCTTCTCGATGCGCGGTATGACGCGCGCGCCGAGAACGTGGCGGAACGTCCCGACCGAGGACAGCGGAACCATCGCTCCGCCCGCGCCCGGAAAGCGCAGATCCATCGCGTCCTCCAGGGCGTCGCGCCCTTCGTAGTCGTTCTGCACAATCACCTGGCGCGAGCATCCGTCGATGTTGAAGTCGTTGACATAGAAGCTCGCGAGCTTTGACTGGAGGGTGGAGAATACGGACGGCACCGACACGCCGAGGGCCTGCGCCTTGTCGCGATCCACCGAAAAGAAGAGCTGCGGCGTATCCGCGGAAAAGGTCGTGACGACGGTCTTCACGTCGCTCATCGCCCTGAACTTCGCCGCATACGCCTCCGCGTCGGCCGACTGCTCGGCTGGATCGATGTCGCCGAGGGCGCAGAGCGACGCCTTGCATCCGCCCGTACCGCCCATGCCCCTCAGGGGTGTGAGCATCATCACGAAGAACTTTGCCTCCGCTATGGACTTGAGACGACGTTCGACGTCCGCGCACACGTCGGCGATGGAAAGCCCCCGGCGCTCCTTCCAGGGCTTGAGAAGTATGCTGACGGCGGCATGGTTCTCGCCAATCTTCGTCGCGGCGGAATTCCCCGCCGCCGTGTAGACGAGCTCAACGCCCGGCGTGCCGGAGAGCGCCTCGTTCATGCGCGCGACGACTGCGCGCGTCCGCGCAAGCGAAGACCCTTCCGAAAGCTCCACCTCGATCTTTATGATGCCCTTGTCCTCGTCCGGTACGAATCCCTTCGGGATCAGCGGCGCAACGAGCGCGAGAAGCCCCGAGGCAGCAAGGAGAATGCAGCGAAGAGCCCTTGCGCGGCGCGACGACAGACGAGGATTCTCGCGCTCGGGCGCGACGTTGAGCACGACAGAGAACAAGGCGGCGGATGCAGAGACTGTGGCCGCCACGCCCGCGAAGCGGACGAACATCGCGCCGGTCGTGCCGCCGTAGAGCGCAAGCGGCGCGAAGGCCGCGACCGTCAGCGCGGTCATGACGCCTGACGCCCCGCCCGCCGCCGCGACAAGCGAAAGCGCAAACCCCGCGAGAAACGCGAAGGCCGTCATTGCATCGAACGTCCAGCCAGCCGCCCACAGCAGGATTACGCCGCAGAGTTCGGAAACGCACACGACAGCCGCCGCCACGGCCGCTCTGCGGAGTCCGGCGAGAACCGCAAACGCCGCGAGCGCGATGATCCCCGCCAGTGCAAGCAGGAAGAGGAAATGCCCGGCGATGGCGTCGATGAAATCGGCCTGATCGTGCAGGACATGGAAGGCAACGCCCTTCGGCGCACGCTTCATCCAGTCTTCGACGGCCCTGCGGCACGCCCTGGACACCTCCCTCGTGTTGGCCTCGGAATCAGCGTAGGCGCTTGCGAGGAAACAGAGCTTCCCGTCAAGACGCGGCTCCTGCGTGTAGCTCTTGAAGCCGAGTTCGCAGCGGGCGATGTCGCCAAGAGTCACGCGCGCGCCCGTCGCGGGGTCAGTGCGGACGACTATCGCCTCGAATTCCGCAGCCGTCGCAAGGCGGCCCGGCGCGTTGACCTTGTAGGAGAGATACGGCGAGCTCATCGCGTTGCCGACGAACCCGGCCGCCGGCTGGATGTTCTGTCCGGCGACAGCCGCGCGGACATCCGCGACGGATATGCCGAGCGCGTCCATCTTCATCGTGTCGAGCCACACGCGCATCGCGTATTCGTTGTTGCTGCACGAGACCGACGAAACGCCGCGGACGCGCTGGAGCGCGTCCTTTATCTCATGGTTCACGAAGTTCCCGAGCGAGACGAGGTCCATCTCGCTCCCGTCGGTCGTGAAGAGAAACTGCACCGCATAGTCCGACGAGCATTTTTCTATCGCAAGTCCGACCTGGAGGACTTCGCTCGGAAGCTTAGGCTCGGCGCGCTTGACGGCGTTCTGCACCTTGACAAGGTTCATGTCTGGATCGGTGCCGGGAAGGAACGTCACATACAGCTCGTACGTCCCCGAGTCGCTGCAGCGCGAATCGAAGAAATATACGTTTTCCACCGAATTGATCTGATCCTCGATCGGCGTCGCCACGGTGTCGGCGATGACAGACGGGCTCGCGCCCGAATACGTGGTGGACACCTCGACAATCGTCGGCGCGAGCTCGGGGTAGTCCGAAACCGCCACGAACCTCGCCGCGTAGATGCCGACAAGCGCCGTCGCCAGCGCGATTACCGCTGCGAGACGGGGCCTTGCCGCAAAAAACTCGCGCACCGGCATTCTACTTCTCCGACGTCACTATGTCGCCTTCCGCGACGCGATGCACCCCGTCCGCGACGACTCTCTCGCCCGGCGCGAGCCCGGAGGCGATCAGCTGCATCCCGCCCTGCATCCTGCCGCGGACAACGCGCCTCATCCGCGCCGCGCCGCCCGCGTCAAGCGCCCACACATACGTACCTCTCGAATCAAGGGCGACGGCATTGGGCGGAACAGCCGCGCATTTGGCGCCACCGACGTTCCTGAGCGTCGCCATCGCAGTCTGACCGGCGAGAAGCCTGCCGGATGCGTTTTCGAAAAGCGCGAATATCCTGACCGAGTCCGTCTGCGGATTGGCCACGTTCTCCACGTACTCCACGCGTCCCGTCGCCACGACCGCTCCGCCCGCGAGCCGGCGAAGCTCCACTGCGCCCCCGGAGGACAGCCTCGCCGGATCGCCGCCGAAGTCCGACTCGTAGTCGCAGCTCGAAAGCTCGAACACGGCGCGCACCGGATCGGTCTGCACGAGCTTCACGAGTTCCGCCCCGCCGCGCGTGACGAAATTCCCCTCTGTGAGACGGGTGGAGCCGACCCTTCCCGCGATCGGCGCGGCGATGGTGCAGTGCTTCACGTCGTCGCGTGCCGCCGCAAGATCGGCCTCGGCCGCGGCGAGCAGGGCCGTGTACACCTCGCGCTGCGAGCAGACGCGGTCGTAGTCGTCTCGCGGAACGGCACGGGTCTTCACCAGCTCTCCGTAGCGGACCGCCTGCATCCCGGCATACTCGAGCCGCGCCTTTGCCTCGGCGACCTTCGCCTCCGCGTTCTTCTCCGCAGCAATGTACTTCACGGGGTCGAGCCGGTACAGGACATCGCCCTTCGCCACCGTCTGCCCGTTCACGAAGCACACCTCGAGGATCTCGCCGGAGACCTGAGGCGTCACCGACACCTCAGACACCGACGCGATCTTCGCCGGACAAGTCCGGGCGCGGAAGTCCACGACCTCCGCCGCCTTCTCCACGGGCAGCGTCACCGCAGCGCCGAGCATTGCCATCGCCGTCAGCACCAAGATAAAACCCTCCTTCCCGTCACTTCAGAAACACCTCTATCACCGGAATCTCGACATCCGGTTTGACGACCGGCAGAATGAACGACGGATCGACGTCGGTACGCGGCGTTCCCGCAACGGTCAGCGGTATCTTGACCTTGACCTCCGATGCGTCGTGGAGGAACTGAGCATACTTCACCTTTTCCGAGAACGACATCGGAAGCGACGCGATCGGATAGTCGATCAGATGCACGTAAAGGCGGTTCTTCTCCTTGTTGTACGTAAGGATCGTACCTTCAGGCGCGGCGATCCCCTCCGGTGCGGAGCCGCAGCCGTAGATGGACCGCCCGTTGTATTTCATCCACGCGCCGACGCCGGCAAGTCTGTCCTTCGCCCTCGCGTCGAACGCGCCGCGCCCAGTAGGACCTACGTTGAGTATCGTGTTCCCGCCCTTCGAGACGTTGTCGATGATCATCGTCAGTATCTGGCGGACGTCCTTCCACGTCATTTCATCGCGGCTGTAGCCCCAGCTGCCGGAGAATGTCTGGCAGCTCTCCCAGGCCGGCGCGGGCTTGCCGCCGTGCGTCGGCCATTTCCAGGTCTTTTTCTGCTCCGGCGTAACGACGTCGGCCGGCACACCGTCGCCGAGGCGGTCGTTGACGACGATTCCCGGCTGAAGCCCCCGGGTCATGGACAGCAGCTCCTCGCCTTTCCAGTCCGCCGTATGCTTGAACGTGTCCCACCACGGCGCGCCATGTGTCTTCGTCGTGAAGTCGTACCACAGGATGTCGACCCTGCCGTAGTTCGTCAGAAGCTCGCGCACCTGGCCGTGCATGTAGTCGAGGTATTTCGAGAAGTCTCGCCCCTTGTTGAGTTCGGCAAGTTCTTCCTTCGACTTCCCCTTGCAGCCGGGATACCAGTAGTCCTTCGTGTAGTCCGGGTGATGCCAGTCAAGGAGCGAATAGTAGAACCCGCATCGAATGCCCGCCTCGTGACAGGCGTCGGCGAACTCCTTCACGATATCGCGACCGAACGGAGTGTTCGTCACCTTGTAGTCCGTGAGCTTCGAGTCGAAAAGGCAGAACCCGTCGTGGTGCTTCGTCGTGAGTACGATGTACTTCATTCCGGCGTCTTTCGCCGCCTGCACCCACTCCTTCGCGTCGAACATGTCGGGGTCGAAATTCTCGACGTACCGGGCATACTCGTCGTCGGACACGTTCTCGTAGTTCTTTACCCATTCGTGGCGCGCCGCCAGCGAATACGCGCCGAAATGTATGAACATGCCGAACCTTGCGTCGGTAAACCACTTGATCCGCGCCGCAGTCTCGTCCGGCGTCTCGGCAAACGCCGTTCCCGCGCACATCACGGCAAAAAGAATTTTAAAGCAGCATTTCATATTTTAGTTTTTCCTTTCGACCTTCTATTCGTCGATTCGCGCACCACCAGTGGCGAGGGAAGAAATATGTCGCACGGCGGAAGCGACGGGTTCTCCATCCGTTCGACGAGCCGCCGGAACGCCGTCTGCGCCATCTGCTCTCGGTTCTGCCGCACCGTCGTAAGCGTCGGCGTCATGAGCGAAGCGATGGAAAGATCTGCGAAGCCCGTCAGCATGATGTCCTCAGGAACCCGAAGTCCCGCCTTTTCGAGAGTCTGCTTGAAGACCGCGGCGATCGCGTCGTTGCAGCATACGAATGCGTCAGGACGCCGCTTCTGACGCTTCAGATAGCGCTTAAGGGCCTTCAGGTCGTCTGCTTCGGCATAGAGGATGTTCCCGCCGCACGACGCCTTCGCGCCTGCCAATCTGAGCTCGGCCTCCGCTCCGGCAATCCGGTTGATAAACGTCATGGGCCGCAGATCCCCGAACAGGAAGTGTATATGCTTCGCACCTACGGACAGAAGATGCCTGACTATGCGTGCGCCGGCCTCTACGTCGTTAACGCCCACGACGTCATACCGGCTTCTTTCCGGGAAAGGCACTATGTCGCAGTCGAGGAGAACGACAGGGATCTTCTTTCTCTCGAACAAGTTCAGTATGCGCGAGTTCACCTCGTCGCCTTCTGGCCCCGAGAGAGGCTCGTAGATCACCCCAGCGACATTGCCCCTGATAAAGTCGGCCGCGAAGTCGCGCACCTGGGCGATGCGCCCGGAGTGGACTTCGCTCCATATCTCGCGGAACCTGAGATCGTAGCCATCCTTGCTCGCAAGACGGTTGATCTCGCTGACGATCGGCTTGAAGAAGTCGGTGATGGACACGCCTGGGACGAGAAGCCCGATCTTGCGCGACGCCCCGTGTTTCGTCACGAAAGTGCCGCAGCCCTGGTAGCGGGTCACAAGTCCGTCGCGCTCCAGCTCGCGCACGACATTTGTCATCATGGACCGGCTTACGCCAAAACGGCGCGAAAGCGCGACCTCGCTCGGGAAGACGCACGACTCGGAGTAGCACCCCGACAAAATGTCGTTTTTCAGCTGCTCATACAGCTGCGACGACTTGGATTCAGTTCTCTTCATCATTTTTAGTATTATAGCAAATCGTGCCGAATCGCTCGAGGTCGTGGAAGTTGAACACGTATGGACTCCATGAGATCGACTCCTCGGTTCCGTCCGTCAGCATGCGATGGCGGCAGAAGTTTATCTGGAACGAATCTTTTGTCTCGCCTATGGTCGCCAGCGGTATCTGCAGCTTTCCGGTCCATTCCGCGTTGCCGACCTTCGCCTCCGATTTGACGCCCTTGACATATCCCTGCCAGTCGTTCGACATTCCGCCGCCCCGCACATAGCGCTGTCCGGCCAGGTTGCCGGCGCTCGTCAGGATGTAGTGAAACACCGTCTTGCCGTCGCCGCTGGGATTCATCACTATTTCGACGGTGTTGTCGCGCCAGCAGTTGGGGTCACCCGGCTTTGAGTAGGCGCAGGAGCAGAGCGCGGTCTTGGGCTCTGCACACTTGAAGGTGAACTCCAGCGCGTCTGGAGTGCGGCGGGCAATGACGGAAGTGGCGACGGTGGCGACGTTGGTGAATCCCCTCAACCCGCTCGACCGCGCAACAAGGTCAATCGGCCCCGCCGACGCATCGAAGCGCAGGGCCCTGACGGCGCGCGCCTGCGACTCGTACTCCTCTGCGCCCTCGAGCATGAGGTCGTGGAACTCGGAACGCATCAGTGCAATGCGCTTCGCCTCCGGCGAGCCGGCGCCGACCTTCGCCGCCGCCGTCTTCAGAAGAGAATCCATCTCGCGGCGGAAATCAGGCGAGTATATCTCGCCCCAGAGAACGCTGTTGTCCGGGCGCATCGCCTTTGGCCCCACCGGCGTGTCGACGACATTTCCGACGACGCGTCCGGTCCAGCGCTCCTCGAGTTCGGAGAACATGCGTTTCATCTCGCCCTTCGCCGCGCCGAAAAGATCGGCATAGAGCTCGTCCAGCACCGCGTCAATGTCAGTGGACGCATCCCACATGACGCGCGAATAGACGTAGTAGTTGAGGAAGTTGTAGATCGAGCGGTCGCATTCGCACTCGCAGAACCCGCCGAGAATGTCGTCCTTGAGGTCGGCGTAGTATCTTCCCCAGGCGTGCGGGCCGACGCAGGGAACCCCCTTGATCATCAGCTCGCCGTACTTGCTCGGATACGTCCATATCCACACCTTGTGGCCGACCTTCTTCTTCCACGCCCTGATCTCGCCATGCTGGCGCTCCATGGCGGCGCGGTTCGGCATGGACCACGGGCCGTTTTCGGCGACCATGACCCACAGGTTCGTCGGCAGGGCGAAGTCCGGCACGCGGCGGTAGGGCCGGTAGGCCATCATCGTGATGTTGCCGGGAACCCCGTCGCGGAGAAGCCTGTTGCCGATTTCTGCCGCCACGCCCCACACAACTTCCGACGCAAAGTCGGGATCGCCTGCGACGCACGCCTCGCCGTATGCGGCCTGGCATTGTTTGCAGAAGCAACCCTGGAAGTAATCCTCCGGCATGATATCAACCCACTTGCCGTACCGGCAGTTTTTGCCCCAGCCCTTCAGTCCGCGCGACGAAGCCGGCTGACCCGTGAGATACGCCTTCACGTCCTGGTAGAGCTCTTCGCGGAAACCCGGATTCGACCAGCAGTACTGCGAGGTCGCGAACTGCTTCATATCCAGGCGCACCGTGCCGTCCTTCTTCATCGCGAGGTATTCGGGATGAGTCTTGCCGAAACGCTCCACGAAGTGGAAGTCGCGCGAGCCGTGGCAGCAGGGAATGGACGTCGATGCGAAGCGCAGACGCAGCCACTGCGCAGTCTTGGGGTCGGTTCCGCCGCAGGCGTTTACATGCCACTTGCCGTCGCCGCCGAAGTACGGATCGCGAAGCAGGAAATCGGGCGTCACCCTGCGAAGGCCGTCCGGCACCTCGACTCTGTTCCGTCTCGGCACGATCGTTCCAAGCTCGTCGTCCGGGAAGTAGAACCTGACGCCGGCATAGCGCTCGAGAAAGTCATATACGCCATGCAGGGTCGCGCGGTCGTGCCCGAGCAGCATGGAGTATGGCTGCCGCGCGGAAATGACATTTGAAAGCCGGAACCGTGCATCGTCGCGCCCTGCTATGTACACACGGTCCCCATCCGCCTTTATGACAAAAGAGTCGGTCGGCGAACCGTCGAGGTCGACGCCCGCCGCCCTCGAAAGCGCGTTCTCGCCGAGAACGATCGACACTCGTCCTTCCGTCGGGGTCTCCGAAAGCGGAATATCGCGGCCGAAAGACCGGGAAAGAAAAGATACGAGTTCCCGCCCCGCGACATTCACGACGTCTGGAGCGTCCTTAAGAACCACCACCTCGGCGTTATCCGCCGTAATCGTCGCGGCGCCGCACGCCATAGTCGCAATGGCGGCGGCGGCGAAGACCGCCTTTGTCCCTGACAATTTTTTCTGCTTCATGCCCTTTACCCTTTCGATTTTGATGTTCTTTTAACTGCTTTATTTTGAGATCTTGTCGAGACGCACGTCGTCGAAGTGCGCGACGCCTGCGGCGTAGCGAGTCTGGAGATAGACCAGCGTCTCCGGATGCTCGCGCCACGACTCGTCCGTCTCGAACTCGAACACCTGCGGAATCCAGTCCGTCGTGCCAGAAAGGAAGTTGTCGTGTTCTGGAAACTGCCATGTGCGCCCGCCCTTATCGTCCGACCTCTTCTGCCGGATGTACACCGAGACTCCGCCGTTGCAGTACGCCGAGCTTCGCGACTCGATGCCGTCGCACTTCACGAAATACGAAATCCTGTACTTCGTGGAAGGCTCGAGCCTGGCCTTGCCCAGGAAGCAGCCGGTATGGTCGGTCCTGTTTGTGCCGGTCGTGACCATCATGGAATTTGGGGCGCTGAGAAAAACCTTGTCGTCGAACTTCGCGAGGGAGCTGCACGGAATCCACTTCGCGTCCCTGAACGCGTCGCCGTCGTCCGGCATCTCGGCGCGGCGCTTCCTCTCGGCCTCTGCGTCGCACATAGACCAATAGGCATCTGCCGCCTTCCTGAGCGGACCGTACAGCTTGCGCACGATAAGCTCTATGCGCCGCGCCTCGATCGTGTCCTTGCCGGCCTTCGACATGGCGGTCGAAAGCAGCTTCTCGATCTTCCTGACGACATCCGGCGAGTATAGCTTTGTCCATATCTCATACTCGCACGGCGAATTGGTCTTCGGGCCGATAGGCGTATCGACGATTCGTCCCGCTATGCCCTTGACCCACTTATCCTCAAGAATGTCGAAGAACTTCGCCATCTCCCCGGCTCCGGCGCCGAACATCAGGCGGTTGTGCTCGTCCAAGACGGCGTCCACGTCCGTCTCGGGGTTCCACGCGATGCGGGAGAACACGTAGTAGTTGAGATAGTGGAAAAGCCAGTGGTCGGTCTCGGACTCGCAGAACGCCCCGGAGATGTCCGGCGCAGCGTCCTTGAAGAACCGTCCCCATGCGCGCGGGCCGAACGAAGGGACGCCGGGGAGGACCGTCGTGAAGAACTTGTGCGGATAAGTCCAGAGCCAGACGCGGCGGCCGGTCTTCCTGTCCCATTCGCGGATGCGCTCAAGCGAAGCGTCATGCGCCTTCCGGTCGTAAACTCGCCACGGCCCGGGAACGGCGACCATCACCAGGATGTTGGTCGGCAGGTCCAGGTTCGGCACTTCCTTGTACGCACCATACGACATCTGCGTAAGCGTAATGTCCGTCCGCCCCTCGGACAGGAAACGCCGCGCGAGTTTCGCCGTCTGTCCCCAGACGAGCTCGCTCGCGTAGCTGTCGGGCAACGACCCGTCCGGATTGCGCCGGTAGCTCGTCTGGCAGTCCGCGCATTCGCACGGGCGGTAGCCGTCCTGGGGCATCACGTCAACATAGCCCTTCCGCCCGTCGGCGACGATGTCGTCGTGGAACACGTCCCAGACCTTTGAACTCTGGCAGAGCTGCCACTGATGGTCGTAGCCGTCGCGCAGCCTCTCCAGCCCCAGGCAGCGCGTCCCGTCCTTGCGCAGCTGGCAGTATTCAGGGTGCGTGTCGCGGAAGCGCTGGACGATCTTGAAGTTGTTCTGCCCGTGGCAGCACGGTATGCGAAAGGTCTCGAAGCGCAGCCTCAGACAGTTCAACGCCTTGCCCGATTCCTTGTGCCAGCCCTCTGGAATCGGCTCGTACCACTCGCCGTCTTTCCAGGAATACACGGAGCGCACGGGGAACCACGGCGCGGTGACCTTGTCCTGCACGGGGACCTTCACCTCGTTTCGGCGGTTCGCAACCGTGCCCAGCTCGCCGGGGAAATAGAACCTGACGCCGGCGAAGTCCTCAAGAAACGCATAGACGCCAAAAAGCGTCGCACGCTCATGATGCGTTGACTGGCCGTATTTCCAGACGTACCTGAAGAGATCGGCATTGCCGTCGCGCCCGGCGATGCGGATTGTCGCCGCGCCGTCCGAAGAGCGCTCGACCTTCGTCCTGAACGCGTCGCGCTCAAAGGCCGAAACGTCAAATCCCGCGGCACGGCCGAGCAGAATGGCGACGCTGTCGGTGCCGTTACTCCGTGCCTCTATAACGGGCACGGGAGCGCCAATGACGCGCGATAGGAAGTTCGTGAGTTCGTCCGCCGCGAACCGCTCGATGGGCAGCGGCTTCGCCGGCAGCACGACCTCTACCTCGCCTGGTCTCAGGACGACGCATTCGTCGGCGAAAGCCGAAAGCGCAGTCGCCGCGACAAGTGCGCAGGCGCAGAACGTCGTTTTGCATCTTCTCATTTTGTTCATAGTCTCAGTTTGGTCCATATAGAATTGTAGAATTGCGGTATGTGGTTTGTATTATAGCAAATCGCAAGCCACATCCAGGAACTTGTTAAACAAGCTTTTGCTGGCGGGCGCATATATGTTTTTTCCAATGCGCACAGGGAGAGGCAGCGCTCAATCCGGCTATACTCCACTTCTGGGGACGGCGGCAAAGATGTCTATGCCCTTCTTCACGAAATCAAGGTGCTCGCGCGTATCGCAAGACGCCCAGGGGGCCATCATGAACCCCTTGAGCCTGTTCGGCGAGATGACGCGGCGGCAAAGCGCAACAAGCTTCCCCATCACGTCATCTGCGCCAATCCCGTCGCGCTGACGGCGCCACCCCACCCAGTTCGTGCCGCACGGCACCTGCTCAAAGCCACACTTCTCCAAGTCGTAGAACGCCTTCAGCCGCTTGTGGTCGCTGGTCCTGTTGGTCTCTAGGTCGAACCCGCCATTCGACTCGTCGTAGTACCAGTTGCTCATCAACACCGACTTGGGGCAGCGCGAATAGAACTCCGGATGGTCCCAGCCGTAATCGCTCCACATCCAGGGCCGCATTCCGTTACGCTCCGAGTTTCTCACGATGTGCAGGAAATCGTGCCACCAGCATTCGCCCTTGCGCACAGTGATGAACAGGCACCGGCCGGACTGGTCCTGGTGATTCGCCGTCTCCTCGTCAAACCCTATGTGGAAAAGGCGCGGACGCCCGAATATCTCAGCTACGTCAGCTATCAGGTCTTCGCAGATCCTGTAGTACACAGGAGTCGACAGCATGCGGCGATACTGCTTAAGCCATCCGTTGTGCGTGGTGGAGAAATTGAGTTTTGGCACCACCTCCAGCCCAAGCGCATTTAAGCGGACAATTTCCGCTCGCATCTCGTCCGGAGTCCAGCTCCCCTTTATCGCAAGCTCCGGGTGGCTTGGATATACAATTCCCTCTCCGATATCGACGACAATCATGTTCATCCCGCGGGCAGCGGCATGTGCGGTCGCCTCCCGCCACAACTCGGTCTTGGACCGTAACTCTACGTCCGGCAGGGGTGAGCGCTTCATGTCGCTGTTGCGCCTAAGCTCCACTTCCATCTCGGGCGGGAACCAGTCGCACCACATGTTATGCCCGAGATGAAGCAGCACGGCCCGTATATCGCCAGACGCCTCTAGATTCCGTGCCGCCTTTGCCGCCGAGCATCCAACTGCCGCAAGCGCAGATGCACCCGCGAGAAAATCCCTTCTGCCAAGAATCATACCACACACCACTTTCGTTTTGAGGATTATATCACAAAATCTAACTCCGTGCTTTCATCGTCCTCCCAGGCATCCACATCAATCCGCTCATTTTCCCATGGTCTCACATGATGCGGCCAAAATCCGACGGATAGAGCGCGCCGATGCGGAGCCGGGAGGGACGGCTTTTGTCGTTGATCGGCCAGACCGCGCCATTGTCGTCTCCGAGGAATATCCATGCCGCATCGCCAGGTGTTTCCACCACCGTCGTTCCGACGCCATCTCCGATCGTCGCCACGCCATACGGCGCGGTGCAATACCGATTCATCGTCAGTACCCAAAGCCCTTTGCAGGAATGTGCGGAAACCTCGACGCGCACTTGTCCATTCGCAGAACCAAGGATACGAAAGCGCACATCATCGCGCCCCTCTGTCCACTCGCCGACGCGGCAGACGGGTGACGACGCTTCGAACGCGCTTGTCGGATATTCGCCGCCCCCGGCGAGAATCCGGTCGATCTCGGCTATGCGGCGGCGCGTCTCGGCGAGCTGCGCAATGCGCCAGCGGAGCCTGTCAGGATAGTAGAGATGAACCTCGGCTTCCGAATGAAAACCGAGGCGCGAATCCGCTTCGGCGAGCGGAAGCATCTTCTCGCTGACGCGCACCTCAGCCTCTGCCAGTTCGTCCATGCGCCGCAGGGCGGCGCGCGATTTCACCGTGTCGCGGCCAGGCCCTCTTCCTGCGGTCAATGCCTCTCTGCGGGCTTCGTAGAAGGAAAGTATGTCCGCGGCGCTTGCGAACTGCAGGCCAAGCGCACGCATAAGGGCAAGATCGCGCATACGATCGCCGTCGTCGCGCCAACGCGTCTCAAGATCCGCGATTGCGCCTTCCGCCTTTGAAAAACCAGTCGCCATCCTGCGGGCGAGTTCGGCGGCCTCGCCAAGCGTGTGCTCGTCGAGCGCTTCGCCTATCGCATCGCCGCTCGGGGGATCATTGGGCTTCCATGTGCGGGCGAGCGGACGCAACTCGACGTCCGCGAGAAGCGGCCAGACAACTCCGGCGTGGAACGGCCCGTAATACTGCATGGCGTTCGACAGCGGATAGTGCGCGTAGGCGTCGGAGAGGTTTTTCCAGACTGCTGCCGCGCGCGCCGCGTCGCCCCGCCATTCAGGAGCGGCAAGGCGGCGGAGGAACGACTCCTCGTCGTCAGCGAATGTCTCGAACGCAAGTTCGCCGGCGGCCTTGTTCATTACGCCCGGACAATTGCCGAAATACCAGCACTGCAGCACGGTGGAGACGCCCGCCTCACGCATCGCCCTGTACTTGCGGTAGAGAAGCCCGGGAACCGGCACGAAGGGAAGAGTCGCCACCTCGTGCGAACAGCCGACCTGAATCTTCGCGCCAAGCTCGCCGCCGGCCTCCCGCACTGCGCGGGCCACGCCGGAAAAGCCCCTGGACGGGCCGACATACGAAAGCCAGTAGTCTCCGCCGTGACGCAACGCCCCAAGCTGTTCGCTTTCGGCGCCGGATTCGAAGTTGTAGGCGAAGACAACACCCTTCGGCGTATGCCGCGCCGCTTCGCATACCCATTCGGCGCGCGCGGCCGCAGGCTGCGGATGGTAGAACCAGCTTATGTACTGCGCCTGCGACCCAGCCGCGCGGATTCCGCCGACTACCGCCTTCGAGACCGCCTCGTGGAGCTGCCAGGGCTCGCGCCGACCGCACTCCGCGCAGCGGCCGTACCGGCTTTCGCCCGTCACGGGATCGACTACGGAAAGGCAAGTCGTCAGGCGCTCGCCGTTCGCGATCATCAAAAGACCCCCGAGCCCCGGAGCCTGGACGAACAGGTCGCGCACCGATTCCTCTATGTAGCGAAGCGCCTCCGGACGCGACGGACACATGAGGTGGCAGTCGTACGGCTCGCCCGCCGTGGAGAAAAGCTCAGGGTGCGCCGAGAGGAGCGGATCTCCGTCCATTACGCACTTCGGCTCGATGGCGAAGACCCACGTCTTGATGCCGTAGTCGAGGCACCTGTCAATCGTCCGGCGCAGCTTGGCGAGGCGTCTTCTCGCCTCCGGGCCGCGCTTCGTGAATGAAGTTTCGACGAGATCGCGCCACTCGACCGTCAGCCAGAGTCCGTTCACGCCTTCGTGCGCAAGCCGTTCAAGATACGCCTCGGGATAATAGTCCACGTCGTCCATCAGCTCGTCGCGGTTGTGCGGGGGACGCTTGATAGGGCCAAAGTAGCAGCGCGAGATGCGGTTCCTGACCCACGGGCGGCGCACGACAGGAGCGATGTCGCCTGCGCTCTCACGATCCTCGAACCAGTAGACGGCGCGGCGGATGCCGTCGTCATCGTCCGCCGTCAGGACGACATCGCCCGAGGGCTCCACGTCCAAACGGTAGCTTTCATGTCCATCCACCTCGCCGCGGCGGATCACAAGCCTCCTGCCCGACGCAGCAGGCGCGCTTGCGAAGTAGCGCGAGAGATCCGCCCTGACATGCGCGAGCCTGCCAGTAAGCCCGTATGCGTCGCCAATGTCGTAGGACGCTCGTGCGTGGTAAACCGCCGGTTCCGCCAGCTCACGCCGGAACATCAGGCTTTCAGGGTCGGGAGGCGGCGGAGCCTCCGGTGCGGAGGCATGCGCGCCCGCTGCGGCAATCGCGCAGACGCAGAACAGTTTCTTGCAGTGTCTCATCTTGTCCATTTGATCTTGTCCACGCCACCTGCTCCAAACTGGGCTACGGGCATTTGGGGCAGTCCACGGGTCGCATCTTCACAAGCTTTGTCGCATGAGCCGGAACGGTCGCGACATAGAATCCGGAGTGCCTGCCCTCGCACTTCTGCCGCCATAGGTCCTTCACCCAGCATTCGCCCTCCAGCCCCAGTTCCGCGAACGACACCTTGATCTCTCGCGTGAAGGGATAGCGGTTCACGAGCGCCACCGCCGTGAAGCTGTTCGCGAGCGGACGCGTCCAGACGCTCTCCGTGTCCGTATGGCGGATGCGCCGGGCGGTCCTGCCGAGCCTGTCCTGGCTTACGGCTATCACCTCGTCGTTCATCAGCAGGTTCTTCGTGAAGGCGTCCATGTCCGTGAGGTCGCAGCCGAGGAGGAGGGGCGAGCCTACCATCGCCCATACCGACACGTGGGTGTACTGCTCGTTCGGCGTGAGGTACGTGGGATGGTCGCTGCCGAAGGATAGCTGCTGGCCCACGATCATCATGTCGGGATCGGCCCACCAGCCCGGACGGTTGTATTTCCAATGCTCGGCGTTGATGCGCCCTTCGACGGACTCCTCCATCCACGTCCACGAATCCTTGAGATCGCCGCAGCTGCGCCAGCACTGGCCGCCCACCTCGGCGCCCCAAAGCTCGGTGTGCGCCATGCCGTACTGGCAGAAGGAATAGACGATGTCGCGCTTCTGCTTCCTGAGGCACTCGCCCATCAGACGGTAGGGTTTGATGAAGGCGTCGCGCAGCGACATGTCCTCGTACACGCCATTGTCCCAGCAGTCCTTGCCTGTCTCCTTCTTGAAGATGTCGCTGTAGCTGCACCAGTCGTACTTGATGTAGTCAAAGCCCCATTCGGCCCAGCTTTCGGCGTCCTGCAGCTCGTGCCCGTAGCTGCCTTCGCACTTGCCGCACGTGAGGGGCCCGGGAGAGGAGTAGAGACCCGCCTTGAGTCCCAGCGAATGGATGTAGTCCGTCAAGCCCTTCATGTCGGGAAACGAACGGTTCGGGATTATCCTGCCGTCCGCACCGCGGGCCGGGCCGATGACGTCCTCGCGCCCGCCGAAGTCGTTTTTGCGCATCTCCACGCGCTGGCAGCCGGAGTTGTTCATCTCCCACCAGTCGTCCAGATTGATGTAGGACCAGCCGTGGTCGGCCAGGCCCGACTCGTCCATCGCCTTCGCGGCCGCCTTCGCCTTGTCGGCCGTCAGGCGGTAGCAGAGTGTGTTCCAGCTGTTCCAGCCCATGGGCGGCGTGAGCGCTATCGTTTCGCCGACGGCAAGGCGGATTGTGCGCACGGCCTTGCCTGCGGCGTTCTCCGCCGTCACCTCGATGTCGTAGTCGCCGGGCTTCTCGGGCGCGATGCCGCGCAGGACGCCCTTCTCGTCCAGCACGACGCCCTTCGGCAGCCCCCTCGCCGAAAACCGCAGCGGACGCTCGCCCGACGTCGCGACGCGAAAGATGACCGGATGTCCGGGACGCACGCCCCAGATGTCGGCGCCGTTGATGCGCGGCGCGGCCTTTTCCTCCGGGGTGAGGATGCCGAGCTGTATCGTCAGCTCCGGATCGTTGACGGATTCGATCGTCGCGTCGCCGTCGCAGGAGAAGCGCGCATCGAGCCAGTCGGCGTTGGCCGAGTCAAAGGCCGTCCAGGACGGCCCGCCCGACGTCTCGAGGATTATCTCCTTGACGCCGGCGAGATCGACATGCACGGCGACGGGCTTCTGCCCGAGCTTCAGGGCGCCGGACGACCAGACCACCTTCTCGTCGGCCCAGACTCTGAACTGCGCCGTCGGCTTGCCGTAGCTCCTGCCGGAACCGGCATCCTTCGCGTCGTCGTCGATCGCGACCAGCGCGTCGAACGCCTGCACCTTTCCGTTCGCGCGGAAGAGGATCGCGCTTTCGGGATGCGTGCCGAAGCCGCGCGCATACGTCTTGCCTCCCACGGTGAGCGGATTCCCGTCAACGGACTTCCCCGCCCGGACATGCTTGCCCATGCCGCAGGTCGCGCCCGAAAGGTCTAGGGAATCCACAAACACTACGCCAGGCGCCTTGACGTCCGGCCTCCCGAAAACGCCGCATCCGCCTACAACAGTCGCGGACGCCAGCAAGACTATCCCGTATATGACTTTCTCTTTCATGCTTTTTCTCCTTTCATCGCTCAATGCCGATCTCCTCGAGCCGTACGCCGTCGAACCAGGCCTCGCCGTCCGCACTGAAGATGCGCAGGCAGAGGAACGCCTTCGGATTGATTTCGCCGATCGTCTCGAACGTCATCTCGTGGTACACCCAGTCCGTCGTGCCGGAGAACCGGCGGCTGCCCTTGTTCGACTCGGCCCAGTTCTTTGCGCCGTTGTTCAACTCGAAATAGACGCCGCCGTGCTTGGTGCGCGGCTTGACGTCCCTGAGTCTGAGAAAGCCTGACAGTCGGTAGCGCGTGTTCGGCTTCATGAGATACGGCGCACGGCAGAGCAGTCCGGTGAGGTAGGCCTTTCCGTCTATGGCGCGCACATGCATGGCGTTTTCGCCCGTCGGCCCCTTGACCGTCTTGTCCACAAGCGGCACGGCTCCTTCTGCCGGATAGATCGACCACCCGTTTGGATCGATGAGGTTCCGGCGTGCCGGCTCGGACGCACGGCGTTTTAGCGCCTTCTCGACGGATATCTCCTCCATGTAGTCGCGGAAATGCGCCGCTATTCCATCGACAAAGCGCTCCCTGAAGTGGCGAATCCGTTCGCGCGCAGGAACGTCCGCCGCGTTCTTCGCCTCGGCCTCGTCGCATAGCGCCTTCCACTCGGCGAGTTTCGCGGGAGAGTAAACCACGGTCGCAAGCGTGTATTCGCTCGGCACGACGGGATGCGGTCCGTATGCATCCCATACTATGTTCCCGGCGATGCGCAGCCATGCGTCTTCCATCTCCTCGTAAAGCCGTTTCATTTCCGCCGCGCCGGCGCCGAACATCTTTTCGTAGTGGTCGTCGAGGAGCGCATCGAGGTCAAGCTCCGGATTCCACGCCACTTTCGCGAAGACGTAGTAGTTGAGGTAGTTGAACTCGGCGCGGTCGGTCTCGCTCTCGGCGAAGGAGCCGAATATCCACGGCGCGGCGCGCTTGTAGTACTCGCCCCATGCCCGCGGCGCCATGCAGGGAATGTCTGGTATGGCCGTTGCACTGTACTTGTGGGGATACGTCCATATCCACACCTTGCCGCCCGTCTTCTCCGCCCAGGCGCGGTAGTCGCCGAGTTCCTGCGACAGCTTCTTCCCGTCCCGAATGCACCAAGGACCCGTGCGGGCAACCATGACAAGCACGTTGTCGGGAATCTCGAAGTCGGGGACTCTTCCGTATGGCGTATAGGCCATCTGCGTGACATACCCCTTCACTCCCTCGTCCTTGAGTCGCCTGGCGAGTCGGGCCGTTTGGCCCCAGACAAGGTCGGTCGCGTAGTTCGGCTCGTCGGTGTAGGCCGCGCGGCAGTTCGCGCACGCGCAACGCTGGAAGCCGTCCTGCGGCATGATGTCAACGTACTTGCCCCCCGCGCAGTTGCCGTTCCAGCCGAAGCGCGTCATGTCGCCGCGAAGCGGAATGCCGCGCGAAGCCGCCGACTGACCCGTCAGGTACGCCTTGACGTCCTCGTACATCTCGTCCCACACCTTCGACGTATGGCAGAGGTCGCGGATGTTCCACGCGAACTTGTCTCCGTTGAACTCCAGTTCGGTAGCGCGCGTTCCATCCTCCTTGAGTCGCAGGTATTCGGGATGCGTCTCGCGAAAGCGCTCCACGTAGTGGAAGCCGTTCTGCCCATGGCAGCATGGAATGCGCGTCGTGTCCAAGCCAAGGCGGAGCCATTCCAGCGCACGCGCACGCCGACGCAGGGCATCGCGCGCCTCGTCAGTCATTTCAGGCGCTTCGCCCGGCCACGCCGCGCGCGCATAGTCGATGTAGGGTGCGCGCACAGTGAAGACGGGCGAGGTCGTCCGGTCACCGAACGGAACCTTTATCGAATCCGTGCGCGGCACGACGGTGCCGAACTCCCCTGGGAAGAAGAACCGGCAGCCAGCAAAGTCCTCGAGAAACGCATATACGCCGAACAGTGTCGCGTGCTCTGTGCGCAGCACATTCCCCCTGCCGGCAAGCATCGCGCCAATGTCGGCGGAGGGATCGTCGCGCCCGGCGATGCAAATTGTCGCCGCGCCTTCCGCCGGACGCTCGACCTTCGTCCTGAACGCATCGCGCTCAAAGGCCGAAACGTCGAATCCCGCAGCACGGCCGAGCAGAATGGCGACGCTATCGGCGCCTTTCCTCCGAGCCTCTATAACGGGCACAGAAGCGCCAAGAACGCGCGAGAGGAAGTTGGTCATCTCCTGCGCGGCGAAACGCTCGGCAGGAAACGGCTTCTCAGGCAGCACTACCTCTACCTCGCCTGGTCTCAAGGCGACGCATTCTTCGGCGAAAGCCGAAAGCACAGTCGCCGCGGCAAGTACGCAGGCGCAGAGCAATTTTTCACCGAGCTTCATTTTGTCCATTTGACGCTTCCCTTGATGGTCTGTTTGAGCCAGCTCACCAGATTCTCGCGAAGCGAGGCGCTCTCGGGTGTCGTCCCGGAAATATCCAGCCCGGAGACATAGACCTCTCGGCCGCCGTCCGGGCGCACCTTCGCCGCCAGGTAGAGATACGCATCCTTCAGCCCCTCGCCGACGATCACATAGTCCTCCTCCGCGTAGCCCGCCACGGGAAGTTCCTTGCCCTCCTTGACGATGCGGAAGAGGAGCGGAGAGAGGAACGGTTCGTACGGGAAGTCGCCAAGACAGGGATGGCGCTTCACGGCCGTTCCGACCTGGCTGCCGAGCCACCACCAGCCCATTGTGAAATTGGCCTTGTCCGAGCGGTTGCCGACGACAAGCAGGTTCTTGCCAGTGCGCCGCGCCTCCTCGGCTTCCGCCGAGCCGTAGTCGGCCACGACGACTCCGTCTGGATCGCCAGGCTTCGCCGCCTTCGGGAAAAACCAGAAATCCCACGAGTTGGAAAGTCCTGCGAGCGCGACGCGCAGCGTCGCCTTCACCGGTTTCGCAACGTCAGGCACGCGGATGCGCTCTCGCGCGAGAATGCGCATCGCCCCCCGCGCCTGTGCGCCAACCGGCTTTTCGCCGGCGACAAGCGTCGCGCCGTCTGGCGTGGTGAAACGCCAAGTCAACGCGCCGCCGCCGATTTCAAGGTCTTCGTCGTAATGCGAAAGCATGATGTCGAGCGGAATCTCCTCGCCTGCGGCATACACCCTGTTCGTCGCTTCGCGCACTCCAACTCTGAACGAGCAATAGACAAGCCCGTCGTCGTACGGCTCGCCCCGGCGGTCCGCAGGACCGTCGTTGTCGATGAGGAGGCATGACGGCGAATTATAGACCGCAGCCTCTTCGACGGTCGTGCCGCAGCGCTTCGGCTGCCAGAACGGAGTAAACATTCCCTGCGCCGTGTAAACTCCGGAGGCTGTGTTGAAAACGGTGGAATCGACAATGGTCCAGAAGATGTATCCGTCGCAGAACGGATCGGCGCGAGCCGCCTCGATGCCGTTCTTCTGCCAGTATTTCTGAAGCGAGTGCTGGGCGTCCTGCAGGCGGTCGAGCCAGGCGTCGGAAAGACCCGTCTTGGCAAGGTGCGCACGACGCTGCGAGCGCGTCATCGGCGGCGCGAGGACGCCGCTCCACTTCCCCTCGTCGCGGCAGTCGGCCTTCGCCGCGATGTTCAGGTATTCGTGTGCGACTAGCGGCACGGGCGGGTCTATCGCGCCGCGCCGCCAGCTCGTGAGCGGACCGCTCGCGAAGTCGCTTGTGCCGCGCCCCCAGTCGGGGCGCAGGTAGCTGCCGCCATCCTGTTCGATTGCGAGGCTCCACGGGTCGAGCTCCTTGTGGAAGCGGTATATGATTCGACCGGCCTCCGACCCCAGCGTCCCCTCGTTGCCGACGCCGCGCACGGCGTAGGAGACGTTCCGGCGCAGGGCGACATAGGCGTCGTACGCGTCGCGAAGCGGATCGTAGTCGAAGTGGTCGTTCGGCTCGTCCGCGTAGTAGGCGAGTTCGGGCGCCAGCAGGACACCCGCCTCGTCCGCCGCGTCAAAATACTCCGGCTGTTCATAGTGGGTGTGCATGCGCACGTAGTTGAACCCAGCCGCCTTCAGCATCTTCAGGTGCGCAAGGTGAAAGGCCTTGTCCGCCGGCGAGACGCCGGTTGCGGGATACACGGAGTTGTCGCCGCAGCCTCGAATGTAAAACGGCTTGTCGTTCAGGTAGAAATCCTTGCCGCGCACTTCGAGCTTGCGGACGCCAAATCGCTCAAGCCGCGAATGGAGTATCTTGCCATCTGTTGAAACCAGGTCAACCCGCGCCGTGTAGAGGTTGGGGTGTGCGGGCGACCAGGGACGGAAGGAGGGGAGAGGAAGTTTGAGAGTTTGTGAGTGGGGGAGTGGGTGTTCAACGACATTTCCATCGACAGCGACGCGAATCTGGTAGGGGCACGCGTCCCGCGTGCCCGCACCCACCGTCACGTGAACCTCTGCAGACTTCTCGTCAAAATTGCCGCGCACCCAGGCGTCGTCGATGAACGTCTGCGGCGTCGCCTCTATCTCGATGTCGCGGACGATCCCGCCCCAGCGGTTCTTGCTGCTGGCGATGCCGCCGCGCGCGGCGACGGCGTTATCCGCACAGACCATCACGAGCGCGGTCTCTCCTGGCTTCACGAAATCTGTTATCTCCCATTTCCATGCGCCGACACCGGCATCGAAAAGCGCCACGGCGTGTCCGTTCACATAGCACCAACCGCGGGAGCGTATGCCGCCGACCTTGAGCCAGAGACGGCTGTCCTTCCAATCCGCCGGAATCGCCACATCCTTCCTGTACCAGCACGCTCCCGCGTAGAAATGGCGCAGGTCCTGTTCGATGGAGTCGGTGCAGAGATGCGGAACACCCTTCCCGGGCTCTCCAACGCCGCTCGCCTCCCAGCAGCCGGGGACGGCGACGCGGTGGACGGTGTCCGTGCCGGACGAGGCATACCACTTGTTGCGCTGTCCTCCCCAGCGGATACCGTACTGCATCTCCTGCAGCGACCGGCCGGCCACCGCGCCGTGCGGACGCTTGACAAGCTCCCATTCGCCCGCGAGCGAGATGTACTTCTCCCCCTCCGCCCTGACCGGCGGGTTGACCACGGCCGGGCGTCGCGGAATGCCTGCCCATACGTCGCCGCCCGAGACGCCGACCTCCCGCTCGAAGGCCATGAGTTCGTTATCTGCGCCGACGCATTCATCGGCGAAAGCCGAAAGCACAGTCGCCGCGGCAAGTACGCAGGCGCAGAGCAATTTTTTGCAGGGCCTCATTTTGCCCGTCTTACTCACGCAAAGTCGGTATATATCACCGATGCGGCTCGCAGCCTCATCGCACGAATATGCTCAGTCCCTTGCCGCCCTTGACGGAGTAGATTGTATAGCCCCTCTCGTCAACACGCTTCTTCAGCTTGGGGACATCAGCAGAAAAGGTTATTGAATCATCGTCGTCGCGCACGGTGAGGACATCGACCTGCGTCCCCCGAGAGAGAATATTCCTCGCGACGGAGAATGTCGCGCCGTCCGCCATCTCGACCTTGTCGAGCGACATCCCCTCTGCGGCTATCTCAACCGTTCCGTTGCCCGTAACCGCCAGCGTTCCCTCAGATATGATCGGCTTCACAAGCCTAAGCTTGTGACCACCCGTCGCAAGCGTCAGCGTCGAGTGGTCGTCGAGGTCAATGCTCGCGTCACCGCCGAACGTCCAGTCCGACTCAGGAGCGATGGTCGGCTCGCCCTTGAGCGAAACCGCGACATCGCCGATGAACGATCCTGGAATAATCGTCATATTGCCATTGAAGTCAAGTTCGCCAGTCGCAGACTGGAACTTGTTCGTGCCGTCGCCAAGGAAGGTCTGCTTCGCCTGGGCGTCAAGCGCACCTTCGACCGTCAGTGTGCCGTCGATATAATGCGTGTTGGCCTCAAGGAACCGGCATGTCGTGCCGCCGATCGTCAGCGTCGAAGACGGAGCGAGCATGAACTGCTGCTTGCGGTCAAAGTCCTGCGCATCCTGGTCCGAGGCTGAAAGCGACGCCCCGGACAGCAGGGTGAGCGTGTGGGGGCACTTTGCGGCGAGAGCTGCAGAGTTTGTATTGACATTGAAGTAGGAAACATTCCACGTCCCTCCGAGGCGGACATCGCCGCAGAAATAGAAATCTGAAGTGCCGCTGGTCTGAACCTGGTCACCCATAAGTGAAATCGACCCTGATTGATAGTTCAAGGCATAATAGAGCCCACCATAATCATTTTTCACGTCATTCCTGACGACACACGGCAAATCGGATTTACTCATTACTCCGCCGAAAGTTGCGGAGCCCCCACCACGACGATTGACAGGCGTATAGAACAGATTTATCGGCTCGCCTGTAAAGATAAACGGACCTGCTTTTTCGGTAAGGTTGATTCCATAAGCATTCCTGGGGCCGGAGACGGTGACATCCATGTTCTTCGATCCCTCAAAGCACGGAAATGCGTATATATAGGATGAGGATGTCCCCACAGTGAATGGTATTTCATTGGTCGTCCAATTGCCCACATTATCGACGTCACCGTCCACCGCTCCTGTCCAATACCTGTAATACTGGGAAGAGGTCGTCGTGTATGACACCTCGCCATCGGACAAATAAATAAAATTCGCACGCCTTACGAGCGACCATCCGGAAGGAAGCGAACCTTCAAGTTGAACGAGGCCGTCGGGAATATCAAAATCCGCAGGGGCCAGGAAAACAGGGTGTATCTTGCCGGCCGTAAGCGATGTTGGCGCTTTCGCTACGATTCGCGCGCCGCTGCCGACCTCTAAATGTCCCAGAACATCGATATACCTCTTCTCGGCAACATCAAACGTCAACGTCGAACCGGCCCCGAGCTTGAGTGTGCTCGTCTTGATAGCCATTGTTACCGAAGAATTGGTGATGGCGAGGCTCGTGTTGTCGCCGACGACAATGGAATGCAGCAGTTCCGGCCACGGCGGTTCGTAATTGCGTGGGGAGAGCGCCACAGAGCCTCCGCCGACCGCCTTGATGGATGTGACATCCAAGAATCCCGCCTGCACCGTAATCGTGTGAGGCGTCGTCTTGTCAAAACAGTCCAGCGTATCGAACACAAGATTGCCTGCGAACGTAATGCGGCAGTACTGCCCGCGTAGAGCCGACCAGTCGCCCCAAGCACCAAGCACGAGGTCATTAATAAAGCGCGTTACGCAAGTCTGGCCCTGCTGAATTCCGCCGCGTCCGAGATAGAGGGCGGAGATGCCTAGATTCGCAATGTTTTGTCCGCGCATCATAAACCCGTTCGCGTAAACAGTCCCGCCTCCTGTCAGATTACTCGTTTTACCTCCTTCAAAGCAGACGCATCCAAGAGTGTCAACTGCGGCCGCAGCCGTGTTCGTGGCAAATATCTCGCCGCCGAAGGAATAATCGCCGGTCACAGCAAAATAAAGCGCACCGGCGTTATCGGTCCCACCGTTAAAAGTGCAACCGTCACGCGAGAGGAGGTTGAGTTTTCCTCCCTTCGGTGGCAGAAAAGACGAAAATCCGTAATCGCCCGAACTATAAACATGGCCGGTTTCGTTGCCCAACTTGGCATACCGTTCATCAGAGTCGGCCCCCCAGAGTATGGTACCGCCCAGATTTTCAAAACGTCCCCCAGAGTATATCTTCGACCAGCAGGCATACGAATAATCATTCCACAGCGTACCGCCCGTAATGCGAAGGAGCGCACCGCTGTCGCCAGGCGCGTCGGGACCATACACCCTGTAATATTTTGTATGCATAAGCCCATCGGAAACAACAATCTCTGCGTTGTTCGTAATGTGCAGCCCGGTTTTTTCGTTGAGGAAGGTGCCCCCCTCCACAAAAATCCGAGCCGAACCGCCTATTGTACTTTCTGCAGCGTTATTGTTGTTGAAAACCACCGATCCGCCCGAGCGGACTCTCATCACGCCGGCTGTGACCGGAGTAGTATATGAAAGCTTCAGCGTCAACCCGTTAGCTACAGCAAACTGCCGCCCTTCACCGATTCTGAAATCCGCACTGCCTGCCGGTAGCAGAGTCGTTCCGGCACCTTCACCTTCCAAAGTCACGGTTCCAGAGCCTTCTTCAATGTAGAACTTGCCATAGTATGGCTCCCCCTCTGCACGGACAATTCTCCAATCCCCGGACGGGATGCGTACTTCATAGGCGGCAGTAGGGGCAACCTGCGGCTCCCAGTTTTTTGCGTTACCCCAACGGTGATCTCCGCTCGCGTCAGTCCACGTGGCCACATCGGCCGCGTACGCGCCGGGCGCACAGACGGTAGTCAAAACAGCCAGTATTGACGCCACAAGGCTTCCTGCAATATATTGCTTCATTTTTACCTCGCTTTTAATTGTGTCACGACTGGTCAGATGTCTACGACAGCACCCCTGCTATACGCCACATCCCCTTTGTCTGCGCGTATTATATCACTTCTCGGCGCACGCAACACAACTTGTTAAACAACTTTTTCGGGCGTGTGTGCTTTACCAGAATGAGCGCAGTTCAGGGGCTCTTCAACGGTCTGCCCTCATCAGGGAATCTTCTCGACGCGCACATCGTCAAACCACGCCGTTCCCGCACCCGTCAGGAAGAAGCCGAACGACGACTTTGCGTCCTTGTCGGGTTTGGATCCCGTTCGGACCTCGTAGGAACGGAAGATCCAGTCGTGCCCCTCCGTCGGCGCGTTGCGCGGATGCGTCTGCCACGTGCGCGCATACGAATCTGCGCCATAGTCCGACAGTACGGCGATGGCAGCCGCATTCGGCGCCAGGTCCGTCTGCTTCATGAAGTAGGAAATCCGGTAACGGGTGTCGCGCTCGAGCTTCATACCCAGCTTCTGGATGCAGGTCACGCGGTTCGAGACCGTCGTCAGCATCAGGGATCCCCCGCCTGTGACCGAAGTCGTCGGATCGAACTTTCCGCTACCGATCCAGTGCTCGATTCCGTCAATGTCGCCGTTGACGAGAATAGACGTGTTCGGACGGGCTTTCCGCCGCGCCAGTTCCGTTTCCGGCCGGAGGTCGGCGAGGAACTTCTCGGACTCCGCAACGAGCGGATCCAGGAACTGGCTGCGGATGAACGACAGGCGTCTTGCCTCGTCGCTTCCGGCCTTCAGTTTGGCCGCGCCCGTCTCAAACAAACCGTTCCACGCCTTCAGCACTTCCGGCGAATAGACCTTCTGCCACTGCACAAGATCCGTCGGCATTTCATAGAAACTCGTCCCCTTGTTCTCCCGGGAGACCATCTCATTGATCCACTTGTCCTCAAGCCCTTCGTAGAATGCCTTCATCTCCGGTGCGGCCGCGCCGAACATCAGCCGATGGTGCTCGTCGAGAAGCGCGTCCACGTCAACGTCGGGATTCCACATCACGCGTCCGAATACATAGTGGTTCAGGTAGTTGTAAATCGCGCGATCCGTTTCCGATTCGGCAAACGCACCGAAAATTGACCCGGCGACGGCCTTGTAGAACTTCGCATACGCCCTGGGCACAGATGCGGGAATGCCCGGACGGGCAAAGCGTCCCCATTTCCCCGGATAGTTCCAAAGCCACACCCTGCCGCCCGTCTTCTTCGCCCAGCCCTCGATGCGGCCGCAGTCGCGCGACATGAGGGCGGGGTTGCCGACGCTCCACGGACCGTTCTCCGCCACCATGACGAGCACGTTCGTCGGCAGATCGAAGGACGGCAGGTCGCGGTAGGGATTGTACGACATCTGCACCACGTAGCCCGGCACGCCGTCGGCGATGAGCCGCTCCGCCAGTCGCTTCGTATTTCCCCAGATGAGATCCGTCGCGAATTCGGGCTTGTCCTGATAGGCCGCCTGGCACTTGGGGCAGAAGCAGCGCATCATGCCGTCCTGGGCCATGATGTCCACGTACTTGCCTTCAAAGCAGTTGCCGTTCCAGCCGAATTCGTTCGGATTGTTTTGCCGCCGGATGCCGCGCGATTCGGCGGACCGACCCGTCAGGTACGCCTTCACGTCCTCGTACAGCTCGTCCCAGACGGCAGAGGAATGGCAGAGCTGACGCGCCTGCCCGTCGATCTTCGACTCCTCCGCCTCGGTCTCAAGGCAGCGCGAACCGTCCCTGCGCATCTGGAAGTACTCGGGATGCGTCTTAGCGAATCGTTCCGTGTACTGGAAGCCGTTCTGTCCGTGACAACACGGTATATTATACGTGCCCAGACGGTTCCGAAGCCAACCCAGTCCGAAGGCACGGTCCTTCTCCTTTGACTTCGAATCACCGTCAAGCCAGACGGCGTCCTCTCCCCAATAGATCGTCCGGATGAGGTTTCTGGGCTCGACCGTCAGATCAGTCAGCGGCACGGTGATTGAGTCCGCCCGCGGCACAACGACCCCGAGTTCGTGCGGAAAGTAGAAACGGACGCCGACGAAGCGCTCGAGGAACTCGTAGACGCCGAAGACCGTCGCATGCGCGTGGCGATCAAGCGGTGAGAAACCATTCTTCTCCACCACGCTCCGAAGGTCGAAGTCCTTCTCGTCCTGACCGGCGATATAGATCCTGCCTGCCGCCGTCCGGATTCGGAAACCATCACGCTTGAGCGTCCTCGTATCGATACCGGCGGCACGGGCAAGCGCGCCGTCACCGAGGACAATCGAGGTCTTTCCCGGGGTTGGCTTCGCCACCCGGGGAATCACGCCGCCCAATGCCTTGCCAAGCCACTGTCCCAGCTCGTCGGCGGCGTAGTCCACGGAACCGCCCAATCCCGGCTCGACGACGATCTCCGCCGTTGCCCTCGTCAGCGTCTGCGTGACGACTGCCGGCACGGGCACGATCCACGGCTCGGCGCCAACCGCCGACCATGCGATGACGGCCGACATCATCAAAATTGCCCGGCTCAACATTTCGCGCATAGCCCCCCCCAGCTTACCGGAAGACGCGCAGCAAGCAGCCGACATGAAAGCAATCGCTTTCCGGTAAAACGAAACGGGAATAGAACGTGCCATTTTGTGAATTCCTTTCTTTTGAGTGTACTGCCATTATAGCAGATTTCCGCGCAAAAAATCACAAGGCTTTCATCCATGAGGGCACAGAACGGCACAGCGGGAAAGCGGAACCGCCTGCGTACTCGCCTAGTTCCAGTTCGACGACAGTGCGGCCGGCGTTGTGGAAAGTCACGTTCGACCCCGGATGCCGCAGCGACCAGAGGAGCTGCAGGTCCGCGACGTACCGCCCGCCATGCGTGATCGAATCCCCGAGGAACACGACTGTCTCGCCGTCCTTGAAAGGAGCGACGCAGGCGGCAGTCCCGGCCGCACCGCCGTCCCTTCCGCCCAGCGCGGCGTCCAGCTTGCGCTCCAGTACCTTGTTACGCAAGACGCGTGCGCCGAACTTGCGGCCCTCATGCCTGTTCTCGGAGCCGTCCGAATCCTTTTGGCTGCGGTTTATTCCGTGTGCAGTCCATATCCCGCCGTCGAAGGCGAACATCCCCTCGGCGGACATCGACTCGACCCTGGCGGAAACCGGAACCACGAAGGGAAACTCGACGTTGTCCGACTTGCGAGCAAGGTCCTTCACGTCGACGGCAAAGGTGCACGACTTGTGCGGCATGACCGGATCACGGCTGCTGCCATAGCACCCGAACAGCATCTTGTCGCCCCACAGGCATATGGTCTGGACGCCGACCAGCGTCCATCCGCTCTCAATCGGGCGGCACTGCACGAACTTGAAGTCTTCCGTGTACTCGAAGACATAGTTGTACCTGCTGTGGGTCGGGGTGCAGGACACTATCCAGAACCTGCCGCCGTACCATTCGAGGCCGTTGTTGCACCAGATCGTCTGCGGCGTCGGATAGACCTTGACGCGCTCGAGCCTCTCGGGCTCGAACACCCAGACCTCGTCGCCGCGGCGCACGCCCTTCTCAACCATGCGGTTGACGCCAACGTATATCCTGCCGCGGTGCCAGCATAGGTCTCCCATGTGGAACTTGTCGCTGTACCTCGCAAGCTCCCTGCCGGCCATGTCCGTCTTCACGAGGTCGTACGTCATCGACCAGTAGATGTTCGTCCCGTCGGTGCACACGCCCTGTATGTGCCCCCGGAACTCGTCGCCGTCGAGCTTTACGCCGTCTGGCACAGCCGCATAGGCGGCGAACGAAAGGAGAAGTCCGAGGACCTTGAAACCCATTGCATACCCTGTTTTCGTCATTGACTGTAGCCTTTCTCGATTTTTCCAGACAACAAGCTCGTGATTGCACCGTCCGCGAGTATCATATCACTTCTCGGCGCAAGCAACACAACTTGTTAAACAACTTTTTCGGGCGTGTGTGCTTTACCAGAATGAGCGCAGTTCGGGGTTTATCCTGCTACTTACGAAGCGCCTTGTCCGCAAAGTCGAGCATCCAGAGCCAGTCGTAGCCGGCAAGCCCATGCTGCCCGCCGCGGCGAACATAGCCAAAAGAGGAGCCAACGCACGACAAGTCGTAGTTGTCCGGGAAATCGCCTTTTGGCAGACCCTCTTTCCCGAGAAACTCCCAGACAGGCGAAGCGGCGCGGCAGGAGAGCCATTCGCCCTTCGCGTCGAACCACCCGCTGTTGAACCCTTGGACGAGCAGCGGACGCGGCGCAATTGCCGCGACGAGAAGATGCTGGTCGAACTTCATCGCCTGCTCGTTGTCTATGTACTTCGCATACGCCTTGCAGTACCAGTGCGGGAACATCCTCATCTCCGTCGAGATGTTCTCCCCGAAATTGCGCTTCGCAAGCGGAACCCCGCCGCCTCCCGTCTGGTTAGGAACGCAAACCGCGAAGCGCTCGTCGCGCACGGAGGCAAGAAGCGCCGCCTTGGCGAGCCGCGAAGAGCCAGTCGCCACGCACCTCTTGGCGTCGATCTCGGGAATCTTCTCCGCGAGGTCGAGCCCGCGCGAAAGCGCCCACGCCCACGCACCGAGCGCTGTCGTGTTGTCGGTGCGCGATTCGTCGCGTTTCCCCCACAGCTCGAAGACATGCGTGTACGCAAGCGCCTCGGGATCGCCCCTTCCAACCTCGACGTCAGGCGACACCTGCGCGTAGCATGCGGTGAGAAACGCGTACCCTCGCGAGACGATGAATTCCGCCGGGACGGTCGTGCGGGACTGCGAGTGCCTTAAGGCGCCGCGGTTCGACTCCTTCGGCCCGTGGTCGCCGGAATCGTCGTCTGCGCGGAACCACCCGCCTTCCGGAAGCGCAACCTCGGCATCGTTCAGCACCGCATGGTTGCCCGGGTAGTTCAGCATGAGGATGACGGGGACTTTCTCGCGGTTCTCGCAGACAACGTGTGCGCCTTTCGTATTCGGAAGCAGTTCAGCCACGCGATTCGGCAGGACGAGAAGCCAGTCGATGAACGGACCCGATTTGTCTTGCCTGAACCACATCCTGTACTGGCGGCGTATCGCAAGGCCGGCGAGCGTCGAGCCCTCCTCCCGAAGCTCCGTGACGACCGCTTCAGGGGCGGGAGGCTCCTCGCCATACATCTCGCGGGCGAAGATTTCGAGAATCTCCTTCCGGCGCGCCGGCCATTCGGAGGCGTTCTTCAACTTGCGTCCGTCGGCAAACGTCAGAGGATCCTCAAGCGTGTACGGCGCAACCTTAGACTCGTCGTAGTTCGGCTCCCGCGCATTGGCGACAACTGCGCCAAGCACCATTACAATACTTGTCAAACATGTCTTCATCTGAACATTTCCTTTGGGGTTTGCTTGATGTTATTATATCCAATCATGCCGATATGCATCGCACTCTAAACGGTAGGGCAACGCCATTACTTGCCTGAAAACGGATGGACGATGCGGTGCCGCGGATCCAGGACATCCCACGTCCCGTCCCCGATGCGGAAGGAACAGGATTGGACGGTTGGACAAGGACCCGACACGATGTAGATGAAATCGCGTTCAGTGACATTGGCCGTGAATTCCACGCTGCTGAAAATCGCATTCTCGCAGTCCGCCAGTTCCACAAGCTTCCCGGGCGCATTGTGAAGGGCCACCGATTCGACGCAGAGTCCCGCACACCGGCGGAGCCGCACAAGCGGAGGGCGCCTATCAGCCGGCACCGAACGCCAGCCGTCGACAAGGGCCTCGAGTATTCCGAAACCACCGGAGACGCGCACGTGTGCAATATCCTCGGCCGACAGGAGCGGGCGGAACCCGCCGTCAGGCAGCGCATAATCCGCCGGGGCGTCGGAAAAGAGAAGCCGCGATGACGCCGCAAGATGAAGCCCAACGCCCTTTTTCAGCTCAATCGGCCCCGTCTTCCACGTGCCGGGCGGCACAACGACACGGCCTCCGCCCGCCGTCGCCGCCGCGTCAACGGCCCTGGCGATTGCTGCGGACGAGTCCGACCCGTCCGGCTTCGCTCCATAGTCGGAAATCGGGAAATCGCGCAACGCCATCACTGGACGTCCGTCCTCGACGACATCCGTCACGTTAACAAGACGGTCGGGGATGCGAACCGATCCGGCACGGACATTCCTGATGGCGACACCGGAAACGGGCAGGAGAGCATCGCCCTGGATGTCCACCCTCGTCCTCGCCTCGTCGCAGAAGACGTTCTGGAGCGAAATGCCACCGATCCGCGTCCGCCGCACCTCGTACTCCGGGAAGTCGGCCGTGCCGTAGAAGACCTCGGTCTCGACGCCCAGCAGCGTGTCGACCTTTCCGCCGCGCACGTTTTCCATGCGAATGTCCTCGACGAATCCGCCGCGGCGCCGATTCGTCTTGATGTACGCGAGAAGAACCGCCTCGTCAACCGAACAGTCGTGCATCCAGACTTTTCTCACTCCGCCCGAGATCTCGCTGCCGACGGTAAAGAAGGATTTTGCGCGATTCATGCGGCAATCGCGAATCTCGACGTTCTCGGTCGGCGTCGCAAGGCGCCAGCCGTCGCAGTCCCGTCCGGACTTGATGACAAACGTGTCGTCCCCCTGATCGAAGGAGCATCGCTCGACCAGCACGTTGCGCGACATCTCGATGTCGATGCCGTCGTTGTTGCTGTGCCGCGCCACGACATCGACATCACGGACGACCGCGCCATCGCAAAGGAAGAGATGGATCGTCCAGAACGGCGAGTTGCGGATGCTGACATTATCGAGCCGGACGTTCCGGCAGCGGTTGAACTGGATGAAATGAGGCCGCGTGCAGGAATCCTTCTCGTCCGAAATGCGGCGGCGCTCGACGGGGACACCCTTCGCCGCCCACTCCTCGAGTTTGCGGGCAGACTCCCGCCTGAGAGCCCTCTCGCGCGTCCAGCGTCCCCAGATCGAATCGGCATGCTCGCCCTCGAACGCGCGAAGGACGGCCGTGCCGGAACCCGTGATCGCCACGTTCGTGCAGCCGAACGCGTAGACAAGCGGCGAATAGTTCCAGCACTCCGTCCCTTCGTAGGACGTCTGTACGGCGGGGAGATAGTCCTCGAGATCCTGCGAGAATACGACTTCGGCGCCGTTCTCCAGATGCAGTTCGACATTGCTCTTCAGATGGATTGCGCCCGTCAGCCACCTGCCGGGCGGCACGACGACGCGACCGCCGCCTGCATCCGCACAGACCCCGATCGCCCGGGCGAACGCGGCCGTGCACTTCGACCCGTCCGGCTTCGCGCCGAAATCCGTGATCGGCACCAAGCCAGTCGGGGTCAGAAGCGCGGCAAGCAGCAGAGAGGATGCAATCATTATTTGAACACGATGCGGCCGAGATTTTCAAGATCGCTGAAACCGTATGCGTAGGGACTCCAGTGATAGAGCGGCAACGTATCGGCCGTGCCGGTCACGTTGCGCTCACGGGCGAATTCGATCGCGAAATCATTAGGGAGGTTTGGAAAGGCCTTGAGCGGAATCGTCAGCACGGCCGTCCAGGACTTTTCGCCCTTCGTGACTTGCACCGTCGTGCCAGAGTTCCATTTGAGCCCTTCCGTCGGCAGGTAGATGCGCGACCACATCTGATCGGTGATGCATCCCTCGGAATTGACGAAGATCTGGGCGTAGGACGTGAAGTCGCCGATTGGATCGATCACGACCTCGACGACGTTCTCCTGCCAGAGCTGCGGATAGTCCGGCTCGTGGACCTGCGCGGCGACGTTGGACATGAGCGGCTCCTCGCAGTCGAATGTGACGACGAGCGCGTCCGTCTCGCGGCGAACCCTTACGCCCGTACGCACCGTCTTCTTTCCGGCAGCGAGTTGTTTCTTCAGCCGCGTGGAATACGGCACGAGCGAGAGGGACTTCTCCTCGCCGACGGCAAGCTCGAGCCGAAGGGCCTTGAGACCCGCCGCGAACTTCGCGTAGTCGGCCTGGCGGCGGCGGAGTCCGCCCAGGAACTCGCGGTCGACGAGCGCGATGCGCCGCGCCTCGAGCGACCCCGGCGCTACCTTCGCGAGAGCGGCCTTCACGCACGCCTCCATCCGCGTGATCTTCGCGGGCGAATAGACCTCCTCCCACATCTGCGCGTCGGAGGGCCGCTTCACCACCGGGCCCATCGGCGTCTCTACCGTCTTGCCGACGACGCCGTCCATCCAGCATGTCTCGAGCGTCTCGTAGATTTCGGCCATGTCCTTCGCGCCCGCGCCGAACATCAGCCGGTAGTGCTCGTCGAGGAGCGCGTCCACGTCCACGTCGTTGTCCCAGCAGACCTTCGAGAAGACATAGTAGTTCAGGTAGTTGAAGAACCAGCGGTCCGTCTCGGACTCGGCGAACGCGCCGTTCACGTACGGCGCCATCTCCTTGTAGAAGTTCGCCCAGGCTCGCGGGCAGTTCTGCGGCACGTCCTTCGCCTTCACGTCGAGGCCGAGGAGCTTGCAGGGATAGTTCCACATGCGGATCGGATGCCCCAGCTTCTCCGACCACGCCTTCGCAATCGCGACGGCGTCGGCGCGGTTCTTCGTGCCTTGCTTGTGCCACTGTCCGTAGATCGCGGTCATCACCTCGATGTTCGACGGCAGGGCGAAGTCGGGAACGTCCTTGTATCCGTTGTAGGCCATCATCGACACCGACCCCTTCAGGCCATCGGCCGTGAGGCGCGCGGCGAAGTTCGAGACGACGCCCCAGATGAGGTCCGTCTCCTCGGTCTTCCCCTTGGCGCGGCAGGCGTCGATGATCTTCCGGCACCGCTCGCATCCGCAGGGGACCATGCCGTCCTGCGGCATTATGTCGACGTACTTCCCGTAGGCGCAGTTGCCGTTCCAGCCGAAGCGCCCGTCCTTCGCCCACGCGGCAGGAATGCCGCGGACGGACGCGTCCTCGCCCTTAAGGTAGCTGACGGCGTCCTTGTACATCTCCTCGACGACGCCGCTGGTCCAGCAGAGCTGGCCGGGCTGGACGCTGTCGAACACCTGCTCCTCGAATACGTCGCGCTGGCCGTTGGGGAGGAGGCAGAAGTATTCGGGATGCGTCTTCCCGAAGCGTCGCTGGAGCATGAAAGATCGTGATCCATGGCACGCGGGGACGCGGAACGTCTCGAACCTGAGACGATAGTAGTCAAGCGTCTTCGCCCGGTTCTTCGGATCCGGCTCGAAGTACTCGCCGTCCCACATCTGGAGGAAGCGAGAGGTGAAATCAGGCTTCACGGTGCATTCGCCCGAGACCTCGATCGCAGTCTTCCGCGGCACGATCGTGCCGAGCTCGCCGGGAAAATAGAAGCGGACGTCCGCAAAACGCTCAAGGAACTCGTAGACGCCGAAGAGCGTAGCACGGTCGAAGAGGACCGGACCCCAGTTTCCGTGATCGAGGACATACCACGGATCTGTCTTCGGGTCGTCCTGTCCCGCGATATATACGCGGTCTCCGTCCGCCTTGATGACGAATGCGTCGCGCACAAGCGAAGAAACGTCCACACCCGCCGCGCGAGACCATTCGCTGTCGCCGAGGAAGATAGACGCGCGGGACGCAGTTGGGGAATTCACCAGCGGGATCGGCGCGCCCAAAATACGGGCGAGGAAGTTGGTCATTTCCTCCGAGGCAAATTTCACGACCGGCGCGGCATTCGCCGCGACGACGACCTCGGCGTTGTCCTTAGTCAGCGTCGCGGAAGACGCAGACGCGAACGGATAAACCGCCAGTGCCGAAGCAACCAGCGCCAAAGCGATTCTACTATGTCTGTCAATGCACATTTGACATCTCCGTGTCCATGTTTCACCGGTAAAGAAACGCTGGAAAACGTCTGGGACATACCCGGCCCCAAATCCACACAAATCCACACGTTCCCGCTGTTGCTGGTATTATAGCACTTTGCGGCGCAAAAGGCAGAACTTGTTAAACAACTTTTAAGGATTGCCGTGCGCCGGCTAATGCCAACCGCAAAACTCAGCTCTGACCCTTCATTCTCCGTGAAAAACAAAATCGCCGCGCTCCCGCGCGGCGGAAATCAGAAGGTGCGATGCTGATCGATCGGCGGGGGGCGGGGGGGCCCCCCCCGGGGGGCCCCCCCGGGGGCCGCCCCCCCCCCCCCCCCCCGGCCCCCGCCCCCCCCCGCCGCCCGCCCGGCCCCGACCCCCCCGGCCCGCACCCGCGCCCCGCCGAGCCCCCGCCTGGCCCTGAACCCCGCGGCCAGCAGCGAGCACCTGCTCAAGCAGGAATCCCGCCGCGAGCTCGTCCGCTCCGCGGCCTCCCGCCTCTGCGCCGCTTACGTCTATTGCTCCTGCGCCGAAGGCGAATCCCGTTA
>ODAI010775345.1_pt1 | contig 36058 bp, 37 predicted proteins | sample 1539321 | NCBI WGS metagenome assembly ODAI01 (sample SAMN02144231, study PRJEB22623) | gut metagenome | biome: sheep rumen | host: Ovis aries | place: New Zealand
CCGAGGATGTCATCTGGGATGCAGACAGTTCCAAGGGAACCATCTCGGGAAAAGTTACCGGAGTCATCTTTAAGGGTATGCACTACGAGATAACCGTTGAGAGCGGAAAATATGAGATGGTCATCCGTTCCACCAAGTCTCCGAAGGTTGGAGATACGATCGGAATGAGCATTGAGCCCGACGGTATCCATGTAATGATAGCAGAGGATCACACGACCAGATTTGAAGCGGATATAGTGGATGCTTCCACGCTTGATTACAACGGACGTGAGATAAAGTGCGACCTTGGAAGCGTTATCCCCGGAGCCAGGATCAAGGATGAAGTGCTGGTTGACGGATCGGGAGAGCCCATCGATACCTCCAAGATCAAAGTACAGGTATCTATCGAGCCTGCTGATATCGAGCTCAGCGATGATGAGTCGGCAGGTCTTACCAGCGGACAGATAATCAACCTTATATATAAGGGTGACCATTACAGCTATGTCGTGCGCACTGATCACGGTCACGATCTTATCGTTGACGATGAATACCTCTGGAATATGAATGACCGCGTAGGTCTTATCATGCCTGAGGACAAGATGACTTTCGGGGTGAAGAAGTAATGGGCGCGCGCAAGGGTTTCTCAAGAAAATACCTTGGTATTCCGTATGCGGTATTTCTTGCAATTTTTGTAATACTGCCTCTGTTCGTCATACTATATTATGCATTTACCGACGGCACAGGACATTTTACGATCGGAAATCTCACCGGATTCTTTACCGATCCCAATACGCTCGGCACACTTCTGTACAGTTTGCTCATAGCTTTTTCGACCACGGCGCTGTGCCTTGCGATCAGCTACCCTGTGGCATATATCCTCGCAATGAGCAATCTCAAGAGAAAGTCTGTACTCGTTATGCTCTTTGTCATGCCGATGTGGATCAATTTCACGCTCCGCATCACGGCACTCAAAGAGATACTGACAGTTGTGGAAGGCAATCTCGCGTTTCATCCTTTTATGAACTCAATAATAGGAATGACATATGATTTCCTTCCTTTTATGATACTTCCCATCTACAACCAGATATCGAGACTCGACAGGAGCCTGCTTGAAGCGGCTGCGGATCTCGGCGCGGGAAGCTTTGATGCTTTTGCGAGAGTGACACTTCCGCTTTCGATGCCCGGTGTGGCGAGCGGAGTATCCATGGTATTTCTTCCTGCAATGACCAACTATGTTGTTCTTGATATGCTCTACAACAGCACATATATCATGGGAAGCCTTATCGGAAGTTACTTCTCGGCATATGACTGGCACAACGGATCGATGATAGCTCTCGTGCTGCTGGCAATTATAGTGATCGTCACACTTGCTACGGATGCCGGTGAAGAGAATGATCAGAAAGGAGGGGCACTGATATGAACAAAAAGAGGATAATCCAGACGCTCATACTTGTGCCGGCACTCTTTCTCGTATATGCACCCATACTCATTCTTGCGGTATACAGTTTTACGGATGCCACCCAGATAGGAATGGGAGCAGGCTTTTCGTTTGATAATTATATCTATCTGTTTACCACGGAGGAACTGCGCAGCATGATCCTCGGAACGCTCGCTCTTGCAGTGGGAAGTGCGATCCTTGCTACGATCCTCGGAACTCTCGGCGCAATGGGAGCATTCTACTCCGGCAAGAAGATGAGGAGCGCATATACCGGAATAAACAGGATCCCCGTAGTCAATGCGGATGTTGTTACCGGTTTTTCGCTTTGCATACTCCTGGTTGTTGTATTCGGAATGAGTAAAGAGAGCTTCTTCCCTCTTGTCGCGGGACATGTTACTCTCTGCGCTCCTTTCGTATTCTTATCTGTATATCCGAAACTCGGACAGATGGACAAGAGTCTGTACGAGGCTGCGCTTGACCTTGGAGCACCTCCGATGACCGCTCTTTGGAAGGTGGTGATCCCTGAGATACTTCCGGGTATACTGTCAGGGTTTGCAATGGCTGTCACGCTCAGCCTTGATGATTATTTCGTCGCGACGTATACCAAGCCTGCAACCTTTGATACCATCAGTACTTATGTAGTTAACGCCACGAGAGGATCACAGACCGAGGTAAAGACGGCACTGTGGGCTCTTTCCACGATCATTTTTGTGGTGGTCCTTATAATTGCTTTTGCCGGAAACAGAAATAAAGATGCGGAGAAAAAGATCCGCAAGGGAGCGGAGGTGAACGCATGAGAAAGAGTATCAAAGCCTTCGCGGTATTAGCAGCATCTGCGCTTCTTGCGACGAGTATCCCGATGGGCGGTATCGGCGGAAGAGCATATGCAACCTCCGGAACCATAGAAAAAGAGATCGTTCTCAGAGTTTGTAACTGGGAAGAATACATGGATCTCGGCGACTGGGATGAGGATGAAGTAATAGACTTAGACAGCGGAGATATCTTCGGAGAGAAAGCCCTCTATGAAGAATTCGAGGACTGGTATTACGAGAATTACGGAGAGAGAGTCCGTGTGGAGTACAGCTGCTTCGGTACTAACGAGGAACTCTACAATATGCTCACGCTCGGTGACGAGTATGATCTTGTATGTCCGTCGGAATACATGATCATGAAGCTCATGAGTGAGGATTGGCTCGTACCTTACTCGGATACTTTTTTCAACACCGATGTAAACAACAATTACTATAGCAGGAACGTATCGCCTTATATTAAAGAGAAGTTTGAGACTCATGATATAGACGGTAAGCTTTGGAGCGAATATGCTGCAGGATACATGTGGGGAGTGACGGGTTTCCTGTACAATCCGGATGAGGTCACCGAGGAGCAGATAACTACGATGAATGCGGCCTGTGATCCGGACATGTTCCGTCAGATCACGCTCAAGGATAATGTAAGGGATTCGTATTTCCTCGCACTCGGCGCGATCAAGTCCGACAGACTTACTTCGGAAGAGTTTAAGAACGATCCGGATTATTCCGAAAAACTCGAGGAAGAGATGAATGATGTCTCTGATGAAACTATAGCAGAGGTTCTTGATTATCTCCAGGCAGCAAGAAAGAATGTATATTCCTTTGAGACGGACAGCGGAAAAGCCGATATGATAACGGGCAAGGTCGTAGCCAATTACCAGTGGTCCGGAGATGCGGTATACGCTATGGATCAGGCGGAGGAAGATGATTATTATCTTAACTTCGCGGTTCCAAAGGAGAGCACCAATCTCTGGTTTGACGGATGGGTAATGCTCAAGAAGGGAATAGGTGAAGACAGCGCAAAGCAGCGTGCTGCCGAAGCGTTTGTCAATTTCCTTTCCATGCCTGAAAATGCGATCAGAAATATGTACTATATCGGATATACATCGGTCATATCCGGAAACGAAGAAGATGACAGAGTATTTGAATATCTTGAGTGGAACTACAGCGCGGATGATGATGAGGAAGAAGTCACTGAGTACGATGTAAGCTACTTCTTTGGAGGAGAACCGGGAGACTATACCATGACTGTTCCCGAGGAACAGACCAGGCGCCAGCTCTATGCACAGTATCCTCCCGAGGATGTCATTCGCAGGAGTTCGATCATGAGATACTTTGATGTGGATACGAACGCTGCGATCAATCATATGTGGATCAGCGTGAGATGCTACAATCTCCTCAGCATGCCGATCGGATTAAGGATCCTGGCGATACTGCTGACCGCAGGACTGGTCGTACTTGTGGTGAGAGCGATAGCGATATCTGCCAAAGCAAGAAGAGAAAAGAGAAGAGAAAAGCGGGTTGCCGAATAAGGCACCCGCTCTTTTTTACCGTAATAATATAAGTGCCTGTCAGTCTTCTTCGTCAAGTTCTCCGCCGATAACGCCGGATAAAACGGAAGTAATGGCGCTTACCGCTACCGCTGCAACTATTATCACCAGAAGACCCCCTGCCAATATAAGAAACATCGCATCTACCTCCGATCAAATTTTCCCGAACACGGAGATTATATCACATTTTATCAAAGGATACAATTTACGTATCTTTTTTTGTTGACAAAGGATATAAAATGATGTATCTTGCTTTTTACCGAATCCGATCTGAGATTCGGACAGAGAAATGTCGATAGGCCATTCGGCTTGATGATCCAAAAGGATGTAAGGAAAATAAGCGAATAAGGAGGTATCGGGATGCTTGCCAGACTGGTTGATGATTACCTCACTCAGAAGCAGAATATGCTTTTGCAGCTGAAGAAAGGTGTCGTCACTAAAGAGGAGTTTCTAAGAGATGTGCGGGACCATATCAGAACAAGATATGCTCCGCCGCCGGACGAGGAAGAGGATGCTTTAAGAGAATTCGAGAGATATGTTTTCGGATATTCAAGATTATCACCGCTCATAGATGACCGGGAGATATCGGACATAAGGGTTATCCGACATGACCGCATCAGAGTCAAGAGAAAAGGAAAGAGAGAAGATGCGGGGATAAGCTTTGACAACGAGAAAGAGTACAGACAGTTTATCGATTATATCGCAATACGAAACCAGGTCAGTGTTTCAAATCTGAATGCGATACAAAGGTTCACGGATGCGGATTCGCATCAGGATTTCATACTAAGATTTACAATTTCAATGCCCCTTATCAATTCGTATGACGAGCCATATCTGTGCATACGAAAGGTGCCGAAAAGATTTCCTCAGATGAGTGATCTGGTGGAAATGGGGATGATGAATACCGAGAGGGCTCAGCTCCTGGTGGAGAGATTCGGGAAGACATCAACGCTTATATGCGGCGGCAATTCATCGGGAAAGACAACTCTTCTCAATGCACTCAAAGAGACTCTTCCTGATGACATGGCTGTACTTGTGGCACAGCAGGCAGATGAACTTACGACACTGTCGCACCCGGATACGATGTTTCTTCATTCACTTCCGGGTTCGGGGGAGAGTAAAGTGAGTTACGACTTGAAGGATATAAGCATAGCGGGACTGACGATGGATGTTGATTTTTTCATTGTCGGAGAGATAAAGGGTGCAGAAGCTCTCTATATCCTTAACAGCGCGTGCACGGGACAGATATGTGCCGCAACGATCCACTCCACCGATCCTCTGCGTGCGGCGGACAAACTCGTGGATTATGCAATGTATGAGAGCAGGTATTCGAGAAACGAGCTCATGAGGCTTATGGATTGCTTCGGAACGATCGTGTATATGAAGGACTACAAGGTGTGTGATTGTTATGCCTGCAAAGGATGGAATGAAGAAAGGGGGCAGCAGGAATATGAAAGGCTTTTTTAACTATATCCTGATATTTGCTCTGCTGACATATGGCATCTCGGGTATCTTCGCTGAATTTGATGCGCAGGAAATGATAAAAAGAGCCGGGAACCGGATAAGAACCGGCATCGATGAAAAGGGACGGGAAGGACTCCTTAGAGAGAAGGAGAGGATCAGAAAGGGAGAGAGCGACGCCGGTGTATGGCGTGCACTTAACAGATTGCTTGACTACAGCGGGATCAGAAGAGTCCTGCCACATATCACTGTAGAATGGTTTGTCGCCATCAATGCAGCGGTGACTGCACTTGTATTCGGGACGGCAGGTATCTTATTCGGTTTCAAATGGGGGATGATCACAGCAGCCCTGATCATTCTGACAGAAGGAGTTCTCCTAGGAGTCATGCGAAAGAAAGCGCTTCGCGAATCGGGAGAGGATATTATACGATTTCTCGATCTGCTGGGCAACTACAACATCACCGGAGGGGAACTCGGAAAGATACTGGGACAGATAAGCGCATATTTGGGAGAACCCTTGCGGAGCGCTTTGGAGGAATGTGAGAGCACCGCAAAGATGACGGGTGACATGTCGTTTGCACTGCTGCAGATGGCGGACAGGATAGAGCATGTTCAGTTTAAACAGATAGTCAGAAATCTGGAGATAACGGCAAGGTACAGCGCGGATTTCAGCCCGCTTGTATATGATTCGAGGAAGGGGATGAGAGAGTATTTAAGGCAGCGTGAAGAAAGAAAAGGAATGCTCAGAGAGTCGTTTATCAATATGATCGTCCTGCTTCTGATGTCGGGAATAGTGCTGCTTATGGTGGGCAGACTGATAGGTACACCGGTGGGCGTAATACTCTTTGATACAGGAGTCGGCAGGGCGGCACTTGCATTTATGACTTTGATCGTATTGCTCTTTGCGATCCAGAGCATAAATACCGTTAAGTAACAAAGAAAGGAGAGTGATGAATGGGATCATACATTTGTGTGATGATAGTCGCAGCCTGCATTACGAGTTCACTGCTGACATATACGCTGCTCGCATCGGATGACGCGCAGAGGATCGTAAATGCGTGCGTGGAATTCGGTGGAATGCTCAGGAAAAAAAGTCATGGAACGGGAGTGTATTCCGCGCTCGAAGAGTGGATCGGAAAGAACGGAGGATCCTATCACTACGGGATGAAGTGCACACCGGGAAGATTGTTTACTGTATCCGTTATTATGGGAACTCTGGGAATTGCGGCCGGAGTGAACGCGGGACCTGTATATGGACTTATGACAGGCGCGGCGCTGATGGTCATGCCGTATGCTATTCTGCCGGTGCTTAACAGGAGGGACAATGAGAGGATGCTGCCGGATCTGCATACGGTGTACAGAGCACTGGCACTTCAGATACGCGCAGGAGTATATGTGACGGATGCGCTTGCCGAGAGTTATACCAATGTGACGAACAGGAGACTTCGCGATGCTTTTATCTCTCTGGCCGGAGATATCGTAATGAAAGCGGATATCTATTCCTCTCTCGACAGGTTCCAGAGGAGATTTGATAACAGGCAGATAGATTCATTATGCATAACAGTCACGCAGGCCCTTGAATCGGGACAGGCGGTGGATCTTCTCGGTGATATATCCGAGCAGATACGTGATATGGAGACGTCGGTCATGAACAGGAGAAAGGGAAGGCTTGAGAGGAATCTGACATTTTATCAGCTCGGGATGCTTGGAGCGGTGCTTGCGGTGGCACTGTACGCCTGCGTGGGATATATGCTCGATGCGGCGAGGAGTTTGTAAGCGAAAGGAGAAGAAATGAAAGAGAAGATTATAAGAGACACAAAGAGATTGATGGGGAAGTCGGCATGGATGATAAAAAACGCTGCACTTCACAAAGAGAAGGGACTCGACGGAATACTCGTCACGATAGGACTGTGCATCATAGCACTGCTTCTGTGTGTGGTCATGAAGGATTCTTTGGCACTTTTCATTGAGACGATAGTTACTTCCATGACCGAGAAAGCACAGGAGATCCTGACGGGGGCATCGGGCACGATATGAAAAGACAAAAGGGTAATGTCGGAGATGTTCTTACGATGGGGATACTCGTGCTTGCTCTGACGGTCGTTATGACTTCGTTTATCAGATGTATGGCACTTCTGCAGGACAAGAGCGATATCAGGGGATGCGCAAGGGACTATATCCTAAGGATGGAAACGGTCGGTTTTTTAAATGGCACCGACAGGAGAGAATTGATCGAAGAACTGGGAGAGATAGGACTGGAAGAGATATCTCTCGACGGAACAACGATGAATGAAGTGCCGTACGGAGCCCCTGTGACCCTATGTATCGGCGGGAGATTGGAGGGAGAGTATGAAGTCAGGGAGATACGTACATCGACTGCAAAGTATTAGGTTGATGAAGGCTGTTTCTGATGGTCAGATCGAATGGGTGATCGGATTGTTCGGTATCATTCTCATGATGCTGCTGATGCTCACGGAGTTTCAGCTCCTCGCATACAGAGCATCTTCGGATTATATGGAAGATGCTCTGGCAGCCGGAGGATTGGCATGCGCCAAGATCGATACGGATATTTATGGGAGCAGTCACGGACTTATCATCAGCGATCCGCTTGAAAGCTATGAAGAATATAAAAGAGCACTCAGGGTGAATATGGGAGTTGATGAGAACTTCAGATCCGGAAACAGTACGCTGATAACAGGTGGAGTAAGCATCGATGATTTCAGGATCTACAATGTATCCGGTGACAGTGTTACGGAGATATGCGTGAGCGATGAAGGCGTTTCTTCTCATGAGGGAAGGCTCGGAGAGAAGACTACACCCTCCGGACAGATCGTCGGATCCACAGGTGTATACGGAGAGATATCTTATGAAGTACAGGGATTATTCGGTATCAGGACCGGGGCGCATAAGAGCAAGCTTGTAGAGGTAAGGACTACGGCAGCGGGAAAGGAAGGAGAATGATGAAAAAAGAAAAGATAAGAAAGATAAAAACAGGGAGCATGATAGCAGCGCTCGTTACTGCTTTTTCGGTTTTCGGATGCATGCTGTATGTCGAAAAAAAGACACTGGAAGATTATGAAAAAAAGACAGTGCTTGTAACTTCGAGACAGACGGAAGCGGGAGAAGATGTTACTGAAGCCGGATATGTCGCTGTGCAGATAGATGCGGATCTATGCCCGGAGCATGCGATAGGCGATCATGATATGATCGGTGATGTCGTGTTTTCGCATGACATGGGAAAAGGGAGCATTATCACTACAGATGATGTAAAAGAAAGATCGCAGGCAGTGCGGGACTTTGATGAACCTGTAATAGCAGGGCTCAGGGCGGAGGATATATCCCAGGCGGGATGCGGTGTGTTAAGAGAGGGAGACAGGATAAGCATATACAGGGAGGATCCTGACACGGGAAAGATATATCTCGAATGGGATGAACTGTATGTGGCGGGAGCGTATGATTCTTCGGGAAGTGATCTTGACGGGCGTGACGGAAGTGCGAGCAGGCTGAATATCTACATCGATAAAAAGGATGTGGAAAGATTCTATGAAGGAGTGAGTTCAAAGACGCTCAGGATAGTGAGAATGGTTGACAGATGATATGAGCAGATATGATACCGGATCCGTATATCTGCTTGCGGCAGTATCTCTTGCGGTCCTCGGAGCGTTGAGGTCGGGCCCTCTTCTTGCGATATTTCTTTTGATACTCTTGTATGCCTGCTATACGGATGAAAAAGAATTCTGTGTATATGACTGTGTATGGTGGGCGGAGATCATTTTGGCGGCTGTGGTCATCATGACGAAGGGGAAAGTACCCGATATCAGGATGTATTTCGGGATAGTGATCGTGATCCTGCTGCAGGAGACAGTCATGTCGAGAGCATACGGCAGAGCCGATTCGCATGCTTTTTGCGCATGTGCATTCATGCAGGTCGCACTCGGCATGGGTATCACAGCACATATAGTTCAGATGTGTATCTCGCTGATGCTGTTGATCGCGGTACAGTCACGCGGAAAAAACATAGACCGATGCGGTAAACTAAAGAAACCCGTAGCATTTATTCCGTACATCACGGCGGGATTTGTTGCAACCATGCTGATGCGGTAGTATAATACACAGGCTATGGTAACAGGAGTGTTAATTCCTTCCCACTCCACAATAAAACTAAAGGAGAGTTTTTTGTTATGAAAAAATCAAACCCCATTCTCTACATGACACAGGCCGGCGTCATTGCTGCGCTCTATGTTGTCCTCACCATGATCGCGGCGGGATTCGATCTTGCAAGCGGAGCGATCCAGGTACGTTTTTCCGAAGCACTTACTGTAATGCCTTTCTTTACACCTGCCGGTATCCCCGGTGTGATCATAGGATGTCTGTGCGCCAATATTATTACGGGATGTGCGCTTCCGGATATCATATTCGGAACTCTTGCCACTGCGATAGGAGCATTCGGAACATATCTTCTCAGGAAGAACAGATACCTCTGTACACTTCCGCCGGTTGTATCCAATGCACTTATCATTCCTTTACTGCTCCATTATGCATATAAGCTTCCCGGAGGTATCCCGTTCTTTATGCTTACCGTTGGCGCAGGCGAACTGATAGCATGCTGCGGATTCGGACTCCTGCTCTTACATGCGCTTCTGCCCGTGAGGAGATATTTATTCCCGGATAATGATTGACTTGTCATAGTCTGTCGGAGGTTATATGAGATTTTCCGTTATCGTCGTGAGCTATAATTCAGGTGAGAGATTAAAGAATACTCTTAAATGTATCTTTGATCAGGATTTTGATGATTACGAGATCGTGGTCAAGGACGGTCTGTCTACGGACGGGTCCGCGGAAGGGATAGAAAAGATCGCGGAAGAATGCGGAAAGGCTGATAAACTAAAGGTATACAGGACTGCAGACAAAGGGATATACGATGCGATGAATGAGGCTGTTTCATATGCATCGGGCGAATATTTTGTCTTTATGAACTGCGGAGATGAATTCTATGACAGGACGGTGCTGGGCAAAGTTTCCGAAGCGATAGACTCTTACAAAGCACCACTCAAAAAGGATGGATCCCGGAAGGCAGTCATATACGGTAACAGATACCTTATTCCGACAAAGAGCACGGAGTATTTCGCACCGCAGATAACGCCCCTCGTGTGCTATCGCAATATTCCCTGTCATCAGTGCTGCTTCTACAGCGCGTCGTGTTTTGACGGCCTGAAGTATAGGACTAATCTCAAAGTACGTGCCGATTATGAGCATTTCCTGAGGTTATATTTCGAGGAGAAAGCGGAGTTCTATCATATTGACGAGTGTGTGGCAAGGTATGAGGGAGGCGGATATTCGGAGAATCCTGAGAGTGTGAAAAGATCCGCTGCCGAGCATAGAGCGATCACAAAGAAGTATATGTCGAAGTGGCAGCTCTTTTATTGCAGAGCATACATGATCATCACACTTCAGCCTCTCAGAAGAGCGATAGCGACAAATGAAAAACTCGCAGGAGCATATAACGGGCTGGTAAAGAAGATCTATCGCAGGAAAAATTGAAATACATATAAAGTATCTGACATCGCATGCCGATATAGTATTCGAAAAGTAATACTGACACATCGGAAGTGGATTAAATGCAGGGACGCAGACGGGTAACCGCAAGGCGTCCCTTTTTATAACAAATGATTGCATAACAAATGATCTTTAATACGGAGAAATACCCCGTCCCACTATGAAAACAAGCCAAAATCGGGTATAATATTCTGCGTTAAATTTCTGAAAGGGGACGGAAGATGCAGACTATAGATATAGGTATCGATCTCGGTACGGCAAGTATATTGGTATATATCAAGGGTAAGGGAGTTGTCCTCAAAGAGCCCTCGGTTGTAGCTATAGACGTAAATACAAAGAAGGTTAAGGCATTCGGAGAGGATGCCAGACTCATGATCGGACGTACATCCGGTAACATCAGAGCCGTAAGACCCCTCAAGCAGGGAGTTATCGCCGATTACGAGATGACCGAGAAGATGATGCGCTACTTCGTACAGAAAGCGATAGGAAGGAGACTTTTCAGAAAGCCCCGTATCGCAGTCGGAGTACCCAGCGGAGCCTCGGAAGTAGAGAAGAAGGCCGTTGAGGATGCAGCATATCAGATCGGAGCCAGAGAGGCGATCATCATAGAGGAGCCCGTAGCTGCGGCTATCGGAGTAGGTATCGATATCGCAAAGCCCTGCGGCAATATGATAGTCGATATCGGCGGAGGAACGACCGATATAGCGGTTATATCTCTCGGAGGTCCCGTTGTCAGTTCTTCCATAAAGACGGCAGGAGATGATTTCAACGAAGCAGTCATCAACTACATGCGTCGTAAGCATAACCTCCAGATCGGTGAGAGAACCGCGGAGGATGTTAAGATCAAAATAGGAACCTGCTTCCCGACCACAGAGGTCGAGACCATGATCGTAAAGGGATATCACACCGTAAAGAGTCTTCCCGAAAAGGTCGAGGTTTCATCAAGGGAGATGGAGGAAGCTCTCCAGGATCCCGCAGCAAAGATAGTAGATGCGATCTGCAAAGTATTCGAGAATACACCGCCCGAGCTTTCGGCGGATATCGCAGACAGAGGAATAGTTCTTACCGGCGGCGGAGCTTTACTCAGAGGTCTTGAGGAACTCATAACCGATCGCACGGGAGTAAACACGATGACAGCCGAGGATCCGATGACGGCTGTGGCGATCGGAACCGGAAAGTATGTAGAATTCCTCTCTTCATACAGAGGGGATGTGGACAAATAAATTTGTCCGACAAATAATTTTGTCTGACAAATAAATTTGTCCGACAAATAAGATTGATAAGACTTGTCCAAAAAATTAAGCACAGAGGCTTGCAGAAGGAGGAGACATGGTAAAAGGTTTATATACGGCATATACCGGAATGCTCAATGAGCAGAACCGCATGGACGTCCTCAGCAATAACCTTGCAAATGTCACTACGGTCGGATACAAGAAAGAGGGAACGACGAGCCAGGCTTTTGACGAAGTGCTCGATCTGAAGATCAAGGATTCTACAGTAGGATATAATCTCGCTCAGAGAGAAGGATATAACAGCCGCGGAGTTAAGATCGGAGAGAACTATGTCGATTGGTCACAGGGTTCCTTCAGGATCACGGGCAATACTTACGATCTTGCAATAGGCGGTGACGGATTCTTCGCAGTCGAGTTCACCAACAAAAAAGGTGAAACTTCGACAATGTATTCGAGAGCGGGAGAGTTCGAACTCAATGTTGACGGATATCTCGTGACCCATGAGGGCGATTACGTGCTCGATGCCAACAGCAGACGCATCCGGCTTGATCCCACTAAGGATTCAACAATAGACCGTATGGGAAATATCTGGCAGAACGACAAGCAGGTTGCAAAGATAGGGCTTGTTGATTTCGAAGATTATGATTATCTCGAGAAATACGGTGAGACTTATTACACTCCTCTTCAGGGAGCAAAGATCACCAACGCTACGGGACAGATATACAGCGGATATCTCGAGGCATCGAATGTATCATCGGTATCGGAGATGGTCAATCTCATAAGTATATCGAGACAGTACGAGAGTAATCAGAAGATCATTCAGACGATAGATCAGACATTAGAGACGGCAGTGACACAAATCGGCAGAGTATAGCAGTTGAGCCGAAAAGTCGCCTCAACTACTGATATGCGATGGCTTATAACAACAAAGGAGGATGGTATTATGGTAAGAAGCTTGTGGACAGCGGCGACAGGAATGCTCGCTCAGCAGACCAGTCTCGACAATATTGCTAACAACCTTGCAAACGTAAATACCACCGGATACAAGACACAGGAGATCGAGTTCAAGAATCTTCTGTATCAGGAGTTCCAGACCAAGACCACATCCGCAAACGGTGAGACCAAGCCCAGCAGCGCTCAGGTCGGACTCGGAACGAGAGTATCCTCCATAAATACAAACTTCAGACAGGGATCGTTCTTTGCAAACGACAATCCCACATCCTTCGCAATCGGAGGATCCGGATTCTTCGCTGTAAGAGGGGAGAACGGTAACGCATACTATACCAGAAACGGTAATTTCAAATTCACGCTGGCTGCAAACGGCGGAAATATGCTCGCAGACACTGACGGACATCCCGTACTTGATGTAAAGGGAGAACCGATCATACTCGATGCGAAATACATGCCGGACAAAGTAACGGTTACCAAGGATGGAGATATTTGCTATCCGGATGAGAAAAACAACCCTCAGCCCATCGGAGTAAGGATCGGTATCTGGCAGTTCAACAATCCGAACGGAATGTACAGAGAGGGGGATACACTCTTCTCAACGACAGCTGCCAGCGGTCCTGCTATCAACGAGTATAATAACAATAATATCATCAAGAGCACGATCAATCAGGGATACCTCGAGGGATCCAATGTCAATGTTGCGGATGAGATGGTCAATATGATCACGACACAGCGCGCGTATGAGCTCAATTCGCGTGCGATAACTACTTCCGATACGATGCTTGAACAGGCCAATAACCTTAGGAGGTAATGATGGATAATATTTCCGGGCTTAACGGAGCCTATGCGGATTATTATAAGAGCATGGCAGATGATGTGACTGCTCAGAGCCTTAAGAGAAAGGCGGCTGCGGCAGGCACTGCGGGATCATCGTCGGAAACCGATGATGAACTCATGGATGTCTGCAAACAGTTTGAGTCTTATCTCCTTGAGCAGGTCATGAAGGGAATGGAAAAAACCATCATGCGTGCGGATGACAAAAAGGATGCATCCACGGAGAATCTGGTCGACTTTTTCAGAGGAGAGACATTAAAGACGATAGCACAGCAGTCGACGGAAAGCAGCCCCTTGGGACTGGCTCAGATGCTCTATGATCAGTTAAAGATCAACATGGGTATTTCTCCTGATAAGATATCCGAGATCGCAGCCGAAAACGGAGCTGCAGATCTTGAAGAAACCTAAAGACGGACCAAATCTGTTGAGAGATAAATGCAGGCGTGCTATACTCATAGAGTACGGCACGCTTTTTGTTTGTAACAGAGGATGCAGGTGCCGATAGATCAAAGGTCAAAGATCGAGGCCATATCGGCCATTACCCGATCAAGGTAAGGAATAAAGATGGACAATAATTCGGAAAAAGAGATCCTGACGGGATACGTCGACCATTTTATATTTAAAAGTGAAGCTAACGGATTCTGCGTATTCATGATCATTTCCGACGGTGACGAAGTACAGTGCATAGGGACATGCCATGAGCTCGGAGTCGGAGACAGCGTGGAGATGGAGGGAGAATACTTCTTCGATCCAAATTACGGCAAGGAATTCAAGGCTAAAAAGATCACTATCGTTCCGCCTGCCGATGAGGAGAGCATGGAGAGATATCTCGGATCGGGCGCGGTAAAAGGAATAGGTGCCGCTCTTGCAGCCAGGATAGTCAAGGCATTCGGCGCGGATACTTTTAGGATCATAGAGGAAGAACCGGAGAGACTTGCTGAGATAAAAGGAATAAGCAAGTCTAAGGCTATGGATATCGCTGTTCAGCTGGAGGAGAAAAGAGATCTGCGGGATGTGATGGTCTATCTCGCCGGCTTTAAGATATCACAGAATATGTCCGTAAAGATCTATGAAGAATACGGAACGGACATATATGCGATCATGAAAGAGAATCCATACAGACTTGCTGATGATATCAAAGGTATAGGATTCCAGACGGCTGACAAGATCGCTCTCGATATGGGAATGAGCACGGACTCCGAATTCAGGATAAGGAGTGGGATACTCTATGTCCTCTCTGAAACAAGGAATGACGGGAACACGTATCTTCCTCTTGAAGATCTGACAGAGTTGTCAGCTTCGCTTTTGGGTGTTCAGAGACAGCTGATCGAAAGAGAGATCGAAAACCTTCGCATGGAAAGAAGGATGATCACAGAGGACAATAATGCTTATCTGCCCTCCATGTATAATGCCGAGAAGGATTGCGCAAGGCTTCTTGCCGAGAGATCGGGCAGGCTGAGTGTGGGAAATGCAACAGACGATGAAATAAGATCGCAATTGTTGCAAATAGCGCGCCGGGAAAAGATGGAAGCAGATGATCTGCAGCTCGATGCTGCGGCAAGAGCAGTCCGAAACGGAGTGTTCATCCTGTCCGGAGGTCCGGGAACGGGTAAGACCACGACGATCAATCTCATCATCAGATATCTTACATCACAGGGGATGGATATCCTGCTTGCCGCTCCGACAGGAAGAGCCGCAAAGCGTATGACAGAGACTACGGGTTATGAGGCCAAGACGATACACAGACTCCTCGGAGTCGGAGGTAACCCTGAAAACACGGCGCCCGAGAGTTATTTTGGGAAAGATCAGGATGATCCGCTCGAAGCGGATTACGTTATCATAGATGAGATGTCCATGGTGGATCTGCAGCTATTCCACGCTCTCTTAAGAGCGGTGGTACCGGGAACGGGGCTTATACTCGTGGGGGATGTTGATCAGCTGCCAAGCGTCGGTCCGGGTCAGGTGCTTCGTGATCTTATCGAAAGCGGAAGGTTTCCCTGTGTCATCCTCGAGAGGATCTTCAGACAGGCTATGGACAGCGATATCATCGTAAATGCTCATGAGATAAATAAGGGAAATCACGTCAGACTCGATACGAAATCAAAAGATTTTCTCTTCCTTGAGAGAAAGGATGAGAAAGAGATCAAGGGTATCATAGTTTGGATGCTGAGGGATAAACTTCCCGGTTATTGTAATGCGTCGGTGAGGGATATACAGGTGCTGACCCCTATGAGAATGGGAGCACTCGGATGTATAGAGATGAACAGATATCTGCAGGAGATACTCAATCCGGCAAAGCGCGGGACCGGAGAGCATATCTACGGAGATACGGTATTTCGCGAGGGCGACAAGGTCATGCAGACCAGGAACAATTACAAGCTCGAGTGGAATATATACGGAAAGTATGGGATCAAGATCGACAGCGGAGAGGGTATCTTTAACGGAGATACCGGTATCATCAGACAGATACGCGAAAATGAAAAGTATATGGAAATAGAGTTCGACGACGGGAGAGTGGTGGAATATCCTTTCTCCGGACTCGAAGAACTCGAGCTGGCATATGCCATGACGATACACAAGTCCCAGGGAAGTGAATATCCCGCGGTACTCATACCGATCCTTGATCCCCCCAGAATGCTCAGGTATAGGAACCTTCTGTATACCGGCATAACCAGAGCCAGGGGGTGCGTGGTGCTTATCGGCAGCAGCAAGACGATAAATGAGATGACGGACACTGTATCGCCGACCAGGAGATACACTTCTCTTCGAAGAAGGATAGAGGAGATCTGACGGATGAGGGTAAAAAATGTCCCTGAAATGCTTACAGGCCTCTTGTTTCCAAGGAGGTGCCCTGTCTGCGACAGGCCGGTAAAGCCCTTCGGAGAGTACGCTTGTACGGAATGCATCAGAAAGGTACGGCCCATATCTCCTCCGAGATGCCTGAAGTGCGGCAAAAAGATCCGCTCTGAAAGTGCACTGTGCGCGGATTGCACACAGCGGAAAAGATATTTTGACAGAGGACGGATCCTATACGAATATGACGATGCGGCCGGCTCGGTGTACAGATTTAAATATTCCGGAAGAAGGGAATATGCCGAAAGCTACGCGAGGGATACGGTGAGGTACCTCGGTGATTATATAGCGTCGGAAAAACCTGATGTCCTTGTTCCCATACCCATACACAGAAAAAGGTACAGAAAACGCGGATATAATCAGGCGTTTGAGTACGCCGAGGCATTATCACGGCTTACCGATATTCCGGTCGGAAACGACATCATAAAGAGAGTGAAAAATACGATTCCGCTTAAGCTTCTGGGCGTCTCAGAACGCCAAATTAATTTGAAAAATGCTTTTATTGTCCCCGAAAATGTTGTAAAATTAAACAAAGTTATGCTCGTTGATGATATTTTTACGACGGGAGCTAGTATAAACGAGGCTGCGCGGGTTTTAAAAATGGCCGGAGTGCGGGAAGTATGCTTTGTCACTCTCGCCGGCGGAGCCGGAATCTGACAGGATCGGAGGAACTGTATGAACGTAAGAAATTGCAAGAAATGCGGTAAGATCTTCAATTATGTTATGGGCCCCATCATCTGCCCCGCGTGTCGTGAAGCTTCGGAAGCTAAATTCCAGGAAGTAAAGGAGTATATCAGAGAGCATAAGGGATGCGGCATCAACGAAGTGGCCGATGCGTGCGATGTAGAAGTCGGACAGATCAAGCAGTGGCTTCGTGATGACAGACTTGAGGTTACTGAAGACTCAATGATAACACTTCGGTGCGAGAGCTGCGGTGCCACGATCAGATCGGGAAGATTCTGCGACAAGTGTAAGAATCAGACAGCAAGCGGACTTCAGCAGGTTGTAAATGATGCAAGACCCAAGGCTCCCGAACCGAAGAAAGATGAAAAACAGAGTCCTAAGATGAGGTTCCTTGGCTGATATGATAGACGAAGAAAAAGTGATCCTTATGACCCGAATGGCTTCGTACGAGGCCGGAGAGGGCAAGAAGAATCTCGCGATATGGAGATTTTTCAGAGGGGATTATATAGGCTTACAATTGTTAGGATCGTTCATTTGCGCCACGCTATCGTTCGCACTCGGCGTGGCGCTCTATGTGTATTACAATTTCGAGGATTTCATGGAGAATCTCTATGAAATGGATATCCTTGAATTTGCTAAAGGTATTGCCACCAAATACGTCTGGTTCCTCGTGATCTACATGCTGATCTCTTATGCGGTATTTGCATACAGATATTCGCATGCACGCGGCAATCTCAAAGCGTATTACGGCAATCTTAAAAAGCTGAGCAAAATTTACAAAGGAACCGGTAATTCTAAGTCATGAACGTATTACTAGAAATCAGGGACAATATCAAAGAAGCATACATCAAGTATGATGCATTCATCAATCCTATCGGCAAGTTCTTTCTGGCACTGATCACCCTTCTTACGATCAATTCGAGATTGGGATATATGCACAGGATAGACAGCACGGCGATAGTTCTGGTCGTGGCACTCGGCTGTTCCTTCATGCCCGCCGGAGTGATAATGCTCTTCGGTGCCCTGTTCAGTATACTTCATGCATACTCGCTGTCTCTTGAGGCAGTCGTAATAGTGGGCGTGGTATATCTCGTTCTCTATCTTTTGTATCTGAGATTTGTTCCCAAGGAGAGCGTAGTGATAGTTGCATCGGCTCTTTTGTGTGCATTCAAGATGCCTTATCTGCTTCCCGTCTCGGCCGGACTTTTGGGCACTCCCGCGACCGCACTTTCAGTCGGTGCCGGAGTGATCGTATATTCACTGCTTAAACTCATAGCTAAGGATTCCGAGTTCGTGACCGGAGCTGCAGACGCTGAGATAGCCGATAAGATCAGAATGCTCATTGACGGACTTCTTCGCAATAAGGCAATGCTGCTCTTTATCATCGCTTTTGCGATCACGATCATCGTTGTTTATGTGATAAGAAGGCTTCCCATAGTTCACGCCTGGACCATCTCGGTCGCAGCCGGAACGGTTATTGAGTTTATAGTCCTTGTGGCGGGCAATGCTGCGTTCAAGACCGGACTTAAGATGGGTGTTGTATTCTTCCAGCTGATCCTTTCCCTGGGAGTGGCACTGGTCGTAGAATTCTTTAAATTCCTCGTCGACTATGACAGAGCCGAGAGTGTTCAGTTTGAGGATGATGATTATTACTATTACGTAAAAGCGGTTCCCAAGATAAAGAGGGATGACTCTTTTGCCGGGGAGACGGGCAATCCGAAAAAGGCTAAAGCTTCCGTGAGAAAGGTCAATCCGAAAAAGACGCGCAGTGCAGTGTTTGCATCCAAAGGAAAGAAGAAAGGAAAGAGCGCTGCCGAGGAGTATTATGATGACGGTGCCGACGAGTACTATGAGGATGAGTACTACGAGGACGGTCAGTACGAAGAAGAATATTACGGTGATGACGAGACAGCGGGCACACCGGATGATAAATACAGAAAATTGTTTTAACGATCAGGATTCATAGCAAATGACCTTTACCGAGAAGATAGTTGAATACCTCAAGAATATGGGGCTTTACAGCACCACGATGGATTGGAGGGATCTTTTGGAGATCCTCATTCTCGCGGTGCTTGTTTACTATTTTCTCAGTTGGTTAAAAACGACCAGAGCATGGGAACTCTTAAAGGGTGTCATAGTCATATTGGTATTTCTCTTTATCGCCGGTATCTCAAAACTCACGACGATACTTTGGCTCGCACGTAACATCCTGCAGTTCGCGGCGATAGCCCTTATCGTGGTTCTTCAGCCTGAGTTAAGACGCGCGATAGAGATGCTGGGCAAGAAGAATATCGTGGGGACTCTCGGAGGATTCAACTTCTTCGACAATCAGAATTCGGGCGAGAGATACAGCGACAAGACCATAAACGAGATAGTAAAGGCTTGCGTCCAGATGGCAAAGGTCAAGACCGGAGCACTCATCGTTATCGAGAGAGAAGAGTCACTTGAAGGAATCGAGGAGACCGGTATCAGACTTGATGCGGAAGTTACAAGTGAACTTCTCATCAATGTCTTCGAGAAGAATACACCGCTCCATGACGGAGCTGTGGTAATAAAGGGAAACAGACTGACGACGGCAACCTGCTATCTGCCTCTCACCAATCAGGACAAGATAGGCAAGGAACTCGGAACCAGACATCGTGCGGGAATCGGCGTGTCTGAAGCACTTGACTGCGTGGTTGTAATAGTATCTGAGGAAACCGGATTTATCACGCTGGTAACGGACGGGCGTCCAGAAAAGAACCTCGGAGAGGATGAACTCAGAGGAAGGCTGTACAGGCTGCTTTCAAAGAAAAATTCTGACAGTGAAGATGCCGAGAATGGCAAAAAGAAGAAGAGAAAGAGCAAGCATTCAAAATGAACAGATCGGGCAAATCATTATCCGAAAAACTTAAAAGAATGCTCCTCAATAATTGGGGAATAAAGATAGCATCTATCGCCATAGCGGTGGTGCTTTGGTTCGTTGTGGCTCTGGTCAACAATCCTGTCGGCAGTGTTGTATTTAACAATATCCGTGTACAGATGATAGGAACCGATATCCTTGACAGCAATAACAAGGTATACAGCATCGTCGACAATACGAATATCGTCAGAGTGACAGTAAGAGCACCGCAGACGGTTAAGGATTCGATCGCATCATCCGATATTTCCGTGACAGCTGACTTTGCAGAGCTTAGAGAGGACGGCACTATTCCCATCAGAGCGGTAAGTCTCGTGGACGGTGTTGAAGCTATAGATCTCGACAGAGAGTACGTCAGTCTCATCGTGGAGGAGAAGGCGACGAGATATGTATCGCTGGGAGTTAATACTGTAGGTAAAGTTGCAGACGGATATATCATCGGCAATGTGGTCCTCGATCAGACCAGGATAGAGATATCCGGTCCTCAATCCGAAGTATCCAAGGTGGCAAGCTCCGGAGTCGTAGTGGACGTAACGGATTCCATACAGAATATCTCCGCAAATATGGAGATCAAGCTTTATGATGCCGACGGAAATGAAGTCAATTCATCATCTATCAGGCGTCAGACCGAATATGTCAGAGTCACTGTAGAGGTACTTCCGATCAAGTATATCCCCGTATATGTATCGATAACCGGAGAACCTGCAGACGGATATATCTATACCGGGGAGCTTCAGGTTGAGCCTCAGATGATCCCGATAGCGGGTAAGGCATCGTCACTCGCAAATGTATCCAGAGTACAGGTCGGTGACAGCGTGGATATCACCGGAGCTACCGATTCGATCGTACAGTCATTTGATATAACGAAATATCTCCCGGAGAATGTTACATTCGCGGGAGCAGAGAATAACAATTATGTGACGGTCACTCTTCCCATAGAGAAGACCGAATACAGGAATGTACAGATAGCCGTGGAGAATATCACGGTAGTTAATCTGCCTCCCGAGTACAGTGCAAAGATCGAGGGAGAGTCTATCGGAGTCAGGCTGATGGGAACCAAAGCGGCACTCGATGCACTTGATCCTAACAGCATATCGGCGACGATAGACGCAGGGGAATATATGACATCTGCGGGAGTGACCACTCTGCAGCTCAAGAGCTACAATATGCCTATCATCCCTGATGTGGGAGACGGCATACAGGCTGCTGCGGAGAGTTATGCAGAGGTAGTTATCTCCAAACAGTAAAGAGACGGAAAGGTAATAAAGAATGGGCAGAATGTTCGGAACGGACGGAGTCCGCGGTGTAGCAAACGAAGAACTCACGCCGATGCTGGCTATGCAGCTCGGCCAGGCGGGAGCTTACATACTTACGAAAGAGAAGAATCACAAGCCGACTATCATGGTCGGATGCGATACCCGTATATCGGGAGATATGCTTGCAAATGCACTTATGGCGGGAGCCTGCAGTGTAGGAGCCAATTGTGTATATGTCGGGATAGTTCCGACTCCGGCGGTGGCATATCTTACCAGAAAGTATCGCATGGATGCGGGCGTGGTGATCTCAGCATCGCACAATCCTGTAGAATTCAACGGTATAAAGTTCTTCGACGGCGACGGATACAAGCTGCCTGATTCGCTGGAGGATGAGATAGAAGCGGTCATCAGGAACAATATGGCCGATATCAAGTTCCCGATAGGCCCCGGTGTAGGAAAGATTAAGCTTCGCACCGATGCAAAAGAGGAATATATCAATCATTCGGTCCGTTCGGTACCCGTTGATCTCTCCGGTATGAAGATCGTTGTCGACTGCGCGGAGGGCGCATCATTCTACACTTCGGTCGAGGCACTTACCAATGCCGGAGCCGATGTGGTAGCGATACACAATCACCCGGACGGGACCAATATCAATGCCAACTGCGGATCCACTCACATGGACGAACTCAAGGCAAAGGTAGTATATGAGAAGGCGGATGTCGGACTTGCATTTGACGGAGATGCGGACAGACTGCTCGCAGTAGATGAACTGGGAAATGTTGTGGACGGTGATCAGATCATGGCGATCATCGGTCTCCATATGAAGAATAAGGGTACTCTTAAGGGAGATACCATTGTTGCAACCGTAATGAGCAATCTCGGATTCTCACTCTGCTGTGAGAGAAACGGGATGAAGCTTGAGAGGACCGCGGTAGGCGACAGATATGTCCTTGAGAGAATGAAAGAGATAGATGCTTCTCTCGGAGGAGAGCAGTCCGGACACATAATCTTCCTTGACGAGAATACGACGGGAGACGGACTCCTGAGTGCACTCCACCTCCTCGAGGTGATGAAGGAATCAGGCAAGAAGCTGTCCGAACTTTCGAGTGTAATGGAAGTCCTGCCGCAGGCACTTGTGGGAGCACAGGTCGCAAACCATAAAAAGGAACATTATCTTGAGTATCCCGAGATAGCATCCGCGATCGAAGAACTTGAGAAGAAGTTTGCGGGCGAGGGCAGAGTGCTTATCAGACCTTCGGGTACGGAGCCTCTTGTCAGAGTAATGATAGAAGGCAAGGATCAGAAGCAGATACAGGCAGAAGCCGAGAAACTCGCCGCTTTGATACAGGATATCATGTTCTAACGCTGGTTTGCTTTTTTGCCGTATTTTTGGTATGATTATTTAGGCGGAATTCGGAACTCAACTAAGCGGAATGCCGTCGGAGGGTGATAAAAATGGTAACTAAAAAAGTAGTCATAAAGAACCCGACCGGTCTCCATCTTCGTCCGGCAGGAATTCTCTGTAAGGAAGCGATGCAGTTCAAATCGCTCATTACTTTCAAGTTTAAGGATAATACAGCCAACGCCAAGAGCGTGCTGAGCGTACTCGGAGCATGCGTTAAATCCGGGGATGAGATAGAATTTATATGCGAGGGCGAAGACGAAGAAGCTGCACTCGCTAAACTGGTCGAGGTTGTGGAAAGCGGCCTCGGAGAGTAAGGGCTTATTAAGTTCCCGCTCCTTTGGGAGCGGGATTTTTCTTTATAGGGTGTTTGTGATCGCAGCACGGGTATCATGGAATGGAAAGCGAAAAGAATGTGCGGGTAAGTATAGTAATTCCCGTTTATAATCTCGAAAAGTACATATCGGAAACTGTTCGCTGCGTAAAGGAGCAAAGCTGTAAAGACTGGGAATTGATCCTGGTAAATGACAAGAGCACTGACGGAACCGTGCGTGTGATAGAGGATTGCATCTCGCAGAATCCGGAACTGAATATACGACTGATCCGGAATGAAGGCGAAAGCAGTGCGGCCGCTGCGAGAAATCTTGGCGTAAAGAATTCGACCGGCAGGTATGTGGCATTCCTTGACGGAGATGATCTATGGGATCCCGAAAAGCTTGAAAAGCAGATTAGATTTATGGAGGAGAGGGACTCTGCGTTTTCTTTTACCGGATATGAATTTGCCGATGAAAACGGCAAAGGGACCGGCAAGATCGTGAGAGTACCTGAAAGACTTACATATAAAAAAGCTCTTGGCAATACGACAATTTTTACATCCACCGTTATGATAGATACGGAGAAGATACCGCGCGACGCGATTGTTTTTCCGCATGTAAAGAGCGAGGATACGGCTCTTTGGTGGGATCTTTTGAAGAGAGTTGACAGAGCGGACGGACTGGATGAGAATCTCGTATCGTACAGGAGAGTGGCCGGATCTCTTTCATCAGATAAGGTGGAAGCACTTCGAAGGATAAGGAATCTTCATAAAAGAGAAGGACTTGGACCGATCGCGAGATGTTACTATTTCTGCGTTTGGGCTGTGCGTGCCGTAGGAAGGCGAATATAGGATGGATAAGAGTATATTGGTATATCTTATATTGACCGCCCTTGTGCTCTGCTTTGCGGTATATGTAAAGGCAGAGAACTTTGCCTGCGAGAACAGAGGAACGTTAAGTTACGCAAGGAGCCGTGTTGCGGAGTTTGCGATATGGTTTTTGCTGGCGGGAGTTTCCGCATGCAGGATCGCCGTCGGAAACGATTACTGGCCCTACAGATTTAACTTCAGACTCATCATGCAGAACAGGCATGTATCGTCAGAGATAGGCTTCAACTCGATAGTAAGGGCGATACAGGGACTTTTCGGATATGATAAGTATCTTCCCGTATTCGGCTTCTTCTCGCTCATCACGGTGTTTTTCTTTGTGTCGGCAATGCACCATCTTGCGGAGAATTATATTTTCTCACTATTTCTGCTCATAACAGGAGGGTACTATTTCAACAGCCTTAATTCCGTAAGATATTATCTGGCCCTGGCTATAGCATTGTGGGCTATACATTTCATATTCAGAGAAGATTACATTTCGTTCTTTTTGTGGATACTTATAGGAGCGAATTTCCATAAATCGATACTGCTTGTCATACCTGTATATATAGCTGTTTATTTCCTGTCAAAGCTTGATCTGAAGGCATGGATGGCGGCAGGATATGTTCTCATCACTGCAGCGGCGATGATCCTAAAGAATCCTTTGAGAACTCTGCTTTTCAAGATATATCCTTTTTATGAAGCGTCGGAATTTGATAACGGAGATGTATCCGTGACAAATATACTGAAGTGTATCGCGGTCATTGTGCTCTTTTTGATATCATATCGTTTCGGCAGCTCGGAAGATCCCAAGAAAGAGAGACGATACAGATTTTTCCTGCATCTTAATGCGATAGCGCTTATTGTTTTTGTCTGCGGAGGATTCATCCCCGAGTCTGACCGTATAGGATACTATATGAGTGCCGCGAATGTTTTCCTTATCCCCGGACTTATCGGCAGGATAAAGGAGGATCGGGTAAAACGATTTATGACATTCTGCGTTGTGAGCGCATTTTTGCTGTATTTTGCATTTTTGCTCCATGGAATGTATGATATCAATATAAGACTTTTGCCGTACAGAAACTGGATATTCCAGTAGATGACGGCCGGGGGAAGAGATGGAAGATAAGAAGCTTTTAAGCGTAGTAGTACCGTGCTATAACGAAGAGGAAACAGTCTCGCTGTTTTACGAAGAACTGATGAAGGTGATCCCCTTTTTTGAACAGAAAGGAATAGAGACAGAACTTCTCTATATTGATGACGGATCGAAGGACGGCACGGTCGCCGAGGTAAGAAAGCTGCATGAAAAAGACGGAAGAGTACATATGGTCTCCTTTTCCAGGAACTTCGGAAAAGAGGCTGCGATGTATGCAGGACTCAATGAATCAAAGGGCGATTATGTTGTGATAATGGATGCCGATCTGCAGGATCCGCCCTCTCTTTTGCCGGATATGTTTACAGCCCTCGAGGAGGGGTATGATTCCGTGGCAACGAGGAGAGTTTCCAGAAAGGGGGAACCTCCGATAAGGAGTTTTTTTGCCCGGAAATTCTATAAGATAATGCGCAAGATATCTCAGACCGACATGATGGACGGTGCGCGTGACTACAGACTTATGACCAGGCAGATGGTGGATGCTATACTTTCAATGGGTGAGTATAACAGGTTCACCAAAGGAATATTCGGATGGGTCGGATTTAACACCAAGTGGCTTGAGTACGAAAATGTCGAGAGAGCAGCAGGAAAGACCAAGTGGAACTTCTGGGGACTGGTCAAGTATTCGATCGAAGGAATGACCGCGTTCTCGACTGCACCTCTTGTATTCAGTGCGTTTGTCGGAGTACTGTTCTTTTTTATCACTTTTATAGCATTGATATTTATCATTGTGCGCAGGCTTGTCTTCGGTGATCCGGTAGCAGGCTGGGCGAGTATGGTATGTATCATAATCTTTATCAGCGGAGTGCAGTTCTTCTGTACCGGGATACTTGGTCAGTACCTTGCCAAGACATACATGGAAGTAAAGGGAAGACCTATATATCTCAAGAATAATAAGAATTGTTTCTGACGGGAACTGTATGGCGGTTTTTCTATTGATCATACTCACGGCGGCAGTATCAAACCTTGCCGTTATCATAAAGGGATTGGGTGCGGACGGATTCAGACGCACCTTTGCTGTCATTGCGATCGTTATCGCGACGCTTCTTTTTGCAGTAAAGATAGTCATCACTCTTAAGGAATTCCAAAAAGAAGAAACAAAAAAGAAGAAGAAACCGGAGGAGAAAAGGATACTTTTGCCGGCTGTTTTTCTTAATATCCTGTCAACTTGCCTCCTGGCGGCATATGTGGCGGTTATAATCTCCGGAGTTTATGCGATGAGTGACGGAGACAGGACTGCAATGCTGGCAAACTCATTGAAAGGTGCCGAAAATTTCCGGGCTGTGGACCTGTCAGTGTACGGCATTGCGGAAGAAGTGCCGATGCATGAGAAAATACTCTGCCTGCCTGCACTTTATGCAATGATAAGCGATGCGACCGGACTGGGCATCGATGTGCTCGTATTTAAGGTTATCCCGATACTTTATCTGATCCTTTCAGCCTGCGCTTTTGGATCTCTGGCGAAGGTGCTTTTCCCCGAAAACGGGAGGGAACTCGCCGGAACATATCCGTATCGGTTCAGAAGGAGTCTGTTCTTTGTCATAGTTATGTTCCTGATACCTGTTGCAGATTCTGAGGGTATAAACGGATTCTGCCTGATCTCGCAGGGTTGGAGCGGAGCATCGGTCTCGGTATGGATACTTATGCCGTACATGATCTATTCTCTCGTCAGGGTGCTTAAGGGATCCAAAAAGCACATTGCGACTCTTCTTATGACGATCGCGGCTGAGACCTTTGTCGTATGGACTGCGTTCGGAGTGGGCAGTACGGCATTTGCTGCGGTCGGTATTTCGACGGCTTATCTTATGATAAAAAGGAGAGGCGGAACGCACGGGATACAGGAAGGAGCGGACTCATGAAGCTGATCGGAGTGGCTCTTATACTGTCGGTATATTCGATATTTTCGGCGGGAGTGACCGGAGACGATCATATCAGGAAAAGTGTGTCATATTATACACTTGCGGTCTCAGCTTTGTGCCTGATCTCCATATCTTTTGAACTCATCGGAAAGGTCTTTGGTGCTCCTTTCGGCGGACTTACGGCTTATTCTGCGGTTCCTGCCGTGATCATATCGGCATACGAGGGAGTAAGGCTTACCGAGCATGTATACAGGAAAGAGTGCGCGACTCTTCGCGGTGCGGCCAGGATCGCTGTGCTGCTGCTTTTTCCCACCATCTGCACTCTTATTTTTCTTCTTTGCATAAATCCCCAAAAGTAGCATTATTACACGATATGTAGTATAATTTATCTGTAGTTTACCCATATTGTGTGGATAAAAGGATATGTCCGATAAGCTTATCAGTGTGATAGTTCCGGTGTACAACACAGCGGACTATTTGCCGAGATGTCTTAACAGCATAAAAGACCAGACATACGGGAACCTGGAGGTTCTCCTCATTGATGACGGCTCGACCGATCCAAGCGCGGAGATCTGCAGGACCTATGCCGCTGCGGATAAAAGATTCAGGCTTATCAGCCGGGAGAACGGCGGATCGAGCAGGGCAAGGAACACCGGACTTGATGAAGCTAAGGGAGAATATATAGGATTTATCGATTCGGATGACTATATAGAACCCGAGATGTACGAGAAGCTCGCCTGGGTGCTGGACAATCACAGGGACGTTGATTTTGCGCAGATCCTCGCAACGGAAGAAGCAGAGGACGGCAGCGAAGTAAAGTCCGTACGAAACGAAGAGACTGAGAAGGACAAAAAGAGCTTATATTCATTCGGCGATTCAAAACAGTTCTTCAGAGATCTCTTGCTGCACACGGGAGACAGCTCTCTGTGTACAAAACTGATAAGACGCGAAGTGATAGGCACGAGGAGACTTCCCGAGGGCAGGCTTAATGAGGATTTTAATTTCCTGTTAAAACTGGCGGTCGACATCAGGAAGTATTCTACCGTAAAGTATGAAGGTTACAGGATAATCCAGAGAAGCGGGAGCAATACGAGGCGGAGCTTTAATGCCGAGTTTTACCGTGTCGTCATGGAAAATACCAAGCTTGCCGATGAGTACAGAAAGAAGTATTTCCCGGATCTGGAAAGGGAGAGCAGACATTTCTATATGGTTCAGGCCATGTGGCTCCTGCTTCATATCCCGACCGACCTGATGACTAAAGACAACGAACTCTATGCGGGTACGATGTCGGAACTGAGGGGCATGAAAAAAGAGATCCTTACCAATCCGTACTTGAGAAAGGAACACAGAAGAAATCTGATGATCCTCACGTTCCTTCCGGCAAAGACGATAAAAAAACTGCATGAAGCTTTGAAACGAAGAGGCAGGAAGTGATATGAACAATCGTAAAAAACTTCAAAAGATAGAATCATTCAAAAGACTCATCAATCTTGGATTCATAGCGATCTGCATCGCCATGGAAGCCGCTATATTCGGATTTCACTGGCTTAATCATATCCAGTACAGTCTGGCTGAAGGCCTTGTAAGGAGATATTACTTCTGGGGCCATGTAATGGAGATCACCATATACACCGTGATCCTTATGGCATTCTCCAAGATGTACGGCGGTATCAGGCTCGGATATCTTAAGAATGCTGAGATCATATTCTCCCAGATGTTTGCTACTCTCGTGGCGGATATCATTATCTACGGAGAGTGTTCGATGATGGCACTCCAGCTCTTCAAACCGAACTATTTCCTGTATATGCTCGGAGAGCAGTTCGTCACTGTTCTCATCTACATACCGATCGCAAATACCGTTTTCAGGCGGATATTCCCTCCGAGAAAGCTCCTTCTCATATACGGAGACCGTTCGCCGGATGATCTGATCGCCAAGTTTGAGACCAGAAAGGATAAGTACAGGATCACCAAAAAGGTGCCAATCTCTGTGGGATATGAGAATCTCCACAAAGAGATAAGAAACTCCTATGAGAGCGGCGAGTGCAATGCTGTAGTATTCGGCGATATTCCCGTTACCGTGAGAAAACCTCTCATGAAGTACTGCTATGCGAAATCGATCCGTTTCTACAGCCTGCCCAAGATATGTGATGTCATCATATCGGGATCTGAGGAGATACACGTATTCGATACACCGATGTTCCTCACCAGAGAGTACAGCCTCACTATGGAGGAGAGATTTGTTAAGAGGTCGATAGATATCATCTGTGCACTCATACTTATTATCGTCACAACACCACTGATGCTTCTTACCGCATTGGCAGTATGGGCATATGATCACGGTCCGGTTTTTTATAAGCAGACGAGATGCACTATCGAGATGAAGAGATTTGAGATACTGAAATTCAGATCGATGCGCGTGGATGCCGAAAAGGATGGTGTAGCCAGACTTTCACAGAAGAAAGACAAGAGAGTCACACCTGTGGGAAGGTTTATCAGAAAGTGCAGACTTGATGAGCTTCCGCAGCTTTTCAATATCCTTAAGGGAGATATGTCATTTATCGGTCCACGTCCGGAAAGACCGGAGATCATTAAGCAGTATATAGAGACGATGCCCGAATTTGCATATCGCACCAAGGTAAAGGCCGGACTCGCCGGATATGCGCAGGTATACGGAAAGTACAATACTACTCCTTATGATAAGTTAAAACTGGATCTTGCATATATAGAGAACTACAGTCTGCTTCTTGATCTGAAGCTCATGCTGCTCACTCTCAAAGTGCTGCTCTGGCCCGAGAGTACCGAGGGCGTGGACGATAATCAGATCACGGCCATGAAAAACGAAACGAAGGACAAAGAATGAAAGAAAAGTACAACGAAAGACTTTTGGCTTTAAGAATGATCAGAAAAGCACCTCTGCTCATCGCGGTGATCGCAGCGATCACTGTGCTGGGAGGAGGTCTTTATTATCTGATAAATGTTATTACCGCCGGCCCGACGGTATATGAGGCGAAGAGCTATTTCCTCGTGAGATATGAAGAGGAGAAGACGGACTATTACATCAACTATTATTCATGGAACACATATATACAGTCCGATGAATTCGCGAGATGCTTTGAGAAGGAGGCTGAAGGGACCGGACTGCCTTCTGCGGATGTATGTACCGCGATGATGAAGGCTGATGTTGAATCGGACACCAACATCCCGGATTTTATCGTTTCATCGGAGGATCCGGATGAGGCTTTAAGGATAGCTCTTGTTACAGAGAAGGTCATGACAGGAGAGTTCGGTGATTATCTCGAGGGTGTAGACAGCATAGAGATACTTAAGACTGCGAGCGTAGAACCGGCTAAGCGGGATGTGAGGACCTTGAGGGCGTTTATTCTTTCGTTTGTACTCGGAACATTTTTCACCGTTGTCATATTCCTTTTAAAGGAACTCACACCGGAAGGAATACATATTCCTTCGACACTCAGGGACAGATACGGATTAAAGAGCCTTGGATACCTGGAGAGCAATCAGTTCGGAGAGGCTGCAAACAGCATTTTGAACGGATCGGCTGAGGCTGTCCTCATCACCCCGGGAGAGGATGAGGACCCTGCGGCTATAGCTAAAAAAATGGCGGAAGCAGCCGGTATCGCGGAAGAAAAGATAACTCCGGTCCCTTCACCTTTTATCGCCGGAGGCGTATCCGGGATATTAAAGAATGCAGGAAGCGTTATCATTGCGGTAAGAGCAGGCAAAAAAGAAGGACCGAAAGTGGAGCGGCTTCTTGATTATCTTAAGACATACGATATCAAACCGACTGCAGCATTTCTATATGACACGGATGTCAGACTCATCAGAGCATATTACCGTATAGGCGGAAATGAATAAATGAAAGTACTCTGGGTATGTAATCTCATACCGAAGATCGTAGCGGGAACGCTCGGCCTGGAGACCATCCCCAAGGAGGGCTGGACAGAAGGTATGCTGTCTGCGATCTGTGATACCGGGAGACTGGGAAGAGACCTGGAGATCGTTATAGCAGCACCCGGAGACAGATCTGTTGCAGGAAAGAGTGGAAATATAGAAGATGTTCCCGGATGCGGATACTATATCTTCTACGAGGATACAAAACGGCCGGAAGAATACGAAGAGAGTATGGAAGAAAGTGTTGCAGCCATGCTTTCGGAAGTTTCTCCCGATATGGTCCATGTATTTGGAACGGAGTTTGCACATACTCTTGCAGTCGCCAGGATGATGGGAGAGGATGCATCGAGAAGGCTTATGATCTCGATCCAGGGGATATGCACGAAGCTCGCCGAAAAGTACGATGCATTCATTCCGGAAAGCGTTCTTGCAAAAAAGACTTTCAGAGATGTGATCAAAAAGGATGGTGTATCCGACCAGAAGGAAAAGTTTACAAAGCGCGGGATACATGAAAGAGAGAGTCTGAAACTGGCAGGTTATATCGCCGGCAGGACTTCCTTTGACAGAGAGTTTGCATCTTCTGTCAATCCGGGCGCCGGATATATACATGCAGGAGAGGTCTTAAGACCTGATTTCTATAATACCCGGGAGATCCGCAAGAGGACCGGACACAGGATATTTGTGAGCCAGGCTGATTATCCGATAAAGGGTTTTCATATCCTTCTCGAGGCTTTGAGAAATGGGAAAGATGGCGAGAGACTTCCCGATGATACTTTGGTTTATGTATCCGGACAGAATATCACAAAATACGGAAGACTGATCGAGAAGATAAAAATATCCGGGTATGGGAAATATTTAAGAGACCTTTCAAAGAAAAACGGTTTGGAAGACCGTGTGCATTTCCTCGGCAGGATCGATGCCGCAAAGACTGTAGAAATGCTGAACTCATCAGACCTGTTTGTATGCGCATCGGTGTGCGAAAACTCATCCAATTCACTCGGAGAAGCAATGCTTGCGGGCATCCCGGTTGTGTCGACAAATGCAGGCGGACTGCCCGATATGATGAATGCTTCAGAAGGAATCCTTTGCGATATCGACAATGCCAAAGATATTGAAGAAGCAGCGGCTGCCTTAAGGGAAGCGATCCTTAAAGCATTTGATGATACGGACGGAGCATATGACAGATGTTTATCCGCACGTGAACATGCAAAGAAAAGTTATTCTCGCGAAAACAATGCGGAGACTTTGATAAGAACGTATTTTGATATAGTTAAATGAAGATCACTTTGGTATCAAATTACATAAATCATCACCAGATACCTTTCTGCAATGAGATCGCTAAGAGGTACGGCACGGCCGGCAGGGACCAGGATGTGGATGCGGAGGGTTTCTGCTTCATTCAGACTTCGGATATGGAATCCGACAGGAAGGCGATGGGATGGGACGGATCGGATCTGTCCAAACTTCCGGAATATGTCTGGCTGACATTCGGTGCTGCCGGTGATGAAGTAAAATGCCGTAAGAGGATCCTCGTAAGTGATGTTGTAATATTCGGCGGATGTGAGGATGAGAGCTTTATAAAGCCCAGACTTGATAAAGGTCTTTTCACATTCAGATACAGTGAGAGGATGTACAGAGAGGGTCAGTGGAAGTTCATCACGCCCAGAGGCCTCATCAGGAAATACAAAGATCATACGGCATATAACAGAAGCCCTGTATATCTGCTCTGTGCAGGAGCATATGTAGCATCGGATTTTGGCATATTCGGTGCGTACAAGAATAAGATGTATAAGTGGGGCTACTTCCCGGAATTCAGGGAGTATGACGAAGACACGCTTATGGGCAAAAAAGACAAAGACAGTGTAGTCATACTTTGGGTGGCCAGATTTATTAAACTGAAACATCCCGAAAGAGCATTGCGTGCAGCAAAGTATCTGAAGGACAAAAATACAGACTTTACGCTTCGCATGATAGGAGAGGGACCGGAAAGAAAGGCAAGCGAGGAATTGGCGGAGAGTCTGGGGATTTTAGACTGCGTAAGATTTTGTGATTTTATGCCGCCCGAGAAAGTGCGCGATGAGATGGAGAAAGCGGATGTCTTTCTCTTTACGAGTGACAGGCTCGAGGGATGGGGCGCTGTCATCAATGAATCCATGAACAGCGGATGTGCCGTGATAGCGGAAGCGGATGTCGGCGCGTCCTCATATCTGATCGAGTCGGGCGTAAACGGATATATATATCACGGTCAGAATATGCTGAATACATATACCGAAAAACTTGTCACGGACAGATCGATCAGACAGGGAATGGGCAGGAATGCCTACAGGACCATAAAGCAAAACTGGACACCTGCGGTTGCGGCAAAAAGGCTGGAGCTCATGATAGATGCACTCCTTCCGGAGAGCAGGGGAGAGTCGGACGTACCTTCGTCATATATGATAAAGTCCGGTCCGGGATCTGCCGACAGACCGCGGAGCGAGAAAAGTATCAGGAGATCCGCAATAGCAGTTCACGAATTCAGGGAGATATAAATGCAGGCAGTATTATTATCCGGCGGAAGCGGAAAGAGGCTTTGGCCTCTGTCTAATGAAATAAGGAGCAAACAATTCCTCGAACTTTTTGATGACGGAAATGGCGGAAAAGAGTGCATGTTAAAGAGGATGTACAGAGAACTTTCGGATGCGCTTGAAAATATATCCGTTACAGTCGCCACAGACAAGAATCAGATAAGCGCTACATCAAGGCATCTTGGAAACGATGTGAGCATTTGCGCGGAGCCTTGCAGGAGAGACACATTTCCTGCGATAAGCCTGATCTCGTACTACTTAAGAGATGTAAAGAAGCTTGGCAATGATGAGACTGTGGTGATATGCCCTGTCGATCCCTATACAGATGATACATATTTCAAAGCTATATCGGAACTTGCGGATCTGGCGGATAAGGGAGAGAGTGCACTCTGCCTTCTGGGTATCGAACCGTCTTATCCCAGTGAGAAGTATGGATATATCATTCCCAAAGAGAACGCATCGGTCGCCTCGGTAACAGGGTTCAAGGAAAAACCGGGAGCTGCCGAAGCGGAGCGACTTCTTTCCGAAGGAGCACTGTGGAATGCGGGAGTGTTCGCATGCAAGCTTGGATGGCTTGCCGAAAAAGCAAAGGGGACAGGGTACGAGAATTACGAGTCTCTCTATGAAAACTATGCGGATGTAAAACCTGTCAGTTTCGATATCGCGGTATGCGAAAAAGAAAAGAATATAACCGTCATGAGATATGCGGGTGAGTGGCGCGATGTCGGAACATGGAATACCATCACCGAAGTGATGGAAGAAAATGCAATGGGTAATGTGACATTCGGAGAGGATTGCGAGAATACCCATGCGATAAACGATCTGGATATCCCGCTTTTGTGTCTGGGGCTCAGGGACGTAGTTGTGGCAGCAGGACCCGACGGAATACTTGTTTCCGATAAACACAGAAGCAGCTATATGAAACCCTATGTTGAAAAGATCAGCATGCAGCCCAGATATGCGGAGAAGTCATGGGGTGAATACAGAGTCGTCGATCAGACAACGGACAGCCTTACGATAAGGATCAACCTTAAGGCCGGTAATAAGATGAAGTATCACTGTCATACATACAGGGATGAAGTGTGGACTATCATTTCCGGTGAAGGTATAGTTCTCACAGACGGAAAGGCATGCAAAGTGAGTGCAGGGGATGTCGTGGAAATCCCCAAAGGAGTAAAGCACTCTTTGATAGCGGTAAGTGATATAAACGCAGTCGAAGTACAGATAGGAAGTGACATACAGGCGTCGGACAAGGAAGTGTTTGATATGCCTGATATCAATATGTAAAGAGCTCTCTGCCGGTTATCTCTTTGTAACATTCAAGAGTGCCGTCGAGAGGAACACCCCAGTATCTTGTTTGTGCGCCGGTGGTATAACAGAAAGCGACAGCGATGAGATTTCCTTTGTCGTCGATGATCGCCGAACCGGAGTCACCTTCTATAAGTCTGGCAGTGACCTCTGTCTGAGGCTTGTGAGTAAGGAAGTCGAAGGCCTTGTGGACTCCTGCAAGTTCTCCGGTGGACAGTCTGTCAACCGCGCCGGTGTCATTGTTAAGACGGATGATGCCGACGGGAGTGGATGAAGATGAAAGAGCATTCCAGCCGGTCTTGTTGATGTGGACGGTTGAAACAGTATCCATGAGAGAGTCGGGCATGCGCTCAAGGGGAATGAACAGAACTCCTATATCATAGGACTCGCTGTAACCGATACGATCGGCAATGATATGCGATCCGTCATAAAAAGTGGCAGCGAAGGTATCCGCCTCCTCAGCGACATGAGCATTGGTGCAGATATAGATGCCGTCATCGGTTATCTCGGTGATAAAGCCGGAGCCCGTGACATAATGGCGGAAGTCAGTCCTGTGATAAAGAGAAACGACATATGTGATACTCTCGTTTAAAGCGGAATCGATATTGCCTGAAAGAGATTCTCCGTTGTCGTAAGGATTGTAAGCACCAATGATCCTGGAATCGTGACGGTTTATGGCTCTGGTGCCGATAAGGCTTTGGATGGTACCGGCGGATGCCGAAGTAAGGACGCATCCCTTTTCGGAAGAGATACCGTATTCGTCGGTAGCACGATAAGTAATGACGTATGAATAATCCTCATCAAAGGAGTATGTTCCGTCGGAGTTTGCTTCGGGGAAGTCGTCGGGGAGAATGACCTCGATGCTCTTGGTTACATCTCCGCTGGTCTCATCGATTGCTTTTATGCCGTAGAGGAGATCCAGATCATTGCCGGTTGCAACATAGATGTCTCCGGCACCTGTGATCTCAGGCGGCAGATCGACCGTAAAGGAAACCGATTCGGACGAGATATTTCCGGATGAATCGCTGGCACAGATGGTGAGCAGGTAGTCGCCGACGCGGTCACAGAAGATATCGGGATTGGCGGGAGAACCGGTACTGAAGTATAAAGAGACATTGCTGTCTGCGTCCTCGATCGAATCAACAAAAGCAGACGGAGACAGAGCCGTATCCGGAGCA
>ODAI010095349.1_pt1 | contig 36055 bp, 30 predicted proteins | sample 1539321 | NCBI WGS metagenome assembly ODAI01 (sample SAMN02144231, study PRJEB22623) | gut metagenome | biome: sheep rumen | host: Ovis aries | place: New Zealand
CATCCACCTTCATGACCTTTCCATGCTCACAGGATACTGTGCAGGCTGGAGCCTTAAGCAGCTCATTCAGGAAGGTCTCGGCGGAGTTCCCGGCAAGATCACATCATCTCCTGCAAATCACCTTTCAACCCTTTGCAACCAGATGGTAAACTTCCTCGGTATCATGCAGAATGAATGGGCAGGAGCTCAGGCATTCTCCTCCTTCGATACCTATCTCGCACCTTTCGTTAAGGTCGACAACTTAAGCCAGAAGGAAGTTAAGCAGTGCGTTCAGTCCTTCATCTACGGTGTAAATACACCTTCCAGATGGGGTACTCAGTCTCCGTTTACCAACATCACTCTCGACTGGACTGTCCCGAGAGACATGAAGGAAGAGAAGTGCTGGGTCGGCGGCAAGCAGGTGGATTTCACCTATGGCGAGTGCCAGAAGGAAATGGATATGGTCAATAAGGCCTTCATCGATATCATGATCGAGGGCGATGCGAACGGACGCGGATTCCAGTATCCGATCCCGACTTACTCCATCACCAGAGACTTTAACTGGGATGAGACAGAGAACAACAAGCTTCTGTTCGAGATGACCGCTAAGTACGGCACACCTTACTTCTCCAACTATATCAATTCCGATATGGAGCCGAGCGATGTAAGATCCATGTGCTGCCGCTTAAGACTCGACCTTCGTGAACTTCGTAAGAAGTCCGGCGGATTCTTCGGATCCGGTGAATCGACAGGTTCTGTCGGTGTTGTTACCATCAACCTGCCGCGTATCGCATACCTGGCAGCAGACGAGGCCGATTTCTTCACAAGACTCGACCGTCTGATGGACATTGCCGCAAGATCCCTGAAGACAAAGAGAACCGTTATCACGAAGCTCCTCGACACAGGACTTTATCCGTACACGAAGAGATATCTCGGCACTTTCGACAACCACTTCTCCACGATCGGACTGATCGGTATGAACGAAGTCGGCCTGAATGCGAAGTGGCTGCATAGAGATCTGACTCATAAGGAGACACAGGAATTTGCAGCGAAGGTCCTCAATCACATGAGAGAGAAGCTCAGTGACTATCAGGAGAAGTACGGTGACCTTTATAACCTCGAGGCTACTCCGGCTGAATCTACCACATACAGATTCGCTAAGCACGATAAGGAGCAGTTCCCGGATATCATTACCGCAAATGAGAATGGTACACCTTACTACACCAACTCTTCCCACCTGCCGGTAGGATATACGGAGGATATTTTCTCCGCTCTGGATGTCCAGGACAACCTGCAGACACTCTACACATCCGGTACAGTATTCCACGCATTCCTCGGGGAGAAGCTTCCGGACTGGAAGGCTGCCGCTACTCTGGTAAGAAAGATCGCAGAGAACTACAGACTCCCGTACTACACGATGTCTCCGACATACTCCGTATGTAAGAATCACGGATATATCACCGGTGAAGTATTCGTCTGCCCGGACTGCGGTGAGAAGACAGAAGTATATAGCCGTATCACCGGTTACTACCGTCCGATCCAGAACTGGAACGATGGTAAGGCGCAGGAGTATAACGACAGAAAAGAATACAACATCGGCAACAGCCATCTGACACATAACGGCCCGATCCATGTAATGGGCGGATGCTGTGCATCGGATGCGACGCTCGAGGCAGTCGGCGCGGTAAGCGATTCCCTGAACGTTGTTGAAGCAAAGACAGAGAGTGCTTCCGGTCTTCCGGTCATGTATGTCAAGGATCACTGCCCGAAGTGCAAGGGCGCAGAGCAGAAGTTTAAGCTCGCAAAGGTAGAATTTGAAGTAGTGAACTGCTCCCAGAATATGGACGTCGCAAGAGAGCTGAACATCCAGCAGACACCGACCATCATCGATCCGGACGGAACCAGATATGTAGGTGACAGCGCGGCATCCGAGTGGCTCAAGGCACATTCCTCAGTTTCTACAGGAGTATAAAGAATGTACGATATCATCATAGTCGGCGGGGGACCTGCGGGTCTCACCGCCGCTATTTACGGAAGAAGAAATCTTAAGACAGTACTGGTGATCGAGAAGTCGGTATTCGGCGGACAGATCGTCAATTCCCCGAAGGTAGAGAACATCCCGGGCTTTGAGTCCATCAGCGGCGATGAATTCGGCGACAAGCTCCTCGAGCAGGCCATGGGCCAGGGTGCCGAGGTCGCGATGGAAAATGTTACCGGTATCGGGAAAACATCCGAAGGATTCTCGGTATCCACGGAAGACGGAAATACCTTTGAAGGAAAGACAGTTATCCTTGCGACAGGAACGACACATAGAACACTGGGGCTTCCCGGTGAGGAGAATCTGATCGGATCTTCCATCAGTTTCTGTGCTGTCTGCGACGGAGAGTTCTACAGAGATAAGACGGTCGTCATGGTTGGCGGCGGCAACTCTGCATTTGTAGAGTCTGCGATGCTCGTCGGCATCGTCAGCAAGCTCATTATCCTTCAGGACATGCCGGTATTTACTGCAGACCAGAAGCTTCAGGATCAGGTGCTCCCGAGTGAGAAGGTCGAAGCACATGTCGGAACCAAGGTACTCGCATATGAGACTTCCGAAGATGGAACTCTTACGGGTGTGATCTACGAAGAAAACGGCGAGAAGAAGACCGCGAAGTGTGACGGTGTCTTCCTTGCGGTAGGCTTGATCCCGGATAACAGTGCTTTTGCCGAATACGCGGAACTCGACAGCAGAGGATATTTCGTTCCTGAGAATATCGTAAACACGAAGACACCGGGCCTTTTCGTCGCAGGAGACTGCTGCAGTAAGACTCTCCGTCAGGTAACAACGGCATGCGCCGATGGCGCTTATGCGGCGATCCACGCGTGCGATTATATCAATGAGCTCAACTGACGGAAAAATGACATCCGGTGAGATCGCGAAGAAGGCAGGAGTGTCTCAGAAAGCGATCCGCCTTTACGATGAAAAAGGACTTCTGAAACCTGCCGGTTATTCCGAAGGAAACTACCGCCTATATGACGAGGTATCTCTTCAGGTGCTCGAGAAGATCGTGGCACTGAAGCAGATCGGTTTCTCGCTCGAAGAAATCCGCGATAATACAATTTCCTGCACTGCTCCCTCTGATATCAGGAAATGCTTGCGGCAAGGACCGCTTCGCAGTACATCGCGATACCGTGACGGCGGTTCGGATGGATCCAGTCGAGAAGGTAATATGTCTGTGGTACAGTAAGCAGTTTCTGCTCGATGTAGTTATTCGGATCGATATACATGTCTCCCCCTGCGCTGCAGAATTTTAAGAGAGCTTCGCTGTAAGAGATTCGTCTTTCCGTTACCTCGCCGATCGTTAGCGGGCTGACTTTATCTCCGTCCGTGGAGATCCACGGTGCTATAAAGATGAATCTCGCGTCAGGAGAGATAGAGAGGATCAATTTTCTTAGCTCCTGCAGATTACGGATATATCCATCCGGATCGACCGCTCCTTTATTCTCGTCGTTATATCTTACGTCGTTCGTTCCGATCGCGATGACATAAAGCGAGGCCTTTCCTATCTCGTTTCTGTGCTCGAGAAGATCCTTCGATGTCCATCCTCCGTAGGAAGTATTGGAAACCTTTCCGGAGATATAGGGCAGCAGCGGTTCATACCACGGGATACCGCCGTTCTTTGTACCGCAGGTGATGCTGTCTCCTAAGAAACATACGGAATCCGCGGATTTTACTTCTTTTAGAAAAGCACTCTCTTCCAGCTCTTCCGGTATTTCCACAGCAGGTTCTTGTCTGCGCAGGAATCCCTCTTTACTGAACCGGTACACAGGCTCGATCATGTCAGTGGAGAGCGGTGTGTCCAGCATGACGCCGGTGATGTGCTCGTGTACTTCGGTGACACGCTCGAGATCCCTGGTGGTGTAAGCGGAAGCGAGAGACGGATCCGTGAGGATATCGTAGATCGGTACCGGACGGTAGTTTCCGTCCATCGGGCAGGAGGTCCACATCGGGATGATGCCGCCGCCGATCGGGCGCTTCGTCTGACGGTCGATATAGACTTCGATCAGCGCGGAAGCATCGCCGTCATGCTCTCTATAGACATTCGCATAGTTGCCGGGACAGTATGCGGTAAAGACCGTCTTTCCACCTGCTTCCTCAAGAAAAGCAGGCTGCACGGAGTGCGTGTGGTCGGCGAGGATGACGTCCGCACCGAATTCCACGAAGTTATCGTGCCAAGCTTTCTGAAACTCATCCGGTGCATCGAGGAACTGCGTCCCCATATGAGGAAGGACGAGGATGAGGTCAGGGGACAGTGCTTTTGCCGCATCAAAATCTTCTTTCACCGAAGCTTTTACTTTCTCGTAATCCGCATCGGAAGGATCGACGATAAAAGAGGTGATGTGTGACATCGGTCCGGACATCAGTTCTTCCGTTTTATAGAAATTCGTGCCGAAGGTGTAGGAAAGCACGGCGATACGAAGACCGTCTTTCTCGATGATGTGGATATGGCGGCGGTCCTTATCTTCCTGATTCCGATACGAACCGGTGAAGGGAAGACCGAGATCGTCAAGCACATCCATGGTGCGGTAAGCAGAGTCTTCGCCACGGTCCAGAAGGTGGTTATTGGAAGTAGTTACCAGATCAAATCCGGAATCCTTAATGGCTTCTGCCCAGGCATCCGGGAATCCGATGTGAAGGATCTTCCCGTCATCGTAGTTTCCGATGGAGTAGAGAGACGGATCTCCGACGAGAGGCCCTTCGAGGACACCGATGGCAAGGTCGGCCGAGGAGATCTCGTCCTTCGTATATTCGAAACAGTCATGGAAATCATAAGTGCCGGAGGACTCTTTATAGCCACGCTTGACCTGGTCTTCGAGAAGGATCAGATCACCTGAAAAAACGATCTTAAATGCCTGGTCATATTCCTGCGACTGCGCTTCAGACATTACGCCGTAGATAGGATCTGTCTTGACCTGAGGTTTCCCGCTGTCCTGGTTCGAGGAAGATGTCAGGAACGGCAGCACGGAGTGTACGATTACTACGGCAGCGACGGAACATGCGATGAGAGATACGATAGCGGTCCGACAGAAAGACTCGTTCTTTTTCGACGGGGAAAGAATACGGTTCAGGACAGATGCGGTCCAATCATTTCCCAGAAGCAGACAAAGGACGAAAGACAGTGCAAAGGATATGCCGAGGATCTCGATACTTCTTAGGTCAGAGGGGAATAGCTTTCCTGCCGGAAGTGTGAAGAAACGGTGCAGAAGAAAGATCGACATCGAGTTTTTGCCCCATGATGAAATAAGAGGGAACTTCTTATCCGGCATAGTGAAGAGGATCGAAAGGATCGCAAATCCGGCGCAGGCAAAGAGGATCACACGCAGGAAAACACGTGCAGGCTCTGCGTATGGCATCATGGTGTAGTCGGCATCCGTGATGTGGAAGAGTGTGGACCCTTGTATAACAGATACCAGGAAGAACAGCCCGAAAGCCAGGCCCCAGAGAGAAGAGTACTTCTTCCTGAGCTTTTTGATATCCTGCTTCTGAAAAAGGTATCCGCCCATGAAAAACGGCCAGAAAGAGAGGATCCTGGCGAGGGCAAAAATGTTCGTTATTTCACTTGCAAACCCGCATACCAGGGAAACGGCGAGCAGGATCGGAAAGGTGAAGCGGAACTTCGCAATGCGCGGAGTAATATACCGCCAGACGATCAGCGCGATCAGATACCAGCAGACATAGTAGGGCTGGATCAGAGTGAAGGTTCCTTTCTCATATAAGCGGTAAAAAAGGAACAGCCCGTTGAAGATCACATAAGCGGTGAGGAGCTTACGGAAGTCGTACTTTTCTCTTGTAAAAAAACCGGAGATAAAAGCAAATGCCGGCATATGAAACGAATAGATGGCGGTGAGCACCAGAAGAGCTCCGGAATGATCCGTATTGCCATACAGGAAATGGCCGAAAACGACCAGAAAAATCAGAAGACCTTTCGCATTATCCCATAGAAATGATCGTTTTTTCTCCTCCATTGCGACGCCTCCGTCAAATGATTACAAAAAGCATTATACATGAAGAAGAATACCTGTTACACAGAAAGGAGGTCAGTTGCGGTGCTTCTTCGTCTTCTTCTCGATATACATGATCTTGTCCGCCTTGTTCATGCACTCCATCAGAGTCTCCCAGTTGGTGACCTCACATGTGCCGATGCTGGCGCTCAGAGTGAACTCCGCATTACTATCCGCATTGGCTTTTTTGATCGCACCACGGAAACTACGGATGAACTGGCCGATACGAGCGGCACTGTTCAGTACGAGGACAGCTTCAAATTCATCTCCGCCCATACGGGCAGCGATCTCGTTTTCATTAAGGACAGATTCAAGACAACGTGCGATTCCTTTGAGGGCTTCATCACCGGCGGCATGTCCGAGATTGTCGTTAATATCTTTAAGACCATCCATATCGATACTCACGACAGCGACAGGGTGTTCTTTGAGCTGGCCTTTGTCAAAAAACTTCGCGATTTCCTGCTCGAAGCCGCGGCGGTTCAGAAGTCCCGTAAGCGCGTCCCGGATATACAGATCCTTGATGTTGCTTACCTCGAAAAGCTTGTCATAGAGCCTTAGACGGTTCAAGGTCTGTCCGAGAAGTACCATGGTGAACTCCAGCTTTTCGTCAAGGAGATACTTGACATCTGAGCGGAGTCTGAATGCAGTATATCCGTAAACCTCACTCTTATAAAATACAGGGAGGAATATAGTAAGTCCCGGTTCAGATGTGTCGTATTCTTCCGGGACGAGGCGGCTGCTCGGAAAGTTGATATATGTACGGGAGTAATTGCTATTCTCGCAGAATCCCACCATCTGTCTGTCATTCTCGCAATATCGGCATAGCAGGATCCGGTTGAACAGACCGTAACTGTCCAGATTCTTAAGCGTGTAGTTCACACATGCATCATAAGAGAGGACATCCTCATAATCGGAACTCAGAAGTACGAATGCGCGAGTCTTATCGTAGTAGTTCCTCTGGATCGCATCCAGACGGCGGTGCATCTCATCGATATCTCTGGCAGACATGGCATCACCCGTGCTCTCACGGTAGATCAGTCTTCCGGGAACAGTCGTGCAGATATCGATTTCCTCACCGGCATTGATCCTTTCGAGACAATCGATCGCCGTCCTTCCGAGAACAGTCTCAGGAATGTCAGATGTTGTTATTGACGGAACATGCGCACTTGATGCATCGAGATTATCGACACCGGTGATCAGGGTGTCTCTCGGAACAGAATAGCCACGATTTAAAAGCTCATCGGTCAGTGCGATCGCCATATAGTCATTGGAACAGATGATGGCCTGAGGAAGTGTACCGTCTTCCTTGATGAAGAAATCCGCGGTTTCCGGTCCCTGGTCTGTCCAGTAATTGCCGTGGAAGACCATATCCTTACGTATCGTATATCCGGCTTCTTCCATCGCGTCCTCAAACCCTGCCAGACGCTCAAGAGAATCCTGAAGATCATCTCTACCGGTAACGAATCCGATATCGTTGCTCTTTACTTTCCCGATGACATATTTAGAGATCTCATACATGATCTGACGGTTGTCCGGAACGACTGAATAAAAACCGGATTCTTCGGCACGTACGCTTACGACCGGAGGAAGATCCGATGCAGAAGTGAGGTTTTCGAGAAGTTCATAATTCAGACCGGCATGATGCAGCGTGTCTGAGCAGAGGATGATACCGTCATAATCAGAATAGTTTGGAAGAGAAAGGATCTTTTTCAGACCTTCCGCGTGAAGCGGGTTTTCACTCGGTACAGAACAGTTACCGAAAACATCCACGCTGTGACCGCGCTCAATAGCACATTTCTGTATAGACAGAATGAGCTCTGACGAATAATCGCGATACATATCACCGATGAATGCACATATTTTCATATCTGACCCTCACATATATAGAAAATTTTATCACAGCCCCAAGCTTCTCTCAATACTTGTATCCAAGGTGATTATGGGCTTTCCCGTCGCGCGGAAAGAACTTTTTTATCTTGAAAACGATGTTTCTCACGCATAGAATGGAAGCATTAATACCTGAAGAAGGAGGGCTAAGATGCCGCGCTTTCGATATCTGAGCAAGGAAGAGATCGACCGGAAGAACGAGCCGCCGAAGCTTACGGCACTGGAAGAAGTCGGCAATGCCGTTACGCATGGTATCGGTGCAGGTCTTTCTATCGCCGCTTTTGTCCTTCTGCTGTTACGTTCCGATACATCGATGAAAGTTCTGGCATCCTGCTTTTACGGGATCTGCCTGATCCTTCTTTTCACCATGAGCTGCCTGTACCATTCGTGGAAGCACGGGCTGTTCGTCAAGAAACTATGGCGGAGGTTCGATTACAGTTCCATCTATCTTCTTATCGGAGGCACATTTGCTCCGATGTGCCTCGTGTATTGGGGAGATACCAAAGGTCTGGTAATGTTTTGTATCCAGTGGGGATTGATAGTTCTGGGGATCACCAGCATCGGGATCTTCGGACCTGCACGCTTCAAACCCTTACACTACACACTGTATTTTCTGATTGGCTGGAGCGGACTTATCTTTGTTCCGGATCTTCTCAAAAATGACTTTATACTGTTTCTGTTTATCCTGGGCGGCGGGGTCCTCTATACGATCGGTATGATCCCCTTTGGCCTGAGACGGAAGGGTTCCCACTTTATCTGGCACATCTTTGTTTTACTGGGTGCCGCAGCGCAGTGGTTCGGTATCTATCTTTTCGTGTATTGATAGAGCTTGTAGTCCGAATAATTGGACAGCCGGGCTGTTATTATCCATATCGTAGTGGCTGTTAGAGCCGAAGAGACATAGCTGGCTTTCCGGTGTTGTGTGCTGTAGCTATTGAATGTGCTGCATGCGGATTTCACTTTCACAACAGCCGGGAGGCCTGGCGATGGAGGTTAGTATGGATATTGCGGTTTTAATTCTTTGTTCTGTTGTGCTGATCGTGGTTCTGATCGCAGCATTCCTTCTTCTGCGCACCTATGCAGGAGTACATATTCTGGCTTCCCGCCAGACAGATGACCCGTCGAGGATCAGTGACCAGTTAAGCAAAGTGATCGATCAGAGGATCTCTTCGATGGAGACGACACTGACCCGTGTCGAGAACGATCAGCAGGAAGCGACGAGACGTCATAACGAGGAGATGAGCAATCTCAGTAACCGTCTGTATGCGCAGAAATTCGATTCCATGAACAACAGCATCGTTGCCGTGCTGAAAGCAGATAAAGAGCAGAGCTCCGCTGTTTTGGAGGGAAATACGAAGATCCTGACAAATGGTCTTGATACGCTGAATAAGTCGATGGAGACCCGTATCTCCAAGCTTACGGAGACGTTCCATGAGGACTTTACCCGTATGCGGACGGAGAACAACCAGCAGATCGAGAAGATCCGTGAAACAGTAAACGAGAAACTGGATAAGACTCTGAATGAGCAGTTTGAGAAGAGCTTCAAAGGCGTTCTGACACAGATGACGGAGCTTCAGAAGACGATGGGAGAACTAAAGGGCATCTCTAATCAGGTCGGCAGCCTGGAAAAAACGCTGAACGGAGTAAAAACCCGCGGCATTCTCGGAGAGGTGCAGCTCAAGCAGATCATTGCGGATGTTCTTACTCCCCAGCAGTACGATGTGGAGGTGCCGACCAAACCCGGATCTTCCGAACATGTTGAGATCGCCATTAAGATGCCGACCAGAGAAGGAAATGGTTTCTTCTATCTTCCGATCGACTCGAAGTGCCATCTGGACCGATATGAAACACTGTTACAGGCATACGATTCCGGGGAAAAAGACCTGATTACTAAAGCAAAGAAGGAATTCGGCATGGCGATCCGGGAAGACGCAAAGTCGATCGCCGAGAAGTACATCAGTGTACCGGATACGACACCATACGCGATCCTTTTCGTTCCGTTCGAAGGGATGTATTCCGAGATCGTCAATCTGGATCTGCTGGAAGATCTGAATCAGCTTCACGTTACTGTAGCCGGACCGTACACCCTGATGGCGATCCTTAGTACTGTCACGAACTATTTCCAGGCGCTGGCCATCGAGAAAAAGTCACACGAGATCGAGAGGACACTGGGTGCTGTGAAAAAAGAGTTCGGAAAGTATGAGGAGGCCCTTGAGAAAGTGAAGAAGAGCCTTGAGGCCGCGACCAATAATCTTGATACGCTCCGCACGACCAGAACGAATGCCGTTAACCGTGCACTAAAGAACATCACGGAACTGGATGATGATCTCTTCCTTACCGATGGCATGACAAACTATGAATAAAACACGGAGAAGTTCTAGTTTTTGTGCCAAAAGTGCGATTTTTGGTTAAAATGACAGGAAAATCAGGGAGAATGCCGCTTGACGCGGCATTTTTCGTCTGATATATTGTCGCATGCAATTACTAAATAAATAAGAATAGACAGACTTGACCGACAGAAAAGACAGAATTTTTAGCAGTTTGGTTTTGACATCAGAGGTAGACGCGACATAATGAACATAAACTGGATAGTGGAATTTGTTTTTTGGTATCCCGCCATAATGGCGATGATGTGGGTACTTGGTTCCCTGATTTTCTATTACTCCAACGAAAGAAAGAAGCCGCTGAAACTCGAAAGGACCCCTTTCGTGTCTATTCTTATGCCCGCTCATAACGAAAGTTCCGTTCTGATCCCTGTTGTCGAACAGATGACGAAACTGAACTATCCTGAGTATGAGATCATCCTGATCAACGACGGAAGTTCCGATGATACATCGGAGGTCATGAAAGCGCTCTGCGAGAAATACCCCTGTGTCCGAGTAGTCGATCTGAAGAAAAACTGCGGCAAAGCAAATGCTCTATATCTCGGTCTGATCGCATCCAAAGGAGAGATCCTGGTCGGCGTGGATGCCGACTCGTATCTCGACAAAGATGCGCTTCGCTATATGGTGTCTCATTTCGTTAACAAGAATAACGGCGAACGTGTCGGTGCAGTCACCGGAAACCCCCGCGTACGAAACAGAGGTTCTCTTCTCGGCAAGATCCAGCTTTGTGAGTATGCAAGTATTATCAGCCTGATCAAGCGCACTCAGCGTGTCCTCGGAAAAGTTATGACCGTTTCCGGCGTGTGTGTCGCTTATAGAAAAAGAGCGCTCCTGGACTGTGGTTTCTGGGACCGCGACATGATGACCGAGGATATCGCCGTTACATGGAAACTGGAGAAGAATTTCTGGGATGTGCGGTATGAGCCGAGAGCCCTCTGCTGGATGCTTGTTCCCGAGACGATAAAAGGACTCTGGCGTCAGCGGAAACGCTGGGCAGAAGGAGGCCTGGAAGTTGTATTCCGGCACTGGGACATTTTCAAGAGCTGGCGAAGAAGAAGAATGACACCGATCTATCTGGAGCAGGTTGCTTCTTTCTTCTGGTCGGTCTGCTGGCTGTTCCTGACGATCCTTCTTGTTACATCGGAGATCAGGGGTGAACATCTATATACCGACCTGATCTGGAAGAGTCAGTTCCTGTCATTTGTCTGTCTGGTCCAGTTCGTGGTGGCGATGATCCTGGAATCCAAGTATGACAAGGACATTTTGAAAAGCACATGGAGCGTGATCTGGTATCCGATCCTATACTGGTATATCAATGTCTTTATAACACTTAGCGCGCTGTTTAAAACGATCCTTCCGAGAAAAAAACTGGCGACATGGAAAAGCCCGGACCGCGGCATTACCCAGACGCAAAAAGAAGAGAATAGGAAAACAAATCCCCAGCCCATACAGCTGGAGAAGTACGAATCTGCCCATAACGGGGATTCACATATCGAGTATAAGAACAACCAAAAGACCTGGAAGAAGGTCATCGGAGTTGCCCTGACGCTGATCGCATGGATCTACATGCTGGTTTATTTCTGCTACATGATCTACGGAATCATCTGCGACAAGATGCATCGTCCGGTAAAGGAATTCCTGTTTTATGACCTCAATAAGATCCACCAGACCGAGCACTTCTTTGCAGTGCTTTTCATCGCGGTACTTATTGAGATTCTTGTCCTGCTCCTGTGGAAAGAATATAACCGCAGAAGATTCGGTTCTCTTAGAAGACGAAAGTTTGCGCCGGATATTACCGATCAGGAGATCGACTCATATTTTCACCTCGATCCGCTTGTGAGCGAGGTCTTCCATAACGAAAAGTATATCGGGATCGAAGAGACACCTGTTCCGGAGGGAATCGGACAGGGCAGAAAGGGAATAAAAGAACACAAGCGCCTGATGCAGGAAGCAAGAAGACGCCGCAATGCTATATAGACCTTAAAGATCAATCCCAGCCGAGAAGATCGAACTCGTCTTTCATATTGACGACGATAACCGGAGCACCAGGTGCTTTTTCCGCACCTGCGTCTGCCTTGTCGATGAAGGAGAGGCCGGTTGTACTGATTCCCTTGACGATGTATCCTTTATCATTCTTGGCGAAGATCTCGCTACTATAGAAAGAGAACTGTCCCTTTTTCACACGGCTGAAAGTAGCAAAGAGATTATATATCGCATAGATCGGAAAAATGAGAACGATCAGAAGGCCGAAAATGATCTTGGCGCTATATACGATAACGTGAAAGATGCTGACGAAAAGGATTATACAGACGATCACGATTGCCAGAACTGCGAGCGATCCCCCAAACAAGGTCCAAGCTGAGGCAATCTTCCTGGAAGTATATCTTTTGACCTGAGCCTCGGTAGGAGTATAAGGTTTTACAATTGAAAGATCGATATTTGACGGATTTCCCTGAGTTTCAGACATAACTGCTAATTCCCCGTTTCTTTTTCATTTTCCGAGTAATTATATCACGTTTGTTGATTCCTGCTATACCATCCTGGACCTTTCCCGTTATGGAAAAGTGCCATCTTAAGGGCGCTTTGAGACCTATATAAAGAAAAAGAGAATTAATTGTGGAAATGTTTGACTTTCTATGTTAGAATATCTCATGTCGCTTCAATAGAAGCAAATGACTTCGGCATGGAGAAGTACCCAAGAGGCCGAAGGGGAGGCTTTGCTAAAGCTTTAGGTGGTGTAACAGCCGCGCGAGGGTTCGACTCCCTCCTTCTCCGCCAAATCCTGAATGTCCCTGATTGGATGTTCAGGATTTTTCTTTTGTGTAAAAATGTCGTTTGACCACAAATTTGACCACAATTACGGTCAAAAGATAAACGTCAATGAAGATGAGATTGAATGCTGCAGAAAAAGTTTGATAGCTTCTGCCAAAACGCCGAAAAATATTCTGCCAAAACGCCGAAAAGAGTTGACAGCTTTCTTGTGATTACGTATTTTTTCATTAGAGAGGTAGTCCTGTTGACAAGAATGATAATCTGACGACAATTAGGAATAGATTCGATGGAAAAAGTGGGCTGACCAATACAAAACTTTCTTGTTCCATAGTCTGTGGAAAAATGTAAAGCCGGTGCGACATGATCTTCTTGAATTGCACGTTCTGATTGGTGTACTTGTAAATCTCCATATGACATAATGACATTACGGATCGGGAAGATCCGGATACACTGTTTCGGCCGACAGAATGTTCTATAAATATGAGGAGATTACACCATGAATGTAGGAAAGAATATTCAATATTTGCGTAAGATCAATAAGCTGAAACAGGACCAGCTTGCAGAGAAGATGGGTGTCAGCAGACAGACCATTTCCCGCTGGGAGTCGGACGAAGTGACACCGGAACTTCCCAAGCTGGTGGAGATGTGTTCTCTGTTTTCCTGTAATATGGATGAACTGGTCAGAGGCGATCTGACTTCTAAAGGGGAGATCTACTCTGATGTCACGATCCGAAAAGTGCCTGCTTTCCGGATGGCGAAATATGCCATTATCTCCCAGGAGCCGGAAGATGACGTGCTGACTCATATGAAAAACTGGGCGGATAAGAGCGGCCTTCTTGCCGCGGATCCGAAGGCGAAGCGGATCGGATGGGATTTCCCGTTTGTGTCCCAGGAACAGAGCATGCGTTTCGGCATGCACGGATATGCGGCTGCATATGTTCTTCCTGATGGTTTCCGGACAAATTGCGAAGGCGTGGAATATTGCGATAACAAGGAAGCCAGCTATGCGGTGATCACGGTAAAAGATCCGATGGTACAGCCGTTCGAACGTATCCCTGTCGGATATAAGCATATCATGGAATACCTGGATGCAAATAACATCAAGGGCAGACAGGACGATACCGTTCTTGGCTGTTTCGAGTACGAATATGAGAAAGACGGTACAGAGTACATGGATATTTATATCTGTGTAGATGTATAAAACTGAATTCGTGTGAGTTCGGCCATCCTCCCAAAGACTGGTGCCTCGTATCAATCTTAACCCTTTCTTTAACTTCGTTTGACGATGACTTAACCTTTCAAAGGTAAGATAGAGTCATAGAACAGGGAATGACGCGGAGGCAGAACAATGAAAAATCGTACAGGAAAAGCACTTTTCAAGATCGTATTTGCTATTTTTGCGGTATGCATGGCTATCTCAGCGATTGCTTTTAATCTTGAAAAACTTCAGCTGTCTCTTATCTTTTTCGGAATTGCAAGTGTACTCGCAGTCATCATGATCCGATTAAACGGAAACACGGATGACAAAGACGAGGCAACATCAAAATAATAGACAGCTTCTCATAATCATAATATACCCCCTCTAATGAGAATACCCGGGCAGCGATGCCCGGGTATTCTTTTTGAACCATATTGAAAAATGAACTCACGGATAACTGAAAGGAAGTACTATCAGCTGTTGTAATTCTCGGTGATCTCCTTACATGCACTTAAGAAATCAGAGGTAAGTCTTCTTAAGCGGTAAGACATGTGGCGGAGGACCATCTCGATCTTCTCCGGGTTGGTCTTATAAGTGTCCATGATATCGTTCTGATCGATCATCTCGACCTTTGTGTTATCTGTCTCAGCAACCGCGGAAGCAGTTCTGGGGTCTTCAGAGAACATACCCATTTCTCCAAAGAAGGAGATGGCTTCCAGAGAGGCGAGTTTCTCTTCGTCCGGCTTCTTATAGTTGTCATAGATGCCGACTTCACCGGAGAGCAATACATACATGCACTTGCTCTCGTCACCTTTGTTGCAGATGATTCCGCCTTTTCTAAAAGACTTGGTATAATCGGCGCCATTGTCCGCAAAATAATCGAACTTCACATCGAAGGACTTTGTCGTCTCGATCATCTTGTTCTTGTTTGTCTGATAAACGTCGATGTGCTTCTTGATCTTGGAGAAGAGCGATTTCTTCGTATTATCATTTTTTGCACCGCGAAGTTCACGAAGAAGTGCTTTTGCTTCGGCATAGTCACTTGTCATGACCTGGATCCTGCTTGCGAGATGTCTCATCAGCTCGAGGATCATGTCGGGGTTCTCGTCAAAGAATGAGTTCATCTCATTTCCGGGGATCTCGACGACCCGCGTATTGCCCTTGGCAACTACAGTTGCACTTCTGGGATATGCTTCAAGGATCGCCATCTCACCGAAGAACTCACCGGCTTCCAGATCTGCGATCTTGATCTGATTGTTCTTACCGAAACCACCGTAAACACTGGCGCCACCCTCCAAAAGGAAGAAGAAACTCTTGCCGCTGTCGCCTTCTTTGACGATAACTTCGCCTTTTTTGAATTCTTTCTGAACCATACCCATATGCTGTTTCCCCTCCTGTAAAGCAAATGAATTAATGTGTCAGATCTGTACGGTCTGATTGATTATCAACGTCAGATATTTTATTGTTTAATTATATCAGAAAACCATGTAGAAGTATTTGGTATGAACACGATTAAGCGAAAAAACAAATTCCTGCACTGATCCTGAGTATAAGCATGTTGCTCGGCCCGTTTTCCTGATGCGGATGCCGTGATCCTCGCATACTGCTCCGGAAAACTGACGGATATCCCGCCATCCGATGGCGCGGGAAGTGCGTATTCCCCGAACCTTCTGGCAGCGATCCTGGCCTGTTTTGATGGAGAGGAGATGACCGGAAGATCTCCGATTAGTCTCTCCGGCTAAGTAAATTCGAAATCGCGAGGAAATTTGATAATTGATATTTATGTGTTGACACTTGTGGGAATGTATATTAATATCTCGAAAGCATATTAGATTTATGGTATTATCTGTTTAATATGTATTATATATTTATTTGCTGTGGTTGAGGGAATAAATGGAAAAGAATAAACCTGAAAAAATAAAAAAGAAAATAGACATGCAGTGGGTCACCCACTCTATCGTGATCGTTATCGCGGATATTCTGGTAGTCGTGTTTTCCTTTTTTGCCGCGCTGTGGCTCCGCTTCGATATGCGTTTCCAAAGCATCCCGAAGGACTATTTCAGAACATATCTGAGGATCCTTCCGATCTGGTGTGCCATCACTATAGCGGTCTTTTTAGTATTTAAGCTGTATCACAGTATCTGGACCTACGTCAGTATCGATGAGACCTTTACGATGGTCAAAGCGTATGCCGTGATCGTACTTTGCTATGTGGCAACGAAGTTTATCTTAAAGATCGATGAGCCGAGATCCTTCTATTTCTTCGGTGTATTCATCGCATTCGTTCTTCATGTGGTCGTCCGGTTCTCTTATCGTCTGGTCCGTTATCTGCGCAACCAGTACAGCAAGAGCTTCGAGTATAAGACCGGTAAACTGGAGAATGTTATGATCATCGGCGGCGGTTCCGCAGGAAGCATCCTGATCCGTGAACTCAAGAGCGATACGCACCAGAACCAGAGACCGGTATGTATCATCGACGATAATCCGGCGAAGATCGGCAGAGAGCTCTACGGCATTCCGATCGTCGGAGGCAGAAGCGCTATCGTTGAGAAAGCAGCCGAATATGAGATCGGATCGATCATCTTCGCTATGCCGACAGCATCTCCGAGAGATAAAAAAGATATCCTGTCCATCTGTAAAGAGACAGGTGCGAAGGTTCGTGTCCTTCCGGGTGTATATCAGCTGGCTAATGGTGATGTAAGTGTAAACCGTCTGAAAGATGTTGAGCTTACGGACCTTCTGGGAAGAGACCCGATCGAGATCAATAACGATGAAGTATTCCAGATGCTCCAGGGCAAGACGATCCTGGTTACCGGCGGCGGCGGATCCATCGGTTCCGAGCTCTGCCGTCAGATCGCGGCACACCAGCCGAAGCAGCTGATCATCTTCGATATCTATGAGAACGGTGCTTACGACATCCAGCAGGAACTGGTCCGTAAGTATCACAACAAGCTGAATCTGGTAACGCTGATCGGCTCGGTACGTAATACTCACCGTATCGAGAGTGTTATGCAGAAGTATAAGCCGAATATCGTTTTCCATGCAGCGGCGCATAAGCATGTCCCGCTGATGGAAGACAGCCCGAACGAAGCCATCAAGAACAACGTTATGGGTACCTATAAGACTGCCGTTGCTGCAGCACATGCCGGAGTTGAGACCTTCGTACTGATTTCCACAGATAAGGCCGTTAACCCGACCAACCTGATGGGTGCATCCAAGCGTATCTGTGAGATGGTCATCCAGATGATGAACCGCCGTACGCCGGATACGAATTTTGTTGCTGTACGTTTCGGTAACGTTCTCGGCTCCAATGGTTCCGTTATCCCGCTTTTCAGAAAGCAGATCGAAGAGGGCGGCCCGGTCACGGTTACGCACAAGGACATCATCCGTTACTTCATGACGATTCCGGAGGCGGTATCTCTCGTACTTCAGGCTTCCCAGTATGCAAAGGGCGGCGAGATCTTCGTCCTCGACATGGGTGATCCGGTCAAGATCGATGATATGGCCAGAAACCTCATCAAGCTTTCCGGTCTGACTCCGGATGTCGATATCAAGATCGTATATACCGGTCTTCGTCCGGGTGAAAAACTCTATGAAGAGAAGCTCATGGACGAGGAAGGTATGCAGACTACAGATAACAAGCTCATCTTTATCGGGAAGCCGATCGAGATGGATGATGAATGGCTCAGAAAGAAGATCGAAGAACTCGACCTCGACAGCCAGGAAGATGACGAGAACATCAAGAAATACGTCCAGGAGATCGTTCCTACGTATAAGCCGGGTTCCATGTGATCTGATAACTTACATCCGATAGAAACCGAAAAGACCTGCTCACTTGAGCAGGTCTTCTATTATTGCACTGCCGATAAGAAGCCCGGCGGCCGATGGTACAAATGGCGAACTTGCCGGAGGATTCTTCTTCGTGTAGCCGGGAAGGATCGCTTCCGTATCGTTTTCTTTAGCGTCACTTTCCTTGGCAAAAGCACTGCCCGGGAGTTCTTCCGAGTATACGACTTTCAAATGGTTGATCCCACGCTTCCTCAGGCGCTGCCGGATCACTCTTGCAAGAGGGTCATTCTGCGTCTTCGAGATATCCGACACGCGGAAGCCGCAAGGGTTGCGCTTGTTTCCCGCTCCCATCGAGCTGATGATCGGGATGGCATTTCTCGTACAGTATTCGATCAGATCGAGCTTGGAGCGCACATCGTCAATGGCGTCCGCAACATAGTCCACTCCGGACAGAAACTCCGCCATATTCTCACTATTGATGAACTCGCATACCGCGCGTGTCCTGATCTCCGGATGGATGTCAGAGATCAGTTTGGCGCATACATCCGCTTTTTTCTGTCCTAAGACGGACCGGGAAGAGATCATCTGGCGGTTGAGGTTCGACTCGGCAACGATATCCCCGTCGATCAGGGTGAGATGCCCGATGCCGGCTCTTGCCAGTGACAGTGCAAGCGCACCTCCGACACCGCCGAGTCCGATCACGGCTACATGCGTGTCAAAAAGACGGGCCATATCCGGACCGTAGATTCCGTATGTTCTGGAAAAGATCTCTTCGTTTAGGTTCATCCTTCTGATCATCCTTTAAAATCTGTATGCATCCATATTACTATAGATTTCCGGAAAACGACATCGTGTCCTCATTGAGGGACAGATTTAGACTTTCATTTCTTCTTCGATTTGTATTATCATAAACAGGTAAGGACAGGTGTTTCCGCCTTTAGGTGGAGGCATTTTCCGCATTTCTTGGATATCAGGGAGAAGAGACATGAGTAGAATCGTTTTTCTCGGAGATCTGCATGGGAACATCGTTGCGACAGAAGCGATGGCAGCACATATCAAGACACTGGAACCGGACGAGATCTGGTTTCTGGGAGATGCCGTCGGAAAAGGCCCCTCCAACTGCGAGACCTGTGACTGGGTAAAAGAGAACTGTGATCACATCCTCAAGGGCAACTGGGATGACTGGATCTGTAAGAGTTATTTTCGAAGAGATATTCCGGGAGATATCTATGCCAGGGAGAACAGTTTCTTCTACAACCAGCTTGGGGAGGACCGTATCAAGTGGCTCGATTCACTTCCTCTGGAAGATGAGATCCTCATCAGCGGGCTTCGGATCCGCCTGGTCCACGGGCGTCCGATTGCCGGACTATATCAGGGCTATGATTCGGATGAGATGATTAAGGAAGGTTTTTATTCTTCCGATAAAAAGACGAAATATGACAGCCTCATCTGTGCGGATAGTCACCGTCCGTATGTGAGATCTCTTCACGATGGATATGCTGTGAATACCGGAAGTGTAGGCAACAGTATCGGAGTCCCGCGTGCCCACGCGCTCCTTGTGCAGGGAGATCTCGGAAGCTCGGGAAAAACCCCGATCTCCTTTACAATTCTATCTGTTCCGTATAATAATGAAAGAGAAGCGCAGATCGCACTTGCGACAGAAGGCCTTCCCCTGGCGGAAGCATACGCAAAGGAAATAAGGACCGGCATATATTCGAGATAGAAGGAGGTTTCTCCATGAAGATCAGCGATATATTGACGAAGATAAATGAATGCGCACTGGATGATGCCCTTGCCGAACTGTATGGAGAAGACGCGGACATCCTAAAGAAACAGAAAGAGCGCTATATCCATGCGCTTGAGATGTTTTCCTCTACCTTCCCGGAAGACGGGGATCGTGACATATGTATTTATTCGGCACCCGGAAGAACCGAGATCTGCGGCAATCACACAGACCACCAGAAGGGCTGCGTCCTGGCGGCATCGATCGATATGGACGCGATTGCTGTCGTTGCCTCTTCAGAAAATGATGAGATCCGGATACAATCGGAAGGATATCCCATGGTTTGCATCGAAATATCCGATCTCTTGCCGAGAGAGCATGAGAAGGGTACGACCGCGGCGCTGATCCGCGGTGTCGTTGCTCAGTTCTGCGCACGTGGCGTAAAGGTCAAAGGATTTGATGCATACATTACTTCGACGGTCCTCCCCGGAAGCGGTCTTTCCTCATCGGCAGCTTTTGAAGTGCTTCTGGGAAAGATCATCGACTGCCGGGACAATGGCGGAGAGACCGGTCCTGTCGAGATCGCCAAGATCGGAAGATTTGCAGAAAACTGGTATTTCGGCAAGGCCAGCGGACTTATGGATCAGATGGCATCTTCTGTGGGCGGTCTGGTGGAGATCGACTTCGGTTATTCGAAAGATCCAAAGATAGATACACATCAATTTGACTTCGATAAATCAGGACTCGCACTGATCATTACGGATACCGGAGGAAGTCATGCAGACCTCTCCGAGGAGTATTCTGCCATCCCGAGGGAGATGCGAAGTGTCGCACGATTCTTCGGAAAAGACCGGCTCTCCGAGGTGGATGAGAAGGAGTTTTACGCGAGGATCAGTAAGCTTCGGAAAGACCCGGAGATCACCGAACGCGCGATCCTCCGAAGCGCACATTTCTTCTCGGACAATGCCCGCGTAAGAAAAGAAGCCCGGGCACTGGAAGACAGCAATATTCCGGCTTTCCTGGCGTTGGTCAATGAATCCGGTGAATCCTCCGCAAGTCTTCTTCAGAATCTGTATAGCAGCAGTGATCCGCAATCGCAGGCGATCCCGCTGGCGCTTATGATGAGCCGGAGGATACTCGGGGGAAACGGTGCCTGCCGAGTCCATGGCGGCGGATTTGCCGGGACGATCCAGGCATTTGTTCCCAAGGAAAAGATCGTAGAATATACCGCATCACTGGAGGGACTTTTCGGAAGTGGCGCATGTCATATCGTAAGGATCCGGCCGAAGGGTGCGGTGCAGATCATCTGATCAGAGATGGTTATCGCTTAGTGACGTCGTCGTACCGGAAGTGCTTCATACAGTTGATGGAGCCGGAGGCAAGTTCCGAGTACACTTTGGCATTGACGGAGTTGTAGGATGACTTATCGTTGCGCATCTGCATCTCATCCTCATCACCGTAATCATTCTTCTTTTCAAGGATCTTCGCCACGGCCAGCATGACGACAGCCAGGACAAGAATGCAGAGGGCCAGCGTGATGATGACGGCAAATACCCGAAGGTCCCGCAGAGAATCCTCGAGCAGACTCTTATGCCATTTTTCTCTTATATCGTCACCCACGTCCGAGTACAATATAGTGAACAGGACCTGAATCATTTGACACCTCCCTGTCTTTTCTTTGCGAAAATAAGCGTCGTTACGGAACCGGTGCGCTTCAGCTTCCGGTACAGACGCAGATATTTTTTGATCGCGATAGTCAGAGTGATGCCGGCCGCTAGAGCGATAAGTCCCGCAGCGATCTGAGGTCCGCCTCTTAAAATGATATAATCCGCTTTCTCTATATCCGTGATTTTATTGATATGTGGCACTTCGACTTTCGTAAGTAATGTAAAGAGCAGTGCCCATAGTGCGGCTGATGCTGCCGCGATCGTTCCAAAGACCTTTGCCCTGCTCCAGGGAGCGGTACCGGTGCAGCGGCCGGACTGGCCATTTACGAGGAACGTATAGGGCGTGTTATTTGAAGTGATCGTGATGAACCAGGCGGGAAGGAGAATATATCCCGTGCGCTCCAGTTCCAGCTTCGGAAGCGAAGATACATTCTTTGATGTGCTGTTTTTCGTGATCTTACGCATCTGGGCATTGAAGATCGTCTTTGCTTTCAGTTCGGCAGTGCCCTTTGCTTTTTTCGGAGTAACATCCTGAATATTCGAGTAAAAACCCATGAGATACGATGTGTCAAAGTCAACGGCAGCTTTTACATTATATGGTTCGAGCAGCGCCGTGGAGCGGTCATCGAGGGCAGTACAGCACTCGACCAGGAGATTCTCAAACTCGGCACTTCCGTCGAACACATAAGACTTCTCCGAAAGTCCGATCCTGTGATGCTGCGTGTCGGAGATCGCTCCGTCGTAGGTAAAGTACGGGATATAGATGCCGCGTACAAGCTCCGGATCGATCTTCTTAAATCCTTTCGGCATAAAAGCACCGGAAAGGATGTTTTTCTTTACAGTCTCGATGGCTTCTTCTTTCGTGATGGAGAAAGGCACGATCTTATCCGGCCGGTTCTCCTTCGAGATCCTGGAGAATACGACGGATGTCGATCCGCAGTAGATGCATCTTGTGGAGATCTCCGTTCCGGACACGAGAACTTCACCGCCACACTGGCTGCATTTATAGACGTGACGGTCATACATCTCGCCGGTGAGTTCTTCGAACTCGGAGAGTGTATCCTTGATATCTTTCGGTCCATTATCGGCATCCGGATTATCGTAGTAGAAACTGTCGGCATCCGGAAGCGTCTTCGGGTCGATGATATTGCCGCAGGAAGTACAGACCAGAGAATCAAATCCCGGATCATATTCCATCGGCGCTCCGCAGCCCGGACAACTCTTAGCCATTCTTCTTCTCCCTCCAAAAGCTATCTTATAACATCACTATATCACTTTTACAGACCCCTCCGGAAAAGCACTTATAGACGCGGCCTCTGATCGACATCCATGCACTTGAATCTTCTCATGCATGTTTGATCCTCACTCTCAGAGCCGTAGCTGTTAGACATCCGGAGGATGTTAGCCACGAAGAGTAATGCCAGACCGGCACATGCGATAATAGAAGCAACATAACCAACAACAATGAGTATCATTTGACATCCCCCTGTCTCTTTTTCGAGAAAATAAATGTAACGACAGATCTGGACAGATTGAGGTTTCTTACGACTTTCTTGAATTTGGCGACACCATAACCGAAGAGACCGGCGGCAGCGGATAGTAGGCCGATACTCGCCATAGCCTCGCTATTGTCTCCGTATCTGTTCATTACCCGTGTGGAACGTCCATTGAAGAAATCATTTACAGCCGGTAGGAGACCGGACTGGATAAAGAACCAGGTCGAAAGAGCAGCCATCGCCAGGAAAAAACCACCGACCATAATTGCGGCCAGTGCCCGGTTCCACGGAACGGTGCCGACGACTTTTCCTGTCTGCCCGTTTACGAGGAACGTATATGGAGTGCCGTTCTTTTCAAACGAGATAAACCAGACGGGAAGCAGAGCATAGGATGAAAATGCTAATTCAGAGGTTGGGACCGATGTCACCCGATTGGAACTCTTCATGTTCCGGATCTGGTCCAGCATCGCCTTGTCAAAGATCGCACGGGCCCGTAACTGTGCCTGTCCTTTGGCATGCTTAAGATCCAGATCCTGAATATTCGAGTAGAAACCCATGAGGTACGAAGTTTCAAAAGGTACCTTCTCATTCAGGTGGAAAGGATCCAGCTGGGAGGACGTCTGATCAGCGAGTGCCCGGCAGGCTTCGACCGGAAGATCGACGAATTCACATTCGCCGTCATAGATCTTTGCACTATCACCGACCTGGAAGCGCTGTGTATCTTTATACCATCCCTCGTAGAGAAAGTACGGTACATAGATGCCTCGTATGACAGTGGGCTCGGCCTTCTTGAAATATTTCGGGACGAAGAGTCCGGCGATCAGCTTCTTCTTGACGTTTGTCATCGCCTGTTCCTTCGTGATCTTAAATGGAACGATATAATCCGGACGCTGCTCTTTGGCGATGCGGTTGAATACCACAGCTGTGGATCCACAGTAGATGCACTTGGTGGAGGCCTCTGTACCGGACACGATAACTTCACCGCCGCACTGGCTGCAGGTATATATGTGGCAGTCATACGTCTCGCCACTCAATTCTTCCTCCTCAAGGGTATCCTCAAGATCGACAGGTTCATCAGAATTGTAATTGAGATAGAAATCCTGAGCATCCGGAAGGGACTTCGGATCCACGATATTACCGCAGGATCCGCAGACCAGGGCGTCAAATCCCGGATCGTACTCAAGCGGGGCACCACACCCCGGACAGTTTTTAGCCATAATAATACTCTCCCATTTCCCGGGTCTTCCCAAACAAAAAGGATATACCCGACCTAATTGTATTGTACATGGAAATAGGCTCTGCCAACAGAGAGAAAACAGCAAATTAACAAGAATATTTTAGTGCCGTGTGAAGATATACTCAGTCTCCCAGCAGAGAAGATGCGGGTGATGGCGCATATATACTTTGTATTCCGGTACGATCTCTTTAATAAACAGAGGAAGAGAAAAGAGGTCTTCACTTCTATGATAGCAGGATACTATGAGATCCGGTTTGTCCCGGAGGAGGACCTCCCGGCCGCCTTCGAGTGCTTTTCGCTCGTTACCCTCCACATCCATCTTGATCAGGTCTGCTTTCTGGTCCTGTAACAGCGTTACAAGCGAGACGGCAGTAAGCTCCTCGCCCTTTTCGGAAGAATCGGTCTCGTGGACTCCGCGGCCTCTGTTTCTAGGGACAAAAGCGGTCCCGTCGCGGTCGGAAACCAGTGCACGGATGCAGGAAACGGATGCTTTTCCACAGGAAGGGGAAGACGGATCGGACACGTCAGACGGGAAATTAGAGCGTGCAGTCTCGGACAGCTTACGGAAATTCCTTCTATCTGGTTCGACAGCGATGACGCTCCTGATCTGCGGAAAAATCTTCGTATAAAAAAGAAGTGTGTCTCCGTTATATGCACCGAGGTCTATGTATCTTGCGCCATCCGGAACGCAAAGAAGAGTCCGGATCTCCTCGGAAGGACGCTCACATGGGCGCAAAAAAAGATAGTCGCCCGTCAATTTATAGGAGATCACCCGGTCAAAAGTATCTCTTGAGATCTCGTCCTCGAGGAAACCCCGGACAGTGGACAAATCTTCCTCATGGGAAGCGTAAAAAGACGAATCAAAGAGGTGATTCCCATAGACCGGTACATCCGGAGCATAGGTCTCGCATTCTCCGGCGATGCGGTCGATATTAGAGAGGACATCGGGAAGAGATGTGCCGAAGCAGATAAGGACGATCATGTCGGGGAAGCGCTCTTTCAGTGCTTCATATGTCTCAACGGGAAAACCGCGAAATGAGCGGTCACGAACGAATCCGCTGCTGGCAAATACACCGGATACGGGAATTTGACGGGCGATCAGATGGTCCAGGATCTTGTCCGCTCCATTTCCCGTGCCGTATAACACGACAGGTCTATTCGCGCCGGCCAGATACTGCCAGATATCCGCTTTTTCATCCAGAAAAGCATTCATTTGCTGCTATTGGAAATATACTGCTTATATTCCTGGGTAATGATATTCCAGTCCAGATCGAAGCGGGCCATATGCTTCTGGAAAGCAGCACGGGCGGCCTTCGGATTCTTTTTCTTAATAGCGTCGAAGATCGCCCTGTGGTCGGAAACGATGGTCAGATCCTTGACGGAGTGAAGACTCAGGCTTCTGACACGGTCGAAGTGTATGCTCATGAGGCTGACCATATAATAGCACTGCATGGCGTTACAGATGCGGTAGATCGTCCTGTGGAATTCGTTATCGAGAGCGAGGATCTTATCTACATCCTTGGAAAGATAGAATTCCTGAAGCGCCAGGTTATCTTCCAGTTCCCGAAGATCAGATTCTTTAGCCAGTTCGCAGGCGTCCTCGACCAGTGCGGTCTCGACGGTGATACGAAGGAAACGCGATTCACGGATAAGATCAGAGTCGATCATGGAGACGAGACAGCCCTTCTGCGGAAGGATATTCAGGATCTTCGACTTGGACAGTTCCAGAAAAGCCTCATGAACAGGTGTCCTTGAGAGACCGAGTTCGTTTGCGATCTCCTGCTCGCCGATCATGCTGCCCGGCTCGATATTCAGACTGATAATATTGTCGGATATCGTGCGGAAAGCGTATTCGCGGTTTGTTTCGCCTGGAAGCTTTGCCGGAACATTCATGGTCACAGTCTCCTTACTAATGTTTCTCTAACAGCGCCTGGCCCCTTGATCATCTCAGATAGATACTCTTCGATCTTTTTGGAAAGACCGCATGCGACCAGGTCGGATCCGAATACGGAAGTATTGGAAAGAAGTACATCCAGATTTCCGGAGACGCTTTCCGGCTCTCCGAATTTTACGGATGCGAGCTGCGCCTGAAGAGAAGGAAGCAGCGGGTCTGAGCTGAGCTCGATCGGTTCTCCCTTATCATCGACGCCGAGAAGATATCTCAGCCATCCGGCGATTGCCAGCGGGATATAGGTAAGATCAGCAGGATCCAGCGAAGGATCGGAGATATAAGACTTGATCGTCTCGCCGAAACGGATCGGGACTTTCAGGCTCGTATCGGTAGCAATACGCTGCGGGGCATCCGGAATGAACGGATTCGGAAGACGCTCCTCGATCACTTCGGCGAGGAAAGCGCGCGGATTTAAGATGACAGGATCGGTGACTACGGGAAGGCCCTCGGTGTAACCGATCTTCGTGATCAGTGAAACCAGCTGAGGATCCTTCATCTCCTCGGAGATACGTGTATAACCCAGAACGCAGCCGAAGACCGCCAGTGCGGTGTGCAGAGGATTCAGACAAGTGGTGACCTTCATTCTCTCGGCTTTATTTACCGTGTCGCGGTCGGTCATGAAAACACCTGCTTTTTCCAGCGGCGGACGGCCGTTCGGGAAAGAATCCTCGATGACGAGATACTGGGGGACCTCCGCATTCACAAACGGTGCGATGAAGGTGCCCTTTGACGTGGTAAAAGGACTCATGTCCGTTATTCCCATCTCCAGGATCATCTTCTCGACGGAAGCATCCGGTCGCGGGGTGATCTTATCGATCATGCTCCACGGGAAGGAGACGCGGGAACTGTCACTGATATATTCTACAAAAGCACTGTTAACGAAGCCTCGTTTTTCCCAGGCCTCCGCGATCTCGATAATGCTGCTCTTAAGCTTCTTGCCGTTCTGGCTGCAGTTGTCCATCGAGGCGAGTGCCAGAGGAGCGGCGCCTTTCTGGAAGCGCTCCCACAGAAGAGCACACACGATGCTCATCGCATGATGTGCATCAGAGGGACCTTTTTCCATGTCGCTTACCACTACGGGGAGAAGGTCTCCATGCATATTGCGGAGGGCATATCCTTTCTCCGTGATCGTAAAGCTGATCAGCTGAAGGGAGGAAGAAGCGGCAATCTCGAAGAGACGGTTCATTTCTTCCTTATCCGACGGATCTGCTTTTCTGGACTCTGTTACACTGCCGATGATCTCATATCCCGTACTTCCATCCGGACGGAGATCGACCATCAGTGTCAGGTCATCGTACGAGCGGTAGATCCGGTCGATGATCTCATAGTCAAAAGTATCCGCCGCGATGATGCCGGTATCGCAAAGCCCCTGGTTCAGAAGGTCCTGCGAGAGACGTGCGATAAAACCGCGGAAGATATTGCCGGCACCGAAGTGCAGCCATGTAGGTGCTTTTGCCGTATTGGTCTTTACGGTTTCGATATCAAAACGGGGAAGAACGATCTTTCTGCCAGCCCATTCTTCTTTATTCTTTAGTTCAGCTCTTGTCATCGAAAGAGATTGCATATTCTGTCTCCTAAACTTAGTATTCCTGCGGGATCAGCCGCGGCTTTTCTTAACGGCTTCCCAGAGTCCCTCAAGATAGCAGGCACCCAGTGCGCGGTCATAAAGACCATATCCCGGGCGGCAGGTCTCATCCCAGATCTTACGTCCGTGATCCGGGCGGATATAGCCATCGAAACCGTTCTTCTGCAGCTCGGAGATGATGGCGAACATATCCAGGTCACCCTCGGAAGAAAGATGTGCACTCTCGTGGAAGTCTTTCTCCGTAGTATGCTTGATGTTGCGGAGATGTACGAACGGGATCCTGCCCATCGAGGCAAATTCCCTGGCCATCGCCGGCACATCGTTCTCGGGATTTGCGCCCAGAGAACCGGTGCAGAGTGTAAGACCGTTTCTCTTACTGTTATTCAGGGACAGGTACTTGCGGATAGACTCTGCGGAGCAGACGACCTTTTTAAGGCCGAACAGCGGCCACGGCGGATCGTCCGGATGTACACCGAAATCAATATCATATTCCTCGGCATACGGCATGACCGCATCGAGGAAGTACGCGATATTCTTGAAGTATTCTTCTGCCGAGATGCTGTTATAGAACTCGATATCCTTTGCCATCTGCGGGAATCTTTCCGGTTCCCATCCCGGAAGCGTCATGTCGCGGGAACCGTCCATCATGGAGTGGATGATCTTATCCAGATCGAGCGACTGCGCATAATCGTGGTTATAGGCCATAGCGAAGCTGCCGTCCGAAAGAGGGAGCTCAAGGGTGCTTCGAAACCAGTCCATGACCGGCATGAAGTTATAGCAGATGCACTTGACGCCGGCCTCGGAAAGATTCTTCATCGTGGTGATGTAATTCGAGATATATTCGTCTCTGGTGGACAGTCCTTTTTTAATATCCTCGTGGATATTGACGCTCTCGATGACTTCCATCTCCAGCCCGGCGGCATGGATCTCATCACGAAGAGCGGTGATGTCTTCCTTCGGCCAGACCTGACCGGCGGGAATATGCGGGAGCATCGTAGCAACGCCGGATACTCCGGGGATCTGACGGATCTGCTGAAGCGTGACTGTGTCGTCGCCTTGCGGCCACCAGCGGAAAACCATTTTCATAGTAACATGCCTCTTTTCTATATTTGAAATGTTGTAATGATCTGATCAGTTGTCGCGTGTTCTTTTCAGAGAGTTGATCCTGAACAAATTCAGAAGTACAGGGATCAGTGCGATCCATCCGAAATGGCTCAGGATGGAGACCAGGCAGGCGAAGATCAGCTCGGTAAGAGAGCAGTCGCCGTTGTAGTAAGTCTTATAGTTATTCGCGAAGTAAGTAACTGCCAGGCACAGGAGTGCTCCGACAAGGAAGAGTGTGGAGCGGATCAGGACCTTCTTCGGGACTCGGTGCGCGCCATCATCTTTCTTGAGTTCATTGATCGTTCCCTTAAACCCGATAAAAAACAGGATCACGGCACCGATGAGCGCGACGAGCATAACGGCAGCCATGATGATAGATGTGGTCTTATCCATGGGTGCAGTATTCTCCGCAGCAGCAACAGTTGGTTCAATAACAGCAGATAGTAGTCTCATGTTTTACCTCTTTTTCCTTACTAGCATACTAGCGCACAGGAATACTTTATTCCTCGGAAGCGTCTTCGTCAACCATTAAATCATCATCATCGTCCGAATATTCGTCCTCGTCATCGAGTTCATCGTCCTTATCATATTCTTCGTCGTCTTCGCCGGAATCATCGTCGTCCTCGAAGTCTTCCTCATCTTCATCCTCGTATTCATCTTCCTCATCCTGCGGCTGCTCGGACTGGTACTTTTCCGGATGTTCACGCTTGTCTTTCAGAAGTCTCGCGTAGTTGAAGTCCGGCTCGCAAAGCTTCCAGCTGAAGAATCCGCATGCGAAAGGAACGATGAGCACAAACGGCGGAAAAAGGATGACCAGAGCGATCGATGCCAGAAAGAGGATCCACATGATGACGTTGTGTCCCAGATACATCATGGAGAAAGTGAACGAGTGGAAGATCGTTCCTTTTACGGTGTTCTTAAATCTGGCAAGATATGGGAATGTAAACATGGTCACGAAAAAAGACGGGATCAAAAGGAATACGGCCACCGGCAGGCACCAGCCCGGAGGAGGAGTCTTATTTAGGCCGAACAGGGAATAATAAAGGAAAAAACCGGCGCCGCCGAGATAGCAGATCAGGAAAACGGTCAGTACGATCCCCTGAAGGAGATTCTCACGATATGAGCGGAAGAAGTCCGCGGCCGGTGTTTCGGAATTCTCTTTAAAACGTTTGTTGATCGCATAATAGAGCGCTGTGCAGGATACTCCGATTGTCACGATAAGGAGAGATCCGAGCACGAAACATGAACTGAGCAGTACGATGACCCCCAGTTTAGAGATAACAGAGGTGGATCGTCCGGATGGTTTTGAATTGTTTTCGGTCTGTTCCATAAGTCGTTCGTGCTCCTGTTCCTCAATATATTAGATGGAGAAAAAATAAAAAACAAGTGGAGAAAGTCTAGTATATTAGCATGTTATTCCATAGAAATGCGGGCGGCAGTGTGCTAATTTATAAGTATACTTATTAGTGTGCACGGGAGCTGTGCTCTTCGATGCCGGTTGTGAGAGGGTTTAGGAAACATGTTGAAATTAGCTGGAATATTCAGAGATGGTATGGTTCTTCAGAGAGACCGCATCTGTGCAGTCTTCGGGAAGGAAGATCAGGCGCCGGAAGTTTCCCTGATCCTGGAAGGGAAGAAATACAGGTCTGATGTAAAAGATGGACAATTCCTGATCCGGATCGATCCCCATGCCGCCTGCACCGGTCTTTCCATGACGATCAGGGGAAGTGAGGACATCGAGATCCGCGACGTCTGCTTCGGAGATGTTTTCTATCTTGGCGGGCAGTCGAATATGGAGCTCCCGGTATCCCGTACGCTGGATGTTTCAGAAGAGGAAGTTAAAAATTCCGACTATCCGTATATCCGCCAGTATCGCGTCACACCGCAGTACAATATGGCGGAAGATGAGGTGGCGGAGCTTCCGGATAACCCGTGGGTCCCGGCTGTTCCGGGGAAGATCGGCGAACTGAGTGCGACCGGATTTTACTGCGCCAGAAGGATCTACGATAAAAACAAGATCCCGATCGGCCTGGTACTCGGAGCCCAGGGCGGATCGACCGTCGAATCCTGGATGGATGTCTCTCTTCTTTCGGAATTCGGAAACTATGAGGACCTGATGAACCCGTTTATGGAGAAGGATGCGCTTCCCCGTTATCTGAAAGCACGGGATGAGGGGATCGCTGCATGGAGGTCTGCACTCGAAGAACCGGATGAAGATAAATATATTTCCGCCATTCCGGAGGGAGCATCAGACTTTACCGTACCGGGAATGCTTCTGAAAAAGGACGGAACGGATCACACGGGTATCGTGTGGTTTTATAAGGAATTTGAATTATTAGAGGAGCCCGGAGAAGAAGCATTTCTTTATCTCGGCGATCTGATCGATGCGGATCAGACCTTTATCAACGGAAAAGCAGTCGGAAGAACAGAGTACCGCTATCCTCCGAGAAAGTATCCTTTTGACGGATCGATCCTCCGAAAAGGCAAAAACCTGATCTCTGTCCGGCTGATCCTCGAGACCGGAGAAGGCGGTTTTGTTGCCGAGCATCCCTATTATCTCCGTACGGAAAACGAAAAGATAAGTCTTACCGGCGAATGGAAAATGGTAAAAGGTGTCCACTCGGATACGAGTGTTCCGGTCTTTAAGATGGGACAGGAAGTGCCGACATCCCTTTTCAAGACTTCCGTCCGTCCGCTCAAGGACTTCACATTCTCCGGAATATGGTGGTATCAGGGAGAAGCAAACTCGGATGCGCCGTCAAGATACGGCGAGAAGTTCCGGGCGATGATACAGTTCTGGAGAGACCTGTATCAGCAGAACCTGCCGGTCATCGTGGTCGAGATGTGTGATTATACAGATCCGGTCACGGGAGAGCAGCCTGCCGGATGGGCGAGCATTCAGGAGCAGCAGCGTGAGGCAGAAAATGATGTGAAAGACTGTGCCGTCGTCTCGGCTAAAGATCTGGGAGCGCCTCTCGAACATCACCCGCAGCGTAAAAGTGAACTGGGTGCAAGAATTGCAGAAGTGGCAGAGAAAATGTTCTACTGAACCGGAAATCCTGATCACAATTTGACCATGAATTATGACAAAAGCCTCTGTTTTGACAGAGGCTTTTCTGTTTTTGCCACCGGAAATCGCAAAATATGGTTGAAAATGTGCAAAAAATAGGAGGTTTTTGCAAAAAAATTATTGCATAGGCCAAAAATCGAGAGTATAATTGTGTCATAAATGTGAATGAACTGTGAATAACCATTTATGTCTATCGGAGGTATCGGGGTATGAAAAGATTGCATAAATCGAAAAAGGGTTTCACACTGGTTGAGATGGTACTCGTTATTGCCATTATCGTCATTCTTGCAGTAGTTGTTTTCTTCAGCGTAGCTTCTTATATCGGCAAAGCTCAGTCTGCAACTTCCTCGATCAAGGAGCACAATGACGCGATCAACACAGTAACAGCCGAGATCGACACGATTCTTTCTTAAAGGTCTGAAACAGAGTTATTTTCTGATGATAATGTTCTCCCACATTATCTGAAACCGTCTTTTTCATTTTTTCGAAAAAAGAACTGCCGACGTGGATGGGGCTTCCACGATGACAGTTCTTTTTTTGCGTTACTTTTGTGATAGAACCGGATCCGGTATCCGGTAAAAGAAGAGATGACTTTACTCTTCCGGAATGAAGATCCTTCTGGCGTTGTTGTAACAAATATCCTGTACGATAGATCCAAGGATCTCCATGTTCTTGGCAAATTCTCCGCGTTCGACAAGTCCGCCCAGGAAATCGCAGAGGATCCTTCTGAAATATTCATGTCGGGTATAGGACAGGAACGAGCGGGAATCGGTAAGCATGCCGATGAATCCGGGCAGATAGCTCTGTGCTGCGAGGGAACGCAGGTGATTTCTGATGCCCTGCTCATTATCATTGAACCACCAGGCGGCACCATGCTGGATCCACATGGCGTCTTTACCGTTCTGGAAGCATCCGATCAATGTGTCGATGATCGGATCGTCATGCGGGTTGAGACTGTAGATGATCATTCTCGGAAGGATCTCGTGATCTTCCAGATGACTCATGAACTCTGCCAGCGGAGCGACAAAATTGCCGGTGCCGCTGATCGTATCAAAACCTGTGTTTGCACCAAGTGCACGGAACTGGCGGGCATTGTTATCACGACGGCAGCCGAAGTGGATCTGCATCGTCCAGCCTCTGGCATAATACTCTGTTGCCAGGAACAGAAGAAGAGCACTCTTATAGATAGCGACCTCATGATCGGTTAGCGGTGTATCGGGCTCTTCCAGCTTCTTGTGGAAGACCTGCTCCGCTTCAAAATCGGAAGCCGGTATGAATATGAAGTTTTCCATCGCATGGTCTGCAAGACGGCAGCCATGAGAAGCGAAGTGCTCGATACGGGAAGTAAGAAGGATCTTCAGATCGATCCAGCTGCTCACCATACGGCTCGGTCCGGAAAGGGCACGAAGATAATCAGTAAATCCGATTTTTTCGATATCCATGATACGGTCCGGACGGAATGTCGGAAGAACGAGTGTCTTGATTGAAAAGTCTTCTGCGATCGCACGGTGTGCGGAGAGATCATCGATCGGATCATCGGTCGTGCAGAGGAGCTCGACATTCGAGCGGTTAAGCAGCTGACGGGCACTGAGCATGCCGCTCATGAGCTTCGCATTTGCCATCTCCCAAACCTGATCGGCATTGGCCAGTGTGAGAGGTTCTTTAATATCGAAATAGCGGTAGAGCTCGAGGCTGGACCAGTGGTACATCGGATTGCCGACGGCACGCTCGATCACGCTCGCCCAAGCCAGGAATTTCTCATAGTCATCCGCATCTCCGGTGATGTAATGCTCCTCGATACCGGCGGAGCGCATCAGTCTCCACTTGTAGTGGTCACCGGAAAGCCAGATCTGTGTGATGTTCGAATACGATACATCATCAGCGATATCCTGTGCATCAAGATGACAGTGATAATCGATGATCGGACAATTCTTCGCATAGTCGTAATACAATCTCTCTGCGGTTGCAGATTTCAGCATAAACTGGTTATTGATCAAGTTAGCCATACAGACCTCCTGTTACTATTCGCATAAACCTTTTTCTACTTGTTTCTCATCCGTTATTATCATAACAGAGATAATATAAAGAAAGCAAAGACAAAACCGCTTTTTTTCTGAAAAAATGGTAGAATATCAGTTGTTACGAAATTTCCCCGAGGGAGGCACATCATGGAAGAAAAAATCATCTTGAAAAAGATGGAAGAAACAGGACTGGTTCCGGTCGTCGTCATCGAGAATCCGGAAGACGCGGTTCCTACGGCAAAAGCACTATTACAGGGCGGCATCGGTATGATGGAGATCACATTCCGGACCTCTTGTGCGAAGGATGCGATCGCAATGGTTAAGAAAGAAGTACCGGATATGGTAGTAGGTGCAGGAACGATCCTGGACGTAAAGCAGGCGCAGGATGCTGTCTCGGCAGGTGCGGAATTTATCGTATCCCCCGGTTTTTCGGAAGAAGTCGTACGCTGGTGTAATGATAATAAAACAGCTGTCGTTCCCGGATGTGTTACTCCGACAGAGATCATCGCGGCACGTTCTTTAGGACTTTCTGTCGTGAAATTCTTCCCGGCAAATCTCTTTGGCGGGATCAAGGCGATCAAGACGCTTTCCGGCGTGTTCCGTGATATGCGTTTCCTTCCGACCGGCGGTGTCAATCTCGAGAATATCTCCGAGTTTGCTTCGGAAAAATGCATCGTCGCGATCGGCGGCAGTTTCGTATGCACATCGAAGGATATCCGTGAGCACAACTTCGAGACGATCACAAAATTAAGTAAAGAGTCCGTGGACAAGATCCGCGCGGCAAGAGTATAAGGAGGATTACCCATGGCAAAAGTACTGACAATGGGCGAGATCATGTTAAGACTGAAGACGAAGAACAATGAAAGGTTCTTCCAGAGCCCGGAATTTGAAGCAACATTCGGCGGCGGTGAAGCAAATGTGGCAGTATCGCTGGCGAACTTCAATATGCCGGTGGAATTTCTGACGATCCTGCCGGAAGGCCCGATCGGTGATGCATGTATCTGTGAAGTACGTGCATTCGGAGTCGGAACAGAACGTATCCTCCGCGCTCCGGGAAGAATGGGAATCTATTATCTCGAGACCGGTGCCAACCAGCGTCCGAGCAAGGTCGTCTATGACCGCGCCGGATCGACGATGGCGGAAGCAAAGACAGGAGATATTGACTGGGATAGTGCTTTTGCAGATGTGGACTGGTTCCATATTACGGGTATCACACCTGCGATCAGCAAAAGTGCGTCGGAGCTGGCGGTCGAATCCGTAAAAGAAGCAAAGAAGCGCGGCATCACTGTATCCGTGGATCTGAACTTCCGTAAGAATCTGTGGAAGTATGGCGTGCCTGCAAAGGATGTAATGACAGAGATCACGAAGTACACTGATGTGGTCATCGGAAATGAGGAAGACTGCCAGAAATCTCTCGGTATCGAGATCGATGTGGATGTCGAAGAGGGTGCACTCGACACCAGTAAATACGAGAAGCTGACGAGCCGTCTTCTCGAGGAGTATCCGAATGTTTCCAAAGTCGCGATCACACTCCGCGAGAGCCACAGCGCTGACCATAACGGATGGGCGGCCTGCATCAATAACGGATCGGTCTTCTATGTAAGCAGAAAATATGAGATCAGAGATATTGTGGACCGTGTCGGCGGCGGTGACTCTTTCGCAGCGGGACTGATCTATGGCCTCCGCACATTTGAAAATGATACCGAAGCACTCGAGTTCGCTGTCGCGGCAAGCTGCCTGAAACACTCGATCCCGGGTGACTTTAACCGCGTTACCGTCAAGGAAGTCGAGACCCTGATGCGCGGAGATGGATCCGGAAGAGTCGTTCGCTGATCAGAAACTATAAGAAAGAAAAAAGTCCGTTAGGAAAATCCGATGCTTTACGCATACGGTATTCTTATCGGACTTTTTGTGTTAAGTAAGCTTAGATCAATGGGCGGATCCTTCAGAGGTGCCGGTGCGCTCGACAAGGCCGATCGCTTTCTTTCCGACCTCGAGGATCGAACCGCCGGAGGTTTCTTTTCCGGCTTGATCCGGCTCGATAAGACCGGGGCCGATCTCGAGGTAGAAGATCTTATAATTCTCGTTATCCAGAGTAAAGCCGTGCTGGCCTTTCTTCATCGCGCCAAAGGTGAAACCGGGAACCGGCG
>ODAI013478721.1_pt1 | contig 36045 bp, 35 predicted proteins | sample 1539321 | NCBI WGS metagenome assembly ODAI01 (sample SAMN02144231, study PRJEB22623) | gut metagenome | biome: sheep rumen | host: Ovis aries | place: New Zealand
GGAATTGAAAGTGATTTGGAGAAGGAATAGCACATAAGTGTATTGTCGTAATACTTTGATACGCAGGGAGGTTTGATCCCGTCAAAAACTATTTCTCTGTAAGGTTCATCGCTGATGAGGTAGATTATGTGTCCGTATTCTTCGGATTTCTTTTTGAGAAGTGCGGCAAGCTTTTTTAAAGTTTCATCGGAGTAAACAACACCTGTAGGATTGTTGGGTGTGTTAATGAGTACCGCCATGACTTTTTCCGTCATCATCTCTTCTGCTTTTTCAAAGTTGATCTGGAAATCGGGGATCTGCGGAGGCACTACCTTTAACACCGCTCCGGAGAGATCAACATAGGGGTGATACTCGGGAAAGAAAGGTGCGAATGTCAGGATCTCATCACCGGGCTCGGAGATCAGTCTCACCGCATGTGCAATGGCTCCTGCTGCACCTGCAGTCATGAATACATGCTGCATACGATAGGGGATCCCGAATCTTCTCTCAAGTGATGCGGCAATCTTCTCCCTAACCGTTGGCAATGTTAAGCTGGGGCTGTAGCCGTGTAATGAAACAGTATCTGTCTCCTTTAAAAGCTTGATCATGACATCGGTGAATTCCTGAGGCACCGCCACACTGGGATTTCCCAGGCTGTAATCAAATACGTTTTCGTATCCGATCTCTTTTCCTCTTGCGGTTGCGAACTCAGAAAGTTCTCTGATGACTGATTTTTTGGAGAGCATGTTTTTGTATTTCTGTACCAGCATTTTTTAATCCTCACATTGTATGTTTGTATTGTATGTTCATATATTATTATTTTTGTGTTGCCGATATGTGCTGCTGATCTGTGTTGCCGATCCTCTTTCTCATCCCATCGGCGTGAGATTTAAAATGAGACAGATCACTCCCAGCAGTAAAAGATGTGCGGGATAGAATATATAGAAGATATATTTATTGTATTTGCCGCGCTTTCCGTTATAAAGCATTATGACAGGTATCGCTGCCAGACCGGGCACTTCAGACACATTCATCAGGGCCAGGAATCCTGTTCCGGAAGAAATTGATGCCGGTTTTTTGTTTCTGAACAGATACATCAGCAGGATGGTGATGATGCCAAGTGCACCATAATCCGTCTGGATGTGCAGGAACATGGTCTGGTCAGCTATCAGGCAGGCTGCTCCCGCCGCGCACATAATAAGGGATATGCGATATGCAAGTTCTTTCTTCTTTATATAGTATAGAACAGAAATGACCACCGCAGTGGCGATAACCGTTGTCACTGTCACTCCGGTAAAGGCTGCATTGGTATTGATCTTCCCCGAAATGAAACCCTCCAGCACATAGCTGTATAAAAGCTTTGCCAGATTGAAGCCCCCCAGGAGTGAGGCACCTATTGCCAGCAGGACGCGGAAATGTTGCTGAATCTGCTTTTCCCACAGAGTATCGATCATCCAAATCATGGCAAGGCCAAGAGCAAGTGTGAAATATACATTCTGATAACTTGCATATATAACTCTTCCGAATATTGCCATATCAAAAGGAATCTCGGAAATAAACGCAAAGATGATCAGCCTCAGAAGATATTTCCATCTGCTGTGGGTGTACTTTAATCCCTCCACTATGAAAAAGCAGTATATCGGAAAGCTGATCCTTCCTACAGCGCGCAGGAATAGATACAATGGCGCGTTAATGTTTGCGGTGAGGGCATCAAAAAAATTTTCGCCTCTGTCAAAGAAAGAACCCCCTGAAAAAATCTTTGAGTAAAACAACCCCTGATAAACAGAAGCCGCAGCGTGATCTATGAACATGCAGATCATGGCGATGGTCTTTACTCCGGCGGCCGTCAATCCTTTTTCTTTTTCCACGATTCTCTTCCTCTTTTATCCCTTCAGCTATTACGATCAGATTTCCTCTTGATCGTCTGAAGACTCCGAAGCAGCTTTCTTTTTTGTTCCTTCGGATTTCTTTTTATCTTCTTCGTTTATAAAATCATATGCAATGTCCACACCTGCTTTAACAGAGTGTATCAATGTCTTTCCGAGGTCAAAGATTGCTCCGCCCAGATTGTAGACGGTGTCTTTCCATTCGTTTCCAAGATTATTGTCTGCCATATGCTTTTCCTCCTATCTGTAAAATGTAAGTATCCCTATTTTAGCACAAGGGGAGTTTTTTGTCTTGACATGGACCTGAATTTTCTATAAACTATGGTCACAAGAACTGATCGTCTCTTGTAAGGAATTCGTCTGTGGCACGAAATCTGGTCTCGCGCAATGCGACGCTGTGAACCGTGTCAGGTCGGGAACGAAGCAGCACTAAGCGGATTGTCCATGTGCCGTGAGGGCGCTGGGTGAACTGCGCAGGCGTCTTCCGTACAGGGGACGATTGTTTTATGTGTAGATCCCCTCATCAGACGGCGAGACTACGCAGAGAAAGGTTTAAGCAGTGGAGAAACTCATCTCAAGTGAATGTGATCATACCGAAGCTTTAAGGGAATGCAGGTTGTGTCCGAGGAATTGCGGGGTGGACAGGCTTACCGGAAAGACCGGATTCTGCGGGCAGGGTGCAAGCATTAAAGCAGCCAGAGCGGCGCTACATTTCTGGGAGGAACCGGTTCTGTCCGGGATCCAGCCGGAAAAAGATGCCCCCTTAAATCCCGGGTCCGATAAAAGGCGGGGCTCCGGCGCAGTGTTTTTTTCCGGTTGTAATCTGAGATGTGTCTTTTGCCAGAACCATGATATCGCTCTCGGAAATGCAGGGAAAGAGATCACCACTGAAAGGCTTGCTGAAATCTTTTTTGAGTTAAAGGAAAAGGGTGCCTACAATATTAATCTGGTAACGGCCACCCCTTTTATTCCGCAGGTTTGCGAGGCGCTGTATACGGCCCGCAGAAATGGTCTTGACATTCCTGTCATATTTAATTGTGGGGGATATGAGAATGTTTCTGCATTGAAAATGCTGGATGGTCTTGTGGATATTTATCTTCCCGACATGAAATATTATTCCGAGGAATGCGGAAGAAAATATGCAAAGGCTCCGGATTATTTTGAGAAATCAAAGCTCGCTCTTTCAGAGATGTACAGGCAGGTGGGCGAGCCGGTATTCAGTGATGAGGGCATGATGAAGAGCGGTATTATCGTGCGGCATCTGGTGCTCCCCGGCGAGACCGCAAACAGTAAGCATATCCTCAGATATCTTCACGAAACCTACGGGGACAGTATATATATCAGCATCATGAATCAGTACACTCCCATGACGGATGTTCTGGCAGCCTCCCCGGAGTGCGAGGCTCTTCAGAATCTGTTCAGAAAAGTTACTTCGGATGAATACGACAGGGTGGTTGATTTTGCCATGAAAATCGGCATAGAAAAAGCCTTCATTCAGGAGGGTGATACCGCTGAAGAAAGCTTTATTCCGGATTTTGATTATGAAGGGATAGACCCTTAGTCAGCATTTCCCTGCTTTAAATAATCAAGATATCTTTGCACCATCATAGCTATGCGGTATGTGAGTGCATCTTCAAAATCTCTTAAGTTCAGGCCCGTTGCCTTCTGCACCTTATCGATCCTGTAGAGTATGGTATGTCTGTGCATATAGAGCTGCTCGGAAGTCTGGGAAACATTCAGGTTGTTCTCCAGGAATTTGCCGATCATGGCAATGGTCTCTTCGTCAAGCTCCGGCGGCAGTCCGCCTCCGAAGACTTCCTCCAGGAACATCTCGCAAAGGTTTACGGGCAGCTGGTAAATCAGACGTCCGATGCCCAGTGCGGAGTATGCCGCAATGCTCTTTTCTTCATAGAAAATGTTGCTCACTTCCAGAGCAAGTTTTCCTTCTTTGTATGACTTCGATACATCCTTTAATTCCTCCACCGGGTTTCCGAATGCTACCTTTGCATTGGTCATGGCTTCGGTATTTATAAGGGATACAATGGTGTCTGCTATGCTCTCGAGATCCGATATCTCGGGCTTTTTGTCAAAGCTTTTAATGAGGATTATCTTGTCCTCGTCCACTGCGGTAATGGCATTTCCGTTTTGTGAAGTGTATGTCATCTTCAAAAGCTCGGTGGCCATGTTTTTCAGATCGTGCTTTACGTCCACCAAAAATACGGTGCGCCATACCTTCGTGTCTATATGAAGCTTCTTTGCGCGGTTATAAATATCCACAAGAAGCATATTGTCCAAAATCAGATTCTGATAAAAGCTGTTCTTGTCGTACTTTTCCTGATATGCAAGCTGCAGGGCCTTCAGCTGGGCCACAGCGATCCTGCCCACATTGTAGGCCTGCTCTCCGGGGCCGCAGGTTGCTATGACATAAGCGGGTTCCTCATCTTCAGTGACCTTCATGAGGTGATTGTCCCCGATGACCTGGCTGTCCGCGGGGGATTCTAAAAATGCTTTTATATGAGCGGGCTTGACGTCGATCTCGCCTGTGCGGATCAATTCTTTTCCCTGTCCGTCGAAAGCCACGATATTTACCTTTGTGATATTGTACAGATCTTCTATACAGGTCTGAACCACTGAATTTGCGATCATACTTTCCCTCTGCGAAAAAAACCCCGGCAGGTTGTGCCGGGGCTCTTGTAGTATCTTTTATAACTATTAGTTGGTGATAGTCTTCTCGGTTTCCTTGTCGAAAACGTGAATCTTCTCAACATCAATAGCAAACTTGATGGAGTCGCCGGGTCTTGCAGTAGTACGAGAATCAACTCTTGCAGTGATCGGGAACTCTTCGAGATCAAAGTAGAGATAAACTTCTGCACCGAGAAGCTCGTATACCTTGATTGTTGACTCGAATACGCTCTGAGGAGATGCCTCGATGTACATCTCTGAATCGTATACATCCTCGGGACGGATACCAAAGGTAACAACCTTTCCGTCATAGCCACCCTCGATAAGCTTCTTTGACTTAGCGGGAGGAAGAGGAATAGCATGTCCTGCGATCTCAAGGCTTGCAACATCGCCGTTAACCTTAACGGTTGCATCCAGGAAGTTCATCTGAGGTGATCCCATGAATCCTGCAACGAAGAGGTTAGCAGGCTTCTCGTAGAGGTTCTGAGGAGTGTCTACCTGCTGGATAACACCGTCCTTCATAACTACGATACGATCGCCGAGGGTCATAGCCTCTGTCTGGTCGTGGGTAACGTAGATGATGGTGGTGCCCAGTCTCTGGTGAAGCTTTGCGATCTCGATTCTCATCTGTACACGAAGCTTTGCATCCAGGTTTGAAAGAGGCTCGTCCATGAGGAATACCTTAGGATTACGTACGATAGCACGTCCCATGGCAACACGCTGTCTCTGACCACCGGAAAGAGCCTTGGGCTTACGATCAAGGAGAGCGGTAAGGTCGAGGATCTTAGCTGCCTCGTTTACCATCTTTTCGATCTGGTCCTTGGGAACCTTTCTAAGCTTAAGTCCGAAAGCCATATTATCACGAACTGACATATGAGGATACAAAGCGTAGTTCTGGAATACCATCGCGATGTCACGATCCTTGGGCTCTACATCGTTAACGAGTCTGTCACCGATTCTGAGCTCACCGGAAGAGATATCCTCAAGTCCAGCGATCATACGAAGAGTAGTAGATTTACCGCATCCTGAAGGTCCAACGAAGATGATGAACTCCTGGTCAGCGATCTCAAGGTTGAAGTTCTTAACTGCTTCAAAGCCGTTAGGATAAACCTTGCAAATGTTCTTTAAAGACAATCCTGCCATTTTTAATAGCTCCTTTCAAGTTACAATTTAGGCAAAACAAAAATTACATTGTTAAGTATACCGATGTAAGGGGGTTTTCGCCATAACTCATTTAAACAAAGATTTCTATTCATTTTGTCAAAATTGACATTATTTCTTAAAAAATAATAAAAGAGGCGACAATTTGAACAATTTGCCACCTCTTTTATGTTCAATTTGTATGTTCGTCAGTAATAGTCCGTTCATCGCTGAAGATGTGTTCATCCTCCGAGCCCGGCTTCGGGATGCCTGCCGCCTCGTTTGCCTTCTCCTCCATTTTAAGGAACTGTTTATTGTAAAGGCATACTGTCAAAAAGGCGGGAAGTGAATATCCAAACATCAGTATGATGGGTAAAAGCTGTAAAAAGTTGTAGCAAAGATAAAACGGCGCTACGGTCATCACAACAATAAGGAAAGATCTCGGCGGATTGCTGATGGCTACGATCACGCCGGTCTTAATAGTACCGGGGATCGTATTTCCGAATCTCGAAAGAACCGGGAATACCATCGAAAAAAGGAAAGCCACCAAAAGGATCGCTCCTCCGAGCATAACCTTCGCCGCAGCCGGAACAACCTCCGCATAATTGGAATTGACTACGGCAAGGATATAGACCGGGATTCCGAGTATCAAAAGAAAGATCAGCCAGATAACCGTTGCCTGCTTAAAGTTTTCCTTAAAGGACTTAAAGTACAGCTTTGTTGTACCACTGTCCTCGTCCCTTCTTATCTTTAAAAGAGTATAGTAACCGGCGGTTATGGCTGCTCCGCCCGTAACGATCGGTATGCAAAGTATAAGGGTAAAAATATTGATCAGTATAAAGTCTGCAATTCTCGACAGCACAACCATAAAAGGGCTGTCAGGATTAAAAATCTTCATAGTACTTTCTCCATAGGCGTAACTCTTATTCCGCCTTTTTCCTGCTCACATGATGTGGCGCAAAACCCCCTGTTTTTGTAAAAGTCCACGGCATAGGGCGCCGCCTTAACCTTTAAGATAAACTCTTTGTTGGTCTCTTTAACGTAGCTTCCGAGAAGCTCTAAGAGAACAGTCCCAACCCCTTGTTTATGGTAATCTTCGTCCACAAAAAGAAGGGAAAGGATATTCATATTCCTTACGGAGCCCACGCCGATTATGCGGTCTCCGTCAAGAGCTACCATCATCCGGTAGGAGCCCCCAAGGAAAGCCTTGTATATGTCGTCATCGGTTATGAATTCAAAAAACTCTTTGACGCCCTCCTGGGAGTAATCGGGAGATTCAAATTTCATAAATGTCTTCCACACCATCATCATGGCGGGTTTCCATTCTTCCGCTCTCGCCCAGCGATAATCATAAGGAGTCGTCGTAAGAAGCTCTACAGTCTTTTTGTCAGCCACTCGTAAATATCCTCTTTGACAGTTTCCTTTTCATCTTCGTTAAGAATCTCATGTCTGAGTCCGGGGTAAAGTTTTAAGGAAATATCCTTTACTCCCAAGTCCTCAAGCGCTTTCTTAGCCTTTAAAACTCCCTTTCCGTAATCGCCTACAGGATCCTCGGCGCCGGATACAAAGAATATCGGAAGATCTGCAGGGACCTTCTTTAAGTTCTTTTTACTAAGAAGCCGCGATATCAGTTCAAATAAAGTCCGAAATCCGTTTACGGTAAACAGAAAGCCGCAGTCCTCGTCCTCAATGTATCTGTCAACGTTTTCTTTATTGACGCTGAGCCAGTCGAAGGGCGTTCTCGGATTTTCGATCCGCTTGTTGTAGCCACCAAAAGCGAGATTGTTTATAAAAAGGGCGGGATGCTTATCCCCTAAGAAAAGCTTCTGGATACCGGCTACGCATTTTGATACCGCGATAAGGGGCTTAGTCTGGTTGCCGGTTCCCATAATAACGGCTCCTTTTATACCGGTTCCGTAGCGCATTATGTAGTTGCGCGCAATAAAGGATCCCATGCTGTGGCCCATAATAAAGTAGGGCACACCGGGGTAGAGTTCCTGGGTCATCTTCTTAAGTCTGTGTACATCCCTGACAACAACCGTCGCAGGATCGTTCTCGCAAAAATATCCCTTGAGTCCGCCCTCAGGCACGCTTTTCCCATGGCCGAGATGGTCGTCACCCACAACTACAAATCCCCTGTCTGTCAAAAAGCGGGCTATATCCTCGTATCGGCCAAAGTACTCGCTCATACCGTGTATGATCTGATAGACACCCCTGATATCACCGTCATCGGGCATATATCTCGTAGCATGGATCTTGCTTATACCGTCTCTGGAGTCGAAGTAGAACTCTTCCTTTTTCATGCATTCCCTCCTTTATTTTTGTTTAATAACGGATTGCTCCATTACTTCGTAATTCTCGCAATCCTCACCACCTTAGCAAATCTCGGCTCCGGCGGGCATAGGCCTGTCGGGAACCATGATTGCAAGCTTTCCTTCCGCGTCTTCGGCGCAAAGGATCATTCCCTCGCTGGTAAGTCCTGCGATCTCTCTGGGCTGAAGATTTACAAGTACCATAACCTTCTTGCCTACCATCTCCTCGGGAGAGTAGCTTGCCTTTATACCTGAAAGGATCTGGCGAGTCTTGCTGCCGATCTTTACCTGAGAGCAAAGAAGCTTCTTTGACTTGGGAACAGCCTCGCACTTAACGATCTCTCCGACCTGAAGCTGAAGCTTTGAGAAGTCGTCGTATGTGATGATATCCTTAGGATCGATATCGATGACACCTGCGTCAGATTCTTCCGAAGCATTTGCATCTTCGGCAGTAATTCCGTTTTCTTTCTCGTACTCAGCCTTCTGTGCTGCTCGGATTGCTTCAACCTTTTTCATGATCTCTTCGGGAACAAGTCTTGCGAAGAGGATCTCGGGCTCTGCTGTAACCTTCTTGTCGGATTCGAAAAGTCCGAACTTATCAAGGTCCTCATAATCTCTCTTTCCGGTCTCGCAAAGCTGAGCAAGGATAGCGTCAGCAGTCTCGGGCATATAAGGATAGAGAAGATTTGCACCGATCACAATAGACTCGGTAAGATTGTACATAACCTCGGAAAGTCTGTCCTTATTGGCATCATCCTTTGCAAGGCTCCAGGGCTCGGTCTCATCGATATATTTATTGGAGCGCTTAAAGATCGCAAATACTTCATCGATGGCATCAGCAACTCTGAGGTCATCCATCTTTTTTGCAACCTTATCTCTTGCAGCGGTAACAACAGCCTTAAGGTCGGCATCAACATCTGCCACAGCTCCGGTTTTTCTGACAACTCCGTCAAAATATTTATTGGTCATGGAGATTGTTCTCTTAACAAGATTTCCAAGAACATTGGCAAGATCCGAGTTGTATCTCTCGGTCATAAGTTCCCATGTGATAGTTCCGTCATTTTCGTAAGGCATCTCGTGAAGTACATAGTAACGAACGCCGTCTACTCCGAAAAGATCAATAAGATCGTCAGCGTAGATAACGTTTCCGCGAGACTTACTCATCTTTTCTCCACCCTGTAAAAGCCAGGGATGTCCGAATATCTTCTTGGGAAGGGGTTCCCCAAGAGACATAAGGAAAATAGGCCAGTAGATGGTATGGAAGCGGAGAATATCCTTTCCGATAAGATGAAGATCTGCGGGCCAGTATTTCTTGTAAAGCTCTCCGCTCTCGCCGTCTGCGTCGTATCCGAGACCCGTGATATAGTTTGAAAGAGCATCAAGCCATACATAAACGACATGCTTGTCATCAAAATCAACAGGAATACCCCACTTGAAAGAGGTTCTTGATACACAAAGATCCTGAAGTCCGGGCTTTAAGAAGTTGTTTACCATCTCGTTCTTTCTGGAAACAGGCTGGATAAACTCGGGATGCTCGTCGTAATACTTCATAAGTCTGTCGGCGTACTTGCTCATCTTAAAGAAATACGCTTCTTCTTTTGCGGGCTTAACTTCACGTCCGCAGTCGGGACATTTACCGTCTACGAGCTGGCTCTCGGTCCAGAAAGACTCGCAGGGTGTACAGTAGAGACCTTCGTAGGCTCCCTTGTAGATATCTCCCTTTGCGTACATTTTCTTGAATATCTTCTGAACCTGTTTCTCATGGTCCGCATCGGTGGTACGGATAAACTTGTCGTAAGAAACGTTCAGGCTGTCGCAGATTCCGCGGATGATGCCGGCTACATTATCAACAAACTCCTTGGGAGTAACGCCTGCTGCCGCAGCCTTCTCTTCGATCTTTTGACCATGCTCGTCGGTTCCGGTCTGGAAACGGCAATCGTAGCCCTGCATTCTTTTATGTCTCACAATGGCATCGGCCATAACGATCTCATATGAATTTCCGATGTGGGGTTTGCCGGATGTATAGGCAATTGCTGTTGTTAAATAATAAGTTCCTTTGTTTTGCATGTCTTTCCTCCAAATATATCCAAAATCTTTATATCTATTCCAAAAACTCTCCGGCAGGGGATACGTCAAAAGCGTACACTTTGTAGCCGTTCCCTTTATCAAGCATCACGATTCTGATAAGCTCGTCCTGTCTTGAATAATCGAGCTCCTCGCCGCCGCGCTTAGCGTAGGCATGATACTTTATATCCACCGAGTAGCAATTGTCCGCCCACTTGACCGGTCTTCCCTCGTCTAAAATCTCGTTTCGAAGATTGGTGTGTCCGTAGGCCCAGCTTACGCTGTCCTCGTAGGCATTTATCAGCGACTTGTCCGCGGGGGAATTTGCGAAGCAGTAGCTTTGTGCCTTGGCGATATGGTCATCGATCATATTCTTGCCGTATGTGTAGTAAGTAAGATACGCGTTTAAGAACCCTTCTGACACCCCAGTCAGTTTTTCGGTAAGCTCTTCATCAGCGTATAGTACATAAAAGCCTCCGGAAGTATCAGGGATTTCCTCTTTGGAAATGATCTCCCCTTCCTTTGCTGTTATCTCGTATTCGGGAACCGACAAAAGTCCGTCCACTCTGACTTTCGTCCACATGACCTCATTTTTCAAAAGGTCCTTGTAGAGGTCTCTTTCTCTGTCGTAAGGAAATTTAACGATCCCGGTTTTATCGGCGTAGCTGCTCCCCAGTTCTTTTCCGTTTAAAGAAACTATCGTACCTTCCGGCACGCAGCAGGTAAACTCTTCTTTTCCATTTGCAAAAACCCGGACATCTTCAACTTCCCACTTAGAACCTGCCCCGGTCAGATATACTCTTGCAACCGGGCTTTCTCCGGCGAATATCTCAAAGGCGGGAGCCTTTTTGGTACTTTTTCTGGACTTGTAATATCCAATTTCTTCGGAACTTAAAAGGTCTGTAAAATAGCTTGTCACGGTAAGTTCAGACTCCGGAGCGTTTTGATTATCCTCTAACCAAAGGTTAGAGAGCTCTGTGGCCGTAAGCTGCTCTGCAAACTGTAAAAAAGTCCTTTGAGGCGCTCTTTCGGCATTTTTCAAAGTCTCAAGGACCTGCTGTTCGTCCTCGTAGTTTGTCTGGTACATCACAAGGCTTCTCCAAAGTAGGGCAAGGAAAAACAGCGCCACTGCAACCAGCATCCCGAGATATACAAAAAAGATTCTACGCACTACCGGATTCTTCATTTTTCACCCTCCGGCATTACAAGTACGGCGTTGGGGAGCGGGCGCATTCCGATGATTCCGCTTCCTCTTGTCAGCTGTTCGCCGTCATATCGCATCTCAGCGGAGGAGCCGCCGTCAAGCATAGTGGCATTTTCCGCCTCGTAGTATTCCATAATCTTAACAAGATCGTCTCTTGTAGCTCCAAGGCTCGCAGCGTGTCGTCCCTCGATCACAACGAGTATTACCGTTCCATCAGCCCTTTGGCCGATAGCTGTCCGGGGATTGTAACCGCCTCCAAGCTTCCTTGCAGGGTTCCCGTCCCTTATAAGTACGCTGCCCATCTCGAAGGTAAAACCTTCTACCGCGCCGGCGTTAAGAGCCTGGTTTGCTGTGCAGCTCTTTAAAAGGAGCTTATGGTCTTTGTCAAAGCCGATAAAGTTGTTGCAAACTCCAAGGTCAGCACCGTAAATGATCTTGCCATCCTTGATAACAAATCCGTCGGGGCATCCTCCGTGGCCTCTGCCTTCTTCATCGGCAAATCCGCCGCCATTGACTCCTCCGATTGCTCCGGTATCTTCTATAAATTTATAAAGGTATTTTCCGTATCCGTCCTCGCTGTAGGAATTAAGCACACCAAAGGTTACTCTTTCGGGATCCCTTATAAGCATCACTTTTCCGCGATAGGTGTCTCCGTACACATCCTCTATCTTTATCCCGTCCGTAAATCCATCATCCTCATCGGCCGGCAAAAAGACTTCGGCAGTCTCGTTTTCTCCGGTATTTTCCGCCGCTTCGGGGCCGTATCCAAGCTCTCTGTATCCGTCATCTTCGGATATTGGTAAAAGGAGCCTGTCCACCTCATCGTCACTCAAAAACCAGTAAGGTAAAAACTTTAAGGCGCTGGTCTCATGACAGGAATTGACAAAAATATATTTCGCCTGGCTCGAAGGACCGTGAGTCAAGATGAGAATAACACTTACAACAAAGAGAAGCGCAATTGCCAAAGTGGTAACCAAAATTAGCGCGCTGTTTCCCAAAACGGCGCCCAATATGCGTATTACTTTGATATTTTTAGTTTCTCTAACGTTCTCTTCCATTCTCTCTCTTATTCCGCCGGAGGCGAAATCTTGTGTTCTGTAACGAGTAACCTGTCAAAGCTGAAAATACGTAAATTTAATTATAACACTGTAGAAATATTTTGTCACGACATCGAGGCTGTAAGCCTGTCGTACTCATCCTTAATGCGGTAGAAAAGCTCGGCAGAGCCATTTCCGCTGTCAGGGTGGTAAACCTTGCAGAGGTCGTGGTATCTGCGTTTTATATCGGCAGGACTCTTGCAGTCGGCAAAAAATCCCTGCGCATTGGAACTGTCGCCGGAGATATATCTTTCAGAGCTTTCGGACCTGCTGCCGGCATAGTCGTAACCCGGCTCGTCGTAGTCCTCCTCGTCCTCATCATATCCGTCTTCGTAGTCATCGTAATCTAAACGACGGCTGTCATATTCATCGTAAGCCTCATCACGGCGCAGACGCGGACTGTCATCGTAGTCATCGTAGTAATCTTCATCCTCGTATCCGTCACTGCTGTCATAATTAGAGAGGCGGCGGCGATTGTCGCCGGAATGCAGCCTTCTGCGGCTCTCGTAGCCATCTTCATACCCTTCTTCATAGTCCCGAAGACGTCTGCGTTCGTTTCTCTCGCCCTGGCGAAGGCCTCTTGCAAAGCCGTCGTCAAAACCATCGCCGTAGCTTTCCTCGATGCGTTCCTCTTCAGCTCTTATAACTTCGCTCTTTAAGGTCTGATACCTAAGAAGATTTATGATATCAAAAACAGGTCCCAAAACAAGCATCGCCAAAAGAGCGATTATCTGCAAACGGCCCCCAAGCTTTCCGGCCTGAGTAATTATAAGGGCCGCGGCTCCTATTGAAAGGATCAGCCCTAAGAGCCAGTTATGCATAAGTCTGATAAATATGTACACGAAGGAAACAGCGCCGTATATTGTAATAAACAAAAACAGTGCATTTTTCGGATTATCCTTTATTTTTTCGACAGCGTTAGCCAGCATATTTTCACGATTAACGAAATCAACAAATACGCCAAGGGTCAGCACAAGAGCAACTATTATCTTTGCAGGTATAATGGAAAGCTTTTTCCTAAGCTCGGCCACCTTTATAGCCTTTAAAACATTCATTATCTATCTACCTTTAAGGTCATTTTGTTTTCTATAATATCATGAAACGCATCGCAGGTAAATTCAAGATTTTTACCGCTTACCGGGTGTTTAAAGCATAGCTTGCTTGCGCAAAGAAAAGGGAATCTGCTTCCAAGAGAAGTAGCGAGGCTGACAGCTTTGTCAGTTCCGTATTTTCTGTCCCCTATAATAGGAAGACCGGCGGCTGAGAGCTGGGCTCTTATCTGATGGAAGCGGCCTGTGTGAAGAGTTACGCGTATCTTAAGGATTTCGCAGGAATTGTCCGCTTCATCTTTAGCTTTGCCTTCTGCCTTTTCACCTACATCTTTCTCTTTTGGCTCAGCCTTTTCCTTTAATTCAAGCTTTCCTTCAACCTTATAATCAAGCCTCGCTATTTTTGCATCGGGGAAGCTTTTTTCCTCTCCGGCCCTTAGTATCTTCGCCATTCCTTCCTTTGTCTTACAGATATAGTCAGTCAGGGATTCGCTTTCCTTATACTCACCTTCCGCAAGTACTATTGCGGTGTATATCTTTGAAAAGCCGGCTCCTTCTTTATCGCCGACTTCCGACGATAATACCGCTGCCGCTTTTTTCGTCTTTGCAAAAACCAGCAGTCCTTCAACCGGCTGATCGAGCCTGTGGATCACACCGACATACCCGCCCTTTAGATGGTTTTTAAGCTCGCTTACGAGGTCTTTTTCGCCTATCTTTTTAGTCTGGGTCGCAAGTCCCGCCCTCTTTTTTACAACAATTATATCGCTGTCTTCATATAGAATATCCATGTATCAAAGGTCCTTTCTAAGTCCCTTGGGATAGTGGTTTTTAAGGATCCCTCCCGCTATCTTACCCCAGCCGAGGCTATAACCTTCGGTTAGCACAAGACACCAGCCCTTTTCACCTTCTGCATTTTTTGTAAGACCTTTTATGTAGTCTGCAGAATCCTTCAGATTTAAGTTTACGCTTCGCTCTGCCATATCCGCCTGCAAGGTGAGTGCAAGGGAATGTGCCGGTTCAAAGCGGTCCTTCTTTAAGCTTCCGAGGCAAAGTCCGGGTCTCAAAACCTTAAGTCCTTTTATGGAAGGCATAGCTGCCGGACAAAGATAAATATTTTCACCAAAGGTTACAAGGCTTCCGGAGTACAAAGGGCCTTTCTCTTCAAAGCAGTCATCCTTTACTATATCTTTAAGATACTCTTTAAGTTTCTTTTTATCGGCTGCTGCCAGTGGCTGAGGGGATGTAATTACGGCCTCGGGCCCCGCTTTAACAAGCTCTGCCGCGAAATGTCCCTCTCCCTTTATCTTATGAGGCCAGAGTCTGTGCATCTTAAGGCAGGTAAAGTCGGGGTGTCTTTTAAGGAAATTCTCGATTGACTCTTCGTTTTCCTCTCTCGCAAAGGTACAGGTTGAGTAGACGATCTTTCCTCCGCTTCGAAGCATTCTTGCGGCACAGTCCAAAATCCCCGCCTGCCTTTCGGCGCAGGCTGAGACATTTTCCGGGCTCCACTGTTTTATAGCTTCGTCGTTTTTCCTAAACATTCCCTCCCCGGAGCAGGGTGCATCAACCATGATCCGGTCAAAGAAGCCTTCGAATCTCGGCGCAAGGCTATCGGGAGATTCGCTTGTCACAACAGCGTTTCTGATTCCCATTCTTTCTATATTTTCCGATAATATAGCCGCTCTTTTTGAGTTGATCTCATTTGATACGAGAAGTCCCTCACCCGCCATCATCGCCGCTATCTGGGTGCTTTTTCCTCCCGGCGCGGCGCAAAGATCAAGGATCTTTTCCCCCGGCTTAGCCCCAAGAAGGGAAGCGGGAAGCATGGCGCTGGGCTCCTGGATATAATAAACTCCGGCTTCATGGTACGGGTGCTTTCCTGGAGTTTCGTCCCCGTAGTAATACCCGCCGTCTGCCCAGTCAATCTTTTCCGTAAGATTAAAGAGAGCTTCGGGAGAGGTGCCTACTGAAGAGCCTGTTTCTTCGGATGCCCCGGGATTTTCACCGGGTTCTCTTATCGTAAGCTCTGCTCTTTTCTTTAAAGGATTGATCCTGAGCCCTCTGTATCTTTCGCTTCTTAAAGCTTCCTCGAAGGCTTCGTACTCATTCCCAAGCTCTTTTCTCATTCTGTTTTCAAATTCTGCAGGTAAAAAATCAGACATATTTTTTCAAAACCTCTATTATCTTTAGATCGCTCTCTAAAAGAGAGTACCTTACTGCGCCGCTCTCTCCACGGCTTATTCCCGCACTCTCCGGTAGGAGTCCGCAGATATCAGCGCCTAATATTTTTCTGCTTTTGCAGATTTCTTCCAATATTTTTAAAAGACCTGCCAGGCTCAGGCTTCCCTGGTCCCAGTTTGTTTCTATTTCAGCAGAAGATATGACATCTTTGTCAATTGAAATATATAGGGCTATAGCGCTTCCTCCGTTTTTGCTTCGTGCCTCGCCATCTACCGGAGCAGCGCACGCAAGCTTTTGGAATATCTCAGACGGCGCCATCTTCTCAAGTTCCTCGGCAGAGATGACTACAAGCTTTTCGCTCGATAATACATCCTCCGAAAGCTCGGATATGCTTTTTCCCGGAGGGCCGACCATAATGATCTTTCTAAGATTTGGATCGTTTTTTAATACGTCCTCAGCCCAGGAGCCGCAGCTTAACATATCAAACATCGCGGGCTTCATATCCGTGTGGTTGTCGAAATACAAAAGATCGTATGGCTCATCGATAAGTTCCGTAAAGAGTCGGGACATATAATGATAATTTCCCGAGTCGATCAGATGGATTCCCGAGTAGGGCTTTCCCCCAGCGCTGTCTTTTATAAGATGTGAAATTTTTTTATGTGCCTCATCGTCAAGGTACATATCGGTCCCACTAAGCCCCGAGCAGTCTATCAGGCTGAAATCCTCGTATTTTTCCGACTCGTATGTATTTGTGAAATTAAAGATTCTGTTCATGTTTTTTGAAATCATGTTATAAGTATATAAAATATTCCTATTGAATTCCACTTTTTATTACGTTACTATACGATAAAACGACGCTTAAAGAAAGGGTTAGTATGATGCAAGACGCATACGTTAATTCAAAAGTTCTTCCTTTAAACAATAATAAAGTAGTTTTTGATGAAAAAGCCGGCGTTTTAACCGTTACATGTGCCTCGGGAACAGAGAGCGTAAAGCTGCTTTCAGACGACGAGTTTACAACCGTCGATAAGGATTGTGACGCGCCTGTCAGGAGCCTTTACAAGTATATGGATGCCATAGGACGCTCTAAGTTTGTTATGTTCGGGCAGGAAAACAATCTCCAGTGCAAGGCCGGTGACCGGGATGCTTCTCATTCGGATACTTTCGACCTTACGGGAGACTATCCCGCGCTTCAGGCCTTTGACGTCCTCAGCTTTACGGGAGTAGAGTTTTCTGCGGAGCGTCTTAACAGGCAATATACATCGGACATCCCCGGCTGGAAAGCTCTTGAAAAAATAGATACTGCCACTCTGGACAAAACCGAAGCTGATATTTACGCTGCTGCGGCCCTTGCAAGACGCGCCATAGACCTTGGCGGAGTCTTTTCCCTTTCCGCGCATATGCCAAACTTTTTATTCAGCAAGATCCGAGAAGGCTACGTTGAAGGCGTATCTCCCGCCATTGCGAAGTACAATTATAAAGAATATACACCTAACCGCTGCGAAGGAAAAGTAGTCCTCGAAGTAATGCCCGGCGGAAAGGCAAATGATGCATTTACGAGATACCTTGATATCGTTGCTATGTTCGCGAAGGCTGTTGAGAAACCTTTCTTTTTCAGACCTCTTCATGAAAACACAGGAAGCTGGTTCTGGTGGGGTGCAGACCACTGCACTCCCGATGAATTCAAGGCCCTTTGGCGCTATATCGTCGAGTATCTCAGGGATACAAAGGGAGTTCATAATCTCCTCTACGCCTACAGCCCGGGAAGCGAGAATAAGGACGCAAAAGAGTACGGGGAGCGGTTTCCCGGCGATGACCTTGTGGATCTTGTGGGTGTTGATATGTACGATCCGGAAACAGAAGACGGCGAAGGCAATGTCTTCTTTGAAAGATTTAAAAATCAGCTGGCTATACTGGATGAATTCTCCGCTGCTCACAAAAAGCTTATGGCTGTTACGGAGACAGGGCTTGCAAGCAAGCGTCCTGACAAAGATTGCCATGCAACCTCAATACATCTGTCCGGGAATTTGAATATGCATTGGCACAGTGACATTCTCGACTATGCGTCAAAGTCCAACGCTTCCTACTTCCTGCTCTGGGCAAACTTCTCAAAGTACGGCACTTACTACACGCCTTATGTGGACTCCGTAAATGAGGACGGCACCCTTTTCGGCCACGAAATGATGGACGATTTCATCCGTTACTATAATGATGAAAGAAGTATTTTCGCCGGCCACCAGGCAGAAGCTGTAAAGAGTTTTTCGTGATTTCCTCGTAAAATCAACCTAATATCTACTATTTTATGACCCCCCGTGCCTGTCCCCGTTTGACCCCCGGTGACTGTCCCCGGGGGTCATTTTTCGTTTAAAAAAATGAACCCCCAACCCCGTCCCCCTGTGTCATTTTTTCGCAAATTTTACAATTTTCTCACACAGAATGTTCACAAATTCCCGTTAATCTATACCTAACAAAAGCAAAGAACGCTTTTGAAACAATTCAGAAATCACATTTTTTACTTTTAGGAAGATGAGGAAAAAATATGGGTGACCAAACAATATTTAAAAGATATGAAGTTAAGTACATCTTAACAAGGCAGCAACAACGCAGAGTGCTTGAAGCGATGGCTCCTTATATGATCATGGACGAACACGGCAGAAGCCAGATCCAATCCCTCTACTACGACACTCCGAATTCAATCCTTGCAAGAAGGAGCCTTGATAAACCTATGTATAAGGAAAAATTAAGGCTTCGCAGCTACGGTATCGCGAGTGATGATTCACAGGTTTTTGTCGAGATCAAGAAGAAGTACGACGGCATTGTTTACAAAAGAAGGGTTTCCATGCTCCTGCCCCAGTCGAGAGCATTCCTTCCGGAATCATTTTCCGGTACTCCCGAAGCTAAGAGATTCCTTCTCAAAAGCTTCAGAGAAAGATTGAAAGCAGGTTCTTCAAAAGAACAGATCGTAAAAGAAATCGGGTATTTTGTACAGTATTATAAGGGCATCCGCCCGGCTATGATGCTTCAGTATGAAAGGGATGCTTTTTACGCCGCTGACGATCACGAGTTCCGAATCACATTCGACGACAACATCAGATGGAGAACGGATGACTTAAGACTGGACAAAGGTTATTACGGAAACAGGCTTCTTGATAAAAACTATGTACTTATGGAAGTCAAGGTCGGAGCGGCAATGCCCGCCTGGTTCGTAAAGATCCTTACGGAAAACCGGATCTACAAAACATCTTTTTCAAAGTACGGAACAGCCTATTTACTTGACAACGGGCTTGCAGGTAACCTTCCCGAGCCCACAAAACAGGTTCTTTTCGAAAAGAATCTGTATGAATTCAAAGCATGTATCTAACGTTTAAATTTGGAGGATAATAATAATGAGCAATATTTTTAACAGTATTTTTGACACTAAAGCGGAGACAATCCCTTTTATGAACTTTATCGTATGCATCGGAGCATCGCTCCTCATCGGCGTCTTTCTCGCCTGGCTTTACAGTCTTAGAAACAAAGCATCAAAGAGTTTTCTTATCTCGGTTGCGATCATGCCCGCCATCGTCTGCGTCGTAATTATGATGGTCAACGGAAATGTCGGCGCCGGAGTTGCGGTAGCCGGAGCTTTCAGCCTCGTAAGATTCCGCTCGGCGCCGGGCTCTGCAAGAGAGATATCAACAATCTTTATCGCTATGGGCGCGGGACTTATCGCAGGAATGGGATATCTCGCATACGCAGCAGTATTTACCGTAGTTCTTGCAGTAATTATGACTCTACTTACTTACCTTAAATTTAAGGGAACAACTGATGAGTCAAGAAAGAATCTTAGAATAACGATTCCGGAGGATCTTAACTATACAGAAGCTTTTACTGATATTTTGAAGGACTTCACCGATGAAGCAGAGCTTATCTCAGTAAAGACCAGCAATATGGGCAGCCTTTTCAAGCTCAGATACAGCCTAGCTTTAAAAGAGGATGCTTCGGAAAAAGAATTTATCGATATGATCAGAACCCGTAACGGAAATCTCGAGGTCAGCATGGATACACAGGAGGTGGCTATAAATGAATTATAATAAATTAAGTGATAATCTTAAAAAAGCAGTTTCAGTAGTTTTAACAGGAATGATCGCCGTATCTTTGGCGGCTTGCAGCACAGGAACAAGCACAGGTACAAGCTCTTCGGGAAGCACTAACGAAAGTTCTGAATCTTCCGCTAACGCAGGAAGCGCAGATGTAACCGACGGTTCTTCATCAGAATCTTTAGATTCATCATCAGAGATCCTTTCCGGGGAAAGCAAGTTTTATGCATCAAGTTCTCTTGATTCATCGGAGTTTTTTACCGAAAGAGATCTTGACCCTTCCTACGAAGCTTCGGAAGCAGTAAGCATTTCCCTTTCGGACAATGGAATTACATCTTCCGGCAAGGGTGTATCCGTAGACGGATCAACCGTAACAATTTCTGAGGAAGGGATCTATGAAATCTCGGGTACTCTTTCGGACGGACAGATTGTAGTTGATGCAGACGGAGCAAAGGTCCAGCTCGTACTTAAGGGAGCAAATATCTCAAATGATTCTTCTGCAGCTATATATGTAAAAGACGCGGACAAGGTATTTATCACTCTCGCCGAAGGAAGCGAGAATACATTATCCACAACCGGTGAATATGTCGCCATCGATGATAATAACATCGACGCAGTCATTTATTCCAAGGACGATCTCGTACTTAACGGAAGCGGCAGCCTTACTATCGTGAATAATTACGGGCACGGAATTGTCAGCAAGGATGATCTTAAAGTAACCGACGGATATTACAATATTTCGGCTTCCTCTTCCGGTATTAACGGAAAAGACAGCGTAAGAATCTGTGGCGGAACCTTTGATATTTCGGCTTCTACCGATTGTATACACGCTTCCAATGATGAGGATGACAGTCTTGGATATGTTTATATAAGCGGCGGAACCTTTACCTTAAACTCCGGCAGTGATGCGATCGACGGATCCGGAACAGTTCAGATTGAAGGCGGAAGCTTTGATATCACATCTGACGATGATGCGGTTCACAGCGACGGCACTACCATCATCAGCGGAGGAAAAATAAACGTCAGCTCCTGCTACGAAGGAATCGAAGGAACCGTTGTACTTATCACAGGCGGAGAAATTAATGTAAAGGCTACCGATGACGGAATCAACGCTGCGGGTGGAAATGACGGAAGTGGTTTCGGTCCCATGGGCGGAGATGCATTCAATTCTTCAAGCTCCAGCTATATCGAGATCAGCGGCGGAAAGATTTACATTAATTCCGAAGGTGACGGTGTCGATGCCAATGGTTCTATATACGTAACCGGAGGTTATACTCTTGTTGACGGGCCCGTTAGTGCAGGAAATGGAGCTCTTGATTACGACAGTGAAGGATCGATAACAGGAGGAACCTTCATAGCACTTGGATCTAACGGAATGGCTATGAACTTTAATAATGCCTCTCAGGGATCCATACTTGTAAATACCGTTACATATAAATCCGGTGACGCTATCACCCTTACGGACTCCGATGGAAACGTATTGGTATCCGTAACTGCCGCGAAGCAGGGAAGCTCGGTACTTATTTCCACACCTGATATTTCAGACGATGATACGCTTTCTCTTTCAGTAGGATCGGAATCAGTAGAGATTTCTATGGACGGAAATAACATCTACGGCTCGGGAACCGGATTTGGAGGCGGCTTCGGCGGCGGTGGCAACATGGGTGGCGGCCGCGACGGCTTCGGCGGCGGACGCGGAGGTTTCGGCGGTCAGGCTCCCGATGGAACTCAGATGCCTGATGGCCAGGCTCCCGACGGAACTCAGATGCCTGACGGACAGGCTCCGGACGGATCAGGTTTTAACGGACAGATGCCGGGCGGACAAGCTCCCGACGGATCAAGCTTTGGGGGACAGATGCGCGGCGGACGCGGTGGTTTTGGAGGTCAGGCTCCGGATGGAACCCAGATGCCTGATGGGCAGGCTCCCGGCAGCGGATCTAACGGCAGCCAAGCCTCTGATGATACAAATATATAAATAACAGAATATCCTTGACATCTTCCTCTCAGTGCGTCTACAATATAAGTGTAATAGTCTGTAAATTTTGCAAATTGCCAGATAATAACGACAGGAGGTGTCTATATGGCGATGGATATTCAGGCCAAGATGGTCATAAGAGAAGAAAATATTAACAATGCCTATAAGGTCGGACAAAGCAGAGCCGATAAAGCTGATGATGCCTCTGCCAAGAGGGCTGAAGAGCTTCGCAAAGCTCGAGAGAATGAAAACGCAAAAAGCGAAGAGGCTCGTAAAGAGCTCCTTGCAGAGCAGCAAAAGGCTGCCACAATAGACGAGGCGGTCGGTAAAGTTATCTCAACATCAAAGGACGGCGATACCGTAAGAGCAAGCGAAAAGTCTATGGAGGCATTAAATGACGGAATCGTCCTTCAAAAGGAGCCCGAAAAAGAGATAACCGATCTTACCGGATATTCGGAGGATCAGCTTGATGTTCTCTACAGAGAAGGCAAGATCAGCAGAAATGACCTTGATAAAGAAATTGAAAAGCGTGAGGAGTTAAAGAAACAGATTTCCGACGACGAAGCTTCCGAGAAAGTTTCAAACGCGGCAAGCGCAAAAGAGACCGTCAAGAAGGCGGATGACAATTCTGCTACCGAAGATCAAAACAAGAAGGCGGACAAGGCCAAGGAAGATGCCAGGAAGCAGCGCATAACAGACGAAAGAAATAAGGCTCTTTTGCAGGAAAACGAGAATCTTACCAATTTTGAGAATGAGATGAATAACGTCATTGCTCAAAAGATGAATCAGGGCAACGACCCGAATCTTGAGAGATTCGGAACTGTTGAGGGATTTAATGTAAGTATTACCCAGTAGCGTCTGCATCTTGATAAGCAGGCAAATAAATGCATGCAGCTTAAACGCAGGTTACTTTCCACTATAAAAAAAAGCTATAAGCAGTCTATTGACCGCTTATAGCCCCTAAATTAATATAGAATACAAATTCAACTCTACGGGAGGCGTCCATATCGACGTCTCCTTTTTTATCATAAACCGGCTTGTCGTAAGAGTAACCAACGGGGATAAGAATGCTCGAAAGCTCATTCTTCATCTCGTCAGAAAGCGCCGCCTCTGTAAGGCAGTAGGCCTTAACATTATCCGCTCGTTCCTGGGAGAGCTCAAGGTTATAATCGTAAGCACCCTGGGTATCGGTATGTCCTCCGATCTCAACCTTCGAAATGAACCCTTTATACTTTTGATCGTCTATTACACTGACAAATGCTGTAATAAACGCATTAAGAGCTTTCTTTCCGTCCTCTGAAAGCGACGAATCTCCCGTTGCAAAAAGGATTGAAGAGTCAAGGACTATCTCTCCGGTTTCTTCCTGAATTTTTGCCGCTATGCCGTTTGCGGAAAATGCCTTTTCGAAGTCTTCCAAAAGATTGTCTCTTGTCTCGATAATCTCCTCTATTTCCTCGTCGGTAAGGGTCTCGATAACAGCAGCATCTTCTTCGGAAATGTTAGCTCCGAGATCCTCAATAGTATAATGTCCGACGCTGGCCTCGGATAAAAACGTACTGAGATAGTAGTAGTTTTTCTTTCCGTCGGAAAGGATTATTCCGTCAAAGCCGCAGTAAAACATAACCATCTGATGGATCTTTGTTTCGCCGTTTTGGTCCGTGTAGGAGAAGGTAAAGAGTCCGTCCTCGTCCCATTTAGCGCAGCCGTTACAGTTCTTTGTCTGACCGTTTGATTCTGTTTTTAAAGTGAAGTTGGACTTTTTGGGATTAAGCTTTCCGTTTGCATCCACCTGAACCGTGATATCAATTCCGACAATGTCGTCAACTTTTCTTGAATTCTCGGAAAGACTGCTCTCAACGGAAAGGCTCTCCTCGGTCACGTAGCTCTTCCAACTTGTGAAATCTCTCTCGATAAGGGTATAGCTTGCATCCTCTGTTGAAAGAGTAACCTTCGGACCACAAAACTCAAAGCTATATTTAACCTGTTTTTCTTCGAATTTGTAACTAAGCTCCCCGGTCGTCTCGTCGAAGTTCCAGCTCGATACGGGAGTAAAGATTATATCTTTTCCCTCGACGGTATAAGCCGCATCGAGGTAGACACCTTCTCTCTCGTCGCCCGATACCGCGAAGTAAATCTGGCACCAGTTGTAGTTTGTATCTGTGATAAGAGCGTTGTCCAGCTCCGCATTTCCCGCTACGATCCTATAGGGGATCGAAGAGATGATTTTTCCGGATAGGGAATCGGATATTTCATCACCCTTTACCCACTTGCAACTGTTTAAAAACTCTCTTGAAGCATACGCAGTTTGAATGCCGTCATTTTTATGGTTCAACCTGTAATCACCGTAAAACATCTGGGGAGTGTAGGTTACGTTTGCGTAAATCTCGGCGGGATCAAGCCTTTCGGCGGGTTCTTCGAGTCCGCCCATGATCATTCTTCCGTCGTAAAATACCTCTCCATAAGGGAAGAAAGATGCACTGTCGGAGCCGGCGTTTTCGCCGCCTGATAGTGAACCCCCAACTCCGTCCCCCTGTGTCATTGTCTGACTTTGGGGTGTGCTGTCTGATAATGAACCCCCAACCCCGTCCCCCTGCGTCATTTTTGAGCAGGCGGAAAGAAGCAGGGCTGCCCCCAATAGAGCTGCCGTCAGTATAGTTTTTTTGTTATGCATATAGCATTAACCCCCGGTTATTTATATCTGTCCCACAAGAGCCTCTACAAGCTTAGCGCAGTGCTCTGCGGCATGTCTTTCAAAAGTAGGATAATCCATCTGCGCCGAATCATCTGCCTTGTCGGAGATAGCTCTGAGGATCACAAAGGGAATCCCGTTAAGGTATGCGCCGTGGGCGATGGAAGCGCCCTCCATCTCGCAGCAGTCACCGGCAAAATTTGTGATGAGCTTTTCTTTAACCGCCTTATCCGCGATAAACTGGTCTCCGCTGACTACGCGGCCTACAAGGGTATGAAGCTCGGGAAGGACTTTTTTGCAGGTTTCTTCGGCAAGAGCGATCATCTTCTCGTCAGCGGGAAATTCCTTGATTCCAAGCTGAGGAACCTCTCCAAGCTGATATCCGAAATTGGTTGCATCGACATCATGGTGAAGAGCGATCTTGGAGATCAGAATATCTCCGATATCAAGCTTTGCATTGAGAGAGCCTGCAACTCCGGTATTGATAATATGAGTAACCTCGAATATATCGGCAAGGATCTGTACGCAAAGGGCAGCGTTTACCTTACCTACGCCGCTTCTTACAACGACTACCTGCGCCCCGCCGAGAGTACCCTCGTTAAACTCCATATTTGCCTTTGTAACCTTTCGGGTTACATTCATCTTGCTCTTAAGGGTCTCGACTTCGAGTTCCATTGCTCCGATTATTCCGATTTTGCTCATACTGTTTTCCTCTTTAAAATACGTTTTTTTAACTAAAAAGTCCACCGGCCCAAAGAGCCGGCGGGCTTATTTTACTAAAAGATTATTCGGGATATACAAGTCTGTCTTCGCCTATTCCGTAGAGAACATTATCCAGATATCTCTTTGCGAGATAGTTGGCCATTCCAAGGTTCATATCAAGGTAGTTTCCGCAATCCTTGGGAGACGCTCCGGGTACATCGCCTTTAAAGTCTCTGATGAATTCATACATCTCGATCATCAAAGGGACGATATCCTTGGACTCGTAATCTCCGGCAAGGAGAAGGTAGAAGCCCGTTCTGCATCCCATGGGGCCGAAGTATACGGTCTTGTCCTTGTAGTCGGGATGGTTCCTCAAAAAAGTCGCAGCAAGGTGTTCGATGGTATGTATCTCCGCGGTATTCATAACAGGCTCCTCGTTAGGGCTTGTCATACGAAGGTCAAAGGTTGTAATAACCTCAGCACCCACGTGGTCCTTGCGGGATACATACACTCCCGGCTGTAGCTTGATATGGTCGATTGTGAAACTTGCTATCTTTTCCATTTGATAATCCTTTATTTTTTGTCGTCAGCAGGCTTGATGGCCAGAGGTCTCTTGAAAGCGGGCTTTACTGTAGGAACTGCAGCCTTAACTTCCTCAGCCTTTTCGGTAACCTTCTCGGCTACTTTCTTGGTCTCGTCGGCAGCTTTCTTAGCTACTTTCTTAGTCTCTGCGGTTGCCTTCTTAGCTGCTTTCTTGGTTTCGTCAGTTGCCTTCTTAACTGCTTTCTTGGTCTCTGCCTTTACTTCTTCGGCTACTGCCTTGGCTGCCTTTGCGGTCTCATCGGTAGCCTTCTTTACAGCCTTTTTAGTCTCGGCTGTTGCCTTTTTTACTTCTTTCTTAGCTGTCTTGGTGGTTTTTGAAGCGGCCTTCTTTGTCTGCGCACTTACCTTCTTTGCAGCCTTCTTTGTCTCGTCAGCGGCTTTCTTAACTGCCTTTTTAGCTTCGCTGACTGTGCGAAGGGAGAGAATCTTGTTGGCAACATCCGCATCCCCCACTATTGAATATTTCTGTGCTGAATATGCATCAGCGGGCTCCGTTTTACCATCCATGATGTCTATAAGAACCTTTGAGCTGATGGTCACTACTGCGTCGTTATCGTAGTACTCGTAGGGCTGTACATTAAACTTGCCCTCGCTAACCTCGATATAGAACGCTCCTTCGCCTTCTCCGCGGACGTTGATCTGGATTGCCTTGTGGCCTCCGATATCCCAGCCTGAAGCTTTGGCGAATGATTTCTGCACCTTTTCTACAATCTTTTCGTAAGTCATTTCTTCCTCCTTAAAACCATTTCTTTTTCAAAAAACATAATTTAAGAACAAAACAAAAAACAAACTACCGATATTATAAGCCTTTTTCCGCGTATATACAATATTTATGCATAAAAATGCTCCGGCTTATATAGGCCGGAGCACGTTTTATCAAAACTTTTTTGATTTATTTAAAATATCTATCAAGAAGTCCCTTAAGAGCCTTGCCGTGACGAGCCTCGTCGCGAGCCATCTCGTGTACGCTGTCATGGATTGCGTCAAGGTTGTTTTTCTTAGCACATTTAGCAAGGTCTGTCTTTCCCTGAGTAGCGCCGAATTCGCAGTCTACTCTCCATGCAAGGTTTTGCTTTGTGGAATCGGTCATCTTGGGCTCAAGATCGGTTCCGAGCATCTCAGCAAATCTTGCAGCATGGTCAGCCTCTTCGAAGGCAGCCTTCTCCCAGTAAAGTCCGATCTCGGGATATCCTTCTCTGTGCGCTACTCTAGCCATGCAAAGATACATTCCGACCTCTGAGCACTCTCCTTCGAAATTAGCCTTGAGCTGCTCGAAGATATACTTTTTATCTTCCTCGCTGATCTCGGGATTATTCTTAACTGTCTTTGCGTATAAACCGAATTCATGCTCAGCAGCAAGGGTAAGCTCGCCCTCAACTACCTTGAACTTATCTCCGCTAACATGGCAAACGGGGCACTCTGCGGGGGGATTGTCTCCCTCGTGTACATAACCGCAAACAGGACATACATACTTCATAGCTTTTCCTCCATAAGATTAGATTTGTCAAAAATTCAGAACATTTGATAGTTTCACTTTATATTATCGCACAATACTACGTCAATCTAATCTTGGTTAGTACGCTCTACCTTTCCTTCTTAAATGCGCTTTTTTCCTATATTTTTTATCAATTTTAATAATTTTTTTAGACTTATTTTCTTCGAAATTAACTACGTTGTGCTATACTTTCTCTGTAACTTATATATCCCGCTTTTTTAAGTGAAAATAAACTATTTTGAAGAACGGTGCGAATTATGAAGATTAAAACCAAAATCATATTTGCATGTATCATATCCATCGTCGTTCCACTGCTTTTTATGTTTCTGGCTTTCCTCGGAATCGGAAGGTTCCTTGGCGGTATTACTCCTGAGATGAAGTTTACCTTTGACCAGCTTACAAAGCATTGGCTTATCGACCTTCTCATCGCCTGCGTAGTCATCCTTGTTATGACGGGACTTCTTGTTTCAACATGGATAAGGCGCGGGATTTACGAGCCTGTCAGCAAGCTAAATGAAGCTATGAACAAGATCCGCGAGGGTGATTATACCTACGTACTCGAGACAAACGCGGAAAACGAATTCGGTGACCTTTATCGCAACTACGAAGATATGCGTATGCGCCTTAAGGAAACCTGTGAGGAGCGCTCTCGCCAGGAAGAGAAAAACAGAGAGCTTGTAAGCAATATTTCCCACGACCTAAAGACTCCTATCACCGCTATCAAGGGTTACGCCGAGGGTATTCTTGACGGAATATGTACTACCCCCGAAAAGACTACCAAGTATGTAAAAACAATTTACAACAAAGCCGTGGATATGGACAGGCTTATAAACGAGCTTACAACGTACTCAAACGCCTGCAACGATCGCATTCCCTACAAGTTTTTGCGTATCAATATTGCAGACTATTTCAACGATTGTATCGAGGAGATCGGTCTCGACCTTGAAGAAAGAGGCATTGAATACACATATACAAATATGGTTTCGCATGATACTCTTGTAATAGCGGATCCGGAACAGCTAAAGAAAGTCATCAACAATATCATCAGCAACTCAATCAAGTACATCGATAAGCCCAAGGCAAAGATAGATATAAGGCTTCTTGATGAATCGGATTCGGTTATGGTAGAGATAGAGGATAACGGCCGCGGTATCGCCCAGCAGGATCTTCCCAAGATATTTGAAAGATTTTACCGGACAGACTCTTCCCGCAACTCCGCTCAGGGCGGCAGCGGCATCGGGCTTTCCATTGTTAAGAAAATCATTGAGGACCATGGCGGATATATCTGGGCAACCAGTAAAGAAGGCGAAAGCACATGTATGCACTTTGTTCTCAGAAAATATATTGAGCTTTAGCTCTAAAAGAAAGGCAGATTGGAGAAACGTATATGAGTAAAGTTTTGATCATTGAAGACGAACATGATATCGCAGACCTCGAAAAAGACTATCTCGAGATGAGCGATTATGAAGTAGATGTATGCAATACCGGGCTTGCCGGACTTGAAGCCGCAAGAAACAATTCATATGACCTTGTTGTACTTGATCTGATGCTCCCCGAGATGGACGGTTTTGAGGTCTGCAAGGAAATCCGAAAGACTATCAACATTCCGATCATCATGGTATCGGCAAAGAAAGATGATATCGATAAGATAAGGGGACTCGGTCTCGGAGCTGACGACTATATGACTAAGCCCTTCAGCCCCAGCGAGCTCGTTGCCAGAGTTAAGGCACACCTTTCAAGATATGACAGGCTTGTAAAGGCCGGTCAGCAAAAAACCGAGAACGATATTATCGAGATCCGCGGTTTAAGGATTGATAAGACCGCCCGCAGAGTATTTGTCGACGGCGAGGAAAGAGCTTTTACAACCAAGGAATTTGACCTTTTAACTTTCCTTGCTGAGAATCCCAACCATGTATTTACCAAGGAAGAGCTCTTTAGAAAAATCTGGGATATGGAATCGATCGGAGATATCGCCACCGTTACGGTTCATATCAAGAAAATCCGTGAGAAGATCGAAAAGGACAACGCAAACCCCGATTACATCGAAACTATCTGGGGCGTGGGCTACCGCTTTAAGGTATAACCAAAGACTAATTAAATACCAATAAAACACATTTAAAAGGAACCGAATGCCCACACATCCGGTTCCTTTTTTATCTTAATACTAATTCTTGATCCTAAAAAAGATTAAAGCAATTACTTGATAACCATAGTGCTCCAGGTATCATCGGGAATAAGTCCGATGTAGGTAGTACCTGCATTGAGTACGATCTCGTTTCCGTTTGAATCAAGGTAAACTGTGTTTCCTTCAAGATTTAAGGGCTTGTTCCAGGTAATAGGAACGCACTTTCCATCGGTTATATAGTATCCTTCTCCGGATCCGCCGATGTTATAGTACATATAACCATTGTCATCGTACTTACCCATAGAAGCTCTCTGAAGGATAACGTTTCTGAACTTAAGAACCTCTCCGGTCTCTCCGTCAACGTGCGCTGCGCCGTACTCGTAATACTCGTACATGTTCTCGTCAGCGTTGTAGTGGAGCTCTGAAGCGTTATGAGGGAAAGGAAGAGAAATAGTTCCGACAGCATCCTTTTCTGAGCTGTATGTATTTCCTTCCATTGCATTGCTCTCAGAGAATTTGAAGTGAGGGCCTGTGTAATATGAATTGTACTCGGTATCAATAGCGGTTGAATTCTTGAGGTACTTTACAAGGTCATCATGAGTAACATACTCGGTAAACTCAACGGGTTTTCCGTTCTTGATACGTGCAAACACACCACTTAAGTTATCAATGGAATCAAGCTTAATGTAATCGTTGATGTAGAAAGGACCGCCGTCATGAAGGAGTACTGCGTTCCACTCGGCTGCAAGCATGCAGTTTGTGGTACGGGCACTTCTGACACTTCCGAGTCTTTCTACTTTGTCCCAGTCCTTGATGATAACCATAAGTCTGGTTACGCGGTTGTTCTCAAGGCTGTTTACCATCTCATAAATAACGTCGGCATCGTTAAGTCCGAAGTGGTCAAGAGCAGTCTTCTCGTTATCAACCATTGCGGCGATAGGACGCTGATTTTCGATGGATGCGTCAATAAGTCTTCCTGAAAGCTCGTTGTAAACGAATCCTTCGGGAGCATCTGCGTTGTCTAAGATTTTGAAATCACCGGAGGGCGTGGGCTCTTCGGGTTCTTTAGCGGCAGGCTCTTCTACCACGGGGCTCTCTGTTTCACCTCCGATGGGCTGAGCTATTGTGCTGGATGCGGAATCATCCGCTACGTCTGCTTTATCTGAGGAGCATCCTGCAAGAAGACATGCGGATAAGCCGAGACAAAGCATAACTGAAACTAACTTTTTCATCATACTAATTTCCTTCCTTTACTTACCTTTTCCCAATGCTACCAATACAACGCCGGCAATAATAATGCACATTCCGAGGATCTTGCGTCCTGTGATCTTCTCTCCGAGAAGTCTGTTGGAGAAGAACATAGTCCAGATGTAGGTCAGCGATCCTAAGGGGAGCACTATGGCATAAGGCAGCTTTTGCAATAAATATATATTTGCGGCAGCTGACACCACATACATCACCCCACCGAGATAGAAAAACGGCGAGAGAAGTATCTTGATCTTGTTTCCTCCGTCAGCGGGAGATGCTTTCTTTAAAAAGTAACTCGCAAGAGAGGAAATACATGTTGATGACAAGAGAATCACGATTATAATAATGATCTCTTTTACGGATAGGGGATTCATTGTCATTTCTTGCTGCTTCCTCCTATCACGATAACTCCGGCAATTACTACGAATACGCCAATCACGGTGATGACGGAAATGGATTCGGTAGGTACGAATATTGCGGAAAGGATGAGTGCAAATACATAGCTCATTGAGTTAATGGGCTGGAGCACAGAAAGCTCTCCGTATCCGAGTCCGATAGTCATTACTACCGCGCCGATGGCGTAAACGATAAAACCGGGCAAAACCTTTAAAAACAGCGACCAGATGCCGGAAAATCCCGAGGCGAGAACGAGAGGAATATCTACATTCTCAAGAGGCTTTTTCCAAAGCAGCTGTCCCAGCGCCAAACTGAAAGCGCTGATCAGCAAAAGGATGATTCCTTTGCCGTTTTTCTTAAGAGATTCGATCATATCTTTCTTCCTTTAATTTACGACATGTATCGGACTGCCGTCCAAGAATGCCTTTATATTGTCGTAGACGCCGAGAACGCATCTTGTTCTGGCTTCTACGCTGCCCCATGCAAGATGGGGAGTGATGATAAGTTTGTTGGAATCCTTGATCTTTGAAAGAGGATTCGAAGGGGCCAAAGGCTCCTTTTCGAGAACGTCCAGTCCCGCCGCTTTTATCTCGCCGCTTTCAAGGGCCTCGGCAAGAGCGGTATTGTTAACAACAGGTCCTCTTGCTACATTTATAAGGACTGCTGTTTTTTTCATCTTTTTAAGAGCGTCAGCGTCGATAAAATCCCTTGTGATATCGCTTAAGGGACAATGGATTGAGACAAAATCGCTCTCTTTAAGGAGAGTATCCTTATCAACGCGCTCGTACTGCGTAACCTTACTTGTACCGGTGACGGAATGGAAGATAACCTTGCATCCGAAGGCGCTTGCTATCTGCGCTACCTTTCTTCCGATATTACCCATTCCCACGATTCCCCAGGTCTTGCCCGCAAGCTCGTAGAAAGGAACATCAAAGTTTGAAAATCTGTCCTGGGCGCTGTACTCGCCGGATTTAACGTAATTGTCGTAATGCGGCAGGCTCTGAGAAAGAGCGAGAGCCATAGCGAAGCTGTGCTGCGCAACCATATCGGTACAGTAGTTGACCACGTTGCAGACGGGGATGTTTCTTGATCTTAAATACTTAAGGTCGCAATTGTCATAGCCCGTGGCAAACTCGCAGACAAGCTTGATATTGGGGGCATCCCCTAGGCTTTCCTCGTTCATCGGCGACTTGTTGGCTACCACAATATCGGCGTCCTTAACCCTCTCGGCGACATCGGAAACCGTAACGGTATTGGGGTAACAAACCACTTCCCCGAGCTCGTTAAAGCAGTCAACCGGGATATCGGGTCCTACGCTGTTTCTTTCAAGTACAACTATCTTCATAAGTCCGCCTCTTAAGCAATTCAAAGAGTTAACCGGTCTGCAAGATATTGTGCAAACCCTGTTTATTTTATCAAAGTCGTGTGGCAAATTCAAGGTTATGGTGGTAGAATGTCAATTATTAAGAATAAATTAAACAGATTGGGTTTTTGTTTAAGCCCGAAGGAGAAAAAATGAGTAAAATAGTTCTCACCGGAGGCGGCACCGCGGGACATGTAACCCCGAACCTTGCTCTCCTCCCGGCGCTTAATAAAGAAGGTTTTGAGATTACTTACGTCGGCTCTTACGATGGAATCGAAAAACAGCTTGCCACGGATCAGGGGCTTAACTACGTCGGCGTTGCGACAGGCAAATTCCGCCGCTATATAGACGTCAAGAATCTGACCGATCCTTTTAAGGTTGTCAAGGGATTTAATGAGGCAAAAAAGTTTTTAAAGGAATATAAGCCCGATGTTGTCTTTTCAAAGGGCGGATTTGTAAGCGTCCCCGTAGTCCGCGCTGCGGCGGCTCTTAAAATTCCCTGCATCATCCACGAATCGGATATGACACCGGGGCTTGCAAATAAGCTTTGCTACGGAGCGGCAAAGAAGGTTTGCTGCAACTTCCCGGAGACCGTTTCAAAGCTCCCCGCGGGAAAAGCAGTCCACACAGGAACCCCCATCAGGGCCGAGCTCTTTACGGGCGATGCAGCGAGGGGAAAGGCTTTTTGCGGATTTACGGATGATAAGCCTGTTTTGATGGTTACCGGAGGATCCCTCGGCGCCGTAGCCGTAAACAAAGCTTTAAGAGAAGCCCTTCCTTTACTTCTTCCCAAGTTTAACGTCTGCCATCTTTGCGGAAAAAACAAAAAAGATGAATCCCTTGAAGGAACCAAAGGTTATGTACAGTTTGAGTATATAAAGGATGAGATGAAGGATCTCTTTGCTATGGCAGATGTAATCATCTCAAGGGCCGGAGCCAACGCTATCTGCGAGATCGTAGCCCTTAAAAAGCCAAATATCCTTATTCCCCTTCCCGCAAAGTCAAGCCGCGGCGACCAGCTTTTAAACGCAGAGTCCTTTGCATCTCAGGGATACAGCAAGGTTTTAGACCAGGACACTCTTACTCCCGAGCTTTTGACAGATACGGTATGCGCCGTATACGAAGACAGGGACAGCTATATTCATGCTATGGAAAAAAGCTCCATGCAGAACGCCATCCCTGTTATTATCAGTCTTATTAAAAATACGATCGAAAAATAGTCCGAATAAGTTTAGAGCCTTACGGTCTTTCCGGGTTCTATAACCATCGGTTTTCCATCCTTACCCTTATACCAGATCTTAAGAGCGGTAGGATTGTAAACGATGTCACGTCCGGCGCCGAATTCCAGTCGTCTTATAGCTGTAATATAATCGTAGATTTCACCGTTTGTTGCATACCAGATTTCATCTCGGTTTTGCATCATATCGGTGAATTCTTCTATTATATGCCAGTCATCGGGGCGTCCAAACTCGTAGGAATGTCCCCAAACGTACATAAGAGGAAGTTCTTTCCAATCCGGACAATCAAGAAATTCTTTTCCCCATTTCATTACATCATGATCATGATGGCAGGTCGCATCCCAGGCAAGGAAATTTTTAGGAAGATCAAAATAATGATTCTCACCAACGGTTCTTGAATAGTGTACTCCGAGAGTGCCGATTATCCTTATGATATTATCGTTGTACGCGCCGAAGGCGTATGCCATACCCTGTACAAGACCGCCTGTAAGCTTTTCGAGGGCCTGTCTATCGGGGAGAATTTCAAGCGCGATCTCCTGATCTGTCATCTGGCAAAGGTTTTTATGTTCAACGCCGTGGATTGCGATCTCGTGGCCCGCGTAAATCTCGGCGAGCTTGTTTTTGTTGACATAGCGGCCGCCGTCAGTATCGCAAAGATTTGAAGAGTTTAAGTTGAAAGTTCCCTTCATTCCATGCTTTCTAAGAATTTCCGCCAGCTTAATATCAAAGATCTCTCCGTCATCGTAGCTGAATGTCAGCGCTTTTTTCTTTCCTTCGGGATATAAAAATTTCATGAGTTCCTCCTAAGATAATCCTGATAGGTCTCTTTCATAGCCGAAACCTTATCGGTAAATTTAAGTCCAAGCTCTGCTATGGCTTTGCCGTCATAGTAATTTGACTCCGCCTTTGTAAGGGGGAAAGGGAGCGGGATGTTCTTTTCATTTATTACTTCTACGCGGGTTTCAAGGATCTCGAAGTCTTCCCCTGTAGCTTCTTTTAAAAGCTTGCAGAAACTCTCGTAGTTTTCTGTTTTGTTTTCGCAGACGTTAAACGCCTTGCCGTAAGCTGCCGAGTTGCCTGTGACAAGCTTTATTGCCCGGGCAACGTCTTTTACGTACACAAGCTGAAACTCTCCGTCCGAGTCTGTTGGAGACAGCACCTGCCCCGCGCTACGAATCCAGTAGAAGTACATTCCTTCCCGAGGAGCATAGTTTTCAGGGCCAAAGATGATGACCGGCCTAAGAACCGTATATTCACAGCCTTTTTTCGCGCAGGCTTCTTTTATCTCCGACTCGAGGGCAACCTTGCCGGATATATAATCGCCCGTCGTACCACCAAAACTCCTTGTTTCAAGAGGAGCATCCTCCTCCAGAAACCTTCCGAGTCCCCTTTGGTAGACATCAACCGTACTGATAAATATGTAATGATCTACTGTCGCCTTTATACGATCTAACAAGAAGGAAATGTCGCCTTTTATATACGCACAAAAATCCACAACGGCGTCATAGTGTTCCCCGGGAAGTTCTCTAAGCGCCGCTCCGTCATGTCTGTCCCCAAAAATCTCGGTTAGACGCTCGCTTTCAATATCAATCTTCGCTCCCGCGGTACCGCGGTGCATTATCGTAACTTCGCAGTCCGTTTCCTCAAGGATCATTTGCACAAAAGCCTTGCCGAGAAAATATGTACCGCCTATAACAAGAATCTTCTTTGCCATACGTCTCCTCCTTGCTTTTTCCCCCTAAAAGAATAACACAAAAAAAAATTTAAAAAAAGTTGTTGACAATATCGATTCTATAAGTTAGAATACCCTTTGTTGCGACACACAAGAGCAACAAACAATGCAGGTGTGGTTCAATGGTAGAACATCAGCCTTCCAAGCTGAATACGTGGGTTCGATTCCCATCACCTGCTCTTTTTTATTGCCTCCGGAAAGCCCGTGGTTACTGGGTTTGCCGGAGGTTTTTAGTTTCGAAAAGAATTATGTTGTGGGGGTCCCCGGGGGTCCCTTCTTCATAGTCAAGTGCTCTCTGTGCGATCTCACAGTAATCGTAGTCTGCAAAACTGTAATTCTTGAGGTTTACTTCCACTGAATGACCAAGTAATTTTGCCCGGTTTGTCACATCGATTCCCTTAGGGATAAGGACATAAGAATTGAAATACATCCTTATAGCGTGGTTATTCGTGATGGAGTAGCCGAGGCTCTTACAGATCCTGTATAAGAATTTCTCATAACATGTATCTGCAAGTACCCAGCTTCCGTCGGGGTTAGCAAACACCCACTCAGAATTAATGCCGGCTCTTTCCTGTGCATCTCTCAGTTCTTTTAGTAAGGCACGTATCTTTTCCGTCATGGGGAAGTATCTTCCGCCCTTCGGTATCCTCCGCTCATTTTTAGTCCACGGAACATACTCCAGCTCTATAAGTTCTCAGCTGAACTTTAGCATATATGTTTAGTTTTAGCGTAAAATATGGCTTATTTTTATCTCATTTCCACATTTTATTCTGACTATCTGATTTTTTGTTGCCAAAGTGTTGCCA
>ODAI013378352.1_pt1 | contig 36036 bp, 40 predicted proteins | sample 1539321 | NCBI WGS metagenome assembly ODAI01 (sample SAMN02144231, study PRJEB22623) | gut metagenome | biome: sheep rumen | host: Ovis aries | place: New Zealand
AATACCACTATGAACCAGCGTTTAGAAACACTTCTCTCAACCGTTCTTCCGGATAACGGTCGTATCGAGCTGCCAAGGCCTTTTGCCCTTGATCAGCGTCTCTCTGTCGGCGTTTATGATATGAATGCCAGGTATATCCTCCGTACTGACGACGGCTTCCGTTTCAGTGACGGTGACTATACCCTTCCCATGTCCCGTCTGATGGATCATCAGGTCGGTGACTTGTGTGATGTTCTGGAGGAATACCAGCGAAATGACACCTTGAAGGCCTCCGACAAGGAGAATGCCCGTGTCGATGCCGCTGTTCTTGGCATCCGTCAGCTTGTTGCCGAGCATGGCCGTATGCTGGACACCGATGTATTCTTACAGAATCCCGTCAATATCGGTCATGGCATGCAGGTTGTCGGTGTCAGTGTCGCTTTGAGCAATACCCGTGACGATGCCGTTATCTTGAAACATAAGGAGCGTAATGCTCTCCATTACAGCGACTACCGCTATTATGACGGTGACCTCCAGCATGGAACCAAGGTTGTCAATACCCTCTCCAGCCGTCAGCTTGCCGCTGTCAGTCAGGAGCTGTTGGCCATGGCACAGCGCCATACCCTTGTGCCGGTCAACAAAGGTTATTACCATAATGGCAGTCAGATGTTCGCTGCCGTCGATGGTGCCTATCCTGATAGGATGATGACCGGTAAGCTCCGTGCCAATCCTATTGTCAGCGGTTTCTCTTCTGACAGCAAGTGCATGCTGTTGACGATGAAGGATGAAGCCGTCTATCGTGGTGTCACAGACCAGGAGCAGGCTGCCTTCAACCGTGCAGCCTATCAGGTGGCCCAGCGTCTCATCAACCGCAACTGTGCCGTCAAGGAAGGTGATGATGTCGTAGTCATTCTCGATGACTACAGCCGTGCCAACCTCGACCGCGAGGAAGAGCCTCTGAAGAATGCCGGTGGTGACGCCCTGAAGTCTTTGGAGGTTATCGCTAAGGCTATTGATGGTGATGCCGCTGTCATCCGTGAGAGTGACCATGTTGTCAAAGTTCGCTTCTCTGATGGCAATGCTGCCAACCGTTTCGCCGGTGACTATTTCCAGCGTTCACAGGTTGCCCGTTCTGCCGTTTCCCATCTCGCCCTTTTAGGTGGATGGAGTGATACGGAGAAAGAGTTTGTCAAGGCTTACCTTGTGGAGCATGGCGGTGTTGACAAACCCACCCGTGAGGCTGCTGCCGAGCGTCTGTTCAATGCCTCTGGTGTTGACGCTCTGGATGTCGCCGACACCCGTAAGGATAGTGTGAGGAATGAGCTTCAAGTTTTGGCTCAGTCCATCCCTGTCGTCACCTATTATTTTGCTGAAGCCAAGGATAAGTTCAACGAGATTATGGCTGGTCAGCAGTCCACTGAGGTTGCCGACTATTTCCCCTTGCATATCGGTGCATGCGGTATTTTTGAAGAGACAACTGGTGACGGCCAGCGTGCCTTTGTCGCCTTTGACAATAGCAATGGTGACAATTGGACGGAAGATTTCAAGACTTTGAAGGGTGCTGAGCTGTATGTCGGCGGCGTCCTTTCTGCCGATGATGTCCGTCAGCTTGAACGCCAGCAGTTTCGCACCATCGACAAGCCCTTGCTTATTGATACTATCATTCTCAGTAAGGATGATGTCTCAGGCAGTCTTGCCAAGAAACTGCCCTTTGATGAGCAAGGAGAGCTGGAGATTAAGATGGCTTTCTTCGATGGCTATGCCGAGGAGTTGCGCCAGCGTGACGGTGTGGAGCTGTCTGATGGCGACCGTCTGAAGATCACCTATCCCACTATCGCTGCCGTTGCTGCCAGTCAGAAGATGCAAGATGCTATCGAGGATTTCACCGACCGTCAGTGGCGTGGCAGCACTCTTGGTGAGAAAGTCTATGATATCGCCTTGAAGTATGGCAATGCCGGTAAGCTCTATGAGCGTGTCACTGAGGTTCCAAGGGAGATAGGCGACGTGGAGCTTATCGCTCAGGATGCCCTTTATGAGCGTATCACCGATACAGGCGCTCATGTCTTTACGGGTCAGCAGAAGCAGGCATTAGCAACCTATCAGCAGTCCTTTGGTACTGATGCCGACAAGAGTCTATACCTCTCTGAGCGTCTGATGAAAGGTATTCAGGACCGCTTGGCTTCTGCCGAGGTTCCTGAGAGCCGTATCAACGATGCCAAGCATGAGCTGGCAGAGTTCTTCCGTGGTGTGGAGCGTGATGTACCTCAGAAGACAGAGGCTGACTTTGTGAAGCTTGCTATGCCATATCTCAATGACAGATATGAGTCAGTCTTGATTCCTGCCTCTGTTCCCGTCCACGAGAACCCTTCCGGCAAGTTTGCCCATCAGATCAACCAGACGCAGGGTTATACCCCGCAGAGTCTGGGTGTTCTCTTCAATGTCAAGTATTTGACCATGCAGGTGCTCTATGACCACCATCACACGATGGAGTCTGCCCATGAGTACCATACTGTTCTGGGGCTGTCTTTCGACCAGCTTACCCCCAAGGAGGTCAACAGTCTCTTTAACTCCCTCCAGGGTGACCTTGAAGAGAAGGGTAAACTGCTTGCTGCCGGTATCACAGAGAGTGAGGATGACAACGAGGAAGTCCTCTTCGATGTTGCTTTTGACCTTCCCCATGATGAGCAGCAGCAGGAATTGGCAGACAAGCACCAGGTTGAGACTGTCGATGAAGAGAACAATATCTCTTCCTTCAACGACTACGACGATGCCATCTATTTCGCTGCCGAGAACCTGACTGCCCTACAGCAGCGTCCTGACTACGGACAGGACTTGCGCGATAAGGACAGTGTTGTCAGTATTGTCATTGAGCGTATGAGGGATTCCTCATCCCGTGCCTTCACTCCTGAGCAGGCTCAGGCTGTCAGGGATTATGTCGTCCAGAGCAATGATGTCAAGCAGCGTATGGCCGATGTCAATGACCTGTACTATTCTGCCGCATCCTCTTCTGAGACGAAGAATATTCCTGACTCATGGAAGGAAGATGTCAGGAAGGAGATGGATGATCTGGCCCTTGGCATTTTCCGTGACGAGTCACGCGGTATGCACCGTTAAATGTATATTTCATGGATTCACGAATTTATTTACAATTTAAATAGTTTAATTATGGGACGTTGGCCTAAGAGAAATGATTCGGGTGCCGGTTCACAGAACCAGGCTTCCGCGCAGGGGCAGACAGGCCGCTGGCATGGCCAGGCAGGCGGTGGCACTGCTGAGGAAAAGGCTTTTGACCTTTTCGCAGAGATGATGATTAACAAGATTGAGAACGCCAAGGGTGACTGGAAGAAGCCCTGGTTCAGTACGGAGATGCCTTGGCCCAAGGCCTTGTATGGCAAGCAGTATAACGGCATGAATGCCCTGATGCTGACTTTCCTCAGTGAGGCCCGTGGCTATCAGCTTCCTATCTTCGCCACTCACGAGCGTATTTTCTCCTTGAATTTCGACAAGGACGAGAAAGGTGAGCGTGTTCCCTTGGTTGACAAGGAAACCGGCGAGAAGCTGCCTTTCGTCCATGTGCTGAAGGGTGAGCAGTCCTTCCCTGTGTTCCTTTCCCAGACAAATATCGTCCATAAGGACACCAAGGAGAAGATCTCCTATGCTGACTATGTGAAGCTCTCTGCCGATGAGCAGGAGAATTACAAGGTCTACCATAACAATAAGGTCTATCTGGTCTTCAATGTCGATCAGACCAATTTGAAGGAGGCTCGACCTGAGATGTACCAGAAGCTCGTTGATGAGAACCTTCCCAAGAAACCGGAGGTTGCCGAGGGTGAGAAGTTCTCTTTCGAGCCGTTAGACCAGATGGTCGAGGGAAAGCAGCCCTGGTTGTGTCCTATCGAGATCAATAGCGGTCAGAAGGCCTGCTACAACAGTGGCACCAACAAGATTTCTGTTCCTGAGAAAGCCCTTTTCGAGCAGGGTGAGGAGTTCTACGGAACCCTTCTGCATGAGATGGCGCACTCTACGGGTCATGAGAGTGTCCTGAACCGTCTGAAGCCAGCCGCTTTCGGTAGTCCTGAGTACGCCCGTGAGGAGCTGGTTGCCGAGATGTCCGCTGCCCTCTCCTGTCATCGTTATGGTATCTCCAAGACACCGGACAGCCGTATTGAAGAAAATTCCGCTCTTTATCTGAAGGACTGGCTTTCTGCCCTGAAGGAGGATCCTAAGTATATCAAGACGGTGCTTAGTGATGTCCGTGCTGCTACAGGCCGTATCAATGTCATGGTTGACAATGCCCTGGAGGTCATCAATAAGGAGTCTGCCAAGCTCGACTTGCGTGATGATGATGACAACACCATCCAGTATGATGAGGATGGTAATGCTATCAATGTCGATGACGGCCATTATGCCGCCGATAAGAAGCAAGGCGAGGATGAGGGTAACGGTAAGAAGGAGGACTCCCACGAGGAGCACCGTCCCCACCGGAGCCGTTAGTCTCCATGGCATCATAAAAAAATACCATCCTATCTCTCACAGACGGGATGGTTTTTCCATTTACTAACTACTAACCATTAATGTAATCTAATAACTGTTTAAGTCTTATGAAAAAGTATTTATTAATGTAACATTATTCTTTAGTCCAGGAGGTCTGTGTGCATCTCTACCTCCTTGTTAAGCTGGTATTCAACGAACTGTTGAGCTGCTTTCTCGTCCTTATTCAGACCTCGTTCACTACAGAAAGATATGAAAGCATCTCGTCGCTCTTCCGAATGGTGGAACACATATGTCAGATGGTCTATCTCCCCTTTGTGGAGCATTTCCTGTAGTGTTTCTTCGCTATGATAGCCTTCCAAAACTCTCTTTTCCATACTCTTCACTTATTTAAGGGGTTATACGTGCATCTGTCTCATAGCCTGTCCTGCGGCGTTCTGCTGTCCCTGGCGGCGCATCTCCGCTTGCATCTCAGGCGTGAAGTCCTTTTCTGCGACATATGTCATGCTGCCGTTGTCGTCGGTCTTCCAGCAGCCGTATATGCCGAAATTGTATTCAGGTAGCTGATCTGCCTTGGCCTCGCGCTGCCATGCTATCGCGTCGCCGTCGGCTGCCCTCAGTCCTGTGATGGCCTGCAGGTCAACACCCAGCGAGGTGATGTTGCCGCGTTCGTCAGCCAGTTGGATGATCTTACCCTTGGTAATGTCATCCGTCTGCTTGCTGCTGATGGAGAAGTCACGCTCTATCAGTCCTATGTTATGTCTGATGACCCCTACTGGTACTGACATGACTTGTGAGATGGTATCATCGTACTGAACGTAGCAGTCGCCCTTGCCTTCTATCTCTGTTACGATAACCTTGCCGCCGAGCAATGCCCGTTGCTGGTTCTCGCTGAAGGCTGACAAGTCGTGGGTTTCCCATTTCGGTGACAGTGCCACGTCTACGGTGCCGTCATCCAGGCGTACCAGTGCAATACGAGCTTCTGACATCACTTTTTCGCCGTCCTGGTTGACGGTGACGATAGGTAGTATCGGTGACTCTCTCGAAGACAGCATGCGCGTCAAGACCACCGATGGAAGGTCATCGATCATTTCCTGTGTCAGTCCGAACTGAGCCAGTTTTGCATAGGGCATCTCACCCTCTTTGAATCTTTCAAAGCTTATCATAATACCTTGTTTTACTTGTTTTATATTAATTGTTTTAAAATTCACTGGCAAAGGTCGGAAAAGGTATTGAGAAAGGCAAAAATTGATAATACTTTGTCTTGATTTAACACATTTACGATTTTTATCGTCTTAAAAGCGTTAAATCAAGAGGAAAAAACACTGAATTTTTGTGCTCTAAAATAATGGGGGTATTTTTGCGGGAATCATAAGAAAAAAGAGCATGAATTACAGTAGAATTTTATCAGTTTTATGGATGACGGTCTTTTCGTTGACCGTTTTCGGGGCATCTGACGAAGATAAGTCAGTGACCAAGGATAAAGAGTATTGGATCAATCGCTATTCCAGCGTGAGCTATCCTGTGAAGAACCTGAATGTCAGTTCCACCTTCGGCATGCGTAAGGATCCATTCACTAAGAAGCAGGCCAACCATAACGGGTTGGACCTGAAGGCAAACTATGAGGATGTCTATTCGATGTTTGACGGTATTGTCGAGAAGATAGGCAGTGATCCGCGTTCCGGCAATTACCTCACGATGCGCTATGGCGCATTTACCGTGAGCTATTGTCACCTCTCGAAGAAATATGTCAACCGTGGTGATACGGTGTGGGCAGGCGATCCTATTGCCGTTAGCGGCAATACCGGACGTTCTACCGGTCCCCATCTGCACTTGACCGTGAAGAAAGACGGGAAGGTGACCAATCCCCACACCTTATTATTATATATCAAGAAGGTGAAGCAGGAATGCCTTGCCGCCCTTGGTGGTGAGAAAGAGGTGTCGGAGCCATGGAGCTGTAACGACTTCATATCCCGTTATGCTGCCATGGCCATGGATCACCAGAAGCGGTATGGCATCCCTGCATCAGTCACACTTGCCCAGATGGCCTTGGAGTCGGATTGGGGCCATTCTGAACTGGCCACCAATGGGAATAATTATTTCGGTATCAAGGCTACCAGGAAATGGATTGCAGACGGCAAGCCCTATAGCTTGCATGATGATGAGAAGCGTAATGAGAAGTTCTGTAATTACGCTACTGTCGAGGAGAGTGTCGAGCATCATTCCAGGTTGCTCACCAGCAAGCGCTACCAGCGTTTCTGCTCTTATCCGTCCACGGACTACCATAACTGGCTCAGAGGCATCATCAAGGCCGGCTATGCCAGTGCCAACAACTATGTGGCAAGTTGTGAGAAGATTATCAAGAAATATAATCTCCACAAGTATGATATTATAGCCAACAGGCTATAACGTAGGATTATTATTTATCAGCATGATATGAATACTATTATGAACAGAAATCAGATTATAAGGGAGAATTTCTGGAACCGGTTTCTTTATGGTGATGCTATTGAGCGTCAGCGTGGCGAGGTTGCCCGGCTGGAGAACCTTGTCGCTGTGTCGGAGAAGATATTGAAGAGCCTCGCAGACTGTAAGAGTCTGCTGGGCCTGCTTGCTATCCATAAGGATCTATGGGGTAGCGGTTTCCAGAATGAGAACCTTGGCCCCAATGAGTATGGAATGTTCCGGACGAAGGATATTACCACCATGTCGCCTGAAGAGGTCTACCTTGGTAACATTTTCGGTCTATGGACTTTCACCATTCCAGAATGGGAAGAGAAAGGTCATCAGTGGTTTGGATATAATTACTTCGGCATCCCTTCTACCACCACCAACTATGAGGTTGTCCTTAATCAGTACAAGCGTCTCTTGAAAAAGAATGTCGAAAGCATCACGAGTGATGCCAGAGACTTCTTGTATAACTATTATCAGATGAACCCTAAAGCCAAACAGCTATGAAGACGGCGCTATTGCATATATGAATAGAAACGGTATCTTAACCACCAGGGAGGAGATCGAAGCCACCCATGCCTCAGAGTATCTGTTCCCTACTGAGGACATGACCTTCAAGGGAACCCTTGACTCCAGGATCTGGAGCAAGAAAAACTGCCTGGTCTGTAATTTCACTGCTGATAACGGCATGAAGGTTAAGCTGATAGTCTATTTACGTAAAGAGGCTACAGGTAACACCTATAGCCCCAAGAGATGTGCGTTCAATTTTGCTGACGAGTGGGTAGAAGGCCTGTCCTTTGTCTGCGCTGTCAGGATAAACGGCAATGGCCGTCATGTGTGGGTATCAGCGGAATGACCTTATTTCAGTCCGTTGGCGTTCTTATAGTCCTCCATGTCTGCCTCACTCCGGAAGTTCAGCCCGTTATAGTAATACTGGTTACTTGACGTGCTCGGCGAGAGCATATTGTTTAGGATCCGTGCCACAAGTGCGGCATACAGTAGTTGTTCAGCCTGGAGCTGTGCTTTCTTCTGCTGGGCCTGCTTCTGTTTGATGGCAGCTTTCTTGCTGTCTTCCTTCGCTTTCCAGACATTATATTTCCTGATAAGGTCATCAAGGAATCCCCGGCCTATCCTCAGTACCGTTGATGAAGTTTCACCTGCTGTCTTCTCTTTCACGAAGAGGTCTATGATGCCAGGCATCTTCGCCTCGTAATTCTCATAGATAAGTGTCGTGATATCCTTTTTAGCCTCTCCTGAAAAGGAAAGGTCAATGTTCGTATGGTTGTTCCAGACTTCCAGCGTAATGCTGTTTTCCCTGATCTCCAGTCCACAATACTCTACCGACGGTGTCAGCTTAGAGATGTCATACTTTCCGTATTTCGTCGGTGTCTGGGCATGACAGAAACAAACTGTGAGAACAGCCACTGTCATTGTAAGAGTTTTAACGATTAATTTATTATTCATTTCTTATATTCCTCTTTTAAAATTCATATTTTCACTATAAGCGTTTTTTATTTCGTCGCTATTTGTTATATTTTGTTTTCTTTCTTCTTCTAAAGACCATTTCCATAATGGCATTACTTCTATTTTTCCATATTCATCTTCAATAACATCAGTTTCATCATTGGTTATAATCAACCTGCGATTCCCTGGCTTATATTGTTCAAATTTGGTCAGAGCATTAACTTCCCTTTGACGTGTATTATCATCCTCGAATATGGAGTATGCCGCTTGAATAGCCAGATTGTCTTCGGGTACATAAAAGTCCACTTCAACGTTATCGCGATAAAAGAATACTCGCTGATTATCAGCGTCATGACCGTATTTACGGAACAAAGAAAGTGCGACGGCATTTTCAAGTAAAGCCCCTTTTCCATTTTCAAGATGGAGGTTCAGGATTCCATTGTCGATGAAATAATATTTGCAAGATGTCTCTCTTTCTTTCAGGTGAGAGCAAATATTTCTTAATCTCAATATCAACCAGGCATCTTCACATCCCTCGATGTATTTTACTACCGAGGGCTGTGTGACAGATCCGTTTATAGATGACAAGAGGTTCTTGAAGTTTGTGTAACTCTGGGGCTGATGGACGCTCTCTGCCATCTTTTTCAGCAAGAGTCTTAGATGAGAATATTTCGCAGAAGATATTCCCGTCCTGTTAGCAATATCATTCAAGTAAATCTTCCTATATGTATCTATTAGATAATCTCTTTTCTCTGGACTGTTAAATGGCTTGTCCGCAATTTGGGGCATGCCACCCCAAAAAAGGTATTCATTCCAGTATCGTTGTATGTTTGCAATATTGGAGGTGCCATATAAATCTGCAGGACTACGCTTAACATCGTTAGCATTAAGAAATTCAGAGAAACTATAGGGATATACTTCCTTGGTGATATATCTTCCTCCAAGTCTTGACTGAATCTCCGATGAAAGCATTTTCTGGTTACTACCTGTAATCCATATTCTATATTTTGCATCGGCCATTCTCCTTGCAAATCTTTCCCAGCCATCTATATTTTGGATCTCATCCAAGAATAACAATGGATGTGTTTTGTTGTAAAGCTCAGCATGGCATATAAGCATATTGTCAAAGTCCTCTAAGGTGAAGCCGTCTAAGCGTTCATCTTCAAAGTCAAGAAACAGCAAATTATTCCATCCGTACCCTTGACTCAGGAGTTCCTGCATTTTCTGATATAGCATGTAAGATTTGCCTGACCTCCTTGCTCCAACCATGACTAACTGGTTATAGTTACTTCCAGGTATATCTCTTGGAATTACTTCATATTTCTGAACATCTTCCTGTTTAGAAATGATGACGTGCTTTATTCTATCTTTGCTAATCATAAAAATTAAATTTTGTTCTTTGGGTGCAAAGTTAAAAATAATTTTTGATAAAACAAAGAAATATTAAAAATAAATTTTAATAATTTATCTTCCTGAATATTATTTATTTCTCCTTAACCGTCTGCAAAGATGATGCAACCCTACCCATACGCCCACCTCCACCAGACCCAGCAACAGGAAGCATACAATAAACGCTACAGGGTATATGAGCCACGCCAGTTGCTCCGTTATAATGACCGGATATGTTATTAGTTTATCCATTGTTATTTCTTGTTTTTATTGTTGTTTGGATTCTGTCTGTTTTCTGTCTTCTCATCCTCCTTGACAAACTGTTTCTCTATCTCAGCAATCATCTCATCCACGTCCTTGTTGACGCGGTTGTATATCTCGTACAGTTTGCGGTCACGGTTCTCTTTTGAGCCGAAGTTATAGAATGTCGGCAGCGGATAGTTCTTGTAGTCCTGTTCCTCTGCTTTTATTTCTGCCATGTCGAAGTTTGTCTTGCAGAAGAATTTCGATGTCTGGAACTCCTCGGACTCCTGGATGTTCATCGATTCATCGTATTTGATGCGTTTCTTCATGAAGAGCATCTTGAAGATGAAGTTCAGGAAGTCCACAGTCTTCTTATGGAAGAAGCTGGTGTTGGTCTTTGTCGGTGTGAAGTCTCTGGCCACCTGACCGCAGATCCATCCTGAAGGCATGTCCGATATCTTGGATGCCTGTACCATCGAGTCCATGTTCTCGTTCAGGTTGATGCTGGTGCGGTCGCGGTCGATGGTGACGCCCTTTTTCAGTTGTACCGTCTTACCGAAGATGTCATTTGACAGCCATTCCAGTGTCTCTTTTGAGCGTGCTGAGCCAGACACCACGTTACCGATGGTCGTGATGATTTTCTGCATACCCACCTTGCCGTAGTCTGCCTCCAGCTGTGGAAGCTCCTGGAAGCCGAGGATGACTGCTACCTTGTTTGAACGTGCCGTACCTATCAGGCGGTCTATCTTGTGGAAGTACAGTGTCGGCACCTCATCCACGCAGATGTCTACGGGAATGTTCTTACCCTGTCCGCTGTTGACGCGAGTCACCAGACGGTTCAGGATCATGGCGTTCAGGGCACCGTTGATAGACTCCTTTTCCGGGTCGTTGGCAATGAGCAGGTAAGACGGATGCTGAGGGTCTGACACTTTCAGGTCGAAGTCATCCCCGTCCTTATGGAATACCCAGTAGGCCTCTTTCGTTGCCAGACGGGAGATCTGTACGCGCAGGGTACCTATCATACCTTCCAGCTGTTCCATGGCTTTGTTATGGAATGCGGTCATGAACGGCCCCAGCAGTGGCAGACATTCCGGGTCGGTTTCCAGCACCTGGAATATCGTGTTATAGTCCTTGTTAAGGAATGACAGCACGTGTGGCATGTCCGAGTATTTGCCCAGCCAGTAGGCTGGCTCTTCCGGAATGGTATGTTCCTTGTCGGCGTATGCCCGTCCTGACAGCTTGGCGTGTCCTGTTTCCTTGTCTATGTAATAGTCAGGGAACAGCTCCGTGCCGTCGGCTCTATATGGCATGCGTTTATAGTTCACGAAGAAGAATATACATGCTGCCAGGAAGTTCACGGCTGATGTCTGGAAGAACTGGTCAGAGCCACCGCCTCCCTCTTTCTTGCCTTTCTGCAGTGACTCTACCAGCGTCTCTGCCGTTTCCTGTGCGGCAGCCAGTGAGTCGATGTACTTATGCTGGATAGGGTTGACGCGACGGGAGTATTCCACATCCACGAAGTTAATGATGTTGAACTTACATCCCGGAGGTGTCTTTCCCAGTTTCTTGTTCTTGCGGTAGTGGTAGTATAGCTTGGTTGCCAGTGTCGGGAACTTATAGTCATATACCACCATGGAGAATCCTTTCGCCGAGTGCTGACGGATGAACGGCTCTATCACCGAGAATGTCTTACCAGAGCCAGGCGTACCCACTACGAAGGTGCCACGAAAAGGATTGGTGATATTGATCCAGCCATGACGGAACTTCTTTTTATAGTAGTACCGCATGGGGATGTTCACCGAATATTGGTCAGCCTTGTATTCCTCACATTGCTCAAACGACTCGTTCTCCAGGTTGAAGCGGTCTTTCAGCATGCCGTCCTTTAGGTATTTCGAGACGTTATCCAGTGCGATATGTATCGCCACCGTGCCGATGATGGATGTGACGGCATACAGCCAGATGTGCAGCGGGAACCCAGCCATCGGCATTCTCATCAGGTCTGTCAGGAACAGCCATACAGACAGGATGATCAGAGTGACGCCTATCCCGATGGGGATAAGCACCATTTTCCGTGCGTCATACTCTATCTGTTTCTTGTTCTTGGTACCGATGCAGCAGATGATGACCAGCAGCAGCGTTGTGAGCTTGCTGTATGGCATGTGTCCTGGCTGGTATATCATCCAGCGTCCCATGCGCTCGTGTATCTCCACCAGCCAGTTTCCCACCGGCTCCAGCATCTGTGGTGATACCGCATACTCGAAGAACTCCACCACCACTGATATATAGATAAAGATGCGGAGGGTTGTATATAGGCCCTGTAGTTGTTTTGACTCTTCCATGATTTCTGATTATTTATTATGCGTGAAGGATCCTTACTTCCATTAGCGGTGTGCGCTCGTCAACATAGCGGCGACGTGTCAATGGAGCCTTTTCTATCGTGGTACGGTGTGCCTGGTAGCTGATGGGCTTGCAGCGCCATGTCGCTGCTGCCAGTTCCTTGCCACCGTTACCCTCCTTCACGTTCTGGTTGATGACGGCAACGATGTTGTTGACATCCTCCTGGTTTATCTGGTTTGAGGTGATGATAACCATCCCCTCTGCTTTCTCAACTACTTCGATGTAGCGTCCACCGATGACGGTGTCCAGTCTCTTGTGTAAGGCCGTCAGCCTTTTTTGTTCCTCTGATTGTCTCATAGCTTATATCTGATTTAATGCCTATCGCCATGCCCCTTTCCAGCGCAGGCGGCAGCGTTCGATGATTTCTCTCCTTGACTTGGGCTTGTAATGCTTGTCCACGATCTCGTTCCAGACGTCCAGGAATGTCGTGTATTTGATCATCAGCGACATTCTTCTGAGCTGGTGGTTCGTCTTCTTCAGCTTCGGGCGCATGCCGAGAATGATCTTGATGCGTTCTTTTTCTGTCATCTTCGCTCCGGAAAAGCACACCTTGTGGATGTCCTTGGCGATATCCAGGCTGGTCATCACCAGGTCTGTATATATCTTGTTTCGCTTCGATGAGAAGGCTACTGCCAGCGCGTTTGCCGGTGCGTCGCTCACGACGCTGTTCAGCTCCTTGATGTTCTTGGCCACTTCCGTTATCTCGTAGTAGATGCCGTACACTTCTGCAGCTATCTGTATCACCTCATTGAACTGGTCCAGGTATTCGTTGAACTCGCGCTGGAAGTCCGTTGTAGCCGACACTTCTTCCTCCATGAAGATGTGCATACCCGACATCACCAGCTGTGCCCGCTGTTGGGCGTTCAGTGCCTTCTTCGACTGTTCGGTGAACATCAGGACGGTCGCTGCACGTGTCGGGTCGGTGTATGGTATCTGACCATACATCCTGACTGCCATGAGGCATCCTACGAGTATAAGTATATATATTCTTTTCATCTTCTGTCGGGATTAGTTGAGGTTCTTATATCCTGTCTGGGCACGTACCCACCGTTTGTAGGCCTCGCGTGCTATCTCGCCGTGGTCGCGCTCTATCATTCCTGCCGTCGCCTTGTTCCAGACATCCGTCAGCGTATAGTAGGAAATGCTCAGTGCCAGCTTGCGAAGCTTGTAGTTGAAGTCTTTCATGGTGTCGTTGACCTGCCAGAGTATTTCCGTGCGCTCAGCGCCTGTCAGCATGTTTGCCTTGCCGCCGACGGCCAGCGTATTCCGAAGGATGTTATACACCTTAATCAGTTCTGATGCCGTCTCTGCGTAGAGGTTGTTCATCGACATGGTGGCTACCACACCCTGTGGGTTATTGCCGACGGCATTGATGATCTCGTACAGATGACGGAGCGTGATGACACCCTCAGCATAGAGTGTTGTCGCTGCCTTTAGGCCTTCGGCATAGCCGGAAGCCGTCTTCAGGTACGAGTTATACTTGGACTCCCAGCTTTTGATGGAAGCATATTCCGCGCCGATGGCGCTCTCCAGGAGTGCCGTCTTCGTCATAGCCGTTGTCTGTTTCGACACCGAGTTGTTGATCAGCTCGCCACCACCACCGATGGCTACCACCTGTGTGCCGTTCATCTCTACGACCTGTCCGCTGGTTTGCAGCGTTGCTATCGTCATGAGGCCCATGACGATGCCCTTACATACGGTTCGTAATCTCATGGATGTGCTTCATTTGTTTATTATACTCTACTCTCAGGCGTATCTCCTGTACGACCTCTTCCTCTTCCTCCACACCTATGATGTCGAGGTTCGGCAAGTTCCGGTCGCCGGACATGATGGTAATGGTCTTCAGTCCCGTGAGCTGCTGCAACAGCGATCGGTGCTGTTGGTAGTCCACGACACGGTAAAGCTCCATATAGTCTGTCTGGTGTACCACGACACCATGCCGATAGATAATCTGCTCACCTGTCACGATATATTCTATTCTTGACAGTGAGATGATCTGATAGAAGAGATATGCAGCCACCACCATAGCCAGGAACAGCAGTATTCCGTGGAATATGAAGCTCGTCATGAAATATGCTATCGTCAGGGCGATACACAGTAGCACCCATAGCAGCTGATTGATGATGAGCTGCCTGAAGCATGGCTTGATGGATATTTTATCGAATGGTGTCTGCATAGACTACTATCTTATCTTGTTATTATCGGGACATGCCGACGCTGCGGCTTTGTTCCACTGGTATATATGTAATAGGTGAATACGATTCGGTTAGATGCCTCGGCCTATGCCGCCCTCCTGACGGACTTCCCGTTGCATGTCAGCCTCGAAGGTCGCTGCCGCCACTTCTGCCGGGTGTACCACGCCTGGCTTGAAGTAATGACCGCCACCTATGTGCGATTCGTACATCTCCGGTCGCGGACGGTGTGCAATGTCATCAATCATCAAGGCAGCGTTTCCAACCGTTACCACTGCTGCGAGGATGGCTGCCCCGATATTCACTCCCTGTCCCGGACGTGTCTTGATATCCACCTCGTCGACGCTCTTCGCGAACAACTTCATGCGCTGCATGTCATCCACTGCCATGAAGCGGTCGAAGTCTTTCTGGCTGATCTCGTGGGAGATGGCTTTGCCGTCGATGACTGCCGTCATCTTGTATTTCCCCTCCTGGTGAGGGTCTTTCTCTACGGTTATATCGCCCACTTCCACCTCACGACCATGCTTTCCTTCGCGGTAGAAGCCTTTCTTCTCGTTCAGGGCCTGCAAGTCCTGGCCGCTCACGCTGTTGGAACGGGCATTCTCTATCGCCAGCTGTTCGCCGGTGATATATACCTTCTCATCCGCTACGCGCTGGGCAACACCCTCATCAAGGTTGAAGAGCTTGCTGAAGAATGCCAGTTGGTCTGCTTTTCCCATGGTGTTGAAGTCCGCATATTCCAAGCGGTTTATCTCCTTGGTAACCAGCTCGCCATTAACTCTGGCTGTCAGGACGTATTTATCCTGCAAGTCAACGAGACGGTCTTTGCTTGCCTCCTGTTGCTGTTCAGGTGTCAGGCGTTCCAGCAGCTCATTGGTGGTATATGCTGCGAGGTTGCTAACCTCCCACTTCCCTTCCGGCTCCGTGCCGTTGCCCCAAGGTAGGGTCAGCTTGTTGAATTGGTCGCTGTTCTGTGCGAAGTGAAGAATCTCGCTGTTTGTCAGCTCTTTGTTGCGGAACTCTCCTGTCAGGACGCTGGGGCCTCTCATGTAGCCGTTCTGGGCGTACATGTCATCTCCTCCCCTGCCGTCGCCTCGGTGGATTTCCACCTCGTCGAACATCTTGTCGAACAGCTTCAGGCGGTGTTCGTCATCCATGGCCAGGAACTTATTATAATCCTTCTCTGTGATGCCGTGCGTCACTCTCTCGCCGTTTATAACGGCAGACATGATATAGTTGCCTCCTCGTGTTTGTTCCACGCGGATTTCCCCTACGACAGCCTCACGTCCACCATCGACACTGTTGAAGAAGGCCTTGCCTGGCAGCAGGGTTGCAATCTGTCTGCCGCTGATGGCATTGGGATTCTGTTTGATTCTCGCCTCTTCTGCGTTGATGCGGGCCATTTCCTGGCGTCGCGCCTCTTCGTAGCGTTTGCTCTGCTCGGCGATTTCCTTCTGTTCAGCCAGCAAGCGTTCCTGTTCGAGATAGGGTGTCTCGTATTTCTGGTAGGCTTCGCTGTCCTTTCGGAGGCCGATGCCTATCATATCCTTGCTTTCCAGCATGTCGCGTGTGATGCCCTGCTCGAAGTCCTGGAACTCCTTGGTGATCTTGTCGTTGATGATGCCAAGGCGTGTCTCTATCGATACACCGTTCTTGCCTGTTGCCTGCGCTGCTGTCAGTTGGCGAACCTCCTCATCCGTCAGGCTATACTTATAGTCACGGTGGTTTGCTGATGACTGGATAGTCAGTGTCTTGTTGGCAGCATCTACGACGATGCCGTGTGATGACAACACTTCCTGGAATTTCGCATTGGTGAAGTAGATGTCAGCCGTGATGGTGTCAGACAAAGGCTTCGCTTGTCCTGTGGGTCGCGGCTCCGACTGTAGAAGTTTTATTTTCGGGTCGGCATTCACGATGTCGATGACATCCTGTGAGGCCTCCTTACGGTCTCCTTTATAGTAGAAGCCGTATGCGCCTGAGCGCATCTCTCCTGGCTTGATCCTGCCGTCTGGTCGTTCTGCCACCATCGGACCACCGGCGCGGAATACGCGGTCGTTGATTCTTCTGAGGTGCCAGCCGTCCTGATGACGCGGTCCCCATCCGAGGAAGTCCCCGAACCAGCCAAGACCATGGCGGTGTGGCGGTCTGAACATCGGAATGCCTACGCCGCCTCTGTAGCCATACTCGCCAACACCTATACGGTAGCCGTGCAGTCCCATGGCTACACGTCCGCTGGCGTTGCGTGCTGTCACGAATCCCTGCGGGATGTCAAAGTCCTTACGGACGATGGACACAAAGGTGTTGTATGCCTTTTTGTTGTGATAGTTGGAACCCCAGTTCATCAGGTCATCTACCTGACGGTTGCTGAGCTTATAGTTCAAGACAGGAGAGTCATGTCCCATGACTATTAGTTCCGGTTCACCGAACTTGTTCAGTGAGATATGAGCCTGCATGCCGTTCCTTCTGAGGATATCCTGCAAGCCAGGCGAGACATCCAAAGCCCTTGGATTGGTGAATTTACGTATAGCCATATTCTTTTATTTTATTATTTTCGTATTATCAATAATATTTATTTCCTGCTGCCGAGTATTCTCAGCAGGTAGATGAAGAGGTTGATGAAGTCCAAATACAGCGATAGGGCACCCATCAGTGCCAGTTTCTGGTAGTCCTCGCTTTCCTCTTCCGCTTCTATGAGCATCATCTTTATTTTTTGTGTATCGTATGCCGTAAGGCCTACGAAGACGATGACGCCGATGTAGCTCAGTACCAGCATTAGTATTCCGCTGTGCAGGAAGAGGTTAACGATGGTTGCCAGTATCATGCCTATCAATGCCATCCAGAGCAGCTTGCCCATGGTGGACAGGTCTGCTGCCGTGGTATATCCCCATAGCGACATGATACCGAATGTTCCTGACGTTATCAGGAACACCGTCGCTATAGATGCTTCTGTATATGTCAGCAGAATGACAGACATCGTGATTCCGTTGATGGCGGCATAGATGACAAACAGCAATGTTGCCTGCGTCAGTGTCAGCCTGTCGAGTGCTGCGGATATGCAGACTACCAGTAGTACCTCTGTTATCAGCAGTCCGAAGAACAGGATTCTGTTCGTGATGATGGTGCTGGCCATTACCGGTGTGGCTGCCGTCAGGTATGCCACCCCTGCGGTGATGAGCAGTGCGAATGTCATCCACAGGTACACTTTTCGCATGAGTGCAGGAAAGGCCTCCGAGAGCTGGATGCTCTCAGAAGCCCTGCTATTGTTGTTGTTATTGTCTGCTGTCATATACCTATATTATTTAAAGTATAGCAATATGCACGTGTTTCTGTTGCCGTGCATCGGTATGTAGGAGTTGATACCGCCACGGTATTGCAGTTCCATGCGGTCTTCCGGCACTCCTTGTTTCTTCAGCAGGTCGGCGATATACTGTGCACGTTTCTGTGACAGTTTCTCGTTGGTATATGCTGAGCCGGTCTGCGAGTCGGCTGCACCAACCACCCTTGCTGAGAGGCCATAGCGTTTGATGACGCTGGCTATCTCGCGGACGTTGATGATCTGAGCCTTCTCGTTCAGGTCTGTCGTGCCGAGACGGAAGAAGAAGAATACCGGTGTTCCTACGAATATCTTGCCGTCCTTCATTAGACGGAAGTATTCCCTTGGATCCAGCTTCGTGGTGTCTGCAGCATTCCATGCTGCCGGTTCATACACCTTGTCTGTTTGTGCCAGGCGTGGATGGATGCCGTCATCCTCACTCCAGTTCTTGCCGCGAAGTCTTGCGCGAAGGGAGTTCAGACCTGAATAGTTATTCTTCGGGTATTTCTTCACCTCACCCTCCGGGATACTCAGGTCGTACTTATCCAGAAGACCTTCAATCTCCAGAATCTTGCGCATCTCTGCCAATGAGGCAGCATCCTTCGCTTTTTGGACGTTCAGCTTATGGATCTTGCTGTTGGCATTTTCCAGCTGACTCATGAGCTGGTCGTTCTGGAACATGTACGGCTTCGGGTCAACGACACGCTTCCAGCCGTTTTTGCCGATGGTGTATGTCAGACCAATGCTTGCCTGTGCCAGGTTATCGCCGAAGATCTTGTTCTCACCCCAGCCGTCGAAAGCCTTCGACGTGAAGGTGTTGCTGATTTCTCCTGTGAGGTGCAGGCGGTCTGTCAGGCGATAGCGTCCTGCTATTCCCAGTGTCATACCAAAAGGTTTGGCACCGTTATAGCTGTTATGTACCAGGCCGATGCCGATATAGGGTATCAGGTCCCATTTATTCAGCATCTCATAGTCCTCGCGCATGGCGTTCGTGATGTTATACATCAGGTCTGCGTGGAGGTTCTGGTATTTCCGTGCCTCCATAAAGGCGTCAGTCAGTTGGAAGCCCTGGAAAGATGCCCGGACGGCTACAGTCGGGGTAATCCATTTTCCTGCTGAGATATTCAGCAAGGGCTTCGTGCGGTCAAAGAAGTCACCATGTCCTACTGGCTTTCCGAGGAATGCCGACATACCGCCTTGTACGGTGATGAACCAGTTGGCATCCCATCCTCCGTTAGAATATACGTTGTCGAGGTACGTCACTGTCACAGGCACAATTTCTTCCTGCATGAACTGTTCCGGCTGCTCATCATCATTGATGGGAGCTGCCATGGTCTGCCCTGTGAGGGCTACGGCCATCATGAATAACATAATTTTCTTCATAGATTCTCTTATTGTACAATAAATCTGCTGCGAATTTACCTATTATATAATACACGCGGAAAAATAATCAAAACTTTGTCTTGATTTAACACATTTACGATTTTTCCGAGTACTTTTCATTTATTTTTGCCAAAGAAAAAAAGTATTCTCAACCTCGTTCTTATAGTGAATGAATATGTATTGTGTTCAGAACCGTTATTATCAAATTTAACCTTGATGTTGTTGACAATGAGTTGTCATCGTCATCCTTTTCATCATCCTGGTTATTCTCTTCATCTAACAGTTTCTTGCCAGTGATGAACTGGATGACATGTTTAAGGATTCTGACGACAATGGCCAGCAGAACCAAACCTGTCAGTACTGCTGCCGTTATCAATAGCCCTGTTATCAACATCTCCATTATTCAGGCTCTTGATCGTTTTCATCACATTCCACACCGTTCCCGTTACTCAGGAACTCGTTCATGTCCTGCGTGACAGTCTCTTCGATATTCTCACGTATCTTTTCCTCGTTGAAGGTGAACACCTTTCCGAGAATACCGATAGAGATGGCTTCCTCTTCGCCGTTCTCGTCGGTGATGCTGCCGACGTTGAATATCCAGAAGTCCGTCAGGTCAATTTTGCCGTTCTGGACTTTCTCCAGGGCCTTCGGTACCACCGTGGTAGAGATATAGTCCGCAAGGTCGCGGCTCTCTGCCGGTATCTCGATACGGTTCTCGAAGATGTCATCTACGACGTGTTCCACTACGTCCGTCACTGCGTTGGCATGCTGGAGCTGTGACGGGCGTGTATTCTTCATTGCGCTGTACATGACCAGTGCAACGGCCAGGTACACTACAGACAATGCCACTGACTTGGCTGTTCCTTTGATTATTTTCATAATGTTTCTTATTTGATGTTCGACATTCTCTTCTATCTCTATTCCTCCAACATTGGTCTGATGGTGTAGGCTGCCGACCTGGGGCTTGCCCCCATGACGAAGGAGCCGTCCGTGAAGGTGATGAACGGACTCTGGCGTTGGTTAGTGAAGTTCGATGACCAGTAATCTCCTTTTGTCCCGAAGTACCATACGCTGCCTACCACATGCTCACGCAGGCCGGATGCAGGGAAGAATATCTCTGTTTTTCCCATCTTCCAGAGCTGTCCTTTCTGTTCCTTTTTCCATTCATGTTCTCCGTTCTCTGCTATGAAGCGGAAGAAAGCATCTGTTGGTACACAGTAGCCTGGAGGGCATGGGTCGTAGACGGTCTTGACCGTCTTCACTCCGTGCTGTTCACCGACTGCCGTCAGCTTGGCATTCCAGAGGTTATATTGTCCGGCTCCGTATGGGCCGGGATAGCCGTCTTCCGTGTCGGTGAAATGTACGGTCGGATAGAGTATCGTCGCCTCCATGCTCTTGGCTGACGAATAGAAGTTCGAGACGGTATCGCCCTTCTCGTCGTAGGCCATTCGAGGCTTCTTGCCGTCCGCTGCCGACGGAATCTCAGGATCCTTTCTGCCCCATTGGTAATAGGTGCAGAAGGCATAGCCTACCGGTTTGCCGTCGTTACGTTCTTTCTGGGTGACGGTTATCGTCTGTTCCCTGCCAGCACCCTCATCCTGCCTAATACGGATGGAGAGGGTGCGGCTGTTTCCGCCCTGTCCCAACTGTTGACCGTCTATCGTCCATCCGAGATTGACGGGCGCAATCGAGAAGGTCTCTTCCAGCGACCCGACTACCAGAGGCTCATCCAAGGTTTGGTTGGTGAGCCACAGATGCCATGACCAGCAAACGGTGTCGTTTGCCATTGCCGCTATGACGGCATTCCCTGTCATGGCCGTGTCGGGTACGGAGAATGTCAGGTAGTCATCCTTGATGGTTGCCCCAGCTATCATGCTTGGCGAGTCTTGCCAGAGTACCTTGGCATGGTTGGGGTTCACTCCGTTTTCTTTAAGCCAAGGTCTTTTGATTCCCTCGCCGAGATGGTTCTGGAACGGTGTCAGGAAGATGGCGCTATTGGCGCCTTCCGGTCGGTATGCCACCTTGTTGTCTACGCCATTCCTGATGGCATTGCCATAGACCAGAGGCAGGCGGTACGTTCCTGGCGAATTGACAATATAGCAGTTCGCCGTGTTCATCGGTGCCGTCCCGCCCTTTGTCGATAGGTCATAGTCGATGACGCTGTCAGCCTTCAGGGGCTGTTGCCGTAGGATGATGTCTACCGGCATCGGCTTAGTGCTACCCTGTCCTGAGTAACGCTCTATCACCGCCCATAGCGGAGCGTCTTTCTGCCAGGTTATCCCGTTGTCGGTAGAGAACTCCATCGTCCAGGGAACGGCTGTCAGGGTACTGTCCTTCCCGATACGGTAGGACGCTATATTGATGTGGCTTGTGCCACCTTGTATCGGAAACTCCCCGACCTGTCCGACTCTCAGGACGTATGTCTGACCTGCCTTGCTGTTGTCTGTTGCCATCAGATCATGGGCTGATAACATGTCGTTTTCTCCCGTGCATTGTTGCACGATGATGAATACCAGAAAGATGCACAGCAGTATGCCGGCTGCCAGCAGGCATTTTCTTTTGTCGAAATGAAAATTTGTCTTCATAATATTTTACATCTGTTTCACTTGGGGAACATTTCATCCATCTGTCCCTTGATGCTCTGCTGCAGGTCTTTTATCGAGCTGATGCGACCGTCCAGGCTCTTGATGTAGTTTTCAAAATCCTGTCGGCTCTCTGCGATAAAATAACCCCTGCCTGTTGCCATCAGTCCACGTATCAGATGCTTGGTACGGATGTAATGCAGTACCTTTCTCAGTCTTGCTGGATTGATGGCATAGTCGTTCAGATACAGGTGGATGATTTTCTTGTTGGTGATGGCTTTCTGTTTGCCGATGCACCCCTGTAGCACTTCCACGACTGCGGGAAGGATCTTGCCCTTCTCGTAGTCGCTCAGCGTACATGTGTCTTGTTCAAAGTTCTTAATCATAGTCCGACGGATTTAGTGATTGTCTCTCAGGGAATTAATGTTCCCTCCTGATGCTGACCCATCGGGCGAGGCTGTAAAGGTTTTTTCACCAGTTGCATGAAGGCTTCACTTGGAGCCTCTAAGCTGATAGAGATAGATACCTTATCCTTGGCAGCGACATTCACTTTGAAGCTGTCCCCCAGTTGTGTCTTGATACTCTGAAGCTCATCCAGCGACGTATCTTTCTTTGGAATGACGATTTTCCATACACCCTCTACGCCGGTTTCCAGGATATTCACATCCTTGCCGGGTTTGAACTGTGTCTTCTCAACGATTTCAAGTACTTGGGCCACTATTCTATGATAGTCGCTGCCCAACATTGTGTTTAAAGTAACCTTTTCCATGTTGCGATAATATTTAAAATGAAACAATATATTCTTTTATCTCTTCAGCTTGCGTCCTGGTGGTCTCATCATCATTCTGGCCATCAGGAAGCAGCGGCCTCGGAAGGCTTCGTCATCCTCGTCGGGCTTTCTGCCCCAGCCGGTGCCCGGACTGCTGCCGCCACCGCCGCGTGACTGTGCAAAGCTCATAGCCTGTTCAATGGAACCCATGTAGAGCGCCGCTGTCACGGCTATGATTTCTGCGCCTCTCTCTGCCGCATCTTCGAGGATAGTTCCACCGATGAGGTCATCATATATTTTGTCAAAATGTTTTCTTTCCTCATAGGATAGTGACTGGCGGTAGTCGTCCATGTTCCCGAAGCGTTGCTGGGCTTCTGTTGCGAACTCTCGCCACCCTTGTGCCTGAGATTCTTCGATGATTCTCGAACTGCTGATTTCATTGAGCGTCTGTTGCTCCCTGTTGATGGCACGTTGCAAGTCATCATATTTATGTTGAGCATCCGCTTTCTGGTCGAGGATCATTTCCAGCTGTTGGCTGGCCTGGTCAAGCTTCTCTTTCTTGTCCTTCATCTTCTTATCGACATCCTCCAGTTCCTTATTGAGCTGCTGTATCTGCTGTCTGATTTCCTCACTGTTGGAACGCCCTTCCTTGACATTCTCTTCCAGCTGTCTGATTTCCTCTTGGATATCGTTCCTGCTCACCTTCATATTCTCCAGCATTTTCGACAGACCTTTCACCTTGATATCCGTCCGTCGGTATTCCTTGTTGAGAAAGTCCAGTTCTTCCTTTTTCCCCTGTAGGTTATTCTCCATCTCACCGCACCTGTCTTTGAGCCATTGCCAGTATTCCTCTGATGTTCTGTGTCTGGCTCCCGTGGTGTTGATGTCCGTTCCTCTTTCGAGGCCATATTGCTTATTGATTTCTGCGACCTCGTTATGCAGGGACAGGAAAGTTTTACGAGCCTCTTCTTTGTCATGACCAAAAACATCATGATAGGAAATCTTATTCTTCTCATTGACTGGTACAAGTGTGCAGTGTACGTGAGGATTTTTCTCGTCCAGATGTACGACGAAAGCTATGATGTTTTCTTCGCCGAAACGTCTGGCGACGTAATTGTACATATCTTGTGCCCATTTCTCTATTTCCGGGTGTCTGATGACATGTCTGTTATCGGCACCTTTGGTTAGGTCAATCTGCTGGTCACCGAACGCGAGTTTGTGCATCTGATCGCGTGAGCCGCCGAGGATAATATTCGCCACCGTGTTGCGGTTCGGTTCAAGACCCTTTTTCCGTTTGATTTCGTTAGGGTCTTCTATACCCCTTCTGCGAAGATTATCCTTGAAACGTTGAACAATGGAATAGTGCTTGTTGACGGGCTTGATGACCCCGCCGCGTCCGACCTCAAAATTCAGGTTTACCCTTGTCGGATCGTAGTAGCCGAATTTCTTGGCGTCGGGGTCCATCACCGAGTAGTTACGGAGGTGTTCCGTACTCTGCCCGGCTGACATGCCTTTTCCTTCACGAAGATCAAATACCTGCTTGGCCATGTGTTTGAGCTTTTTATTGTTCGACGTTGGGGTCTTGGGGCGTAGCCCTGAGCCTAATTAGACACCGAGCTTGCTCCCCGTAGGCAGGGTGTCGCACCGTTTGTTCGGAACGAAAAACGGTAATTAGGCTTACCGGTTGTGAAACAACCTTGTGCGCAAGCGCAATCTTGGGCGTTTTGAAGAAACGTCCGTGGAACGCTCGGAAAGGACGCTGTAGCGTCTCTGAGAGGCTTCGCCTTGTAGGAGACCACCTGGAAGGTGTAGTCGCTTTGAGACTGCCCTGGAAGGGTGTTACGTTACGCATCTGAACCATCTTGGGGAAGATAAGTGACGTTGGTGATAAAGATAGCGGTCTTGTTTCCGACCTTCTTGATGGTCGCGGCTCCTATGGAACATAAGGAGTCGATGAACTTCTTCACGGTGTTGCGATCCCAGAGCCATGCTTTTGCCAGGGCGAGGATGCCACCGTCCAGATAGCTGTCGTTCTTTGTCAGCGTTGCCAGACGATGGCGTCTTACCAGGTCGAAGTATGCTTCGGCCTTTGACAGTTTATGAGATCCCAGTGAGCTGCTGTCTTTGAACAGCATGCTCCATAGGTCATAGTCCGTCGAGACAGTCATCTTCGGTGGCTGTTGAGTGGACTGTGAGAAGCTGTCTTCAGCGTGGTTTTTATTCTGCGTATTCATATGTAGAATTTTATGTATATATTTCTGTTGAAACGACTGTTGAAACAGCGTTTATTATAATCATGTATATTGTCAATTATTCGGAGATATTATGCCGCTTCGCGGTAGAGTGTTCGCGTCTTCTGACGCTGATGTACCGGAATACATTTACGTCCCTTAGGTTGTTCTATCGGACGTTTGTTCGGATAGACGTATGCTGCCATCAGGATGATGGCTAAAGTCTCTGCCATAATGTTCCATCTGGGAGCCAGTATGGTGAGCGTGATGGTGACGAGTCCGACGAGGCAGTATAGCCGTCTGCTATTATGCAGAAGGGTAAGTATCTTGTTGCTGAAATGATAGGAGAAAAACAGGAGGGTGAAGCACCCCACCAGCATGGTTGCGTGTGGCTTCGTGAAGTACGGTAGCCACACCTTTATTTCAGCAATCTTTTCTACATTCTTTCCAGCAGAGTTTTCCAGTGTCTCGCGCACCATGTGTGCGATGCTTGAAGCAATGTGGAAATCCACGTACTGATAGCCTATCAGAACCAGCAGGATGATGATGGTAAAGAAGCGTCGGAAAGAGTCGCTTCGTTTCATGCCGTCATAGATTCGCCTGGCGAAATTCCTGACGGAAGTGCAAGCCTTGGTAATTTTTGGCAAGTGCTTGGCAAGGAAGGTATATAGGTTGCTCTGTTGAGCACCTTTTTTCTGTTGTCCTCGCTGGTAGTTCGCATAGGCGAACGGAATAATGGCCAGTACCAGCGAGAGGATGACTTTCAGTAGTATCATAGCTCTTTTATTTTAGTAGAATACTATTAGTATTATATTGAAAATATTGTAAATATTTTATCTTTATACAAAGTGAGACACGAAGGTCTTGTAATCTTCTGCTTCAAACTTGAAGGCACCAGGTTCTTGTAGCAGGTAGGTACCTGCCAGATAGTGGTGCCTCACTTCCTGGAACATGTCTTCCAGGGAGTCGTAGAAGGCGACGATGATTTCATCGATCACGCCATACTGCTGTGATTCGATGGAGATGATATACATCTCGTCGCTGTAGGGCATCGAGTAGCCGATGACCTTGACGACGCGACCGTTATCCGTGCTAACGGCATAGAGAATGTTGACATTGATTCTCGTAGCAAGTGTCGTGACTATTTCCTCGGCCATCTCCTGGCCGATGAGTGGTATGCGCACCTCTGCGCATTTGTCGCGCGGGATGAGTTGGAGATCGCTGGTCTTGAACATGCTGTTCTTGAAGTTTCCCTCCAGCGTCTTCAGAAAGTCCTTGAAGTTCTCCTGTGCGCTCTCGCTGACAGTGAGAGGCATCGGGGTGGTATTGTTGTTGTGTTCCATAATCTATTATAATGCTTGACGAAGGTACGACTTCAGGAAGTATCTCGTCAGGATGTCCGGCAGGTTCTCTGTCTCGGACTTTTCCGACTTGTCAAAATCTTTCCCATCTATGTATGCCAGAGTTCTCGGCAGCTCTTCTGCCATCTTCTGCAAGCTCTCGGCTTGCTCTTCGGTGATCGATGCCATGGAATAGGCATCGATGGAGAGGTATGGCTGCAGCAGCATCCATCGGTAGTTGGAGGTCTGCTGCTCCGTCAGTTCCTTACCGCTTTGGCAGTCGCGCACGACCGCTTCCGCGTTCTGTATGATGCGTCTGTTAAAGCGCATGGAGATATACATGATTAGTCGGGAGCTGACGGGGTTTTCAGGATTTACCTGAGTACTCTCGTACAGTTTCTGGAATATCAGTGCCGTCCGGTTTGCGAGTGTTTCCAGATCCTTTTGTTTCACGTCGTGAAGGTGTTCCATCAGGGAGCGGAAACAACGGTCTTCCTCGCCGATGAATTTAAGAAGTTCGCCTTCTTTCTTGAAGGTACCGGACTTCTGGAGCAAGGCTTCGTAATTCTTTACAGATTCTTCTGCGGTCTTGTAAGTGGCAGCCTTGTCAAGATCGTTGTAGAATGCCACGGCATTCTTGTAGTCTTTCGACTCCTGGATGTTGTCGCGGTTCCGGGCAGTATGCACCTTGAAGTAGATGACATCTTTCATCGTTCTTGGCTCATCGAGTGCCAGACGCATAATCTCGCCCCGAATACTGTCGGAAACAGCAAAGAAATCGGCTGCGATATCACTGCTGGAATCTATGGTGCTGTCACGCACCATGACAGAGAAGGTGGTGTCCTGTAGGGCTATCCACCTGTCGGCTATCACTGAAAGCTCCTCTATGGTTGCTTTCTTCAGTGGACGAATCGCTGCAAGCTCTTTGTGGCAGGCGTCTACCGCCTGCTGTGTCGTCTCGAAAGAGAATTTTTTAAGTTCTTTGTTACAAGCCGTAAAACTTGCGGCTGTGACGATGATCATGGCGACGGCCATGATAACGGAAGTGAGATTTTTGTGTTCCATATCTTGTCAATTTCTATGTTTATATCTGCATGCAAAGGAACACTAAAATCCGCACACCACGAAAAATTATCAAAACTTTGTCTTGATTTAACACATTTACGATTTTTCGTAAATTGTTGGTGACATATAATAACTATATATAAGGAATTGATAAATATGGATTTAGATTAAAATCGATGGCCGCCTTCCGGCCATTTGTTTTCGAGAATAAAAAAAAGAAAACTGACATATAGTAACTATATGTCAGAAATTCATTATTTAAGAGAAAGGAGGCCTAAGCCTCCTGAGTCTCTTCTTTCTTCTCCACCTTCTCGATGGCGGTAGCCTTCCAGGAGATAGCGAAGTGTTCCTTCTCGTCCTTGCCTGTATAGCTGCGAGGCTCGAAGTAGCCGGTCACCTTGACAAGGGTTCCTTTCTTCAGCAGTTCCAGCTTGGGGCTGTCGGCCTTGGTGCCAACCTCGATGTCCTGCAGGGCTGAGATTTTCTTCTCGTTGCCGTCCTTATCCTTCTTCGTGGTACGGATGGCGAGTGGGAATCGTGCGAAAGCACTGCCGTTGTTGTTCTTTACTACGTTAGCGTCTACTGCTACGAAACCGATCACTGTGAAATTGTTGTTAGTTGCCATAATTCTTTAATTTTAAAGGGTTTAACTTATAATTTTTACGTGCAATAAAGAGCCAACAAGAAACAGTCATGCAAAGACAAGGAATAACAAGCAAATTTTACGGAATACCCCATTTTCTTTAGGCTTCAGCCGTTAAGAAGAAAATGCGGAAGGCTGCTGGAAAATTTGAGTAGGGATAAGGAGCTGTGCGACTGGTACTTGACGAATGACGCTTGGGCTACCTTTGCAAAGGAAAAATATGAGTGAACCCGCATCAAAAAGGAAAGAGGCAACCATAACGGCAATAAGTGACTGGTCGAAAGCAGAAGCATGGGCAATGTCAGAACAACAGGCAACGCCTTTGGTGGTTTTCCACCAACAGATAAGGAGGTTAAAGTAATGAGACGAGTCAGCTCGTCAGCTTTCTCAGAAGGCTGATTGACATCGGCTGATAGCCGCTGGAATATAGGGAAAGGTTTTGTCGGAAAAACCGGCTGGGCTTCACTGCCAAGGCAGAGAGAGGGGGTACCTTTATCCTGAAAGGTGCCAGTTGGAGAGTGGAAAACATAAGAAAGAAGACAGGAGCAAGTTTCTATCTTCTCATAGCATGAGACAGATGTCATCTGAGATTGTCACTTTTTCCGAGACCCGCTGCTTTTGCAGCGGAAATGGGCTTTTGACCACAAATATATATATTATTATATAGGTGGTCAAAAACGGTGGTCAAAAACGGATTTTATGAGGTGTACCCTGGTATGGGAATATGTCCCATTCCTGGAGTGCTTCATCGGGTGTGCATCCGTGTTCCATGGCCATGAGGATTTCTTTTTCGAGGCCATGTTTTCTGGCGATATCTATCGCCTGCTCACGGGTGTACTCTGATGAACTTGGGTGTACTTTGGTGTACCACCATCTCCAGAACAGCGTTCTTATCTTGAAAAGGAATCTCATCGTGGACCGAGGAATTTATCACCATTCAGGTGGATCATGTGCTCCGGCTCTTCAGCCAGCCAGATTTCCGTTTCCCAAGCCAGGAAGTCGAAAAACTTCTTAAAGGTCTTGAAGTCGAGGAACGCCGTGACGTAGATCTTTCCTGCCGTGACATGTTGTGTCATGGCTGTTATCTCCTGGATGCGCTTGGGATCCATCGGTCCTACGGATGTGACGGCTTCGACGAAATAGAGCCAGTTCTTGTCAGGCCTATAGAGAACGACGTCCGGCATTTTGTCGTGCAGCGTGATACGGAAGCCAAGCTCGCGCAGGCGCTCTTCACGCTTCACGAGGTCTTTCTGGATGGTATCGCCTACATAGAGACATTCGGAATTTGGTGCAAAGCGAGGAGCAAATTCCTCAATGATGGCCTTCTGAAGCTGGTTATGTTTACCAGGTGAGAAGGTGAAGTCCTGACCGTTGATGTTCACGGGCATCTTCTCCATCTGTTTCTTGGAGGCGTAGATGTCAATGAGGCTTTCGTGGTTAGCCATGAAAGCCCTCAGAGGGGCGTCACTGATTCCCTTGTTCCGCAGGATGTCTACAAACTCCGCTGTCAGTCGCCAGCGGTAGTTGGGACTGTTGGTAGCCATCCCGTTATCTTCGGTGATGGCTGCCGTCCGGAAGTGATGTAGGGCTTGCTTGCGGAATGTCTCGCGGCTGTTCTCAGCATAAGAGACAGGATAGTTTGCATTTGCAAACTGGATGATGTCATGGATGCGTAGCCATTCATTTGTTGCCTCGCTCCATGGCGTTTCAGGCTTGATGTCTGCCATGCCCAGGATTGTCAGCACGCAGATGTCAGCCTGCTGCTGCCTGGGTAGGCCGAGAGCTGCCAGCAGCTCCCTTGTCTCTGTCATGTGATCCATTGTCTGATAATGTTATTGCAGGCGGCTTCGCTCAGGTCATTTTGTGCCATCAGTTGCCGACCCATCTCCTTGATGGTGTCGTGTGACGGTACCGGCATGGCGTTTATCTCTGTCGAGTTGACCTGTGTCGAGCCGTTTAAGATACGGTAGTAGCTGTCGTAAAGGGTGCTGTTCAGCAGTGTATAGATGCCGTAGGCCTCTTCTGCTGTTGCACACCTGATGAAGTTTATCTTATTCTGGGTGCCGATATGCTCATATTGAGGATAGTCGGTTGCCAGCAGGATGCCGCATTGCAGGCGGCGGTGTTCCTCCTTGGAGGTGAACCGCTTGACGAAGACGTAGTTTCCGTTTTCTTGCAGAAATCCTGTCCGGTCTGTGACCATATATTCGCCATTCTCTCCTGCTGGCCACACCACCCTGCCGTTCCGGATATGGTGGGAGTAGAACAGTGGCACAGCCCCTTTGACGGCTCTGTTGCGCAGCACCTCACGGGTACGGAAGTCCACGATGATGCCTGTGTGCATCATCATTTGAACTGTCTGAAGGGTGTCGGGGAGCCTGTTCAGCATTGTCAGCACCTGGCTTTCCTCTGGGCTTGTCACGAGAAAGACATATTCATTGGGTGCGACGACGGCACCATACGCCACCTCGTAGTGGCGCAGGTCGGCAAAGTCCGACGATGACGATGCCGTCATGCTGACGTGCTCAGGATGTGTCACGGTCTTTCTGACCTTGATAATCATCGTTTCCTGGAGCACGCTCTCGCCGTCGAAGACTTTCTCTCGTGAGTCGAAGATATGGATGTTCGTGATCACGCAGTTCCGGAATAGGAAGTTTCGGAATCGGGCGAAGTACGCCCCTGATGTCCAAGAACGCGGAATGATATATACCAGCTCACCTCCAGGGCGTAGCTGCTGTATGCTCTTCGCCCAGAAGAGAAAATACAGGTTTGGTGCGCCGTAGCACACCTCTGGCATAGCCTGGGCTTCTGGTGCGTCCTTGGGGATTTTCAGATAGGGAGGATTTCCTATCACGATGTCATATCTTTCCTCCAGCACTTCCTCCAGGAGGAAGTTGTCGGTGATGATATGATAGTTTACATCGTACAGCTTTGCCAGCTCATTGAGGTTTGCCGTCAATACCGGCAATACCTTATTGTCTGTCTCATAGCAGCAGACAAAGAGCTGGCCATTGTAACCTTCAGTGCGAAGGTGTTCCACCAGAGCAATGCTCAGTAGGCCGGTGCCTGCACCTGCATCAAGGATGGAAAGGCTGGTTTTCTCCTTATGAAGAGAAAACAGTCCTGCCATGAACTCAGCGGATTTCCGGGAGGTGAAGAACTGTCCGTACCTCTTCCGCTGGGCCTTTGGTATCGATTCGACGAATGCCGCTGTTGCGGCGTATGCTTTTTCAAGAGATGTCATTTCGCTGGCAAAGGTATGAAAAAAGACTGGGAAAATAATCATTTTTGAAGAAAAACTGCTTGTAGGAAGTGTTTTTTGAGTTGAAAGTTACATTTGGAAAAGAAGTTTTTTAATTGTCTTGCGATAAATAAAATACTTTTGCGAAGCATTTCTCCCGTCGTCTGAGTGTGATATAACAGTCATTAGTGGTGGGCCTGGCAAGGGAGAATATGCAGCATTGTCAAGGGCAGGAACAGGAGCGTGGTGACTTAGAGTAAGCCGTGTATTACCGAATAGGGAGAACGAATATTGCATGATGGTGCTGTAAACAGCTAAAGACTCGCCCTCTGTGGCGGTCAGCCGTTTGCAGCATGAGCAGGTGTGTATGATAATACTCTCCTGATCAAGTCAGGCATCATTCATTCTCACCGGTGATACTCAGTGTCTCTAAGGGTTTTCACCACCCTCCGGAGAAAGCCCAATGCCGTATATTCTCCTGCAGCCGTAGAAGGTCGCCACTGGCGTTATGTCAGAAAGGATGACGGGGTTATTACGAGCTTAGCGAGGATGGTTAGGGGAAATGAGCATCGTAGGAACGATGCGCAGATAGATAGCCTTGGCTGTCTATCTGGAGGTGTCCGACACCTTTTCCCGAAGAAAAAGTCCCAGGCATCATCACGACGCAGGGACTTGCAACAAATAATTAACTAAAAACTATATATATGAAGAAAAAACTATTTTGGTATTTCTTCCGTATCTCTCTTTCCGTGTAGCCAATCATGGATAATCGCCTGTAGCTCGTCTCTGGCTTGTTTGTCCTCAAAATGATTTCCAAGCAGTTTCACTCTTTTCTTCAGTTCCTGTGACATTTCTGTTGTTGGGTTTGATAGGTTCTCAAATAAGGTTATCTTTGGGCCATTCTTCTATGGCCGCCGTCTTGATTCCATGCTATCCGGTAGCGAGGATCGTCATGTCTGGCACCATCCAGCAGACGGCTCATCAGGAGGTAGTTTTCTATTATTTTCATGAATGGTATAATCTCTTCCTCCTGCTGAGGGTTGCCGGTGACGGAATGTGCCTGGGCAGTTCCTGTCAGGATGTCGTATTCCGTGACATGATAAAGCGCTGCCAGCTGCTCAATCACCTGATACGGTAATTCGTCTGTTTTCTGCTGTTCGTAGCTGATATATACCTTCAGATTGACACCAAGGAATCTGGCGACCTGTTCCGCTGTATAGCGCACTTTCTTGCGCATGCTTTCGATGATATTCATATCATTGTATTATTAGTAATACGTATTACAATATATATTTAAACCTTGACACCTCTATTCTTGATTTTCTGGTACTCGCGAAGCGTGTCCTTCTGTCTCTCCAGCTGGTTGGAGTAGTACATATCCTCACTGACGTAGGTAAAGAAGCGCATGCTCGTCATGTTGAGGATCTGTCCGCGAAGCATCCCGCCACCTTGCATGAAGATGTCATAGGATGACAGTACATCCTTTGTGTATTTCTTTGAGGACTTATCCCCTTCGGTGTCACACCACCGCCAGCGGTTCATGATATTTTCCACTTTCTGGTCGAACTCCAGCTGCAGACCTTTCGGTTTCAGGTACCGTTCCGTATAACGGTTGAAGGCATGAGGTGTGATATCCACGACACATCCCAGGCCATGGTTGCCTGGTGTATGACGGAGGTAGTGATAGAGTCCGTTTGGATCGAACCAGAGGACTCCTTTACCGCAGTTAATGTTCTTGCCGTGTTTCAGGTCTTTCGGTGACATATCCTTGGGAGCTTTCTCGATGGAGTATGTCGTATAGCAGAAGGCAAAGAACGACTTTCTTTTCTTCTGTTCCTTAGACCGGCACATGAACACCAGCCTCCATGGATTGCCGTTATCCTCAAAGGCATAGCGGATGAAGTACGGAAAGCGTGTACCCCTGCTGAACCGGTCCGACACGTCATCCATCACGCTGTCGAAGAGTCTCTTCGTCTTTTCCACGACCCTGAAGACCTCATGGAATTTCTCTTCATCATTCATGTTTTGTAGTATCATAGCCTTATATTTTTTAGTTTGTCGAACATTTCAGAATCCGTATATCTCCTTGAATTTTCTGGCCATGGTGTAGAAGTTTATCATCTGCTGTCCCTCATGAAATGTCTGTAGCCATTTCCGTCTGGCATAGAGGATTGTTATATTACTCCTCTCCTCCAGTGCCAGGTTTCTGATGGCTATCCCTGCCGGAAACTTCTCCTCGGTCAGATAGGTGCAGTATGCCTTGATGTCTGTCATCGTCACCTGTCCTGTCGTCCAGCGGATGGGAATGAACAGATCACGGAAGAGACTATAGTCACGGCTCATGTTCTCGAAGTGTCTCTTCAGCTTACTCCATGTGCTGTTGTTCCAGAATGTAAGAGTCTCATCCAGCCAATAGTTTTTCTCCCATCGGCAGGCTATTCGCTGTTCATAGATGCGTGGTGCCCATTTCATATAGTTTTCCACGTCGTAGGAACATCCACCGGCTGTTGCGACGGTGTCTGCCGGATGCATCATCGACGTGATACCGGCCATGTTTCCCTGGTTGTTCAGCGTGCGGAATTTCGTACCGTACCACAGGTGGTCGTTCGTCGGTGTGCGGAAGGCATAGACGCCCAAGCTTCTCATTTTGTTCATACTCCTGCCTTTTGTAAACTAACGTTTCATACCCTTACCCAGTTTTTATAATCTTAAACCGTGAGATTGACCCTGCTCTCGGGTAATACCCTCTGCGAGGTCATCCAGCTCATCAGACGTGTCACTTATCCATTGTTTAGGAAGACGTGCCACTTCCGAATCCTGAGCGACCTCGGACAGCAGTTCCTTAAACATCTCGCTGGCTCGAGTATTAGAACCTGCTGCCTGCTGATAGCGGTTAAGGGCTTCAATTTGATCAGAGGTAAAGGATTTCTGCCAAGAGTTGGTAATACGGTCATGAATAGCCTGCTTCGCTTTGTCGCGGAGGTCGAATATAACCTGTGGCATTTCCTTTAAATCAAAATCTCCTACATGTTCGTCTATGTCGGACAGCCCGTAATATCTTCGCTCATGCTCGACAACCTTTATCTTACTATTATCATCCGATGGATTGATATTCAGTTTGATGTCCGTATTGTTCTTCCTGTAAGCTATTTCCCATAAGTCTTTGTTAAGCCTGTTCCAGACCTTCATCTCATAAGAGTCCTTAGTCTTATCTAAGACATCATCAACGGATTTTGCATCATGAAAGATAAGACGGTCTTTAAGTGTTTCCACAATCCTATTCTTAACAGGATCATCAGACGGAATAAGGTTCAGCACCTTTCCATGCGAACCTTTGACCGTGATTTTCACTGCCTCGTCGAGTGTCTGACCCTGGATGTCTTTAATGTCAATATTCTCAGCCATAATATATAATCGTTATATAATGGGAGTTGGTTAGGCTCCCGTTACCTTGTTAACTATTTCGAAGCGGCCCCTTATCGTACCTTCTGGGAAGGTGCTACCGCAACCGGAACATTCTCCGCAGAAGCCTCTGGCACGTTCCTGACCTTCAGAATACAGGGCACATTTATTGTAACCATTCGGTACTATCTCCACAAAGCGGTACTGTTTACCGTTTACGGTTACCTCTTCACCTACAGCAAAGCATTTTATGCCATATTCATTCAGTTTCATAGCACCTATTCTTTAGGGGAATATATATCACGGATTATTTGATTAAACCATTCATTTATTTCTTTATCTGTCATGCCAACCTCTTTGAAGTTCTTCCGATAGTTTTCTGCCAGAGTTCTCATTTCGGTGGAAAAGATCTGTTTGAATATCATCTGCTGAACACGCTCCAGTTTTCTGCCGCACAGAACCCCAAGTTTTAAGATTTCGTTGTTATAGTAGAAAAATTTGTTGGCTTCCTCGATAACCTCCTTCGGTGCCGATGGGATGCAGTTCTTAATATTATTGCCAGAGAAGCCCAGCGTGCGCCAGTTGCCTACAGATACATAGCTGAAACGATCCGTCTCACCGTTGATAATGAGATAGTCGAAGTACACCGTCGTATCATCCGATATACTGGTGTCATTACAGATCTTATCACGAAGTTCATTCCAGCCGGAAGCCGGAATAACGACTGAAATAAGGGTGGCAGTCATTATTTTCTGGTCTTTGTTGTATCTGACACAGAAGTAGCCATTTGAGAATTTTGTAATTTTTGTATTCATCTTGTTATTTGTTAATTATTTATTGCGCTGTTGTTATTCATTTGGCGTTAGTTTTTTGTGGGAGTTGGGAATTTGGGGTGATATACTTCTTGGATACATTTTTTGACTAACTGTTCCACTTCTTTTATAGCCTCATGTTCAGAGAGACCACACTTCACAAATTCGATTTTGGCCAGCTCAATTTTCAATTTCAGTTCCTTCACGAGAAGTTGCTGTTCCTCGGTCAATGCACGTCCGATAACGATTTCTTCAGCCGTTGCAGGACGGAAGTATTCAGAGAGAGTCCACTCATAAGGTTTAAACTGGTTGCCAGTATCATGCACAAGATAACCGTCCTCTGGACTTGTATATATACCGCCTTTATGGCAGTAAACGCCATATCCACTTGGTACCTTCACGTCCTTAATACAAACGTAATGGTTGCCTTTGATGATTTCAATGTTCTTTGCCATATCTTTGCTGCCTGTTTGTATCCCGTCGGCTTCGGTTTAAATTGCTTGTACTCTGCGCTGTTATTGAACTTATCGGGTATCGAGAGCTGAAAGTCCTTATTTTCTTTTTTTGGATTTTTTCATCTGTCACCACCCTTATCAAAGAACTCATCGGTATATCGTTTCACTGTTTTAGCCTTTTTTCTTGCCGGTAT
>ODAI012439648.1_pt1 | contig 36027 bp, 34 predicted proteins | sample 1539321 | NCBI WGS metagenome assembly ODAI01 (sample SAMN02144231, study PRJEB22623) | gut metagenome | biome: sheep rumen | host: Ovis aries | place: New Zealand
GGCACGTTGTTCAGGACGGCAGCTTTCTTCTTACGAAGATTGCCGTGTCGGAGCACGGCAATGACAGGGGTGTTTTGGAGTGCGTTGGCGGCAGGTTTGTTTTGGGATGGTGGCGGGCTTGGCACCCTGGGCTTGACTCAGGGGCTGTATAAGGGTAAATGCCAACTCCTGCAGATTCCGGGTCGGGGCCCGGAATGACTGCCGGCCTGCTACACCGAGATTGTTCCGGGTATGCATCTTCTGCTCGGCCCTTCGACTGGGCTCAGGGACCGGATGGTGGTGGGATTGCATTTTTTTTGTGGTGGATGACGAGGGAGTTGCAGATTGAGGCGCGGCAGGGATTGGAGGGGCGGGCGCAGCCCGTTCCGGCGGGAGTGCGGAGCGCGACCAGAGGAATGGAGCCGGAAGGCGGAACCCCGGAAAGCCCACACACAGGGCATAAGCTGTTCTTTTACGGAACGTTTGTATTACCAAGAAAGCGCCGCAAAAAGAGAAAGAAGAAAAAGACTTGGCTTTATTTTAGGGATTTTACGCTTTCGCCTTCGATGAATTGGAAGGGGACGAATTTGTGGGAGGGTTTTCGGCCGTGTTCGATGGAATTTAGGAGGGAGGACAGGCCTTCGTTTGCTAGGCTTGTGCAGTCCTGGCGGATGGTTGTGATTCTGGGGCATGAGTAGGAGGCTACGCTGAGGCCGTCGAAGCCTGTGATGCTTATGTCTTTTGGGATGCTGATTCCCATGTCCGCAAAGCTGCGGCAGGCTCCCATTGCCATTACGTCTGACATTGTGAATACGGCACTTGCGTCCGGGCATTTTTTTATGAGGGTTGAGGCGGCGTCGAAGCCACCCTGGAGGGAATACATGGACGGTATGTACATGCTTTCTTTGTTGAAGGGAAGGCCGTAGTCGTTCATTGCGCGGAGGAAGCCATTGAAGCGCCTGCGGCTTAGGCAGCTGCTTTGGAGTTCACCGCCTATGACGCAGATTTTTTTGTGGCCATTTTTTATGAGGTATTCGGTGCAGAAATAGGAGGCTGTTTCGTCGTCAGTGCTTACGCTTGAGAGGTTTTTAGTCTGAGTGCCATCTTTGTCTTCCGGGCTGTTGGCTATTAGCACGCAGGGGACTTTTATTGCATCGAATTCTTCTTTGCCTGAGTCGGGGTTTCCGCCGAGGAATATTATGCCTGCGGGTTTTTGCTCGTAGTAGATTTTGCAGGCGGCCTGGGTTCCGTTGTCGTATTCGTTGAGGACAAAAACGCTGGCATTATATGGAAGATTTTGGAGCTTGTTTTGGATTATTTCCAGGAGGGAGTTGAAGAGGATGCTTTGCGCACCTTGTACCAGGACCGCGATTGTTCTGGGGGCGTGTTCCTTTAGCTTTTTGGCATTCTGGTTCAGGACGAAGCCGTACTTGTCTACTACGGAGTAGATTTTTTGTCTGGCTTTGTCGCTGATGCCGGGATGGTTGTTGAGCGCGCGGGATACGGTTCCCACTCCGTAGCCACATTCTTTTGCTATGTCTTTTATTGTCATATTCTCTCCTTGATGCGGATGGGGCACGGGGCATGATTGGTTTGCTAACACACGCTTGTTTTGCTAACATGCGACTGGTTTGCGAACACGCACCGCTTTGCTAACAGCCGCTTGTTTTGCAAATATACGCTTGTCTTGCGGACAGCCGCTTGTTTTGCTAACAGGCACCGCTTTGCTAACACGCGCTTGTTTTGCCAACACACGCACGCTTTGCTAACATGCGCTTGTTTTACTAACAGCCGTCTGTTTGCTAACACACGCCCAGTTTGCTAACGCACGCCCAGTTTGCTAACGCATGCTTGTTTTGCTAACATGCGCTTGTTTTGCTAACACGCGACTGCTTTGCTAACACACGCCGCTTTGCTAACATGCGCTTGTTATGCTAACAGCCGCCGCTTTGCTAACTGCCGCTTGTTTTGCTAACAGGCATTGCTTTGGTAACAGGCACCACTTTGCTAACACACGCCGCTTTGCCAACACACGCCGCTTTGCCAACACACGCCGCTTTGCCAACACACGCCGCTTTGCTAACATGCGCTTGTTTTGCTAACAGCCACCGCTTTGCTAACACGCGACTGCTTTGCGAACACGCACCGCTTTGCTAACACGCGCTTGTTTTGCTAACAGGCATTGCTTTGGTAACACCAGCTCGTCTTGCGGCCACGCACCGATTTGCCAACACACGCTTGTTTTGCGGACAGCCGCTTGTTTTGCTAACAGGCACCGCTTTGCGAACACGCACCGCTTTGCTAACAGGCACCGCTTTGCTAACACGCGCTTGTTTTGCTGACACACGCTTGTTTTGCTAACAGGCACCACTTTGCTAACTGCCGCTCGTCTTGCTAACAGCCGCCCCCCCATTATCCATTTTTTCCCAACATTGTCCAATAGCCAATCACATCCATAAAATCCCACAAGAAAATTCACCCCTTAACCGCACCGGAAATAACACCCTTTATAATATATTTCTGAGCGGAAATATAGAAAGCAATAATCGGTATAATTGCAACCACAAGCATTGCCATGAATCCACCGTAATCGGTAGCACCGTAAGCCCCCTGCATAGCAATCTGAATCGCAACCGGAACAGTCTTGTTGTCAGTACCAAGAACAAGGTATGGCAGAAGGTAGTCATTCCAAACCCACATTGCGTTAAGAATTGCCACGGTTATTGCGGTTGGCTTTAAAACCGGAAAGACCACAAGGAAAAATGTCTGCAAAGGATTACATCCGTCTATCTCTGCCGCCTCCTCCATCTCTGCCGGAACAGCCTTAACAAAACCTGCAAACATAAAAACGGAAAGCCCCGCCCCAAAGCCAAGGTAGACAAGCGTAATGCCAAAAACATTGTCAAAGTTCATCTTGTTAACAATATAAGTCATAGTGAACATTACCATCTGGAAGGGAACAATCATGCTAAAAGCAAAAAGATAGTAAAGCGAACGTGTAAACTTATTCTTTACGCGGACAATGAACCAAGAAGTCATGGACGTGCATACAACAATCAGCGCAAGAGATGCAACCGTTATAAAAACAGAGCGCAGGAAAGCAAGGAAAAATCCCGAACTTGTAATTCCGTTTATATAGTTCTGCACGCCAACAAAAGTTTCCCTTGCCGGAAGAGAAAAAGGAGAACTAGAAATATAAAGCTTGGACTTAAATGAATTCATAAAGACCAAAAAAACCGGTACCAGAAAAATTGCAGAAAGCAAAACTAAAAAGCAGAATATGATTGTTTTTTCAGTCTGCCTTGTATGAGAGTATTTCATTGTTCAATCTCCTTCCTTGTTGAAAACTTAAGCTGGACGAATGCAATCAGGGCAACGATTATAAAGAAGACCACAGCCTTTGCCTGGCCTACGCCCTGCCAGCCTACCCTTCCGTAGAAAGTATTGTATATGTTAAGAGCAAGCATTTCCGTTGAATGTTCGGGAGCACCCGCAGTAAGCGCCAAGTTCTGGTCAAACATTTTAAATGTGTTTGCAAGGGTTAGGAAAGTGCAAATTGTAATGGAAGGCATTACCATAGGAATTTTTACGCGGAATAAAATTTTAAGGTGGCCAGCGCCGTCTATCTGGGCAGCCTCAATCAGTTCCCCGGGAATGTTCTGCAAACCGGCAATGTAGATTACCATCATGTAGCCGGTAAGCTGCCAGTTTGTAAGAATCACAAGACCCCAAAAGCCGTACTTGGCATCAAAAGTTATGTCAACTCCCAAGGGAGCAAGAGTTCCGTTTATGAGCAGGTTCCAGATGTAGCCCAAGACAATGCCGCCTATAAGGTTTGGCATAAAAAAGATTGAGCGGAAAATTCCAGTTCCCTTAATTTCTTTTGTAAGCAGGATAGCAAGAGAAAAAGCGAAGACGTTCACGGTAACAATAGAAACAGCCGTAAACAGGGAAGTAAAAAGCAGGGCATGAATAAAATCGTTGTCAAAGGTAAAGGCCTTTATGTAATTTGCAAGCCCCACGAATTTTGCGTTCGTCACGGTCGTAAACTTTGTAAAAGACAGCCCTATTCCCATCACAAAAGGAAGAAGGAAAAACAAAGAGAATGCAATCAGAGTGGGCAGTATAAATATAGGAAAATATTTGTTTATAGACTTGTTATTCATAAGCTTCCCTAAAAAACGGCAGTCCTTGAATCTTTAAAGTTTGGAGGCGAAAGTTCCAAGAACTGCCGAATAATACAATTTAATTTGAATGGTAATTTTTTGGACGAAGCCATAAATGCTCTACCATCCATTGTTTGGCTAACTCGACACTTGCCATTTTTTACCAACTAGAACAAGCAGCGCCATGGAGGGCGCGTCAAAAGTTTGCAAAAAAAGCTCGTGGCTTTTCGCAGAAAAGCCATAGGTAAAAAATGGCAAGGAGGCCATTTTTTACCGCCGTTCCGCCCTTCGGTAACCCTCATCCCGCTTGCGCGGGACTAAAGGGGCTCCATGGCGGCGTAGGCTTATTTATGCACTAGTTAGCTGAAGATTCCTTTGCCCAAGAGTCCACAACCTGGGTAGCAACTTCATCCCAAGTCTTTGTTCCCTGAGCGTACTTGAGCAGGGCACCGCCAAAGTCATCCTTGAATTTCTGAGACGGAAAGAGGGTAAAGTTCCAGGCAACGGAAGTGATTCCGTCTTTTGCCATCCAGTTGCTAATTTCAACTGCAAGCGGATCTGTAGGACGTTCTGAATCAGAGAAGGTGTCAAATGGAGCAATAAAGCCCAGCTTGTTCGTAACATAGTCCTTTCCTGTTGCGCTGGAATAAAGCCAGTAGATAAAATCTGCTGTTGCCTTCTGGTCTTTTTCGCTTGCCTGGCTGTTGATGCAGTAGAAGTTTTCTGTACCAATGCACAAGCCCTGTGACTCTTCTCCAGAAGCACCAGTGTATATAGGGAGATATTTTACATTCTCTGCAAGAACCTTGTTTCCGCTAACACCTGCAATCTGACCCCAAGCCCAGTTTCCGTTCTGAACCATTACGCACTTTTCGAGGGCAAATTCTGCCATTGAATCTGTTACAGTCTTTGTACCAACACTCTTTCTGTCTACAGTGCTGTTGTTAAGGTAAAGGTCAAGAATGTTCTGGAAATTCTTTCCGTAGCTAAAAGAGATTTTCTTTGTTGCATCGCTTGCAAGGTCAACGTTCCCGTTCTTGAATTCATAATATACAGGAAGGTTTGCAAGGTGGGTCTGCCATCTCCAGTCCTCTCCTGCCTTTAGTGAAGTGCTTGCAAAAACACCATCAATGCCAAGTTCCTTTGCGTTCTTCTGCATGTCTTCTACAACTTCCTTAAGCTTTGCAAAGTTGTTGATTTCATCCATGCTTGAATAGCTTACAGCCTTTGAAGCAAGGGCAAAGTATTTGTCTGTAAGGGCCTTGTTGTAGATGATTCCGTAGCCTTCTACTACATAAGGAATTCCGTAAACGCCGCTTCCGGATGTAATTGCAAGTGACTTGTCTGCAAGGTGCTTGTAGAGTTCAGTTCCAGAAAGATCCTGGCAGTAGTCCTTCCAGTTTGCATAGCCGCGGGGACCGTTAATCTGGAAAAGCGTTGGCGCTTCTTTTGTAGCCATCTTGGAGACAAGGGTCTGCTCGTAGGAATTGTTTGCGGCTGTTTCCACAACAACCTTTACTCCTGTTTCCTTTTCATAAGCTGCTGCAAGTTCCTGATAAATATCTGCAACTTCCGGCTTAAAGTTCAAAAAGCGCACTGTTCCCTTTGCATCTGCTTTCTTTCCGCCGCAAGACACAAGCGAAAGTCCCATTCCCATTACCGCAGCAAGGCAAATTGCACGGCCAAAGATTTTGTTCATTCTTTTCATAAAAAGTTCCTCTTGTTTTTAGGCTGTTTTGGAAACGTTTCCAATTAATTAAATCTTAGCCCCTCCCCAAAAGGAATGTCAAACTATTTTTTTACTTTTTACAAACATTGTGATTTTTATACTGCATTTAAATACTTTTATTCTATTTTATGTCAAAGGGCCGACTGCAAGAACAAGAACCAAGTCAGGAATGACAGCTGCCACCCAAAGCCTAATTCCTGTCTGCATCAAGTGCCTTCACCCTATTTTATGGCATCAGCTTTTTTCTGGTGTTCATCCATTATAGGATTCCAATACTCTGCATACTTTTCCATGTAGATTGAATTTTCAGGACAATAAACGCCATACCTAATAAACTGCCCATCGTAATAGGTACTCTTGCTGGAATAGACGGAATAGAAAAGTTCTGGGGATGTATAAAAGCCCTGCATAAATCCCCTTATATTTGAATTGTAGCTTACACTATCACCACCATCCATCTTCCTAAAGTTTTCCTCATTGGCTAAAACAGCGTAGTTACAATCAGAAAGATATTCTTCATCATCAATTAAAATTGAGGAATCAGTAATGCCTGAGATTTTTAAGGTCTCCACTTTTTCTTCAGAAACATTGTCATCGTCCCCGGCAAACTCAAACCTGGATCTTGTAGTAACAGTCCTGTTTTTAAAGTTGCACTTCCATGTCCCAAAAGCCCCTGCCCCCATTTCTGCGTATAAAATGCTTACTTCTCCGTTTTGCTTAAAAACATATATGAGCGGCGGACAAGCAGGCTTTGCTCTTTTTTGAATCCATTGATTCTTTGTAAGGAATTTTCTAAAAGTTTCATTGTTCCAATTTTTGGTAGAAAAAGGAGCCGGCTTTTTTACAAGGTAGCCACCAAAAACCCATCCGTATTCAGGAGAAAAGCCTTTCCATTCGTATCTTGGCAATAATACTTCAATCCAGGGGGCTGTAATTCCATCGATGGTTTCTTCAGGGCCAACAGAAACTATTTTTACCCCAAGTCTATAAGAAAGAGTTGCAAGTTTTTCTGAAGAAAGGCTCGGCTGGCTTCTAACACGCAAACCTTCCGGAGGCTCAACATACATTGTGCCAATTACCCTTCCATTTTCATAGAACTTACTCTTGTCCGCAAAAACGGCTGCCATTAAAAGTGCTGCGGCAAACAAAATGCAAAATAACTTTTTCATATCATAAACTCCTTTAGCCCTGCGTAGACGGCGGTATTTTTATTCCGAATCTTTCCGCAATGCCCTTAAGAAGCGGGTGGTCTTCCGAAAGGTATTGGTCAGAAGCAGAGATAAAGCTGTCCTTATTCTCTTTTATCCGTTCAAAAAGTGCACGGCACAATTCCTCGTTTCCTCTGTAATAAAAACAAATCTTTGAAAGGTCAGACAGGGTTACGCAATAATTTTCTTCGCAATCGGCAAAGAGAGCCGCTATAGAATACAGGGCAAACCTGTTGTTGTACACTTCTGTTCTTTCCAAAAGCCTAAAGCCTTTTTTTGCCGCATCGGAACAGACATCTTCCTCAAAGAAGTTTTCCGTCAATTCATTCTGCTTGTTAATTGTTTTTAGAATTTCTCCGTTAGAAAGCAAAAGGTATTCACCTTCGTTTAAAGCATCATCCATAAATCCTCCTTAGTTTTTCTTAAAGCCCATACTCCTTATTTAAGTCCAATACAAAATGACCGGTGATTTTTTTGTTCTTCAAGTCCAGCACCACTATGTAATGTATATTCTTTACTTCTGTAATAAATGTTACGTGCCTGTAAGTTCCATCTTTTGCGTCATACACATAACCTATATGCATTTTTCCCAATTCTTCAACCAGGTTATTGCGCACATATTCATCAAATTCTTTTTCGTTAAAATTTTGTGCTGATTGTGTAACGTTTACAAATCCATCTTTTGGGAAAGTTGATTTAAATTCTTCTTCCGTTAACAGCATTATTTTTTTCCCCTTACTTTTCTTAATCCTGCCTCAATTCGCAAGATTGCTTCTACATGCATTATCCAATGTCTGGAAAATGGCATTTGAATTAGCCCCTTGATGTTTTTATTGCACCAATAATCAATGAGCCATATTGCATTTTCATCGTTACTTACAACCTTTAGCGACTTTATTCTTTCTTTGTCACTATCCGCATATTTTGTTTTCAAATCTTTGAAGCTAAGATTTTTAAGCCATTCTTCCGTAGAAAGCTTTACCTTTTCGCAGTATTCGTACAAAGCCTGAATGTTCAGCTTTTTTGAAAATTCGGCAATTTGATTTTTAACAAGTTCATTTCCGGTTGTTATTAAGGGGCTTTTGATTTTTGAAATAAAGTTTTCAGAAAATAAAATTTCCTGTCTTTGCTGGATTAAATCATTGGCAACAATGTCTTCTATTCTAAAGATATGCCACAGACTGTAGGCAATAGATTTATTATGGTAGCCATTTGCATTGATGAATGGCATAGAGGAAAAATCTTCGATTAGCAGTTCATCTTGCAATTTTTGGATGCAATTAAAAAGTTTATTGCGAAGCTCAAGCAAAGTTTTTTTGCCTTCATCAAAAGTTTTTTCTTTGCTGATTTGAACCTGCATTTTTTTGTTTAAGTCTGACCACTCTTTATTCATAACTGCACCCCGCAAGCTAAAATTATTTTACAGGAACATAGCCTACTTTCTTTATAAGTTCCTGCCCTTCATCAGAAAGGATCCATTTTATAAGCTTTCTTGTATTTTCCGATTCTTTGCCTTTTATGGTGACTGCATAAAAATTGTCCGTAAGCGGATATGTTTTATTTTTAATATTTTCTAGGCTTGGCTCTACGCCATTAATCTTAAGCATTTTTACATCAGGATTTTTATTCATGTTTCTAAGAAAATACCTGAATGTATAGCCGATTGCATTGTCATGATTTTCATAGTCAGAAACCACATCTATTATCCCATCCATAAAAGTTAGTTTCTTGTGCGTTTCTGGAGGAATAAGATCAAAATCTTTTCCCATCATTTTTACAAAAGCAGTTTGACTTCCACTGTTTCTTGCTCTTTGGAAAGGTCTTATTTTTTTCCATTTACCGCCAAGTTTTCTCCAGCTTGTAATCTTGCCGCTGTAAATATCTTTTATCTGCTGAAGGGTAAGGCTTTCTACCGGGTTTCTTGCATTTACAATAAAAACAAAGGCTTCGCATCCAATCGGATACATATTAAATTCCAAGCCCTTTTCTTTAGCTTTTTCCTCCTGCTCTTTTGAAGGTTCCGCCACAAAGATGATGTCATCTTCTCCCGATATAAGTTTTTCGTATGCACAGTTTGTTCCTGAAAACCTAATAAAATATTCAACATTACAATCTGAAGGATATACAGCCTCGGCAAAAGAACAGTAAACCGGAAAAAGAGCTGTTGCTCCGTCTATAACAGGAAGATTATCATCATTGGTAAATTTTAGTGTTGAGTCTGAATCAAGATGCGCAAGGCTTTGTGATTGCCTAAATGGAACATAATACAAGCTATACATTTCCTGCTGTTCTACTTTTAAAACACGCGAAACACAGGAGGCAAGCATAAAAATACTTGGTGCAAGACAAAGTGTTAAAAAAAGTTTCTTCATTTTTTTCCTCCGAAAGCAATCTGGTGTGGGAGTCCCACAAGACGATAGATTACGATGACATCTTTCGATGAGCAACATTAGTTCAAAACAAATCAGTTTGTTAAAAAGAAAGTCACTCGTTTCTCGTTCCGTGCAAAGTTTTGTACAAATCATCCGTGTATTCAGTCTCATGCTTTCCGTCCGAGCTGAGTTTCAAATGATAGCTTTCCTTTTCATCAAAAGTAATCTGCTTTTCCACCCTGGCAGGATTTTCAACATTCACAAATGTATTCGTTTTTTCCTCATAGCATGAAGTCCGAATCACAAAACTGGTGTCCCCGCCATCATACACATTTCCGACGCTCTCAAATCCATTTTTCTTATCTTCAATTGAATACGCATACAGTCTCTCGGAAGAAGCGTTCATTCTGCAGGAAACATTCCCGTTGTTCTCAACCGAAAGAGAATAATCGTCCCCTTCATCGCTGTAGCTCACTTGGATCAGGCTCTTCCCATTCAAGATTTTTATGCCAGAAACTTTTTTACCGTCAGCCGAAAGAACATAGTCAACCCTGCAGTCCTTACCCAGATTCACAGTCCGCACATCATTTTTTTTGAGTCCCAGAAAAAGTACGCAGGATAAAATCAAAAGTACAAGTATTTTTTTCATTTCCCCTCCACAAAAAAAAGTATATATAAATTCTTATGGAACCTCAATACCTAGTCAAAATCCTACGACACGGATGTTAGCAACTCGCACGAAGAGGTGACTTTTACAGTCTACTCTGTTTTTTCTATTCAACCTTCCATGCAGTCCATTCGATATGATTATATTGCATTACATCATCTGACTTTTTCACATTTTATGTCTAGAAACGAAACCACATCTTTATACTCTTTTGCACCAGTTGCAATTTCATATTCTATGCGCTTTAGTCCCCTTTGATAATCACTTTCGTCAATCATTGAAAGCTGGGAGACATCGCGCCTCTTATAGTTTTCGTAGAGCTCTTCTATGTTTTTATAGCTTTCGTAATATTCCCGTTTTACACTGATTTTTGAAAAGCCCGCCTTGCCAAGTTCATGACAGAGCAGTTCTTTTGGCCAGAACCTATGCAAATCTTCGCAATAACTTTCCGGGCAGTATTTATACACCCACCAGTCTTTCATGTATTCAGGTTCCACATTTCGGTATTTGAAAATTCCTTTATCGTTGAGCGTAGAAAATATTTTTGCCAATGCAACTTTTTTGTCTTCAAAATGATGAAAGGCAAAATTGCAGACAATAAAATCGCACTTTGTATTTAAGCTAAGATTTTCCGCTGTTGAGTGAATGAATTCTGCATCTAGTTTTTTCTCTTTTGCAAGCTTGAGCATATCCTCAGACGCATCCATACCAATCCATTTTATTTTTTTACTGTTGAATTGACTTTGCTGCCAATAAAGCCAGTTTCCTGTTCCGCAGGCCAAGTCCAAGACTGTAACTTCTTCTTTGCGAGAAAGCAACTCTTCAAGATCCTTGTCTAGCGGAAAATCCGTTCGTGATTTGTTTTTATCATAAACCTTTGAAACTTTTGTATAATTTGTTTTTAGCATTTGTTCCTCATTTGTATATAATTTTTTATTTCTCGCTTGCTTTTTCAAGAACTTCCACTGCTGTTATGCAAGTGTCCTGATATTTTGTTCCCTTATAAACTTCAAGGATTGTTAGTTTTACATGCTTTACATCTTCAGGAAGAATTATCTGGGTAAACTCAACTTCATTCCTGAATTCAAATTCCTTTTTAATGCCTGTATCTGTTTGGAGAAGGACTTTTTTGATGCGGTTGTTTTCTTTGAAAAGATGCGGTTTTAGTGGATCGACATATCCATTAAGTATGCGGACATCCCGAGGAAACCTGGCAGAAGAAGACATATCAAATTCAAATGTTTCACCAATGCCGTCTCCTTTCTTTCCTTCCGCCCACGGCTTTATCTGATTGCTCCACAAATTTACCTGTTTGTAAAGCACTGGCATAGCATAGATTCTGGCAGTATTTTCTGGTGCATAAGAAGTTCCGCCATCTTTTAGGTATGACGAAGCATTGTATGTTTTTATATTATAGCCATTGTCGTGTTTGTTAGAAGGGGATGAAAAATATTTCTGAACGGCTTTTTTGTCATCTTTTAGGAATTCAGAATTGTGTTCAAAGAATGAATAGCGGAATAAATTTGGTTCGGACAACCATTCGCTTTCATCTTCACTTACTTTGGCTGTATGGGTATCAATAATGGTAAAGTGATGTTCAAGCCTCTTGTTTTTGTCAAAAAGCTTTAGATGCTTGTAGCCGTATTCGTCAATATACATATCTACATTCTGTGAGTCGTATTTATTTGAGCCAAGCGCAAGAGAAAGGGTTGCATAGCGGCTATCTGTATCTTCTGACACATAGATTTTCTCATAATCATCTATCCAATAGAAATCTTTATTAAAAAGATTTTTTGTCTTTTTTACAGTTTCTGTTTTTTCGTAAATTGAAGAACTGCCTGAAGGCTGGGAAACATATTCAAAATATTTTCCAAAAAGAGCGGCATCATCTGAATAGGAACAGCGGGCTTTATAGTCTTCAAAATCTTTTGTTTCCCAGTCATCTTCACGGTCACCCTTTGAAGGAGCTCTAGTATTTTCTATCATTGCAGAGATACAGGTGTCCTGGTATTTTGTTCCTTTATAGACATCAAGAATTGTTAGCTTTATTGATTTTGACGGCTTGGAAAGTTCCAGATAATTGAAGTAAACTTTGTCTTCAAAATTCATAGTGTATTCCAGTTTGTTTGTAAGGTCTTCTACCTTTAGCTTTTTAACGCGGCTGTTTTCCTTAAAGAGTTTCATGTTTTGAATGTCTGCATATCCGTTGAGGATTGAAAAGCCGTAAACTGGATTTTTAAATTCAATGGAAATTGTTTCATTTATGCCATACCCTTTAGCTCCTTCAACCCATGGAATATGAGAATAGTTCCACCAATAAGGGTGACAACGGCAGCCAATTTCAAATGCCCTAAAAAGATTGATGGGAGCGTAAACTACATCTTGTCCGTATTGCTCTTCTTTTAAACTGGAAGAGGCGGAAATTGATTTTACATTATAGCTATGGAAAGGAGTACCGCCGCCTGCTGAATCTTCAGAATTGGAATAACGGTCATATTTGTTTTTTCCGTCAGAACGGAAATTACCAAAAAACTGCTTCATGTTCTGCCCGTCAATAATAAGTGCCTGGCGTCCGTTAAAAGTGAGCTTTAAAAATCCGTCTTTGTCGTAGGCAAGAAGTTTTCTGTCCAGCTTCATCATTTTCTTTTCATAAGGCAGCATAAAATAAATCTCGCTGTCGTTAAAGAAAAGAACAGATTCATCTTCTTCTCCAAGTGTTATCTGGTGTATTGAAGCTGCAAAAACAGAAGCGATTCCAGTTATGCAAATCATAAGCATGATTAAAAAAAATCTTTTCATTTATTTTCCCCCAGGCATTCAGCTAGGCATTTTTAATAGTGAATTATTCTTAAGCTAATTATCCAATTCTTTTACCATATACCCGCATGTAAAGGGGAAGAAATCAAATTTCTTTGTTCCAACATGAACGAAGCCTTCATTTTCATACCACTTTCGGAGAAGGGTATTTTCTTCCACAATTCCAATGTTGATTTTATTGCATTTATGAGATTGAGCCTGTGCATAAGCGTCTTTAAGCAACTCATGGCCGATTTTCTTATGACGATATTCAGGAAGAACGCAAAGATTGTTCAACTCACATTCACCTTTTTCTTGCAGCAAAAGGGAATAATATCCGATTATCTTCCCGTCTGGATTGAAATAGCCAAACATGAGTCTTTGTTCCTTGTCCATTTGATTTAAGAGCCGCTCTTCTGTTGTGGCAAAGGCAGTGAATCTTGGGGCGTTTTCGATGGTAAATCCAAACTGATTGGCAATTGTCATAAAGCTTTCCTTTATGACTTTTACACATTCTGGCAGATTGCTTTTGCTTATTTCTTTTATCATTTTTTTCTCCTTTGAAAGCTCCCCTGTGCGAATGCCTACATAATTACAATTATACTGTTCCGGAGAAGCTTTGTAAACGAGAGAAAGGCTTGGATGCTGTTGGCAAGTAACACAGAAACTTGCACCCCAATAAACTAATTATGATTCTCCATTTATAAAAATATCATAGAAATTATCATTTTGAATGTCGTATTTTATATTCCAAAAATTTGATCCTCCATCAAAAACGATAAGCTCCTTTGTATTTAAATAATCGTCTTTTTCATCAAGAATAAAAAAGTTCAAATATACAATATTTTTTGTTCCTTCGTTATATGTGAACAACTGAACGGAATATTGTTTCTTTTTGATAAGTATATCATAAAAAAAATCACTTCCATCTTGAAGCAAATAAGCGAATGCTTTTTCGATATAGACTTCTGCATCTTTTTTGGATTTTAGAATATCTAATTTATCTTCTACAATATAAATGTTTTCTTCTTTTATTTTAACAGAATTTAATTGAGCTATTTTTTGTGCATAAAGAGACAAATTCAAAATAAGTATTACAAAAACTAAAATATTTTTTTTCATTTTTTTCCTCCAAAAGCAAGCATGCAGACCAACAGGTTTGAAACTCTTGTTATGGCATATTTACATCTGCATCAAAGCAGCATAATTTATATTATGTTCTCTTGCATATTTAAGGAAATCTTTTTCTTCTTTTGTTACTCGAATTTGAAATTTTAGCGGTGAACCAAATTTCTGTTTCCTTCCGGCATTTTCCCGTGCACCGCCATGACCAAATTTCTTTTCATAAGAAGAAAGTCCGGATTTTCTCATGTATTCTTTTTCAGATATAATTTTTTCGTCAGGAGAAACTTCTGATTCTAATTTCTTAAAAACATAGCCTTCAGAATCTTTCACAAAAACATAATCCATATTAAACCTCCTTCAAACGCTGCTTTGCAAGTTTTATCTTATCCTTTGGAGTTTTCTGTGTTTTCTTTACAAAAACAACTCCAATTACAATAATTTTTCCGGCCTTATACTTAAATAAAGAACGAAGTTCATTACTTTTAATCTCAAAGATATCTTTTTGCAACGGTTTTACACGAACAAATTCAATACCTTGAGTTTCAATTTTTATGTATTCGTCACAAAGCAGTTTCTGCTGAGATTCCTCTAAAGACTTTATCTCTGCTTCTGCTTGTGGCAATTTTTCAACTTTGAACTTCATAATTATAAGATAATACATAAAGTTGAAATTGTCAACATTTTCAAGTGTTTATAATTTTTTTTATGTAACTGCTTTCCTATGCTTAAGCAACATTTTGCCTAAGGCTTTCTTCCCTTTGTAATTACTTTGTTCTGCGATAGCCGTAAATAATATACGCTCCGTTTTGCTCATCGTATGGAATATTATATTTTTTTAGGATGGCAAGAAAATCCTCGGTCTCGTCAATTACTTTGTCTTCTATTAGCCACCCCTGAAACTTCAGCAAGCGCGGACGGGCTCATGACAATTGCTTAAACCGTAAAAACAGTTATGCTTTGATAAAGTTTTTTTAGCTTTGAAAATATTGCTATAATGTTCCTCTGGTTATCATTATGTCCATAGCATCTTCTATTATTTCACATATGCCGTCCTCATTATTATTTTTTCCATTATCAATTATAAATAATCTAAAACCAACCCATTCTTTTTCATGAAAGGTATAATTAAAGTCTTTTCCTTTTTTCTTAATTGGTCTAATTATTTTTTGTGCTCTTTTATACACTTCTGTCAATGCTGTTCGGTCATTTTTAGTAAACATATAGCCGTTGTAAACTCCAAAACCGATCTCAAACACGTCCCCTTTGCGAGAATCATGATACCAGTCCAAGTATGCATAATGATCAGGCGATAAAGAATAATGTCCACGGTTATCTTTGTCTTTTTTATCACAATATTTCTTATCTAGATCATTTACAACCTTTTCATATATTGTATTTGTTGGCACATCCCAGTCATCTATCACTTCCGTAGGTAAATTATTATATAAAGCTTCATATATTATTTGTGCAATTTCTGTGACCTTTTTAGTCCTTTTTAATTTTTTTATAGACATTATTTCTTTTTTTCCATCACGCTCTATATATAATTTTTCTTCTTGTGCAACCTTATCATATTCATTAGTTATCGTTACTTGAGCATTTTCACTTTCGCCTGCAATCAATGCAACATTAATTTTTTTTTCATCAAATTTAGAGTTTTCCAAATCTATATTAATTTTTGGATACCTTGTTATAAGGTTCAAAAATACTTCTAATATCCTTTCCTTTAATTTTACCTTTGGATATTCTATGACATTTCTAACTTTATCTAAGCCGTCTATTTCAATATTCTGTTTATCCAAAAGATCAAATAAATCCTCCCAATATAGAATCTTTGGACTGGAACTCAATTCTTCAATCTCTTCTTTATGAGGATAATTATATGGAAGCAAAAATACATCTCTATTTCCAGGCTCTTTTTCTTTATTCGTTAAAGGGGCTTTATTAATTTTAACTTCAAAAGTTATCTTTTTTGAGTTTGTTAAAGTGATAGAGAAATCAGGAATAGTTTCCTTTCCTTTTTTTTGTTCTTCAACAGATTCTATATCTTCAAATTTATAATCATTCTTTGAAAGCAAAAAGTCATATACAACTTTCGTCTTATAATAACTTCTTTGTGGCGACTCAAACATATTTATTAGGCTAGATGTTGCTACATTTTCATATAAAGTCATATTATCTCCTTTTCACGCCGATGCGGGCGTTAGCATAACAACTAATCAAACCACAGGTGATTTGATTACCTGGCGGAAATTTAAAGTACGTGTTATGTAATTCATAACAAGTTGTTTTCACTTAACGCAACCAAAAATTTTTCTAATATTTCTTCAATAAATGTTCTAAATTTATCTGAATCATTAAAAAGAAGTTGAAATGTTTCAATATTCCAATGTCTGAATTTTCCTTCTGCTTCTGCATTTCCACTCCGAGCCCACCAGGCATCATTTAATTTTCGGGTACCCAGAATGCGTAATTCTTTTAATTTGTTCCGAAGTGTTTCTTTTATTTTGCTATTTTCACCACCAGGAATCTGAATACCATAAAAGAAATCACGATAAGCTTTTTCTGCAAATTCAAAACCTATTCGATAAAACTTCCAGTCGTCTTTGTAGAAATAAAAACCAGACCATTGTTCCGAAGATAAATCAAAGTGGAATTTCAACTTCTTGGCACATGCAATTTTTTGAACAACTGGTCTAAGCCTTTCTTCAATTAATTTATCACCTAATTTTGATGACATATAATTAGAGTCAAAAGCACTCCGCATATCTGAATATAGAACTTTCAATACACATTTTTCTGTTTTGAAGAATTGATTGAAATCATTACCTAATTTTTCTTGATATTGTGGAAGTACGTTTTCTATTAAATATTCAACTCGGTCAAATAGGTTTTCCGATGCAGAAAAATCAATTTTTAAGTCTATCCAATCATCAAGACGAGCCCTTCCCTTATTACCAGACTGAGGCCTATAATGATGACAATAAAAATTCATGTCGTCTTCATATGAATTATAGGGATATTCTATAGTTATATATTCTTTTGTATTTTTGTTCACAAGCATCGAATAAATTGCAGTATCTGAATAAAACCTATCATCCCGGACTTCTATTTTCGCATCATTAGCCTTTGCGTAATTAAAAAACTTATTAAAAGTTTCTCGATAAAAAGCTCTTAAACTTTCATGATTAATGATTTTATCACGAAGATAGTCTATATCCTTTTTAAAGTAAGTATCTTCTGAATTATTCGTTAGGTAGTCTCGTGTAAGTGCTAATTTATCAAACTCATTTTTAGCCCCCTTATAGTCAATTAAAGCAAACAAATCTTCCCAAGTACGAATTTTCACACCTGAAGGGATATCGTTCTTATAACGATAATTTTTTGGAATGAGAAACGCATCTCTGTTTTTAGAATCTTTCTCAGATTTAGTTAAAGGGACATCACCTATTTTTACTTCATATCTATAATCTTTGTTATTCGTTTTTACAGTAAAATCAGGAATTGTCTCCTTTAGAGAATCCTGACAAGTTACATCAACTATCTCTTCACAAGACACCCCAAATGGTTCTAATAAAAAGTTGAAGAGAATTTCTTTTTTCCACAAAGCGTCACTTTTAAAAATTAATACAATTGCTTGTGTTGCAGCATTTTCATAAATATTCATTTTCACCTCTCTGTTACCCAGTGAGCAATCCGCATAACAATAATTATACTGCACCAAGGAAAGTTTGTAAACGAGAGAAAGGCGGTGGATGTTGAAAAGGGGGTTGCATATTAAGCCTAGCCCCGATTGGAAGGGTGGCGCAGCCAAACCGCCGCAGGCGGGTCGGAGCGAGAGCGGAGCCCTGGAAAGCGGGTAAAAATTGAATCCATGCAATTTTTACCCACGAGTCTTCTTGCGAAAACTTGCCAGCCCCTTTGTAAACAAATGACGCGTCATTCTTGGTGCTTCTTGTTAGAAAAATTGCATGGAGTCTGGCCGTTTCCGAAGGACCAGACACAGTAAGACCAAAAAATACGCTCCAGATGATTATGAAAAATTATTAGACCAGTTCCTTTTTGATTGCGTTCAGGAGCTCGTCGTAGGTTTCGAAGGCGGGGATGGTTGGGTTGTCGGCTTTGATTTGGTCGGTGCTCTTGAAGAGGAAGCCTGCCTTGCTTGCCTTTATCATGCCCAAGTCGTTGTGGCTGTCGCCGGATGCGATTGTCTGGTAGCCGATTGACTGGAGGGCTTTTACGGTTGTGAGTTTTGACTGCTCGCACCTCATTTTAAAGCCGGTTATTTCTCCTGATGGGGCAACTTCCAGTGTGTTGCAGAAGATTGTTGGCATGCCGAGTTTTTTCATGAGCGGGGCTGCAAACTGGGTGAAGGTGTCGCTTATGATTATGACCTGGCAGAGTGAGCGGAGTTCGTCAAGGAATTCTTTTGCACCGGGCATTGGGTCTATTGTTGCGATTGTATCCTGGATTTCTTTGAGGCCAAGGTGGTGTTCCTTTAGGATTCCAAGGCGCCACTTCATGAGCTTGTCGTAGTCGGGTTCGTCACGGGTGGTGCGCTTAAGCTCAGGGATGCCGGATGCCTTTGAGAATGCAATCCAAATTTCTGGAACCAATACGCCTTCCAAGTCTAGGCAGGTAATGTACATGTTGTTTGCCATATTTTCCTCTTTAATTCATTTCTAATTGTTTTGTGCCGTGAGTATAGCAAATTTTCTGATTATTGGGAATCAGGGGATTTTTTTAGGTCTTCCAGGACGGCTTTTACTTCGTAGGAGAATGAATACAGATCGTTGAAGAGCATCTGGTTCTTTGAGGCACACTCGGCAAAGAGGTTCACAGTTTTTTTGTTGAGGTCGTCAAAGTGCTGTATCTGCTCTATGAGGCTGTTTATGTTCTGTATGTTGGAGGAAACCTTCTGGCCAATTCTGTTTACGTTCTCGTTGTTTTCGCCGTTGATTTTCCTCATCATGTCGAAGCGTTCAAGGGTTTTGTCTGCCTGGTCGCTCAAGCCCCTTAGGTTTTTGGAATTGTTCTGGGTGTCAGAGCCAAGCAGGGAAATGGATTTTCCAAGGCGACCTATGTTTTCGGAAATGCGTTCGGCTGCTTTTTTTGTTGAATCCGAAAGCTGCTTTACTTCGTTGGCAATAATCCTGAATCCTGCACCTGCGGCACCGGCATGGGCGGCTTCTATTGAGGCGTTGAATGACAGGAGGTTTGTCTGCTCGGAGATGTTCTGAATCTCGTCCACCTGCTTTGAGATGCGGTTGGTCTGTTCAACCAGGTCTGCAAACTGTTCTACGTACTTTTTATGGTCTGCCTCTATTTGCGCAACGGTATTGTGCAGGGATGAAATTGCCCCGTAAATTTCGTTCAGGCGCAGATTGTTGTTGGAGGCACGGTCTGAAATTCCGCTGACTTCGGCTTCCACTTCTGACGATGACTGGGCAAGGGAGGTTAAGACTTCCTTTTGCTGGCTTGCGGCTACTTCCTGCTTTTCGCGGTTTGCAACATATTCTCTAAAGAATTCTGAGCCTACTGCATCTTTTGCAATGTATTCTATTAGCGACTGAATTGCATCGAGGCCGCTGTTTATAAGTTTGATACTTTCCATATTCAGTCCCCCATTACAAGTGTTACAAGTGTCTGGTTGCAGTGGATGCGTCCCAGCTGTTCCCCGTAGCAAGAAAATCCCGCGAAGGTTGGGAAGTTGGCCTTATACTTGCTGATTATTTCCCTGGAGATATTCATTCTGGCAAAGGCAAGGGTTCTTGTTATGCATGTCATCATGAGGACAAATTTTGGGTGGGGAATGGCACTGCGTATCATGCGGCAGGTTTCGTCGCATTTTTCAAGCGGGTCGCCTATATCCATAAGTTCCAGGGTTGAGTTGGGGACTACGCGGGCAAAGAGGTTTATTTCTTTTGACGGCGTGAATCCAGCAAGGGCTGCGATACAGACCTGACCGTTCAGGAAGCGGCCAAAGGGGTGCTCGAAGGTCATGTTTGCGGCTTCTTCTTCGGAGACACCAAGTTTTTTTGCATAGACTTTTTGCGCGGCTTCTCCGTCGAACTTGATTATCTTTCTGTTTACGGTGTCTGCCTGGGAGACAAAGAAGGTCTTTCCTGACTGGTTGAAAATATCTTCCTGCCTTATGTCGAAGGGGGATGATGTTTTTACGAACATGAATGCTGCCCCGTCCTGGGTGCTCTTGCCGTTGTAGCTTACGAAGGTCTTGGGTTCGTTGCCAGTGTAGCCTGCCGTTCCGCCTGCCAGCTTAAAGTTGTCGTTCTTTATTATAGAATAAAAATTGGTAAGGATTGACTCTTCTGCATTGAAGACTCCGTTTATGAAGGCAAGGGCAAAGGCGCTTGTGTGGGAGTTGGGGTCGTTGGTCTTGATTCCGCACTGCTGTAGGGCTTTTTCTATTTCCGCCTTGCAGGCAACCGGGTACTTGCTTCCGTGCTCGACAAGTACGCCCCTGACCTTTACGCTTGAAGAGCTCATCGTGGTAAGGACGACAGTATCGTTCATAAAGCCTTCCATGGAAATTTCGCCGGCTGTGCTTGCCCCCATCACTTCTGAATTGGGGAAGTGCTTTTTTATTTCTTCCGACAGTTTTGCAAAGTCATACCTGATTGCCGCCATAAAGAACACGGCCTGATAGCTTTCCGCAGATTTCCTTAGTTTGGAAACCAACTCCGATGCCGCAGATGCAGCGTCTGGCATTCTTGAATAAACTACTTCCTGTTCCATCAATAAGCCTCTCCTTTTTAAGCAAGGATATTTAGGAAAACGCTGGTCAATTCAAGCCTGATATGGTTCGGAATTGAATTGCCTTTCCTTAGAGCGACACATTTGAGCTAAACTATTTATATTGTAACATGCCTTTTACAATATTGTACATTAAAAAAAACAAAAAACGAATTTTATTTTAAAAGTTGACAGACGGAAAGCTGGCTAATAGAATTGTGGTATGAAGAAGATTATTGTAGTAACAGGTGCCTCCAGCGGAATGGGGGCTTCTTTTGCAAGGCAGCTGGCGGAAGAGAGCGCGGGCTTTTTGCAGAGAGGCAAAACGCAGGCGGCTTCGGATGAAATTTGGATTGTTGCAAGAAGGAAGGACAGGCTTGAGGCTCTAAAAAAAGAGATTGAGGGCTTGGGGGAAGGAATTCCTTTTGTGCGCGTTATAGACATGGACATTAGCGGAAGGGATGGCGCAAGGGCTTTGGGGAAGCTTTTTTCTGACGAAGCTTCTGCTGAAGGATCTCTTTTTATAAACGTCCTTGTGAACAATGCGGGTTTTGGAACCTACGGTGAATTTGCAGAGACTGACGTTGAGCGGGAGATGGAGATGGTAGACCTTGACTGCACTTCCCTGACAGGCATTACAGGTTATGCCCTGCCTTTTATGGGTAAGGGTTCAAGGCTTATAAATACGGCGAGCCTTGCTTCTTTTTTGCCGCTTGGGAATTTTGCGGTTTACGGAGCATGCAAGGCATACGTCCTAAGCTTTACGGTTGCACTTGCCGCAGAGCTGAAGCAGAAGGGAATAAGGGTGACGGCCCTTTGCCCTGGCCCCGTAAGCACGGAGTTTGCAAACGTAGCATCCAGGGGGGCAAGAAAGGAAGTTAAGCACGGCCTTAGCGCGGAAAAGACTGTTGTCCACTGCATACGGAAAAGCCGCAGGGGTTCACTGTATGCGCTTATGGCATTCAAGTGGAAAATTGCATCCTGGGCAAGCAAGGTGGTTCCACGGTATACATGCGCCTGGTTTACATATAAATTTAACAAGAGGCCCAGTAACTGAAGGCAGATGCGGGCTAAGAAGATTCCTCACGTCTAGACCGAGAATGACAGGCATTTGGCAGGTCTTGGGGGATGATTCGGCAGTGGCCCTTCGATGGGCTCAGGGACCGGAAGGCTTTTGGCAGGCCTTGGGGGATAATTCGGCAGCGGCCCTTCGACGGGCTCAGGGACCGGAAGGCTTTTGGCAGGCCTTGGGGGATGTTTCGGCAGTGGCACTTCGACTGGCTCTGGGACCGGAAGGCTTTTGGCAGGTCTTGGGGGGATGTTTCGGCAGTGGCCCTTCGACGGGCTAGGGGACCGGAAGGCTTTTGCTATACCTTGGGGACAGATTCAACTACGGCACTCCGACGGGCTCGGGGACAGGAAGGCTTTTGGCAGGTCTTGGGGGATGATTCGGCAGTGGCCCTTCGACTGGCTAAGGGAATGGCATGGATTTTGCCAGCAAAAAAAGCCTACCCCCGATTGGAGGGGCGGGCCTAGGCCCGTTGCCGCCAGGCAATGGAGGGGGATGGGGCCCCCGGAACCCCGGAAAGCGGGTTAGCAGATAAAAGCAGGTCCAGAAGAAGAAGAAGAAAAAAATTATCTGAATCAACTAGTCATCTAGAAGGGTCGATGAAAAGTCGAAGCTGTTTTTTGAATCCGAGCGCATGTAGTCGCTTGCAGTCTCTTCCCTTTCTATGCGGAACTTGGGGCTTGAAATCCTAAAAATGTATCCGTTTTTTCCGTCGCTTATTATGCGGAGGCAATACCTTGATTCCCTGCGGAAAAGCTTTCTCAAGTAGCATATATAGGAAAACAATGTTGCCTTTTTTTGCAGGGAATATTCATTCCACATAAAGAGGCAGAGTCTTTTTGCGTCAAGCACGGCTCCCCTGTTCTGGTAAAAGTAGGAAAGCAGCCTGAATTTTGAAGGCTGGACTGAATGTTTTTCCCTGAAGCTTTCTATGCTAAAGCCTCCCAAAGCCCGCTCTTCCCTGCAGGCTATCTTTTTTGGCGGACAAACTAGGGAGACACAGGGAAGTACGTCCTCTTCCAGCATAACGCTTTCCAAATCCCTGAAAAGAGGCATAAGGTTGCGGCCTGAAAATTCCCCGCTGCCTGCGATTTTTCTGCTCCAGTGTGCGGCAAAGCTTCCCGGTCTGCTGTAGGGGTCGTTGTAGTAGACGGCGGGTATTTTTGAATCTGATGCAAGGAGAGTCCATCCTGGGTCCTTTTGAGCCCCCATGCGGAAATCCAGCGCAAGCAAATCGACTTTTTGCGGCCCCTGCCTTCCGACGCTTCTTAGAAGTTTCTGCATATTGGTAAAGACATAGGCAAAATGGCCTTTTTCCGTAAGCCGTCCAGCAATCAGGTCGCAGACGGTTTTCTCCTGCGTAAAAAAGACAATAAGCATAACAAACCTTCTCTCGACAAACTTTTTTATTGATTTTATTGAAATTAACTTATTGCTCAAAAAAAATCAATATATTTTCGTATTTTTATGACAAAATTCATTTATTTTTAATATTTTATTCACTTTTTGCATTATTTTACTTGCATTTTTTTAGAATGTATGTTTTAAAATGCCAATTTTTTCTGGAAAATTTTGCAGGGGCATTCAGGAAGCGCGCGATTGACACTTAGGCTGCTCTTGCTTAATATTGCCTTTATGGAAAAAATAAACATCAGGAGGGGCATTGTCTTTGCCCTCATTTCAGGCTTCTGCTTTGCCCTTATGGGAATTTTTGTACACGCAGCGGGTGACCTGCCCTTCTACCAAAAGGCCGTATTTAGGAATTCAATTGCCTTTTTGATTGCGGCGGTGGCCCTTGCGTCAAAGGCCAGGGCAAGGGGCACGAGGGAAGTTCTGCGTGTTCCAAAAGGCGCCCTCAAGTTCCTGATTCTGCGTTCCATTTTTGGAACGATAGGAATATTCGGGAATTTTTACGCCCTGGGAAAGATAAACGTGAGCGATGCAAACATGCTTAACAAGATGTCGCCCTTCTTTAGCCTCCTGATGAGCATTTTCCTGCTGGGGGAAAAGCCCACTGCCCTTTCCGTGCTTTCTCTTTTTACGGCCTTTACCGGTGCCCTGCTTGTTATAAAGCCTTCCATGGACTTTTGCAAGATGGCTCCGGCTCTTGCGGGACTTGCGGGGGGAATGGGGGCAGGCTTTGCATACGCAAACGTCCGCAAATGCCACGAATACAAAGTGGAGGGCTACCTTATAATAGCCTTTTTTTCAGCCTTTTCCGTCCTTGCAGCCCTTCCTGCAACAATTGCCTTTTACCAGCCCATGACTACAAGGCAGGTCATCTTCCTTATAGGAGCCGGAGTTTCGGCAGCAGGCGGCCAGATGGGGATTACGGGGGCGTACTTTAACGCGCCATCCTACAGAATTTCGATATACGAGTATTCGCAGATAGTCTTTTCCGCGCTACTGGGCTTCCTTATTTTCTCCCAGGTGCCGGACTTGCTGAGCATTGCGGGCTACGTGATGATAATAGGAACTGCACTCGCAGTCTTTTTGGTCACGAATGCGCATAAGGCGGATGAAGATTCCGCGCAAAATTAAGGGCTGGCGGTTGAGATCCCTCATGCAGCCTAAAGCGGAGTCTTTGACAGAGCAATCGTCCTGAGTATGTTCTGCATTACCCTAAAGCTTTCCGGGGTTAGGGATTCTTCGTTGTCGTAGGCTGTGTGGAAGAGCCTCCACGTGTAGGGCATGCGCTCCTTGTAGGCATATTCCTTTTCTCCGGACGAAAGCCTTTCCTTCTTGCTTGATTCCCTGTTCATGACGGCATTCTTTAGATCCGGATGCTGGTTAAGCTCGCGGGCATAAAGGGATGCCTCTTTTGCAGGAAGCATTGTTATTGCAACGGCCGGAATTCCGCAGGCCAGAAATGCAGCGTTGTCACTGTAGGGGACCGGCAGGCACATCCAGCGTCCCGGGCTTGAGCGGCGGAGTATTTCCTGTGTGCGCTCAAACAAGTCGGAAAACCTTGAAGAAAAAGCTTTTGGGGCCTTTGCGGGAATTTCCGTGTTGGCAAGGACAGGTATTTCTCCCCTTCCGCATGAGTCAAATACGTAGACGTCGTCGTTTGTTATGCCAAGCCTTTTGAATACGTTTGCTATGCCAAAGGCACCCTGCTCGCTTACTCCGGTATTCCAGCCAAGCTCTTCTCCGTCGGTAAAGAAAATGCGAACATTGTGGAATCCCTGCATATTGTAAAGCTCTACCGCCCAGTTCATAATCTGCCAGTCGGCAGCGCTGTTGTCGTTTGCTCCGGGGCTGTTCTCAACCCTGTCGTAATGGGCAATGACTGTCTTTATCTTGAACTGAGGATTGTATGAGGAAGGAGGAAACTGCACAAGGATATGGTTCTTGCCGTCTATGGAAGCAACTACAGCCTTAACGCCATGCTGCTCAAGCCACGAACAGATAAATTCTCTGCGCTGTGCATCCGGGGAAATGAACTGTGAAAACTCTTTTGGCAAAAAACTCATACTTTTATTATAAGCCCCAACCTTCTTTTTTACAAGGAAGATTTTTTTTATTAAGGAGGGGTAAGTCTCCCCCTGCGCCCGCACTTCGTTGCGTGCTACCCCCTCTGCGGGGGACACCCCCGCAACTCCCCCGAAAAACACGGAACATATGTTGGCATAAAAAACCGCGAGCATACTTAGCATGCGACCAACGCCTTCTGTTAGGGCAAATCTTAGCAAACAAAAAAAAGCGGCCCCAAAAGGAACCGCCTATTTTTAACAGCTAGTAGGAAGAATCATGGAATGAAGAAAAACCGCCATCCCTGCCGCCACGACGGAAGTCTCCGCCAGAAGCACCACGGTCTCCACGGTCATTGCGGAAGTCCCTGCGGTTAAAATTGCGGGGGCCACGGTTCTGCCTTTCTTCCGCTACGTTTACACGGACACGGCGGCCGTCAATTTCCCTGCCTCCAAGCTCTGCGATTGCCCTTTCTGCTGCTGCGTCATCAGCCAGCTCCACAAAGCCGAACCCCTTTGACTGCTGGGTGTCGCGATCCTTAATGACTACTGCAGAAACAATTTCTCCATAAGAAGCGAATACGTTTTTCAGCGTGTCCTCTGTTGTGGCATAGTTCAGGTTGCCAACATAAAGTTTTTTGGACATAAAAAAATCCTTTACCGAAATACGGTAGTTTTAAATTACTGATAAGCCAGCTGCTACCTTGGTCTTCTGAAAAACGAAACCTTCAGGTTAAATTTATCTGGAGAAACAAGATATTTTAATCTTATTCTAAGTGTTGTCAGTTGTCAAGCGAAAAAAAGGGGAGAGACACCCCCCTACTCCGAAGCGAGGGGGTTCTCTGCTAGAAACTGCGTTGCAAGTTCCCCTTAAACCCCACTTCAACGGAACGCCTTGCTACCGTTTCATCCGGCACGGCTTAGGGGTTCCCCCTAAGAACCCCAGTTTTTTTCATTATTATTTCGTCCCAAGGAGACGGTTACTTGCAACTCAGTATGCCCCCCTTCCGCTGCACACAAAACTGATTCCCGGCCTATTTTGCATAGAAAAAAATAAAAGAAACAGATTTTTATGCCATACAAAAATCCTCAGAAGCTAACTACGGCTGGAATCCTTCTCATGAAATGCGGGGAAGTTGCCGATAATTCAAGGTAGAAAACTGGGTTTTTGCCATGTCACCGGTTTTGCAATCAGAATAAAGCATTATTTTTGCGCGTAATGCTTTTTTTTTGAATTTTAATGTGCTATAATGGATTAATATGGATAAAAGGGATTTTTACAGCTTGCTTAAGGCAGTTCCAAAGGCAGAAATTCACCTGCACCAGGAAGCTGTTCCTGAAAGGAAGATTATAAACAAACTATACAAAAAATGCAGCGGCCGTGAAATGACCGAGGCGGAACTCAACAATCTCTTTTCCTACTCAGACCTTGAGGGCTTTTTGCAATCCTTTATGTCCGTACAGCGCATGTTCACGGAGGAAAAAGACCTCCGCTTTATAATTGACGCACTTGACTCATACGTTGCGGCAAACAACATCGTATACGCGGAGACATTTTTTGCCCCGTCATCCCTGCTTAAGAAAGGCTTTGACTTTACATACAGCATTAACATTCTTACCAAGGGCTTTAAGAAAATCAAGGAAAAGCGCGGCTGCACAATAAAGACAATCGTTGACGTAAGCCGTTCCTTTGGCCTTGAGAACGCACAGCACAACCTTGATCTTGTGCTTCATGAAAAGAACCCGGAAATAATAGGAATTGGCCTTGGCGGAAGCGAAACATTCGGCCCCGCAAGGGACTTTGCATCTGTTTTTGACAACGCAAAAAAGGCTGGGCTCCACACTGTTGTTCATGCAGGGGAGACGGAAGACAGCTGGTCTATGAAGGACGCAATAAACCTTCTGCACGCAGAGCGCATTGGCCACGGAACCAGCGCGGCTTATGACGAGGAATTCATTAAGGAACTGGCGGAAACCCAGCTTCCACTCGAAGTCTGCCCGACAAGCAACCTCTTTACAAAGAAATACGTAAAGGAACTAAAGGACCACCCGGTAAAGCAGCTTTTTGACAAGGGCGTCTTTATCACGATAAACACGGACGACCCTTCTTTCTTTAAGGTTTCACTCATAGACGAATACTGGAACATATACAACGTTCTGGGATTCACCCTAGAGAACATAAAGAAGATTATCAAGAACGGCTTTAGGGCATCTTTTATAAGCCAGGAAGAAAAGGACGACTACTGCGCAAAGGTAGACGAAGCCTGGGATGCCTGGTTTGAAAGCCACCCCAAGGCAGCACGCGAATAGCCCCACCCCATTCTTTTTGCAAAAGGGAGGCTTCCTACAGTTCCCTCACCTGTTTTCTTGCAACCTTAAATTCTATGCGAGCTTCCCTTCCAAGCCAGTCTGTAATTACAAGAGCGGCGTCTTCTGTGTTTTCCCAATCACAGCGGGCGTTGCGGGCGGCGTTTGAGCCCGCAGAGGGGGTAGGACGCAACGAAGTGCGGCCGCAGGGGGAGACCTCCCCCTCCTTGGAAAAATGAGATTGCAGGGGGTATTCGCAGCGTAGCTTCGAGCGGACTTCTTCCTCCTTAGACAGAAGAAATTGCTTATTGGATTCTAATTGCTGCTTTGAAAACTGCTTTTCTTTATTGAAGATGCTGCTTTTTACGTAGGCTGCTGCCATTCCGCCTTTTAGGGACAGGATGCTGGGGCCTACAAGTTCTATTGCACCTTCCGTCCTTAGGCTTACGGCTTCCTGGCAGTAGGGCTTAAGGTTTCCGCACTGGTCGCAGGCACAAAGGTTCACGGAGGCAAGGTCGTAGCTTTCGTCTTCCACAAGCAGGGTCCTTTTTGCCGTGGCCTTTACAAAAACGTCCGAGGATGCAGTTTTTATGCAGGTGGCAACCACTTTTCCATCTCTTACGGCTTCAAATTTGTACTGGACGGACGAAGAGCCCCAGTTTGTAACGTATTTTCCGTAGAGTTCCCAAAGTTTTTTTACGCTTACGGCCCGCTTGGCAAGCAGGTAAAGCAGTGAAAGCCTTATGCCAAGGGGAATGCGATTCATGCCATGGTCGCGGACTGCAAAGAGAATGCGCTTTATTCTTTCCGAGTCGCCTTTTTTTATTCCACATTCGCTAACAAGTCGGTCGCCTACAAAGTCGTCTATTAGGATTGGGGCATGGAGCAAGTGCTTGAAGGGGGAATTCTTTTTTGCAGAGTATTCCTTTACAAAGCATTCGTTTACGTAGAGCCTTACGCTTTCTGCATTGGTAAAGGCCCAGACAGAGCCGATTGCACCTGCCGGGTAGTCGCCAATGTCCATGGAGCTTGAAACTTCAAGGACGTCCCCAACCTCTTCTGCATCCCCCTGGCTTTTGTAGACAAATGCAGCCAGCTTTGGGTTTCTGAACATGTCCATAACTCCGTGGTAGCATACGTAGTCCCCGGAGCCAAAGTCCTTGTGGGTGTTGTAGTCAAAGGCGCACCATCCGCTTGCACCGGTGTGGTCTTTTGAAGAAGCAAGGGCATCAAGGACTGCTGCGTGGCGCAATGCGTGCTCAGTGCGGATTCTTTCTGCGTCAAAGCTTTTTGTGGGGAACATGTGGCCGTTGTATTCAGTGACCATAAAGCCTTTTTTTGTTTTTGTAACTTTTTTCTTTGGCTCAAGGGCTGCTGTTTTTTTTACAAGCTTTTTTGCAAACTTTACGCTGGCAAAGTTTCCGCTGGCAAGACTTCCACTGTTCGAGCTGCCACCGGCAAGATTCCATCCCGCAAAGGAAAAGTCGTTGTAGGTGTAGACATCTTCCAAGAGCTGCGATTTTTTTAGGAAGCGAACTCCCCCGGTTGGTCGGCTTGGGTCAAGGCTTTTGCAAAGGGCATTTGTCTTTTGGTAAAGCTCTTCGTCATCCTGGCTTTCGTTTATGCGCACTCCCCACAAAAAAACAGAAGGATTGTTGCGGTACTGCAAAACCATGTCGCGTACGTTTTCAAGAGCCTGACCTCTCCACTCAGAGCTAGCCCCAATATGCTGCCAGCCTGGAATCTCTGTAAAGACAAGGAGGCCTATCTCGTCGCAGCGGTCAACAAAATGGCGGCTCTGCGGATAGTGGCTTGTCCTAACCTCGTTAAGCGAAAGCTCGTATTTTAGTATGTCCGCATCTTCCCTCTGCATGTTCTTTGGCATTGCATATCCAACATAGGGAAAACTCTGGTGCCTGTTTAGCCCCCTAAGCTTTACCTTGATTCCGTTAAGGTAGAATCCTGTCGAGTCAAAGCGGATTTCCCTGAATCCAAAGCGCACGGTCTTTGAGTCAACTTCATTTCCGGCAGAATCCAAAAGGGCTGTCCTAAGGCAGTAGAGTGCGGGGCTTTCCAAATTCCACTGCATCACCCCCGAAGCGTCCCCTGACGTTAGGGTTGTTTTTCCCCGGATGCCGCATGTAACGGAGGCAAGGAAATCTTCTTCGCCAAGCTCTGCAAAGTTTGCGTAGTCTTCTTCCCAGCCATAGCCTTCCTGCCACGCAAAGACTTCCTGCTGAATCATATAGCCCAAATTCTTTGCCTCTTCATCGCAAGCATTGAGCGTAACCCGGGACGTAAAGGCATTTTTCTTTGTGGTAACAAAAACGTCTTCTATAAAAACCGCATTTTTTACTTCTATATAAACGTCCCTGTAGATACCGCCGTATGTCATGTAGTCAATTACAAATCCAAAGGGCGGCTGGTCCAGGGTCTCCCGGCTGTCCACCTTTATGCAAAGGACATTTTCTTCTCCCGCAGGCAAAAGGGCATTGGTAAGGTCTGTGGAAAAAGAAGTGTAGCCGCAAGAGTGAGTTTTTAAAAGCTTGCCGTTAAGATAGACTTCGCTTTTGTGGGCAGCGGCAGCTACTGTTAGGATTACTTTTTTACCTGCCCAGTTTTCTTGGGTTGCAAAAGATTTTCTGTAGGCGCAAAGCTTCTGATAAAGCTGCGGGGAAAAGGAATTGAATGGACTTGTTGCAAAGGAATGGGGAATGTTTACCTCTTCCATTTCTCCGCAATAATTCTTTTCCGTCATAGCCGTGCTGAATTCATCAGAAAAAAGCCAGCCCCTGTTCATAAAAATTCTGCAATTGTCTTCCATTCGGTTATTTTACGAAAAAAACATTTATTAAACAAGAAGAGGATGCAGTTAGTCAGTTTTTTCTGTTCTCTGTTTTTTTGGACGCAGTCCTATTTGCTCTACCATTTTGCTTTTTGGCTAATGCGACAGAACATGCCTTTGCGTCACGGGCTTTGCGGGGTTTCGGCATTCGCCTCCATTGCCTGACGGCAACGGCTTCGCCGCCCCTCCAATCCCGCGTAGGATTAATTTAAATCCTTAGCCCAAGATGCAGTTGCGCTCAAAAAGGTATTCGGCCGCAAACTGAATCTTTGTTGCGTTGAACTCTTCTTCCAGCGGAAAAAGGAAATAGGTGCATGTAGAGGTGCTAAGGGTAACGCACTGCCCCTGCCCGCGGTAGTCGTACTCAGTGTGGACGGAGGGTGTGGCACGGCTTGCAAAGAAGAGTGTCTTTGGATTTTCCTGCATGTATTCCGTAAAGGTAAGGTAGAAGCCTTCTTCCTTGTGGACAAGGAATCCCTTTCCTAGCGCAATAAAATTCTTTGAATTGGGAAGGGCTTCAACACGCACTTTCTGGGCAAAAGAATACCTTCCTTCTTGAATCTGCGCCTTAACGCATTCCCTTTCCCATTCGTAGTATTCGGGAATTGTAAGGGTCTTTGGCGCATTAGTGCATGGCTCCCCGTCTTTTTTAGATGAAGAAAGCATTCCGTATTCATCCATGGAAAAAACAGCCCCGCAATTTTTGCAGAAGAGCTTCTCTTCTTTTGAATCCATACAAAATTCCTTGCCGCATTCCCTGCACTGGTAGAGCGGCATGTGGAGCCCCTTGGCACGTTCCCTGTAGGTTATGGCAATTTTATTCTTTCTCTGGTAGGCATAGTCGTCGTAGGTAAGCTCCTTTTGCAAGACACCCAGAATCTCTACGGCGGACATCTGCTTCATCTGTTGTGGCAAGAGGACGCATTTTAGCCTTGCGGAAAGTCTGGCCTCTTTTCTTGGCGTAAGGTTCCAGATTGGCGACTGTATGTGGTTTCCATTCATTACGAGGGTAACGACAGGCACGTTCAAGAGCTTGGCAAGTTTTGCAATGGAAAGCGTAAGAGAGGAATTTGTTCCCACATTTGAATAGCGGGCTTCTGGGTAGATTACCATTATGTCCCCGCGGGAAATTACCTTCTGGATGTTCCTAACAAGGGCAAAGTCGCTTATGAATTTTCTTGTTCCAAGGCAGCCGGCCTGGCGGTAAATCCACTCACCAAAACATTCAAAGCCTTCAAGCTCGGAAATATAGTTTGCCCTGCGGGGGAAAAGTGCCAGTGGCGTTACATAAAAATCCATAAAGGAATGGTGGGAGCCCAGAACAAGGAAAGGCGGTTTTATGCCCTTCATGCCTTCCTTTGAAATCTTAAGGCGGTACTTCCTTGTCTTAAAAAAGCAGATAAGCCACATTAGGGGCAAAAGAAAAATATTCTGTCTTGGCGGAGTTTTTATGCCGTCAAAGGGGGTAGCGTCTATCTTCTTTCTTTTTCGCGTACTAAGAGTGCTTTGGTAGTTTCTTGTCATAGCCTTTGTCCCTTATGCAGACAGAAGGGGATTCTTACCGGCCATGTATTTTCTTATTGCGGGAACAAAGGAAAGTCCCGTGTAGAAAATCATAGTGGCAAGGAAAGATGCCCCGGTTGGAGTAAGATAGAATAAAAATGGAATGTGCACGTCGCAAGTGACAGGGTTGTAGATTGCAAGCGAAACTGCAACCCCAAAGACAACTGCCGCCATGCCAACAAGATTTACCCCTTTAGTAAAGCGGTAAACACCCTCATGCCCCTTCATTCCGTATGCAGCACGCAGGTCTATCTTTTGTCTGCGCACAAAGAAGAAGTCAGCAAAGAGGACGGCCGCAAGCGGGGCGTAGATGCAGGCACTGACGGTTAGGAATGCGCCAAAGTAGTCCACCACTTTTCCCCAGATGCAAAGGAGTATTCCGTATAGCGCAAGGATGATTATGTGGGTGTTGTAGCCTATTTTCCTAAAGGCAGACCGCAGCATTACGCCGTAGATGTATGCGCCTACAGCCTGGGTTCCAATGTTTGCAAAGGCAACAAGCAGCAGTGAGCACAAGGCCAAAAGCGGGGAAGCAAGGGTTGCAAGCATAAGGGTTGGGTCGTCTATCATCTTGCCGCATGTGTACTGCATGGCAATGGCCATAACCGCACCAACCACGACGAAGAAGGAGCCTGAAAGCCCCTGTCCCAAAACGCCTGCCCAGTAGCCGCCCCTCTCTGTCTTTGCAACGCGGGGAATTTCTGCCATTCCGCCAACAAGAGTTATTACGAATGCAAAGTTTGCCTCCACGGACATTATGTAGGGAATAACACTGTTCTTAAAAGGGGTCTTAGGCCTGTAGTTCATGATGTAGTCAAAGGGAACGGAAGAAAATCCCACCACTACAACGACAGCGCCAACTAGCAAAAGAAGCGGAACAAGTATGCGCGTAGTCCAAGTGATTGCGGAAAGCCCCTTGTAGGCGATAAAAGTTCCAAGCGCAACGCAGAAGATTCCAAGCAATACATGCGAGGCGGGAGGAAGAGCAATGCCTGCTAAGTTTGCAAGATTAGCCATGCTGGAAGCAAACAAATCCGCACACACCGCATACCAGGGATAGTTTATCACGATAATCAAGACCGTCATAACAAGAACCCCGACCGGCCCAAGTGCAGAACGCAGCCACACCCAGATGTCTATTCCAAAGCGGACAGAAAGAATAACCGGCAGCTGGTAAATAACAAGCATGAGTATGGCTCCCAGAAAAGCCCCAATCAGAAGCTGCTTAAAGCCAACAAGGGTGGCAAGGTAGGAGCCCTGGGTATAGCTCCAGGTTGCAATGCAGTAGCCAGAAAGCACAAGGAAAGCATCCAAAAAGCCATACAGTCTTTCCGTCTTTTTTACGGGAAGGACACCAAACATGGCTTCCCTTTCAACCGCGCTGTTTTTTGCAGAATCACCTTCCACAGAAGAATCATTTTTCACAGAAGAATCCCCCCGGCAACAAGCCCAAGCAAGCAAACAATTGCAACAACGGCTACCGCAATATAGTCACGCCTAGAAAACCTCTTTGGAAAAACATATCCGTCTTCTTCCATAAGGGCAAGCCGCCCTTCAAGTTCCTTTTCAAATTCATTCATAATAGGCAAAGAATAGCAGATTTTATTTTCTGCCGCAAGATTGCATTTTTTTTTGCAGTTTTTTTGCAGTATTCCTGTCAGATTCTGAATTCTTTTGATGATATAATATATGGAGGCAAAAGTTGAACAAACCGCTACTTCAAAACAGGGAATACAAGGACAGGCTCTTCAAGGCCATATTCGGACGCAATACAGAAGAAAGCAAGAAGTGGAGGCTGGAGCTCTACAATGCTCTCAACGGTACTTCATACACGGATCCTGATGCACTAGAGGTCAACACAATAGAAAACGTCATCTACATAACCATGCGCAACGACATTTCTTTTCTCTTGGACTCGGAGATGAACCTCTACGAGCAGCAGAGCACCCGAAACCCCAACATGCCATTAAGGGGGCTTATGTACTTTGCACAGCTTTACCAGATTTACCTTACGGAAAGAGACAAAAGCCTTTTAAGCAGCAAGCTGGTCAAAATCCCCACTCCAAAGTTCATCGTCTTCTACAACGGGAGCGAAAACGAAGAATGCCGCTGGAACCTTAAGCTTTCAGACTCATTCATGAGCGAAGACAAATCGGGCAATTTTGAGTGGACGGCGGATGTAATAAACATGAACCCAAAATGCCGCTTGAACAACAGTCACGCCACCTGTCTTGACAACAAGCAGAAAAAATGTCACTTACCCCTTCAAAAAAATTGCAAAGCGTTGTATGATTACATTAGGTACGTTTACCGCATAAAAGAAAACCGCAGGTCCGGCATGAGCAAAGCGGATGCTGTCGGGGAAGCCGTTGAATGGGCCATAAAGGAGAGCCTGCTGAACGGATTTTTCAAGAAGCAGAAAGCGGAGGTAACAGGCATGAGCCTTACAGAATTTGACGAGGAAGAATTCAAGAGAGTGTGCCGGGAAGACGGTTACGAGGACGGTCTTGCAGACGGAGAAGCAAGAAAAGCCTTCAAAACTGCGGAGAATCTTTTAAGGATGAATGTCCTAACCTTAGAGCAGATAGCCCAGGCAACAAGCCTCCCCCTGGAAAAAGTCCGTGAACTTTCGGAAGAAAACTGCATAAAAGCCTAGCCGCAAGCATAAGACAGCCCCCACATTTTCCATCCCCTTCCCTTATATTGAATTTCCCGCCCCTTTATGCTATGCTTGCATAAATTCATATTCCCTGGAGAAAAAAATGTCCACACCGATTCAAAACTATTTGGCCGCATGCAACAACAACCCCAATCCGGCCATGATTTCTTACGTAGCAAACCTTCAGCAGGTAAAGGAAGTAGCCCCAGACATCGCCGCTTCCGTGGTAAATGAGCTGGAAAACCAGAGACGCCACCTAAAGCTCGTAGCAAGCGAAAACTACTGCTCGCTCAACGTACAGGCCGCAATGGGCAACCTTCTTACAGACAAGTACGCAGAAGGCTTCCCCGAACACCGCTATTACGGCGGCTGCGTAAACATTGACGCTGTGGAAAACACCGCCGCCCGCGAAGCAGAAAAGCTTTTCGGAGCAGACTACGCTTACGTCCAGCCCCACTCCGGAGCAGACACAAACCTGGTTGCATACTGGGCAATCCTCAGTGCAAAAGTCGAAACCCCAACCCTTGAAGAACTCGGCGTAAAGTCACTTGCAGAACTCACCGACGAACAGTTCGACATGCTAAGAAAACGCTTTGGAAACCAGAAGCTCATGGGACTTGACTATTCCTGTGGCGGACACCTTACCCACGGTTACCGCATGAACGTATCTGCCCGCATGTTCGAAAGCCATCCCTACGGTGTTGACAAAGAGACAGGCCTCCTTGACTACGACGCAATCGAAAAGCAGGCCATGGAAGTAAAGCCGCTTATTCTTCTTACAGGATTCTCCGCCTACCCACGCCGCATAGACTTCAAGCGCTTCCGCTCAATAGCAGACAAGTGCGGTGCAGTCCTTATGGTAGACATGGCACACTTTGCAGGACTCGTAGCAGGAAAGGTGCTCACAGGTGACTATGACCCGGTAAAATGGGCAGACATCGTAACAACCACAACCCACAAGACCCTCCGTGGTCCACGCGGTGCAATGATTCTCTGCAAAGAAGAGTACAGGGACTATGTAAACAAGGGATGCCCAATGGTACTTGGCGGACCTCTCGGCCACATAATGGCGGCAAAGGCTGTAGCATTCAAAGAAGCCAACACACAGGCCTTCCAGGATTATGCCCACAACGTAGTCAAAAATGCAGCTGCCCTTGCAAAGGAATGCATGGCACTGGGAATGAAGCTCCAGACAGGCGGAACGGAAAACCACCTCATGCTCATAGACGTAACAACATACGGCCTTACAGGAAAGCAGGCAGAAGCAGCCTTGTTCAAGTGCGGTGTAACTGCAAACGCAAACGCCCTCCCCTACGACA
>ODAI013524575.1_pt1 | contig 36013 bp, 26 predicted proteins | sample 1539321 | NCBI WGS metagenome assembly ODAI01 (sample SAMN02144231, study PRJEB22623) | gut metagenome | biome: sheep rumen | host: Ovis aries | place: New Zealand
ACTTTTGAACATAAGGCTCCGCGGTGCAATGTCATCAATGGCTGTTTTAATATTTTGACATATCCCCGCCGGAGTCTTACAATATAGTGAAAGACAAAAATAATTTGTCGTTCTCTATATTGTAAGACTCCGGCGCAGGAAACGCCAAAGTAAAAAGAACTTGGTCGTTTCCTATAGCTGTGAGAAATAAGGACCCGGAATGATTATTTCTTTGTTTTCTGTATAAATAAGAGCTTTTTGTAAAGGAGGAGTTTATAATGGCACAGAATCCTGTAGTGACTATAACCATGGAAAACGGGGATGTGATAAAGGCGGAGCTTTATCCTGAGATCGCGCCCCAGTCCGTAAATAATTTCATCAGCCTGATAAATAAGGGCTTTTATGACGGCCTTATTTTTCACAGGGTGATAAGCGGCTTTATGATCCAGGGCGGAGATCCGGAGGGGACCGGAATGGGCGGCCCGGGTTATTCGATAAAGGGTGAATTTTCGCATAACGGCTTTAAAAATGAGCTTAAGCATGATAAGGGCGTTCTTTCCATGGCCCGTTCCATGATGCCGGATTCGGCGGGAAGCCAGTTTTTTATAATGCATAGGAAATCGCCTCATCTTGACGGCGAGTATGCGGCCTTCGGCAGGGTCACGGAGGGGATCGAGAACGTGGACAGGATAGCGGAGACCGAGACGGATCGTTCGGACAGGCCGTTAAAGCCCCAGGTCATGAAGTCCGTAACGGTAGAGACCTTCGGGGTAAGCTACCCTGAGCCCGAAAAGCTGTGAGTGGAACTGTATAAAAAACATCGGAGGTTTTTATGAGAAGACAGGTTAAGGGAAACGTAAGCTGGGTAGGTTATATGGACTGGGAGCTTGAGACCTTCCACGGGGATGATTATTCGATCCTTAACGGTTCAAGCCAGAATGCCTACCTGATAGAGGAGGAAAAGACGGTGCTGATAGATACCGTATGGACGCCTCACCGCTTTGACTTTGTGGAGAATCTGAAGCAGGAGATCGATCTTAAGAAGATAGATCTCATCGTTGCAAATCACGGGGAATGCGATCATTCGGGCTCTCTTACCGCATTGATGGAGGAGATCCCGGATACTCCGATCTACTGTACGGAAAATGCCGTTAAGAGCCTGGAGGGACAGTACGGCAAAAGAGGCTGGAACTTTAAGACGGTAAAGAGCGGGGACAGTATTGAAATAGGGAACGGGAAAAAGCTTATATTCCTTGAAATGCGGATGCTGCACTGGCCCGATTCCATGGCGACCTACATGACAGGAGACAACATCCTCTTTTCAAATGATGCGTTCGGCCAGCACTACGCGACGGACGAGCTTTTCAATGACAAAGCGGATCAGTGCCTTCTCTATAAGGAGGCCATCAAGTACTTCACCAATATCCTGAATCCCTTTGCAATGGTGCTGAAGAAGAAGCTTGAGGAGATCGAGGCGCTTGGCCTGACCTTTGATATCATAGCGCCGTCTCACGGAGCGATCTGGAGAGAGGACCCTATGCAGATAGTCAGGAAATACGCGGAGTGGGCCGATGCCTATAAGGAGGATCAGGTGACCGTCGTTTATGATACCATGTGGGAGGGTACTGCAAAGCTTGCCCACAGGATAGCTGAGGAGATAAAAAACCAGAGCCCGGATACCGTGGTAAAGGTCTTTAATGCAGCAAAGGCAGATAAGAACGAGATCATGACAGAGGTGTTCAGGTCCAGGGCTGTCGCGGTCGGCTCACCCACCGTAAGCAACAGCATCCTGTCAGGCATTGCCGGGTGGCTCGAGTTCTTAAAGCAGCTCAAATTCAGGAACAAAAGGGCGGCGGCCTTCGGCTGCTACGGCTGGAGCGGAGAATCCGTCAGGATACTTAAGGAAAGGCTTAAGGATGCCGGCTTTAACGTAATAGAAGAGGAGGTGCGCTCCCTGTGGAATCCCGGGGAAGAGGACTTTAAGGAGATCCCCGCACTGGTTAAGGCATTGCTTGAGGAATAGGACTTCAGAGCGGGAAGGGGCGGTCAGCTGCTCTTTCCCGCATATATACGATCCCGCAGACGCTTTTCAAAATCTTCCTCCGGCATGGGCTTATCAAAAAGAAAGCCCTGAACCAGGTTCACGTTGATTCCCCTCAGAAATTCCACCTGCTCCATCCGTTCCACGCCCTCGGTGATAATGCTCATATCGAGCTCCTTCGCCATTTTGGCTATATTTGCAAGCACGACATTGTCTCTAGCCGTATTGGTATGGTTGTCGATAAAGGACTTGTCTATTTTAAGCACGTCGGCAGGGAAGTCTCTTAACAGGTTCAGAGAGGAGTAGCCTGTCCCGAAATCATCTATGGCCATTATGATATCGGCAGCATGCATTTCGGCGATAAATTTGCTTAAAAGGCCGTTTTCCTCCTCGCTGCTGGTTTCCGTGACCTCAACCTCGATGTACTTTTTTGGTATGCCGTAGCGGGCAATGGTCTCCTCTATCGCCTTTGAAAAGCCGGGTACGGACAGATTTTTCCTGGAGAAGTTTGTGGAGATCCTTACCGGATCAAGTCCTTTATCAAGCCATTTACGGATATCACGGCACACGCTCTCGAAGATAAACATATCAAGCCTGCAGATGCTGCCGTCAACCTCAAGCAGGGGCACAAACTCATCAGGCGGTATGAGGTTACCGTTATGGATCCAGCGGACCAGAGCCTCCGCCCCGACTATCTTATTGTCGGTGGTATCCACCTTTGGCTGGTAATATGCGTGGAATTCACCGTTTTCAAGGGCCTCGGGGAAGGCGGAGAGTATCTGCTTCTGCCGCATAAGGGTCCTGCTCATTTCCGGGGTCGCAAAGAGATAGCTTACCCTTTGCACATTCCTGGCCGCGTTCAAAGCGGTGGAGCACATTCCGATAATGGTCTCCCCGTCCTTATAGGTCTCATCTATGTCAAGGCACCCTGCCACAGCCTGTATGTTTACGGGCATTTCCCTTCCGTTCAGTATTCCTATTACCTCGATCCCATCAAGGAGGCGCAGAAAATCCTCTTGCTTTTCCTTGCGTACGAGGGCAATAAAGCTGTCGCCTACAAGCCTTGCGATGCATTCATCGTGATCAGGGAAGGCCGCAAGCTTGCTGGCATAATCTATGAGGATGCGGTCGGTCTCCTCCTTTCCGTAGCGTTTGTTGATAAGAGCGACGTTCTTAAGATTCATATAGCAGGCGGTATAGCTGCTTAATGTACCCGAGGCGTAAAGCCGGCTTATATGGGCATTAAAGCCCAGTGCGTTCGGAAGCCCGGTCATTGCGTCCGTCATGGTCGCCCTTTCCTCAACCAGATCCTTAAGATAGTGTATACAATTCTTTTTATGATTAAAGCCGTTATGGATCGCGATGGCCATATCCATGCAGGATTCATAGCCGCAGCAGGAGCAGTTGATCATGCGGGATTCCTTCGTAAGCTTGTTCATGCTCTGAAAGATCCGGTCAAGTTCATCCTCATCCGGTATTTCAATGGAGCAGGTTGAGGACAGATCGGTATACTCCCTGATATAGTCAGAAAGCTTCAGCCCCTCAAACTGCCTGTTCAGCGCGGCAAGCCTTTCCCCGGGGGAAAGCTCTGCTGACCACGCGCTGTCCCTTCCGGTCTTTTTAACGCCTTCCTGTATATTGTACAGATTGCAGAGAGCGGTATCGGTACGGGAAAGAGCGGTTTCGGTCCCGGTGCCGCAGATGCACCCGTTTTCGCAGTTCAGCACGTCTACGAACAGGAAGGGCGTTTTGCTGTCACGGATACGCTCTTTGTTGGCTTCAAGAAAATGATAAAGCCTTTTTTCACCCTCCATCTGGCGGATGAATACATCGTCCCCTAACAGCCAGCGCACGTTTTCCTTAAGACCTCCGGGCATGGGATAGACGGAGCCCAGCCCATATTCGATCTCGTCCATGCAGGGCTCGCCGTATATATCGTGTTCCTCCGCATAGCTCATGAGATGATCGAAGGTGACGTTGTATTGGACCAGCCCTTTATTATTCGGGTCATCGATCTCGAGCTTCTTTGCTATACAGGGACTTATAAAGGCAAACCGGTCCGTCAGCTTAAGCTCCTTTCTGGCATAGATCGCGGCACACATCAAAGGGCTCTGGATGGGGAAGAGCTTCGGCAGAAGCTCGGGCATATACCTTTCGATATACCCCGTCACCGCCGGGCAGGGCTGGGAGATGCCTCCCTTAAAATCATATTGTCTGATGTAGTTTATATAGCCCCAGGTGGTGATATCGGCACCGAAGGATACGTTCAGGATACGGTTTGCGCCAAGCCTCTTTAAGCCGCCCAGTATCCGGGCATACTTATCGGGATAGTTGGCCATGAAGGCCGGAGCGATGAAAAGTGATATAGCCTCGCCGTTTTTGAGGTCGTTAAAGAAGCGCTCCGTATCATCATGAAAAACCCGGGCATTATGCTCGCATACATCGAAGCAGGCGCCGCAGGCTATGCAGCGGTCCCCGTCGACCTCTATTCGTGATCTTCCGTCTGAATCAGGCTGAGCTGATATACAGGCACCCATGCAGCTGCAGGCTCTGATGCATTTATTGCAGCCGATGCAGCTGTCATTGGTATATACAAGTCCTTCACGATGCAGTTTTTTTCCGGCATGAGACATAGACCTCTCCTTTACGTTTGATATTGTGTTCATAATATCAGAAAATTTACAGCTTTGACGATTTTTCAGCGCAGGCTCTCATGGCTTCGATTATGGCGGAGCGAAAGCCCCTTCTTTCAAGAACCTGTACCGCATCTATAGTGGTCCCGGAGGGTGAGCATACCATATCCTTAAGCTCTGCGGGGTGCTTTCCGGTTTCAAGCACCATTCTGGCGCTCCCCAGAACGGCCTGGGCCGCGAACTCATAGGCATGCGCTCTCGGAAGCCCCTCCGCGACTGCCGCGTCGGCCATGGCCTCTATCATGATAAAAACGTAGGCAGGTGAGCTGCCGCTTACGGCAACTACCGCGTCCATGTGCTTTTCCTCTGTCTCAATGGCTTTCCCGAAGCTGTTTAAGAGCTTAAGCACACTCTCAAACTCCTCATCCGTGACATATCCGTTTCTGCAGACTCCGGTACAGCCCTCAAGAACGAGAGCCGGCGTATTGGGCATGCATCTTACAAGCTTAAGCTCCTTTCCGAAATGCTCACTCAGCCATTTAAGAGTCTTGCCGGGAGCTATGGAAACGATGACCGCGGTATCTTTTGTATGCTCCCTGATATCCTCTATGACGGCTTCATATACCTGCGGCTTTACCGAAAGCACAAGGATGTCGGCCCACTCCGCCGCCTCCTTATTGGAGGCCGTGGTTTTTATTCCGAGATTTTTTCCGACCTCATTTCTTCTGCTGTCGCCCGGCTCGGCTCCAAGCACCTCGGAGGCCTTTACGGCTCCGTTCTTTATCATGCCTCCCAGCATGGCGCAGCCCATGTTTCCCAATCCTATTATTCCAAGCTTCATTTTTGTCCTCCAGTGTCAGGCATGACGAGTTTACTCGAGCTCGTATATGACACGCCAATCAAGTTTGAAAGTTTACTTTCAAACTTGTCCTCCATTAAAAAGTGTGATACTCTCTGAACCGACGGGGAATACTCAGCGCGGTCTGCTCTCATACATGAGTATGGCAGCTGCGGTCGCCGCGTTCAGTGATTCCGTCTGTCCCTTCATGGGGATCCTTATGAGCATATCCGAAAGCTGTGCAGCCTCATCGCTTAAGCCCCTGCTTTCATTTCCGATAAGTATGGCGGCTTTTGCACTATAGCTTATTTCATCGTATAAAGCTTCTCCCTTAAGGTGAGCCGCGTAAACCGTTACTCCGTTCTGCCTTGAAAGCTCCTGCGCTTCCCTTATATCCTTACAGCTTGCAAGCCTTACACGGTAGATCGAGCCCATCGTGGAACGGATCACCTTGGGATTATAAAAATCCGCCGTATTATTATCCGCAATGACCGCATCAAAGCCCGCTGCCTCAGCGGTCCTTATCATGGTGCCCAGATTACCGGGATCCTGTATTCCCTCAAGCATAAGAAGCCGCAGGCAAGGGCCGCGAAAATCCCCGATAAGCTCCTTAAAGGAGCATTCCTCGCTTCTCACAACGCACAGTATCCCCTGAGGAGATACCGTGTCGGAAAGCTTCCTGTATACAGCATCCGTAACGACCTCATAAGAGCATTTTTCAGGTGCTTTGTGCCTGTTCAGATAGTCCTCGGAGATAAAAACGGATTCTATCCTGTGAGGGGGCGCCTCAAGAAACATTTTCTCCCCCTCCACGGCAAAAAGACCCTGCTCCCTTCTTGCCCGGGAGCTTGTCATAAGCTTTATGACGTTTTTGATCCTGGCATTTGAGAGGCTTTCTATCATATTGACAGTGACCTGCTTACCCCGTATTCGAATTCGGATATATCCTTAGTCATTGCGAGGGCTTCATCTATATCGAAGTCTGTCCATTCGCCGTTCTTCTGTCCTACGACCCGGTTCGTTTTCCCCTGGCAGAGAAGGTCGACGGCATAAGCCCCCATCATGGAGGCGTAGAACCTGTCCATACAGGTGGGGGAGCCCCCTCTCTGCATGTACCCCAGTATTGTTGCTCTGGTCTCGATACCGGTGGCAGCCTCTATCCTTCTGGCCATTGAGGTGGAATGACCTATCCCCTCGGCATTTATTATAAGATGAAAGGTCTTTCCCTTCTTACGGTTATCTATGATGTGATTTATTATTTCCTGCTCGTTAAACTGGTATTTCTCGGGAAGGAGTATATCCTCAGCCCCGTTGGATACGCCGCACCACAGCGCTATGTATCCCGCGTTTCTTCCCATGACCTCAACTATGGAGCATCTTTCGTGGGAGGATGAGGTATCACGTATCTTGTCTATTGCCTGCATGGCGGTATTTACCGCCGTATCAAAGCCTATGGTATAGTCGGTACAGGCAATGTCAAGGTCAATGGTCCCCGGGATGCCCACCGTATTTATGCCGCGCTTCGAAAGCGCCTGGGCGCCGCGGTAGGAGCCGTCACCGCCGATAACGATAAGACCGTCTATACCGTGCTCCCTGCATATCTCTGCCCCGAGAGCCTGCCCCTCTTCGGTCTTGAATTCATCACAGCGGGCCGTCCTTAGTATCGTACCGCCCTTCTGGATGATATCGGATACGTCCCTCGCCGACATATCCCTTATTTCATTGTTTATAAGGCCCTGATACCCCTTAAGGATGCCCTTGACCTTTTTTCCTTTTGCGATGGCCCGCCTTACAACGGCTCTTATTGCCGCGTTCATTCCCGGAGCGTCGCCTCCGCTTGTGAGAATACCGATAGTATTTACTTCCCCAGCCATAAATCCCCATCCTTTCCGGCTAAGGAACTGTTCATGGATATTTATGAACAGTTCTTAAACAACCTTTACATTTTCCGTACCGTATTTTTCCTTCAGCGCCGACAGAAGCGCCTCATCGGCCCTTACCCTCATATTATCGGGAAGCGTCTTCATTTTTTTCGAGCCTTCCTCATAGATTATCACCTTATCGTTTCCGTCAGACAGTCTAATGATATCATACAGCTCCTTCTCATGTCTCCTGTAATCATCGATAGTCGCAAAACGGAGATAGAGCTTTTTAGGGGCCTCGTCAAAGGAGATCACCCTTCTGCAGATTATCTGGGCATCCTTATCATCGTTAAGAGAGGCAGTCCCTTCTATGAAGACCTTGTTATCCTCCGTAAGAAGCCCCGCGTATTTTTCGTAATCATCAGGCCATATGAGCACCTCAGCTTCTCCGAGAGGATCCTCCAGGACCACCCTCGCCATTGTCTGGCCTTTTTTTGTATACATTATCTTGACCTGAGAGATGATCCCTCCCACGACGACCTTTTCCCGGTCCTTTACCCTGACGCTGCCGGTAGTGTCGTCGATTATGAAATCGGAAGTATATCTTGTGATGTTCCTCTTCCATACGTCCATATATTCATCCAGAGGATGACCGCTTAAATATACTCCGAGACAGGCCTTTTCAAACTGCAGCAGCGTATCCCGGTCATATTCTCCGATATCGGGGAGCCTGTAATTCTGCTCGGGATCAAAGGACTCCGCGCCCATATCAAACAGCGACAGCTGTCCGGTAAGCCTTTCCCTGCATCGCTTTGCCGCGTTATCCATAAGCTCCTGGTATACGGCCATATACTGCTTTCTGGTCCCGCCGAGGCAGTCAAGGGCACCGCATTTTATAAGAGCCTCCATGGTCCTTTTGTTTATATCCTTATCTCCCAGCCGCTGTGTAAAGTCCTTTATGCTTTTGTATTTGCCGCAGGCATTCCTTTCCTCTACGAGCCTGTCTATGACTGCGCGTCCGATTCCCTTTACCGAAGCAAGGCCGTAGCGTATCTTTCCGCGCGGGCCGTCGTTATTTTTGCTTTCCGGGCCCTCAGACACGGCCGCTGCGCCTTCCTCCCGGTCATGGCTTACCGAGAAATCCGCCACGCCCTCGTTGACATTGGGAGGAACGATCTCTATCCCCATGCTCCGGCTGGTGTAGATATAGAAGGTGACCTTTTTAATATTATCAATGACAGAGGTCATAAGGGCGGCCATGAATTCAACGGGATAATAGTATTTCAGCCAGGCGGTCTGATAAGCGACCACCGCGTAGGCTGCCGCGTGGGATTTATTGAAGGCGTATTTCGCAAAATCCATCATCTCATCGTAGATCTTATTAGCCGTCGCCTCATCTATCCCGTTTGCCGCACAGCCCGGGACCTTCTCCTCCTTATTGCCGTAAACGAAATTCTGCCGTTCCTTTATCATCACGGCTTCCTTTTTCTTGGACATGGCACGTCTTACAAGATCGCTCCGTCCGAGAGTATAGCCCCCGAGGTCACGCACTATCTGCATTACCTGCTCCTGATATACTATGCAGCCGTAGGTGGGCTTTAATATGGGCTCGAGCTGGGGACAGTCATACTTGATCGCCTCCGCACCTGAGGAAGTACCGGAAGCTGTTTTTTCAGCCTCCGCGATATTTTTCCCACGTATGTATTTCGGTATGAAATCCATGGGGCCGGGCCGGTAAAGAGAGATGCCCGCTATTATATCCTCCATGCTGTGAGGCTTAAGCTCCTTCATGAAGGATTTCATGCCCGCGCTTTCAAGCTGGAACACTCCTTCGGTATGTCCGGTACCTATATATTCAAAAACCGCGGGATCGTTATAGTCGATCCTGTCTATATCTATCTTCTGATGATCACCAGAGGCAGTCCTGTCAGGCCTCTCATTTGCCATCCTCACCGCATTCTGTATGACGGTAAGGGTCCTGAGCCCCAGAAAGTCCATTTTAAGGAGCCCAAGCTCCTCTAAGGTCGTCATCACGTACTGAGTGGTGATACTGCCGTCCGAGCCCTTTGAAAGCGGAACAAACTCATCCGCAGCCTCGGGACAGATGACCACACCGGCGGCGTGCATGGAGGTATGCCTTGGAAGGCCCTCCAGCTTAAAGCACATGTCTATGAGCCTTCTCATGGTCTCATCCGACTCATAGAGCCTTCTGAAATCATTGTTTTCCATGGTCTGCTTAAGGGTGATGTTGAGCTCCTCCGGCACCATCTTTGCGATGGAATCGCAGTAGGAATAGGGCAGGTCCATGACCCTTCCCACATCCCTGATGACCCCCTTTGCGGCCATGGTACCGAAGGTGACTATCTGGACGACCTTTTCCTTGCCGTACTTTTCCACTACATAATCTATGACATCCTGCCTGTGCTCAAAGCAGAAATCTATGTCTATATCCGGCATGGTCACCCGCTCCGGATTTAAAAAGCGTTCAAAAAGAAGATTATACTTTATGGGATCGATATTGGTGATACCGAGGCAGTATGAAACAATGGAGCCCGCCGCCGAACCTCTTCCGGGGCCTACCGCTATCCCGTGGGACTTCGCGTAATGGATGAAATCCCATACGATAAGAAAGTAATCGACAAAGCCCATATCATGTATGGTATTTAATTCGTAATCGAGCCTTTCCCTTAGTTCCTGTTCCTTTCCGGGATATCTGGCGGAAAGCCCCTCATTGCAAAGCTTGTTCAGATAATCCCAGGAGGTAAAGCCATCCGGAACATCAAAATGAGGAAGCCTGCTCTTTCCGAATTCTATCTCCACATTGCAGCGGTCCGCGATGAGCTGTGTGTTCTCAAGAGCCTTCAGGGCATAAGGGAAAAGGGAGCGCATCTCCTCCTCGCTCCTTACATAAAACTGCCCAGGTTCATAGCGGAGCCTGTCCTCGTCCATAAGTTTCTTCCCGGTCTGAAGACAGAGCAGGATATCATGAGCCTCCCAGTCGTCCTTATAGGTATAATGGCAGTCATTGGTTGCCACCAGAGGGATATCAAGCTCTTTGCTGAGCTTAAGGAGCGCGGCATTTATCTTTTTCTGAACCGGTATCCCGTGATCCTGAAGCTCAAGGAAATAGTTTCCCTCTCCGAAGCATTCCTTATATCTGAGAGCCGCCTCCCTTGCCCTTTCAGGCTCGTCCCTGACGATGGCTCTCTGAACCTCGCCCGCAAGGCATGCCGAAAGGCAGATGATACCCTCATGAAATTCCCTCAGGGTCTCCATATCCACTCTCGGCTTATAATAAAAGCCCTCGGTAAAGCCGCGGCTCACTATTTTCATGAGGTTTGAATAACCCTTGTTATTTTCCGCCAGCAGGATAAGGTGGTAGTACCTGTCGGTCTCGCTGCCCTTAAGCTGGGCCTCCCTGTCAAAGCGGGAGCCGGGTGCCACATAGACCTCGCAGCCGATCACCGGCTTTATTCCCTGTGCCTTTGCCTCCCTGTAGAAGTCTATCACTCCGTACATAACGCCGTGATCTGTGATGGCTGCCGCGTTCATGCCAAGCTCCTTAACGCGTTTTACATATTCAGTTATCTTATTAGAGCCGTCTAACAGACTGTACTCGGTGTGTGTATGCAGATGTACAAAGGACATAGGTGGTTTTCCGGATCAATTTACAGATTCCTTCAAAAAAGGCAACGAGGCGTTGCCCCGTTGCCTTCTTTTCATATATATTTTACAGATATTTCTTTAAATCGTCAACCTTATTAAGCGCCTCCCAGGGAAGATCGAGATCGTTCCTTCCGAAATGCCCGTATGCCGCCGTCTGCTTGTAGATGGGGCGTCGAAGATCGAGCATCTTTATGATCCCCGCGGGCCTGAGATCGAAGTTTTCGCGGATCACGTCCACGAGCTTCTCATCATCGAGCTTTCCGGTGCCGAAGGTATCCACCGTGATAGAGGTGGGCCTTGCCACGCCTATGGCATATGAAAGCTGGATCTCACATTTATCCGCAAGTCCCGCAGCCACAATGTTCTTGGCGACGTATCTTGCCGCATAGGCAGCGGAGCGGTCCACCTTTGTGCAGTCCTTTCCGGAGAAGGCGCCGCCGCCGTGCCTTGCGTAGCCTCCGTAGGTATCTACGATTATCTTACGCCCGGTAAGTCCCGCGTCTCCGTGAGGACCTCCGATAACGAATCTTCCGGTGGGATTTATAAAGTATTTGGTATCCTTGTCAAGAAGCTCGGGCGGGAGCACGGGATCAAATACATATTTTTTGATATCCGCATGGATCTGCTCCTGGGTGACTCCCTCATCATGCTGGGTGGATAAGACTACGGCCTCAAGCCTTAAGGGCTTTCCGTTTTTATCATATTCCACCGAAACCTGGCTCTTGCCGTCAGGCCTGAGATATGTAAGGGTCCCGTTCTTCCTGACCTCGGTGAGCTTCTTTGCGAGCTTGTGGGCGAGTGATATGGAATAAGGCATATACTCCTCGGTCTCGTTTGTGGCGTAACCGAACATCATACCCTGATCTCCCGCGCCGATAGCCTCTATCTCCTCATCCGACATGTTGTTTTCCCTTGCCTCGAGCGCTCTGTCCACACCCATGGCTATGTCGCTTGACTGTTCGTCGATCGCCACCAGGACTGCGCAGGTGTTTCCGTCAAAGCCGTATTCCGATTTTGTATAGCCGATCTCCCTGACCGTATCCCGCACCACCTTCTGAATGTCCACATAGGCATTAGTGGTGATCTCTCCGGTAACAAGGACAAAGCCCGTGCAGGCTGCCGTTTCGCAGGCGACACGGCTGTTAGGGTCGGCCTCCATGCAGGCATCGAGTACGGCATCCGATATGGCATCGCATACCTTATCGGGATGTCCTTCCGTAACCGATTCGGAAGTGAATAAGAATTTTTCCATTTTATTTATATCCTCCTTATCTATTATGATGCCGGGTCCGTGATTTAAAGGACATATTCATAAATGTTCACCCAGGGTGAACTGCTACAAACATACTACCATATCGCATTTCCGTCAAGTAGGGCAACCGCTTAATGCCACAAGGTTGTGTGGGATGTGCAGATCATAAGAAAGTCCGTATCTTCGTGGCTGCAACTCACTAGACTCAAAGCAATTTTCCTAAGAGGAAATGATCCGTTCGATAAATCGAATGGATCGGAACGAACTTCAGTTCGTTCCTAAGCACACGATTCCATAAATGGAATCGGTGCAGAAGCAGAAAACCTTTCAACAACTCGCTTCACAGTTATCGAGGAAATTCAGTACGCGAGCTCAAACAGGGTTGAAAGGTTTTCCATAAAAATCACTTTTTGTCAAGTGAGTTGCGCAAAAGCTCAGATCCGGGCTTTTTATGATCTGTATATCCCTTCAGGGCCATGAGGGTATTAAGCGATTGCCCTGTGTGTTATGGGTTGCGGTTTGACAAATACACGTCTGTCTGGTACAATAACACCGGAATGTAACAATTTTGAAACATTTAGGAGGAAGGTATCTAAAGCTTCAGGGAGCGTGTCATGAAGAAACTGCATACTTTACTTGCTGCGGCAGCGGGGGTTGCTGCGATCGCAGGGGGTGTGGGGAGTATGCATAATGTTTACGCAGATATCGCAAACATATCGGACCTGTTTGCTGATGAAGACAGAACCGGGATAGAAATAAAAAAAACCGGGGTCGGAATGATGCTCACAGAATCCGAGATTAATAAGAAGGTACCTACCGTACTGCTTACGGTAGATAATATCACGTCTGAAGAAGAGGAGACGTCCCTTTTTCGGGATGAAGCCCCTGAGGGGGTCATCGCGGGGATAGAGGCTGAAAGGCTGGTGATGGCCAATGTAATGGAGGCTGTCAATATAAGGGAGGAGCCCTCGGAGGAGGCGGTGATAGTGGGAAAATTATATAAGGAATGCGGCGGCGAGATACTGGAGCGGTCAAACGGCTGGACGAAGCTTAAAACGGGAGCGGTCACGGGTTATGTAAGGGATGACTATCTCCTCTTTGGGGAAGAGGCTTTTGAGCTTGCCGGGACCGTGGTCAGTATGACGGGAACGTCGCTTACCTCCTGCCTCAGGGTAAGGACAGAGCCCTCGGGGGACGCGACTGTTCTGGGACTTTTGGCCGAGGGCGACAAGATCGAGGTCATCGAAAGGAACGGAGACTGGCTGAAGGCAGAGTATTCAGACGGAACAGAGTGCTATGTGGCCGCGGAATATGTTTCCGTCGAATCAGAGCTTCCATACGGAGAAAGCATGGAGGCTATCAGGAAAAGGGAGAAGGTACAGAGGAAGGAGCAGGAATATGCAGTCCGTGAAGGATCGAAGGCCGGAGCAGGCTCCGGCAGCTCTTCGGGAGGCTTTTCACCGGGTGCGTCTCCTGACCCGTCGTCGGTAGACAATGTAAGGCTCCTTGCGGCACTTATCCAGTGCGAGGGAGGATATGAGCCCTACGAAGGACAGGTGGCTATAGGCAATGTCGTTATGAACAGGCTTATGACCGGGAGGTATGGCTCAAGTATTTATTCGGTGATATACGCAAAAAGCCAGTTCGGGCCGGCGGGCAGCGGAATGGTCGCTCAGGTATACCAGAACGGTCCGAAGGCTTCATGTATTTCGGCGGCATCGGATGCGATAGGCGGTGTTTCCTACGTCGGAAATGCCACGTCCTTCAGAAGCGTCAGATCCGGGCACGCCGGAATCGTTGTGGGAAATCATGTTTTCTGGTAAATGATCGTAAGCATGCAGGGTGGCTGATTGGTCAGTCATCCTGTTTTATCGAAAAGCCGCTTATAGGAAGGCGTCGGCAGGGCTGACCGGCGGGCAGGCAGGGGGCGGTTACAGCTTCCCTGCCCGATTGACAGGAAGGAGCATCAGTGAGCTTAAAAGGAAGAAATTTTTTAACACTTAAGGATTTTACTCAGGCTGAGATATATGAATTTCTGGATCTGGCAGCCGAGCTTAAGGACAAAAAAAAGAGAGGCATCTTTGACAGGGTATATAAGGGAAAGAACATAGCGCTCATATTTGAAAAAACAAGCACGAGAACCCGCTGCTCCTTTGAGATCGCCGCCCATGATATGGGGATAGGCACCACCTATCTCGATCCAAGGGTATCCCAGATAGGCAAAAAGGAAAGCATAGCCGATACCGCCAGGATCTTAGGAAGGATATATGACGGGATCGAATACAGAGGCTACGGTCAGGAGTTAGTGGAGGAGCTTGCAAAATATGCCGGGGTTCCGGTATGGAACGGGCTCACAAACGAGTATCACCCTACCCAGATGCTGGCAGATCTGCTCACTATAAGGGAGCGGCTTGGAGAGATAAAGGGAAGAAAGCTTGTATACATGGGGGATGCCCGCTATAATATGGGAAATTCTCTTATGATAGCCTGCAGCAGGATGGGCATGAGGTTTACCGCTGCTGCTCCTAAAAAATATTTTCCGGACAGCGCTCTTATAAAGGAATGCGAGGCCTTTGCAAGGGAGTCGGGAGCGGAGCTGTCCTTTGAGGAGGATGCTTTAAAAGCGGCAGAGGGTGCCGATATCATCTATACCGATGTGTGGGTATCCATGGGAGAGCCTGAAGCGGTATGGGAAGAGAGGATAAGGGATCTCACTCCGTACAAGGTGACGGCGGATATTATGGACAGGGCCGGAAAGGACGCCATTTTCCTCCATTGCCTGCCTGCCTTTCATGATCTTAAGACCGAGATCGGAAGGGAGATCTATGAGAAGTACGGCATCACCGACATGGAGGTGACAGATGAGGTATTTGAGAAATACTCGGATGTCGTTTTCGATGAAGCTGAAAACCGCATGCACACGATCAAGGCCGTGATCGCGGCTACGCTTGGGTAAGTGCATGTACAGGGAGGCAAAGGCCTATATCAGGAATATAATAAGGAAGGAAAGCTTTTACATCGACATCCTGAGTACGCTTATCGGACTTGCCGTTATCGTGCTTACCGCGGTCGCTTTCATTGCAGAGGCTGAGGGCCTCATAAGGGTCATTTTCATCCTGGCCCTGGTATTGTCGGCCATGAATGTATACAAGGGCTTTAAGCTGTGTACGCCCACAAGGTATATATATGCGGTATTTACGGTGATACTTGTGTTTGTATCCGTATACTCGTTATTATAAGGATCGGTGATCCTTCAGCTTATGAAAGAAAAGACCGTTATCTGCGGCGCTAACGCTTACGAAAAAAAATATTATTTCAATGAGGACTTTAACGGGCTTCCAAAGTCCGTAAGGGATGAGCTTCATATCATATGCGTATTGTTTACGGAGGAGATCGGGGGAGTCTTTACCATCGGCTTTAATGAGGAGGGCGAGTTGGTGCTTGAGACGGATGCGGACGAGAACGATCTGCTGTATGATGAAATAGGAAGCGCCCTTCTTATAAAGGAGGTCCGCAGAAAAAGGCAGGACCTTTTTGAAGCTCTGGAGCTGTATTACAAGGTTATGGGAAAGTTCTCTGAAGACAATGGAGATAATAAATGATCCTCGCAGTTGATGTTGGAAATACTAATATTACCGTAGGTGTATTCAAAAAGAAGGAGCTTATCACCACCTTCAGGATAACTACCAAGCTTCCGCGTACCTCAGACGAGTACGGGCTTTTGATCACAGAGCTTCTGGGGAAGGAAAAGGAGGCACGGGACGAGGAGGTAAACGGCGCGATCATTGCAAGCGTGGTTCCCGCCGTGATGCATTCCCTGACGAACGGTATACTCAAATATATGGGAATTAAGCCCCTTACGGTGGGCCCGGGGCTCAGGACCGGCATAAGGATAGACACGCCCAATCCGCGGGAGATAGGAGCCGACAGGATCGTCGATGCGGTCGCGGCTTATGAGATATACGGCGGCCCCGTGCTTGTGATCGATTACGGAACGGCAACCACCTATGATCTTATAACCGAGGACGGGAGGTTTATCGCTGGCATCACCGCGCCGGGGATAAGGATCTCGGCAAAGGCTCTGTGGGAGGATACCGCCAAGCTTCCGGAGATCGAGATAAAAAAGCCTGCCTCCATCCTGGCAAAGGATACGATCTCTAGCATGCAGGCAGGGTTAATGTACGGTCAGATAGGGCAGACAGAGTATATCATCGATGCCGTAAAGCGGGAGAGCGGCTTTAAGGAGCTTAAGGTGGTGGCGACAGGCGGGCTCGGAAGGCTCATCAGCAGCGAGACGGATAAGATAAACGACTATGATCCCGAGCTTACTCTTACCGGGCTGAGACTGATATATGATAAAAATAGGTGATACAGAGCTTAAAAATCCATGGATACTGGCACCGATGGCAGGCGTAAGCGACCTGCCTTTTCGTTTGCTGGCGCTTGAAATGGGAGCGGGGCTCGTATGCACGGAGATGATAAGCGCCAAAGCCATTCTTTATAATAATAAAAACACCCGGGAGCTTATGCGCCTGGGAGAGCAGGAGCATCCTGTGTCCCTCCAGCTTTTCGGGTCCGATCCCGTGATAATGGGAGAGATCGCAAAGAGGATCGAGCCTGAGCCCTTTGATATACTGGACATCAATATGGGCTGTCCTGTGCCCAAGGTGGTAAACAACGGTGAGGGATCGGCTCTTATGAAGGACCCCGTGCTTGCCGGAAGGATAATAGAGAGTGTGGCGCGCTCCATAAAAAAGCCTGTTACGGTCAAGATAAGGAAGGGGTTTGACGATGAGCATGTCAATGCCTGCGAGATAGCCCGCATAGCCCAGGAAAGCGGGGCGAAGGCAGTTACCGTGCACGCAAGGACAAGGGAGCAGTATTACTCCGGAGAAGCGGATCTTGAGGTGATAGCCGCGGTCAAGGCAAGGCTGTCTGTCCCCGTAATAGGAAACGGCGATGTAAGGGATCTTAAGTCGGCGGAGCATATGATGAGCTGCACCGGATGTGACGCGGTGGCAATAGGCAGGGCCGCCATGGGCAATCCCTGGATATTCAGGGAGCTGAATGCGAAGGACGGGGGCTATGAAAAGCCGTCACCCTCAGAGGTTATAGATATGCTCGAAAGGCACGCCGGGGCGCTGGTAGATTTTAAGGGAGAATACACCGGGATCAGGGAAATGCGCAGGCACGCGGGCTGGTATCTGAGCGGGATGAGGCACGCGGCAAGGCTGAGGGTAAGGCTTAATGAGATCGAAACCCTTAAGGACCTTACGGAGCTTATGGAGGCCTTCAGGGAAAGCCTCACCGGTGAAGTATAGGAGGCCGGCGCAGATTACGGCATGGAAAGCGGTAAAAGAGCTTGAGAAGAAGGACCGGTTTTTTAAGGGCAGTTTATATAGCGGTATTGCTGCTCATAGCAGCGGATATCATTGCGGGCAATCTTCTTGTATCCTTTGCGATAAAAAGGCCGAAGGAGGTAAGGAGCGAGATCGTTCCCGACCCGGTGACCAGTAAGGAATCGCAGAGGACGGTGGATGAAAACCGAAGGCTTATACGGGACAAAAGGAAGGAATGGCTTGATACGGCCGAAAGGACGGAGGCCTGTGTGATCTCTGACGACGGTCTCAGGCTCAAGGGTGATATATTTATTACAGACCCGGATTCCTCCTTATGGGTGATCGCCCTTCACGGCTACGGGTATACCGGCAAACGTCAGGCAATGTACGACTATGTCCTTCCCTATGCCAAAAGAGGCTATAATATCCTGACCCCTGATCTTCGCGCCCACGGAGAGAGCGAGGGCAGCTATGTGGGAATGGGGTGGTTAGACAGGAAGGATATCATGAAATGGATCGGGCTTATCACGGAACGGGATCCCTCAAGCAGGATAGTGCTTTACGGCGTTTCGATGGGAGGGGCGGCAGCCATGATGACAGCAGGTGAAGACCTCCCCGGGAATGTGAAGGCTGTCGTGGAGGACTGCGGCTATTCGTCTGTCTGGGACATTTTCTCGGATGAAGCAGAATATCTTTTTCATATACCCGAATTTCCGCTCATATATACTGCCAGCTTTTTTTCAAAGCTCAGAGCGGGCTATGACTTTAAGGAGGCCTCCGCGCTTACGCAGATAAGGAAAACGAGGCTTCCGGTCTTTTTCATCCACGGCTCAAAGGATAATTTCGTAAATACGGAAATGGTCAGGGCCCTTTTTGAGGCCTGCCCGTCCGAAAAAGGAATATATGAGGCGGAGGATGCGGGGCACGGAGAGGCCTATTTTGTGGACCCTGACAGATATGAAAAAGAAGTATTTGATTTTTTAAATGAAAATCTTTAATTAGGTGTTGACATGCCACCCGATGGGTGGTATTTTATTACATAGATATTAGCACTCTACTTAGTTGAGTGCTAACAACAAGATCCGGATGAGGAGCCGGAGGGTGAGAGACCATGGAACTGAGCGATAGAAAGAAAACGATTTTATACGCTATCATAAAGACCTATCTGGAAACGGGAGATCCGGTGGGCTCCAGGACCATTTCCAAATATACGGACTTAAACCTGAGCTCCGCCACTATAAGGAACGAGATGTCAGACCTTGAGGATATGGGCTATATAATCCAGCCTCATACCTCCTCCGGAAGGATACCCTCCGATAAGGGCTACCGCTTCTATGTCGACCAGCTTATGGCCGATAAGGAGAGGGAAGTGAATGAGATGAAGGAGATCCTTATCGAGAAGGCGGACAAGATGGAGCGGGTCCTTAAGCAGGTGGCCAGATCCCTTTCCGTAAACACGAATTATGCGGCGATGATATCCGCTCCGCAGTACCACAGGAACAAGCTTAAGTTCCTGCAGCTCTCAAGGATGAACGAGAAACAGATAGTTGTCGTTATCGTGGTGGAGGGAAATATAATCAAGAACCACATCATTGACGTCGATATGGAGCTTGACGACGAGACCCTGCTTAAGCTGAACATCCTTCTGAACACTAACATGAACGGCCTTACCATAGAAGAGATAAATCTCGGAATGATCGCGAGGATGAAGGAGCAGGCAGGGATACACAGCGAGTTCATCTCAAATGTCATAGATGCCGTTGCGGAGGCCATAAAGGGTGATGAGGATCTTGAGATCTATACCAGCGGTGCGAATAATATCTTCAAATATCCGGAGCTTGCGGATCATGAGAAGGCAAGCGAGATCATAACAGCCTTTGAGGAGAAGAAGCAGCTGTCGGATATCGTTTACGAGACTCTTTCAAACAGCGGCGACCACAAGGGGATACAGATCTATATCGGCGAGGAATCGCCGGTCAAGAACATGAAGGACTGCAGTGTTGTGACTGCGACCTATGAGCTGGAGGAGGGGATGCAGGGAACGATAGGCATCATAGGGCCGAAGCGTATGGACTACGGAAAGGTCGTGGATACGCTGAATGCTCTTACAAACCAGCTTGATATATTATACAAAAGGGAGTGAACCATATGACAAGGGTAGTTATAGAGGATGAAAATACCGAAACGAAGGAAGCGGCTTCAGAAAACACCATAGAAGGTGCTTCGGATAAGAGCGCGGAGGAAGCAAAAGCAAAAGCGCCCGGGGAGGAAGGCGGTGAGGAGGACACCGCGAAGGAAAATGATACAGAAAAAAGCGATGCACCGGAGAAGGAAGAGGCTCTGAGCGAGGAAGACGAGGAGTCCCCCGAGGACGGTGAGGAGCCCCCGGAAAAGGAAGAAGCGGAGGGAGAGAAAGAAGAGCCGGCGGAGGAAAAGAAAAAGGGCTTCAAGTGGAAGAAGGACAAAAAGGATAAGAGAGATGAAAAGATCGAGGAGCTGACCGACAGGGTAAAGAGACAGATGGCCGAGTTCGAGAACTTCAGGAAACGTACGGAGAAGGAAAAATCCTCAATGTACGAGATGGGAGCCAGATCGGTCATCGAAAAGATCCTTCCGGTTATAGATAATTTCGAGAGAGGGCTTGACAGTGTTCCCGAGGATGAAAAGGATTCACCCTTCACCGAGGGAATGAGAAAGATATACAAGCAGCTTCTCACAGAGCTTGAGGGCCTCGGAGTGACACCGATAGAATGTGTGGGAAAGGAATTCGATCCGAATTTCCATAACGCGGTCATGCAGGTCGCAAGCGATGAGTATGAGAGCGGCATCGTCGCGCAGGAAATGCTTAAGGGATACATGTACAGGGATTCGGTGGTAAGACATTCGATGGTCTCAGTGGTTGAATAGAGGGAAACGGACAGTTGCGCTTCCCGTAATTTCCAGGTAAATGGTTTGAGTTGCCCCGCAAAAGGGAATGACCATATTAAATAGATGTTATGACAGCAGAGTAAATATAGAAAGAGAGGGAATGACCATGAGTAAGATAATAGGTATTGATCTTGGAACTACCAACAGCTGTGTAGCTGTTATGGAAGGCGGCAAGCCTACAGTTATAGCAAATACAGAGGGAGCAAGGACGACACCGTCGGTAGTGGCTTTCACAAAGAACGGTGAAAGGCTTGTGGGAGAGCCTGCAAAGCGTCAGGCTGTCACCAACGCGGATAACACGATCTCCTCAATAAAGAGAGAGATGGGCTCCGATTACAGGAGACAGATCGGGGACAAGAAGTATTCTCCCCAGGAGATCTCCGCAATGATCCTTCAGAAGCTTAAGGCTGATGCGGAAAGCTATCTGGGAGAGAAGGTAACGGAGGCTGTCATTACCGTTCCCGCATACTTCAACGATTCCCAGAGACAGGCTACAAAGGATGCCGGAAAGATCGCCGGCCTTGATGTAAAGCGTATAATCAACGAGCCTACTGCTGCGGCGCTGGCCTACGGTCTTGATAACGAAAAGGAACAGAAGATAATGGTATACGACCTCGGCGGCGGCACCTTTGATGTCTCCATCATCGAGATCGGCGAGGGTGTTATCGAGGTTCTTGCGACAAACGGAAACAACAGGCTCGGCGGCGATGACTTCGACCAGAAGATCACTGATTACATGCTTGCGGAGTTCAAGAAGAACGAGGGTGTAGACCTTTCAAATGATAAGATGGCCCTGCAGAGGCTCAAGGAAGCGGCGGAGAAGGCCAAGAAGGAGCTTTCCAGCGCCACTACCACAAACATAAACCTTCCCTTCATCACGGCTACGAGCGAGGGACCCAAGCACTTTGACATGAACCTGACAAGGGCAAAGTTCGACGAGCTTACCCATGACCTGGTTGAGATGACCACGGTACCTGTACAGAATGCTCTTAAGGATGCGGGCATTACAGCCTCAGAGCTGGGACAGGTCCTTCTCGTAGGAGGCTCCACAAGGATCCCTGCGGTACAGGAAAAGGTTAAACAGCTTACTGGCAAGGAACCCTCGAAGAATCTGAATCCTGATGAGTGCGTGGCTCTCGGAGCATGTATCCAGGGCGGAAAGCTTGCGGGAGATGCGGGCGCAGGTGAGATCCTCCTTCTCGATGTTACACCGCTTTCGCTTTCGATCGAGACCATGGGCGGCGTAGCTACGAGGCTCATCGAAAGAAATACCACGATCCCTACAAAGAAGAGCCAGATATTCTCGACCGCGGCAGATAATCAGACCGCTGTTGATATCAACGTTGTACAGGGTGAGAGACAGTTCGCAAGGGATAACAAGTCTCTCGGACAGTTCAGGCTCGACGGTATACCTCCGGCAAGGAGAGGTGTTCCCCAGATAGAGGTTACCTTCGATATAGATGCCAACGGTATCGTAAATGTATCCGCAAAGGATCTCGGGACCGGGAAGGAGCAGCATATTACCATAACCTCCGGCTCCAACATGTCGGATGCCGAGATCGACAGGGCTGTTAAGGAAGCCGCGGAATATGAGGCTCAGGACAAGAAGCGTAAGGAAGCGATCGACGCGAAGAATGATGCCGACTCCTTTGTATTCCAGACGGAGAAGGCTCTTGAGGAGGTAGGCGATAAGCTTGATCCTTCGGATAAGGCCAATGTGGAGGCTGAGCTCAATAACCTGAAGGAACTTGCGAACAAGGCTGATGCCGAGAACATGACCGAGGAGCAGGTGGTAGAGCTGAAGGCTGCCCAGGAGAAGGCCATGCAGAGTGCCCAGAAGCTGTTTGAAAAGATGTATGAGAATGCCCAGGCAGGCGCCCAGGGTGCCGGAGCGGGTCCTGACATGAGCAATATGAACATGGGCGGAATGAGCGGAAACGCTGGTTCCTCAGGCAGCTCCTACGGTGATGATGTAGTGGACGGAGATTACAAAGAGGTATAAGGCCTCAAAAATACGCCTGATCACGAAAAATACAGGCGGCAATATCATAAAGGATATGATCTGATGTCGGCACAGAGGCCCTTAGGGCCTCTGGCGGGCTATTCAGAGATTTACGGAGAGCCTCTGTGAAGAGGCTTTCCTGTGTAAGGAACGGTTGAAAACATGGCAGAGACTAAAAGAGATTATTACGAGGTTTTAGGCGTTGACAAGAACGCGGATGACGCGGCTCTGAAAAAAGCATACAGGGTGCTGGCCAAGAAATATCATCCGGACATGAATCCGAATAATCCGGAGGCGGAAAAAAAGTTCAAGGAAGCAAGCGAGGCCTATGCGGTCCTGAGCGACCCGGAGAAGAGGCGTAAGTATGACCAGTTCGGTCATGCGGCCTTTGAAAACGGAGGAGCGGGCGGCTTTGAGGGCTTTGATTTCGGTTCCATGGATTTCACGGATCTGTTCGGCGACCTGTTCGGTGATCTGTTCGGAGGCTCAAGAAGCAGAAGGGGCAGTTCATATAGCGGGCCCATGAAGGGGGCCAATGTAAGGACCAGTGTGAGGATCAGCTTTAAGGAAGCGGTCTTCGGCTGTGAAAAGGAGCTTGACCTTAATCTTAAGGAGACCTGCAGGACCTGCAACGGAAGCGGAGCAAGGCCGGGAACGGCTCCGGAGACGTGCCCCAAATGCGGGGGCAAGGGCCAGGTGGTCATGACGCAGCAGTCGCTGTTCGGCATGATACAGAATGTGCAGCCCTGTCCTGACTGCCGGGGAACAGGAAAGGTCGTAAAGGATAAGTGTCCGGATTGTCACGGCAACGGATATATCACGGAGAGAAAGAAGATCCAGGTCAGTATTCCGGCGGGCATTGATAACGGACAGAGCGTAAGGATCAGGGAAAAGGGCGAGCCGGGAGTAAACGGAGGCCCGAGAGGTGATCTGCTTGTGGAGATCGTCGTACAGAGACACGAGATCTTCCAGAGGCAGGATATGGATATCTTCTCATCGGCTCCCATATCCTATGCCCAGGCCGCGCTTGGCGGAGAGGTGCTCATAGATACTATCGACGGAAAGGTGGCCTATGAGGTCAAGCCGGGCACCCAGACAGATACCAAGGTAAGGCTTAAGGGAAAGGGCGTTCCTTCACTCAGAAACAAGCAGGTAAGAGGAGACCATTATGTGACCCTTGTGGTACAGGTTCCTTCAAAGCTCAATTCGGAAGCAAAGGAGCTGCTTAAGAGGTTTGATGAGCTGACGGGGAATTCCCTTCATTCCACGGATGACTACCGTGACAGGAAAAAGAGAGGCTTCTTCGGAGGCAAGGGATAAAAAAGGTGAACGGAGCTGTTCCGTTCACCTTTTTTATGAGCAGGGGGATGATCACCCTGCCCGATCTGCCTTACAGCCGAAAGGTAAGGCTTAAGGCGTTATTCATATTCGTCATCGAGCTCATCCTGATCGGCCATGATCTCACGGCTTACTACGCGCTTCGCATCCCTTTCGCGCTCTATAAGCTCCGAGAGCCGTTCCTTCACATTCTTCGGATCCTTTATATTCTTTATCTCAAAATTCTTCAGGCTTTTATCGGAAGAGGCGATCTTTATGGTCCCAAGATTGAACAGCTTCTGGAAAAAGGTCCTTGAGAGCTTCAGATCAAGTATGCGGTAAAGGCGTACCTCGTCCTCGGTGGTCCTTAAAAGACCGTCCTCTATAAATAACCGTTCTTCATTAAAGCTGTATTTTGTAAAGGTCCAAGGCAGTCCGAAAATGATGCGCCGTCTGTCATGCCACAGGATGTTGAGGGGTTCTGTTTCAAGCTTTGACATTTTTCATACCTCCTTGTCTGCGCCGATTTTTTAAAATCGTGCGCTTAGGAATGAACCCTGGTTCATTCCGATTCGTTCGGCTGACCGAACGAATCATTTCCTTGTCTGCGCCGAGCTATGATGACATTATAACATAGAATTATTATTTTTTGGATTTTTCTCTTGATTTATAAATTGTTTCTGGCTATTATGTTAACGGAGTATAAATAACAGATGTATGATACATCACTTTACGGAACAGCGAAGCTTTTCCTTCGGCAGAGGATCGATGATTGAGGGGTCATCATCCCGGTCATGGGCATAAGCGGAGCGGCGCAGAGGGCATATTACAGCCCGGGCACCTGTGGGAATGTATCAGCATATTTTTATATGTAATCAATAAGGGGGTAATTAAATGAACAGAATCAGGCGGATCCTGGCCGGTGTTTTGGTTTGCGTATTATTATTTACTGATAATACGCTTATTTTGCGTGCAGATGAACCTGTTTCCGAGGCTGTTTTGACGGGGACAGAGCTTTCAGCCCCGGCTGAAGGCGACACATCCGGAGGCAGTGGAACAGAAGGCGGAGGGGAAGCGGCAGAGACAACGCTGCAGTCCGCAAAGGAAGCAGCGGTAACTCCCGTACCTGAAAAGGAGGGGCAGCCGGCTCCTGCTGTCACGGAGGAGACCGCAGAGCCCACACCGACCCCTGCCGTCACGGAGGAGACCGCAGAGCCCACACCGACCCCTGCCGTCACGGAGGAGAGCGCAGAACCCACACCGACTCCTGCTCCCACAGGTGAGACCGCGGAGCCCACACCGGCTCCTGCTCCCACAGGTGAGACCGCAGAGCCTTCACCGACTCCTGCTCCGACTGAAGAGGCCGCAGAGCCTGTACCGTCGCCGTCACCTTCGCCCGCGGAGGAAGCTGCAAAGCCGGTACCATCGTCTTCTCCGGAAGCCGGTGCGTCAGATGCCTCGGTAAGCGGTGAGATGCTGCAGCAGGTCACCGGCACAGCGGAGGGAAAGGAAGGAGAGAGCGAAAGCTCAGAGCTTCTTTCCTCAAAGGATCCGGACGGCTTTGTGGAAGGCGAGGTAGCCCTGGAGAATACCGAAGAGACTGATCTGATCCCCGCGGGAAATATCGAATGGAATACTAAAACAGACGGAAATATCAGGGCGGAGTTTACCCTTCCCTATGACAGGGAAAAGCTTGGTGAGTACAGGCAGTATAAGCTTGTGCTTATAGAATATGCGGCAGATGACAGCACCGGAACAGAGGTGGCCGATTTTAACGATACCATCGGAGATCTTATCGGTGAAGAGGATCCGGCCAATTTCAGATTTAACGGAGAGGATTATTATACCTTTTCCATCGATTTTTCAAAGATACTGAGGAACCTTAAGAAAAGCGCCGATTATTCCTATAAGCTTTCCTTTACTTATGAGGGCAGGACCCTTGAGAGCAGGGAGAGCGAAAGGCTGACCTTCGTCTATGAGGCGGATAAGCTTGATAATCCCTCCGGTCTCAAATGGGAAACGGACCGGAATGAGTTTACGGGCTATGCTTCCTGGAACCCCGTTGAAAACGCAACGGGCTATCTGGTCGTGCTGTATCTGGACGAAAAGGCCGTAAAGACCCTTGAGCTTAAGCCCGAGGAAACCACGGCGCTTCTTATTGAAAACGCAAGGGGACTTAACATCACGGAGCTTGAGGGCTATACCTTTTCGGTAGTGGCCGTGGGAAACGGAAAGTACGCGGACAGCGACGAGATACGGTCAGGCTCCATAAGCATGATACTTTCAACTCCCGGAGGCCTTGCGTGGGTAGGCACGGTAGCAAGATGGGACCCTGTAGATAACGCCCGTTATTATGTTGTAAGGCTGTTAAGAAGGAAGAAGAGTGAGCGGGACAACAACAAAAAGACCGGAGTCGAGCTGAAAAAGGTTCAGGTCACCTCGGATGAGGGGTGCAGGTATGATTTCCTGAGCCAGTTAAAGAAGCTGACGGATAAGGACATAAGGACCTATGATTATTTCTTCGAGGTAACAGCCTGTCCCGATGAGAAGACTCCTTATAAACAGAGCGTGACCGCTCAGAGCGATCCCTATAAGACCTCCGACAGCATCAGCAATCTTGAATGGGCGACCGATACCGGAGAGGTGAGCTTTATCGTAAATGATTACTACGGAGAATACAGGCTCGTGTTCTTCCGTGGAGGGACGAAGCTTGGTACCGAGGAGCTTGGAAACCTGCAGGGAAAGCTTACGGACGGGGTATTTTATTTCCCGGGAGATAAATATCTGACCAAGGACGGGCAGTATGAGGTGAGGGCTGTCGATACAAGGACCGGTAAATACCTTTCCGCCTCCATGAAATTCAAGGAGCCCTCAAAATCAAACAGGATCACCGCCCCCAAGATAAAAAAGAGCATCGGGAGCGCTACCAGGATCGAATGGAAGCCTTCAAAGCATACGGAAACCGGAACCGGGGTGACCTATGAGATAAGGCTGTATGATAAGAGCAGATATACAGAGCTCAGGACGGTTTACTGCTATTATGAGCTTGCGGATGAGGTGTTAAGAACAGGCTGCAGGAAGGTGAAGGTGCGCGCTATCTCGGATAACCTTCAGGTGATCGGAAGCAGTGACTGGTCGAACGAGGTGACCCTTACCCCGGACAGCAAGGTGATCAATCTTTCCGGAGAATGCGGAAGCAATGCAACCTACATGCTTTCAGGGAAAAAGGGAAACCTTAAGCTTGTTATCGAGGGCTACGGAGACATGTATGATTACGGTGATCCGTCCCTTTCGACCTCCGAGGTCACGGCGCCCTGGGCCGAGTTTGCAGGACAGATAAAATCGATAAAGCTGTCTGCGGACCTTACATCGATCGGCAGCTGCGCTTTTTACGGGTGTAAATCCGTTTCATCGATCGTGCTTCCGGGAGCTCTTACAAGGATAGGAAATTATGCCTTTTCAGGCTGCAAGTCGCTTTCGGGGCCGTTAGTGATACCTGAGGGCGTCACTAAGATCGGAGAAGGAGCGTTTAAGCAGGCAAAGAAGCTTTCCACCGTTATGTTTGAGGGGGGGACCGAGCCCGAGATAACCGCTTATTCAAAGAAAACAAATAACGGCTCCTTCCCTAAGAAGGTCAAGATAAGCATCAACAGCAATAAGTATTGGGAAGGCACCAAAAACAGGAATAAATGGGAAGGCTATGAGTTATATACAAAGGAGGTAAAGGCGGATAAGGTCATACTGAGTGAGAGCGTATGCAACCTTGATCATGATGAATCGGTAAAGCTTACCGCCGAGCTCAGCCCCTCCTATGCCAAAAACCAGAAGATAATCTGGAAGAGCAGCGATAACAGTATAGTAAGCGTAAATGACAGCGGGAGAGTTACCGCACATAAGAAAAACGGAGTAGCCGTGGTGAGTGCGGTCTCCGCGTCCAATAAAAAGGCCAAAGCGACCTGTACCTTTATCATAGGACAGAAAAACGTATGGATAAAGAAGGGGAGCGATCTCTACTATAATAAAAAGTCAGGCGAGACCGCGGCCGGATGGGCGAAGGCCACGATCTACGGGGATAAGAACAACACCAAAAAATATTATCAGTTCTTTGACAGGACTTCGGGAAAAAGAAAGACCGGCTGGCTTGACGACGGGGGCTTCAGATACTATCTTAAGAGTGACGGAAGGGTCACCACGGGATATACAAAGGTCGCCGGCAAGTGGTACTGCTTTAACGATGACGAAAACCTTACCCCCGAGACCGGGTACGGCGCGATAAAGACGGGCTGGGATGCCCCCGGCTATGAGCATTATTTCATGCCTGTTTCCGGGGAGGCCGTGACAGGCTGGCACCAGATAGACGGCAGATGGTATTTCTTTGACCAGAACGGCAATAAGAAGACCGGCCTGCAGAAGATCGACGGAAGGCTCTATTATCTTAAGGACAGTATAGATGAGTCAAAGGGTGAAACCGCCGTTAATTTAGGAAGCAAGGAATACGGCGAGATCGTCGTTGACGGTAAGCATTATCTTCTTACGGGAATGGACAGCAGCAGAAGGAACGAGGCCCTTAACGGTATGGCTGTGACCGGCTGGTACAAGGATACTCAGTACTTCGATCCCGGAACCGGGGTAAGAGCTTCTGGCTTTTACGAGGTCAAGACTATCAATAAGACCGAGTATTACTATTTTGATGAGGCGACCGGCAATAAGGTGGTCAACGATACCAGGTCGGTGGGGGGACAGACCTTCAGATTCGGAGAAAACGGCCTCCTTGTCACCGGAGGAGTAAGCGGCACGAAAAAGAAGCTGTATGACTACGATTCAAATGGAAAGCTTCAGGAAAAAAGAGAAGTCATCAAGTATGACGGCAGATTTTTCTATAATGACGGCGATTCCTTTGAGCTGGTGACCGGTATCGTAAATATAAACGGCAAGGAACGCTTTTATGATCAGAACGGGCTGCTTCCGGAGGAAACGGTATTCGTAGCGTCGGACAGACATACGATCACCGATGACCCGGCAGAGATCACCTACTGCTTCAGCCGTACAGGACGAAGGACCGGGTGGATAAAGGATTACAGCAGGAATAAATATTATTTCGACACCAAAACCGGTGAAAAATACACGGGATACCGGCTTGTCGGCAAGACCTGGTATAACTTCGGGGACGACGGGGTCCTCGGAGACGGGCTGAAAAAGGGTCATGCCACGGTAACAAGCCTTAACAGCGGAAGCAAAGGCAAGTCCTATAATATGATCACCGAGTACAATAAGAGCGGGAAGCTTGTGACCGGGTGGCATACGAAGAAGGGCTATTATCCGACAGGCCTGTTTGAGGTATCCTCCGACGATCTGGATGATGACAGGGTAATGTACCTTAAGAACGGAGTGCCCCAGACGGGCTGGGTGAGTGCTTCGGGAGTCAGGAAGAACGCGACGGTGAAGCTGTATCTGGATCCTCATTCCGGAGACCTGGCGATCGGCAGAAAGAAGATCGGAGGGAAGAGGTATTATTTCTATACCGAGGCGGACGAGGACGCAAATAACGGTAAGGTCATAGCCGGTGAGCTCGCATCCTCCGTATGGCTCTCAAATCCCGAGGTTGACGGGAGCGGTGCCAACAAGGTATATGCCTCGGTTCCGGGGAACCTAGATAATACCCTGAGGACCTTCAGATATGTAAATAAAGACGGGACATGGAAATCCGGTTGGCTTACGATCACTAAGGATAATAAGAAGATACACTATTACTTTGATCCGAAGCCCTCTGATCCTGCCGCCAGGCTCAGCCTTGCGCGTTCAACGAGGGTTCAGAACGGGAAATATTATGTGGACGCCTACGGCAGAAGAAGATAGTAAGGTTCCTTTTGAGGAGGTATGAAAATGGATGTAACGGCTATGTATGCTACTTTCTGGTCACTGGTACCGCCTGTCATTGCGATAGTGCTTGCCCTTATCACTAAGGAGGTCTACAGCTCACTGTTTGTGGGCATCCTCTTCGGAGGAATGTTTTATTCGGGCTTTTCCTTTGTAGGAACCTTTAATCATGTGCTGAATGACGGCTTTATCGCCTCTCTGTCCGACAGCTATAACGTGGGGATACTGATCTTTCTTGTGGTCCTGGGATCCCTTGTCAATCTTATGAACAGGGCCGGAGGCTCAAGGGCCTTCGGGAAGTATATGCTGTCTCATATAAAGACAAGAGCGGGCGCGCAGCTTGCGACCATGGCTCTCGGCATTATCATTTTTATAGATGATTATTTCAACTGCCTTACGGTGGGCTCCGTAATGAGGCCTGTTACCGATACTCATAAGGTCTCAAGAGCCAAGCTTGCCTATCTTATCGACGCGACGGCGGCTCCGGTCTGCATAATCGCTCCCATATCGTCATGGGCCGCGGCGGTCTCGGGCTTTGTGGAGGGAGAGGACGGCTTTACCATCTTCGTAAGAGCCATTCCTTATAATTATTATGCGCTCCTTACAGTGGTGATGATGATCCTTATCATTGTCATGAAGGTGGATTACGGTCCGATGAAGAGGTTTGAGGATAATGCCGTTCTTCACAACGATCTGTTTACCGTAAGAGCCGAGGGCTCGGCGGAAGAAAAAGAACAGGCAGGAGAGCACGGCGGGGTATCGGATCTTGTCATACCCATAGTGTCGCTGATAGTGTGCTGCGTGATCTGTATGATCTATACCGGCGGCTTTTTTGAAGGAGCTTCCTTTATAGAGGCATTCTCCAATTCGGATGCCTCGGTGGGTCTTTCCATGGGCAGTATTTTCGGGATCATCATTACGATAATATTCTACCTGATCAGAAGGACGCTCTCCTTCAAGGAATGTATGGAGGCGATCCCGGCCGGCTTTAACGCCATGGTCCCCGCGATCCTTATCCTTACCTTTGCCTGGACCCTTAAGGAGATGACAATGAGCCTTGGGGCTCCCGAATATGTGGCGGGCATAATGGAGAAGAGCGCAGGAGGACTTGTATATTTCCTTCCGTCCATAATCTTCCTGGTAGGATGCTTTCTGGCTTTTTCGACGGGTACCTCATGGGGCACCTTCGGTATCCTGATACCCATCGTTGTGAATGTTTTTCAGAACAGTGATCCAAAGCTTATGATAATCTCCATCTCCGCCTGTATGGCAGGTGCGGTCTGCGGCGACCACTGCTCTCCTATTTCGGACACGACCATCATGGCAAGCGCGGGAGCACAGTGCGATCATGTCAGCCATGTATCCACCCAGCTTCCCTATGCTGTCACTGTCGCGCTTATATCATTCATTACCTATATCGTGGCAGGGGTCACCAGAAGCGCCTGGATATCCCTTCCCTTCGGAATAGTGCTTACCTTTACGGTCATATTTATGATCGGCAGGATATCGAAGGGAAGCGGGAACGAAGTATAAAATGCTTGTCATGACCGAAGAATTGTTATATAATAACGTTCAGGCAAAGACGTCTGTAAAGGGCGCGTGGTAGACGCGCTTTTTTCAGGCGTCTTTTTAAGGAGCTGAACTGTCTTTATAAAGTAAAAGGAGGAAAGAAAAATGTCGTATGTTGATGAGGTTTATCAGTCGGTAGTTGAAAAGAACCCCGCACAGCCGGAGTTTCACCAGGCGGTTAAGGAGGTGCTTGAATCCCTCAGGGTGGTTATAGAGGCCAACGAAGAGGAATACAGGAGGGATGCTCTCCTTGAAAGGCTTACCACTCCGGAAAGGCAGCTCTTATTCAGGGTTCCCTGGGTGGACGACAAGGGGCAGGTTCAGGTAAACAACGCCTTCCGTGTTCAGTTCAATTCCGCTATCGGTCCCTATAAGGGAGGACTCAGGCTCCATCCTTCGGTAAATCTTGGTATCATCAAGTTCCTCGGATTTGAGCAGATATTCAAGAATTCCCTTACCGGACTTCCGATCGGAGGCGGCAAGGGAGGTTCGGATTTCGATCCCAAGGGCAAATCCGACAGGGAGGTAATGGCATTCTGCCAGAGCTTTATGACGGAGCTGCATAAATATATCGGAGCGGATACGGATGTGCCGGCAGGCGACATCGGTACCGGAGCCAGGGAAATAGGCTATATGTACGGCCAGTATAAGAGGCTTACCGGTCTGTATGAGGGTGTTCTCACAGGAAAGGGCTTATCCTACGGCGGCTCTCTTGCAAGGAAGGAGGCTACCGGCTACGGGCTGCTTTACCTTACGGAGGAGATGCTTAAATGCAACGGAAAGGACATAAATGGCATGACCGTTGCGGTGTCAGGTGCCGGAAACGTGGCTATCTATGCGATACAGAAGGCACAGCAGCTTGGAGCGAAGGTCGTTACCTGCTCTGATTCCACCGGATGGATATATGATCCTGAGGGGATAGACGTAGAGCTGCTCAAGGAGATCAAGGAGGTTAAGAGAGCCAGGCTTTCCGAGTATGCCGCGGGAAGAAAGAGTGCGGAATATCATGAGAAAAAGAACGGAGAGCACGGGGTATGGAACGTTAAGTGTGATGTGGCTCTTCCCTGCGCCACCCAGAATGAGCTGGATATCGAGGACGCAAAGGCGCTTGTCGCAAACGGCGTCATAGCAGTGGCCGAGGGCGCAAATATGCCCACCACGATGGATGCCACGGAATATCTGCAGAAGAACGGCGTGCTCTTTGCTCCAGGCAAGGCCTCGAACGCAGGCGGCGTAGCCACCTCAGCGCTTGAGATGAGCCAGAACTCGGAAAGGCTTTCCTGGACCTTTGAGGAGGTCGATAAAAAGCTTCAGGGCATCATGGTGAATATTTTCCATAACCTTGACGAGGCTGCAAAGAAATACGATATGGAGGGTAATTATGTGGCCGGTGCCAACATTGCCGGCTTCTTAAAGGTGGCCGACGCAATGAAGGCTCAGGGGATAGTCTGAGTATTTGAGCGGTTCACCTAACTGAAAACGATCCTTACAGAAAACCTTTCAACCATTATGGTTGAAAGGTTTTCTATAAAAACTGCTTTTCGTCAAGTGAGCTGCGCTAAAGCTCAGATCCGAACTTTTTATGATCAGCATATCCCGCCGGGGTTATGAGGGTATTAAGCGATTGCCCCGGGCAGATACGATATTTCTTGATAAATCTGCTGAAACAGGATATTATAATAGAAAAATTAAGTGTTCGGATTTACTTCGTTTACTATACGGAAATGCATTGGACATTTGATCCGTTCACTAAAACAGGGCCGGTAAGGTATGATAAGAAGGGCGGAGAAAAGGGATATCCCTGATATAGGCAGATTACTGCTTCAGGTGAATAATGTTCACGCGGATATAAGACCTGATCTTTTTAAGCATGATCACAGAAAATATACCGATGTGCAGCTTGAGGGCATCATAGAGGATGACAGCAGGCCTGTCTTTGTTCTCACCGATGAAGAGGATGAGCATTTGCGGGGATACTGCTTCTGCGAGCTTACGGTCTATGAGAACGATAATAACATGACAGACCGGAAAACACTGTACATTGACGACCTGTGTGTGGATGAAGTATCGAGGGGGGAGCATACGGGAAGGAAGCTGTATGAATATGTGCTTGGGTACGCAGAGAGATCAGGCTGCTATAATGTTACTCTGAATGTGTGGTCGGGTAATGAAGGGGCCAGGGGCTTTTATGACGCCATGGGTCTTAAGCCTTATAAGACCGGGATGGAGTACATATTAAAAGGGGTATAATACGTGAAGAATCTTGTAACTTTGCTTTTCATATGCGCGGTATTGGGCTATGCGGTAGGCTGCATCAATCTTTCCTTCATCCTTGCGAAGCTCAAGGGCTATGATATAAGGGAGCATGGCTCGGGAAACGCGGGAGCTTCCAACCTTATGATAACCATGGGTAAGGGTATAGGCCTGACGGTTGCGTTGATCGACATAATGAAGGCATATCTGGTTACGGTTTTTTCAGGCCATCTGTTTTCCGCGGATATGGTACTTGCTCAGTTCGTCTGCGCCACCTTTGTGATCTTAGGCAACATCTTTCCTTTTTATATGGGCTTTAAGGGCGGAAAGGGCTTTGCCTCCCTGGGCGGTTCGGTTCTGGCCATTGATATCAAGCTTTTCGTGATACTTCTGATAATCGTGGCTGTAATAGTTTTTGTCACGGATTATATCTGTTTTGGGCCTATTTTTGCGTCCGTAGCCTTTCCGATCTCATACGGAGCCATATACAGGACCTGTATTCCTTCCGTGTTCCTGCTTGCTACGGTAGCGATCACCTACAGGCATTTTGAGAATCTGAGGAGAATTGTACAGGGGAAGGAGCTCCGCTTTTCCTTTCTCTGGAACAGAAAAAAGGAAGCTGAAAGGCTTGGCATAGAGGATGATGGGAAAAACTATCCGTTCGGACATGACAACAGGGCATGAGAGCAGTGCTTACTCCGGAGCGCTGAGGAAATGTCTGTCTTATATAACCTGTCTTTACTGTGTAGTCCTGTTCTTTTTTCTTCCGCTGGTCTTTCATGATAAATATTTTGACATCGGACGCTTTAAATACGACTTTTTCTTTTATTCTACCGCGGCATTATTGATAAGCTGTTTTCTGCTGCTTGCGGCCGGTCTTATCCTGAAGCTTTCAAGGCGGGAAACGGAGCTTTTATCGGTGCTTAAGAGGTTGGGCTCAATAAGCGCTGTTGATAAGGCTGTGCTTGCCTATGCTCTCATCTGTCTGATCTCTTTTATCATCAGTCCTTACAATACCGGCTCCCTGTCATTAAAAAACGGCGCAAATCCGCCCCTTACCGGGTATCCGGGATGGAATATGGGGCTTATAAGCCAGCTGTTTTTTGCGGGCATATATTTTATCACCTCAAGATTCGCGGACAGAGCCTGCAGGCGTATTATCATGGGCGCCCTGTTTGCCGGCTCCCTTCTCACCTTTATCATCGGGATACTCAACAGGTTTTCCATAGATCCTCTCGGCTTTTATGAAGGTGTTTCCGATTATCACAGACTGCTTTTTCTTTCGACCCTGGGGCAGGCCACCTGGTACTCGAGCTTTCTCTGCACCCTCCTGCCGGTGAGCCTTGCGCTGTTTATATACGAAAGGAGAAACAGGTACAGGTGCTTCTACGCTCTTTATATAGCGACGGCCTCCATGTCACTGGTCACGCAGAATTCGGACAGCGCCTATGCGGCCCTGAGCGCTGCGCTTTTAGTGCTGTTTACCTTTGCGCTTGAGCGGAACAATTATTTCATCAGGTTTTTTCAGCTCATACTGATAATCTTTATAAGCTTTCGCGTGACGGGCCTGCTTCAGCTGGCTTTCAGGGAGAAAGCGGTGCTTCCGGGGGCCCTGTCAATGTCTTTGAGCACAGGTATCCCCTTTATGGTGCTTACCCTGATCCTTACGGCCCTTTATCTCGTGCTTTCATTTTTGCAGATCAGGTATAATTTTTCTCTGAACAGGATAAGCTTCATCAGGATGGCGGTCCTTGTGTTTTCGGGTATCGCAGTGGTTTTCTGTGCCGCGGTCCTTATACTTACCGGAAACGGAGTAAGGGTACCCTTCCTTGAGGAGCATGAATATTTTGTTTTTAATGATGACTGGGGAAACGGACGGGGCTTTACCTGGAGAGTGACGCTTGAGATGTTTTCCGGATTCCCGTTTCTTAATAAGCTTTTCGGGATCGGGCCCGACTGCTATGCCGAATATGCATATGAATACCGGTCGGCGCAGATGAAGGCCAGATGGGGATCGAGCGTACTGGCAAATGCCCACAACGAATGGCTGAACATGCTGTTCAATCTTGGGATAGCAGGCTTTACAGCCTATATGTCGATCTTTGCCGCGGCCTTCAGGGGCTTTATAAGCAGGCGAAGGATCACCGCTCTGTCTATAGCGGGGGCCGCCTCCATAGCTGCCTATTTGAGCCATAACTTCTTCTGCTACCAGCAGGTGCTGTGCACGCCTTATATTTTTGCCATCATCGGTATCTGCAGGGCCTTTGAGAGACGGCATGGGGGCAGCAGGAGGGTTAAGGACGACAGCCTGTCCCGGAGCCGTGTGTCAGGATAAAACGTTACCATTCACGGATCACCCCGTCCCCATTCGCAAAACCCGTGCTTTCGCACTCTCACGTCTGCTTGCGCAGACTCGTTTTGCTTATGTGGACGGGGTGACCGCTTCCCGGTTTCATG